>SMEK01000003.1_pt1 | contig 105422 bp, 92 predicted proteins | sample 2456371 | NCBI WGS metagenome assembly SMEK01 (sample SAMN10132590, study PRJNA489261) | soil metagenome | isolation source: day1 antibiotic-loamy sand soil ammended with composted manure from dairy... | place: USA | collected 2015-04-01
AAGTGAGACCTTAATTCATCATCTGGCTCAAATGTTTTTGCTTTCAAAATGAGATTTTGAATTTTCGTATATTGTCTTGTTAATTCGATATTAGAGAACATAATTTTCAATATACTCGTTAAACAACTTGTGTCTTAATTCAACAACTTTGTCATCAGATGTAGCTCTCGTAATTGAATCTACAAATTCTTGACTATTATATAAATTATCTAAATCTCTGACAAAACTATCGAAATCAATATTTTCGTCAATACGTTTAGCAATTCCAACCATTAAGACCTCAAAAGCAGAAGCATTAAAAACTCTATCAGGTCTAAATGCGTTCTTACCTATTTTAGTTAAAATCAAATCTGAAGTTCGTTTGAAAATTGAGGATAACCTTTCAATTTCCTCATCACTAGGGTTTCTATATTTTAAATTAAATTTGTTTAAAAATTCCTTTAAAGGTTTAGAGTAATTTTCTAAATTAGAATAAATTGCGAAAAAACGCAGAATCATCTCTTGGTCTTTTAATCTATTGTTTTCCTTTCCAAACAACTCTCTCCAAGCTGGATAATCATTAAGTTCAGCAATCATTTTGTTCATTTTTCCGATGTAAATTGCAGAACGGATTTCTTGCGGTGTCAATTTTCTACCCCCTGTGTTAAGTCTTTCGAAAACGTGATAAATACTTGTATTATCATCATTTGGAGATTCTTGTTTTATAATTGTTGCGTGAATGATTGAATCATCTAGTTTAATTCTATCTTCTTCTTCAAGTTCTTCGTAAGTTTTGTTTTCAAATTGTTTTTGAACATTTTTTAGTCTAAATACTTTTCTTCTTGAATCATCAATTTTTGGATTGAAAAATCCTTCATAGAAAAACAGCAGTGACTTTAATCTTTGCTGACCATCAATTACTGATAATTTATTTGATTCTCCTTCTTTCGCTAAAAAAACTCCAGGAACAGGTAAGCCCAATAGCAAAGATTCTACAAGTCTTGAAGCTTCGGCTTGATTCCAAACATAATCTCGTTGAAAAGGTGGAATAAAAATATCGCCTCTTTTTAGACGCTTTACAAGCCCGTCAACATCATAATCCGCTCCATAACTAGAAATATCATAAATAATTGGGGCTGAAGAATCTTCTGAATCTTCAACGTCAATAATAGTCTCATCTATTTCGTCAAATTCGTCTCCGTTCATATGTTTGTTTTGTAAATTTTAATTTTGTTTTTGTTCGTTACTGTTGTTTATGCTTGTGCCTAACGTAGCGGTATGGACCACGTGGTCCATATATCCATTGTGTAGATTACGAATCTAACATATTCCAATCTAACCCAAAAGCATTTATTGCAATATGTATATAAAACACTGCATTTTTTTACGCTTCATCCCTGACGCTTTCCTACTTCTTTCTCAATTCCATTCCATTTTGGAGGTAGCTTACCACGATTCCCTGTTCAGATTGGAGGGTTGACCAGGGGATTTCCAAAATTTATTCCGCTAAAGCTCCATAAATTTTGAAATGACGCGGAGATTGGTGGGCTGCGTTTTCCGTCAGTACTGATCCGAATTTGCAATCCGAACCCATGAGCAAGGATTTATAATCCTGTGATCTGAAAGCGGAACAGTTCCCTCCTACTAAAACTCTAAAATAAAACCTAACGATGGGACTATGGTAGCATTTCTATCTTCGAGGACTAGCGGTATGGCGTTGCTGCCATCAATTTGTATAGGCTGCCCATCTATGGTCTTGAATCCTGAGTTGTCTTCGTTGCGCTCAAAGGTAAACTTGGGCAATGAAGGCGTTTTGTAAAAGAGTACATTTTGAAAGTCTACAAATAAACTCAGACTTACTTTCTCGAAATTGAATTTCTTGTCTACTCTTAAATCCAATTGCTGGAAGGCGTCCAGCCTACTCCGGTTAAGTCGACCGTAATCGTAAACACCCCTTCCGGAGGTAAGATAGCTTTCTCTAGACAAATGGACATCATAAGGTGTGTAGGGTTGTCCACCAGCAATTCGGTATTTGAGGCCAACATCCCAATTGTTCTCGAACTTGTAACCCAAAGTGGATGATATGATAAAACCGTAATCCCATGTAGAAGGGTTGAACTTGTTGTCAACACCAGAAAACTCAGATTTGTAAACAGTAGCACTAGCGACGTAAAACAGGTTCTTGATCAGCTTTTGCTGCACATAGGTTTCTAATCCATATACTCGGCCTTTGCCCGTGGAAACATAGTTTTCTCCACCCACGGCCGAATAATCAGTACCAATGTTGGCAAAAGATATCCCACTTTCCAGAGAAACAGGGTAATTGTTATAGTTCTTATAAAAAGCCTCGACAGTAAAACGGAAATCGTTGCGGGGAATAAATTGCGTGCCCACGGTATAATGTACAGCATTGATATACTTCAAGTCTTTATTCACCAAGGCATTGTCTGTATCTCTATAACCAAGCATGGTATACACCGGTAATTTGTAATAACTGCCAACAGAGGCTGAAACATTCCATTTATCATTGGTTGCATAAGAAACAGAGACTCGTGGGGAAATCGTCTTCAAGGGGTTTAGTCCATCGTCAATGAAGGTATTGATATCTGATCTAAAACCTCCCGAAATCAAGAAACTATCATCAAAGAAGTATTTGGAAAAATGGGCATAGGCCCCCATCCTGAAAAAATCAATAGCGGTTTCGCTCGATAGGCTCATGCCAGGCACCGTCGTGCCTCCTCCAGGAGTTGTCACTTCTTGTCGGATGGTGTTAAAAATAGAGGCGTCATATTTCACATATTGCCCACTGAATCCATAGCTGTATTTCCACCCATTGATATATTTATTTACATCCAAGCGCAGCTTGTTTTCTATTTCGTGGCTTCCTAGCGAAAACAGTTTATCTCCCGACCTCAGCGCATTATTCTCATACCGGTCCGCACTATTAAAAAACATATTGCGGCTCAAGGCGACAGTATAATAGCCATTACTGACCAATCGCTTTAAACTTGCGCCTACGGTATAATTCCACTGCTTAATCAACGGATTGGCGCGAATGATGTATTCGTTGTTGGCGTCCGACTCTTTAGGAACTTCCAGTTTGAAATTGTCAATTGCTCCCACTCCTATAAATGTAAGCTCGGTTTTATTATCGATTTTATGATTGATTTTGTACTGAAAGTCCCAGTAATCAGGTCGAATAGGCAGATCCAACAGTTTGAACAAATACTGTAAGTAGGACCTCCTTGCTGAGGCCAGAAAAGTTGTTTTCTGTCCTAAAGGCCCTTCTAGTGTTGTAGCCAATTCACTCCCTGAAAGCCGGATATTGCCACTCAATTTTTCGGGGTTGCCGTCTCGTTGTTTGATCACGATCGTAGAAGCCAGTGCATTGTCATAGCGGCTATCAAAGGAAGAAGATGTCAACTGTACATCTTGAATAAAAGAAACGTTCAAAATACCGGTGGCGCCACCACTCGCCCCCTGCGTCTGAAAGTGATTGAGTACTGGGATTTCAATACCATCCAAATAATACACATTCTCACTAGGGCCTCCACCACGCACAATGATATCATTCCGATTTGGTGCGGTACCACCAGCTACCCCTGGCAACACTTGGATGACTTTGGAAACATCAAAATTTCCCCCTGGATTTACTTTTATCTCTTCCGCACTTAATCGTTGGGTGGCCAATGGTGTGACCATATCGGTCGCCCGAACCGTCCGACCCACTCTTACCACGACTTCATCAAGTTGCTTAGTACTTTCCACCAATTCAATCTGCAGTACTTGTGCGTTTCCAGAAGTCAGGTTGATATTATAAGCTAGGAAAGATTCATAACCAACATACGATGCCTCGAGACTATATCGCCCTACGGTTGTTTGCAACCTGAAAGACCCACCCACATCGGTAATAGTATATACGGTATCACTTCCCACCAGCGCTATCGTTACGCCTGGCAGCAACTCTTGGGTATCCCTATCCTTGACTGTGCCTGTCACTACTCCCATCGTTTGGGCATTCCCCCAATCAAGCGACAACAAGACTAAAGTAAACGCGACATAATATCTCATATTTTATAAAATATGCGGAGTAAAAGTATCTTGACCAAAAACAAAGTAAACCTCCACCGTCGTGACAGATGACCCCTAGGCAAAAGGTGTAACTTGATCAGTTTGGATCAAACGGAACGGTTTTGACTATTCGCTATATAAACGGAGTTCGTAGGGAAAAAGCTATAGGAAATGTAAAATTTATCCATCAAAGGGTGATGCTAAGTCAGGGTTAATAAGGCGAAGCAATCATCTCATCCAGTAGTATAACATCAAAAATATAAGAGAAAGGCTGCCATATATTTTCAGCACCTTTAGCCGATTGGCAAAATCTGACCACCATAGTACCACCCAAGGTTTAAACAGCCCTACAATTGTTGTGAAGGCAGCAAATGCACTAAGGAATAACCATATATTAGCCATATAGCATACTCATGTATATTCAACAAAAAAGCCGGCTCTTGCAAACCGGCTTCCTGTAGTTTCGAAAGGAGTTACAACTTTCTCTTCACTTCTTTCTCAGTAAAGCCTTCTATATTATCTCCTACTTTGATATCATTGAAACCTTTGATGCTGATACCACACTCATATCCAGACTTCACTTCTGTGACATCATCCTTAAACCTCTTGAGTTGGTCTATTTCACCAGTATGCACCACAATACCATCTCGAATCAGCCTTACTTGGTTGTTGCGCTTGATGAAACCTTCGGTCACGTAACAACCCGCAACAGTACCTACCTTAGAGATCTTAAAGACTTCTCTTACTTCCACATTTCCAGTGATCACTTCCTCTACCTTAGGCGCAAGCATACCTTCCATCGCATCTCTTACCTCATCTATGGCATCATAGATAATTGAATATAAACGGATCTCGATCTCTTCCTGCTCTGCGATTCTTCTAGCACCAGTAGACGGCCTTACTTGGAAACCGACAATAATCGCATCTGAAGCAGAAGCCAGCAATACATCAGACTCTGAGATCTGACCTACAGCCTTGTGAATAATGTTGACCTGTATTTCATCGGTGGAAAGATTGAGCAATGCATCGGAAAGCGCCTCGATAGAACCATCCACGTCTCCTTTCACAATCACGTTCAATTCCTTGAAAGTACCGATGGCCAAACGACGACCGATTTCATCAAGTGTAATATGCTTTTTGGTCCTGACTTTCTGCTCACGTTGAATCTGCTCACGTTTAGTAGCAATTTCCCTCGCTTCGCGCTCTGTTTCCATGCCGTTGAACTTATCTCCAGCCTGTGGTGCCCCATCGAGGCCCAATATCGCTACAGGTGTTGAGGGTCCTGCTTCTTGCAATCTCTTTCCCGTATGGTCAAACATGGCCTTCACTTTACCATAGTTTGATCCAGCAAGTATCACATCGCCAATTCTCAAAGTACCAGCTTGCACCAAAACTGTGGTTACATAGCCACGGCCCTTGTCAAGAGTAGCTTCTATAACCGTTCCTGTAGAGAGTTTATCAGGATTTGCTTTCAGTTCAAGCAGCTCAGCTTCCAAGAGTACTTTCTCCAACAGCTCATTCACACCTTGACCCGTTTTGGCAGATATCTCCTGGCACTGGTATTTTCCGCCCCAATCCTCTACAAGAATATTGATATTGGCCAATTCCTCACGTATTTTGTCAGGATTAGCGGTAGGTTTATCTACTTTATTGATGGCAATCACGATAGGCACATTGGCCACTTGTGCGTGATTAATCGCCTCTTTAGTTTGCGGCATCACACTGTCATCGGCAGCAACCACAATGATAACCACGTCCGTTACTTGAGCTCCACGCGCTCTCATGGCCGTAAATGCTTCGTGACCAGGTGTATCTAAAAACGCCACGCGCTTGCCTGCTTCAGTCGTCACATCATACGCTCCGATATGCTGGGTAATACCTCCCGCCTCTCCAGAAGTAACTTTAGAACGTCTGATATAGTCAAGCAGGGACGTCTTACCATGGTCGACGTGACCCATTATCGTTACAATAGGAGCTCTTTCGACTAAATCTTCTGGTGCATCGGCTTCCTCCTCTATTTCGAGGTCGTCCTCAGCGCTGGCAAACTCAACATTATAGCCAAACTCGTCCGCAATCACCGTGATGGATTCTGCATCCAGCCTCTGGTTGATGGACACGAACATGCCCAAGCCCATACAAGTGGAAATCACCTCATTAACTGATACATCCATGAGCGATGCTAGGTCATTGGCAGAAACGAACTCTGTTACTTTCAGCGTTTTTGATTCTGCTTGCTCTTGCAGCATTTTCTCCTCATGAGCTTCAGCTAGTGCAGAGCGCTTCTCTCTTCTATACCTAGAACGGCTTACGTTGCCCCCTCCTCTTCTATTGCCACTTAGCTTGGCTAATGTCGCCTTGATCTTATCTTGAATTTCTTTATCTGTAAGCTCCTCTTTCTCAGTTTTTCGCTTAGTCCTATCTGGTCTAGGTTTAAACTTCCCGCCGCTTCCAGCATCGTCGGTAGCTACCTTTCCTACTGCTTTTGCTCGCTTATCATCTTCCGCCGTCATTCTCTTCCGAGGGCGCTTCTTCTTTTTCTTATCGCGCTCATCATCGGATGAAGCCACAGGTTTTACCTTCTTCTTCTTTTCTTTAGGAAGTTCTATTTTCCCGAGTACGGTAAGGCCTTTCAGGGTGTCGGCTTTAGCCTCTATAGTTCCGCTTTCCTCAGCGACAACTTCAGCTTTTTCAGCTACTGGGGCTTCTTCTTTTACTTCTTCTTTTGGGGTCACTTCTTTAGCTTCAGTAGCTGTGGGGGTCTCTTCTTTTATTTCTGGAGCCGTTTTTTGTGTCGTTTCCTGAGGCTTGTCTGCTTGTGCAGGGGCTACTTCTCCAGTCGTTGGTTTTTCAACATCTGCCTTTACCTCTTCTTTAGGCACCGGCGGGGCTTTAACTTCTTCTTTAACAACCGCTTTTTCTTCCTTGATGGGCGCTGGCTTTTCTACAACAGGCTCTTTTGCCTTTTTTCCTTCAAGATCTATCTTGCCCACCACTTTTATTCCTTGTAGCTTGGGCGTTCTTGTAAGGCTTTCTTCTTCTGATGTATCTTCTTCTTTTACTTCAGGCTTCTCTTGTTCTTTGGCAACTTCGGCTTCCTTCTTTGCAGGAGCGGCTTTGGAAAATACTTCCTCTTCCTCTATTGGTTTAGTCTCTGTATCCTCGTCAGAATCTATGACAAAATTTTCTCCATGCTTCTTGCCTATGGTTAGGCCAGAAGCTTCTTCCTTGTCCAAAGCAGAAGATTCAAACTCCTTGGCGAGCATGATATACTGCTCACGGGTAATCTTGGAATTTGGACTACTATCTACCTCAAAGCCCTTATTCGCCAGAAAATCCGTAATTGTATTGCTACCTACGTTCAACTTCCTTGCAACTTGGCTAAGCCTCATCATTTTTTCTTCTGCCATACTCAAATATCCCCTTTTTTTCTTATTATTTAAAATTATGCATTACTTAATTATGCTTTGCCAAAGTTTATCTCAGGGTTTAAAATAAACTTTCTCTACTCATCCTATCTCCTCAAAGCCATAATCGTATCTTCTTTTTATTAAAATATATTGCTGTAGTCACTGCCTCACAAAAGTGGGCTTGCTCGATATTAACCATATTACTCAAACTCTTGGTTCAAGACTCGCATCACATTTTCAATGGTTTCTTCTTCAAGATCTGTCCTTCTCAGCAATTCTTCTTTAGACAGTGTCAATACACTTTTTGCTGTATCCAAGCCTACTCGACGCAATTCATCGATAATCCAATCCTCAATTTCGTCGCTAAATTCCTCTAATGCCACGTCTTCTTCCTCAAATTCGGAAAGCTCTCTGAACACATCGATTTCCAGGCCTACCAGTCGGCTTGCCAACTTGATGTTCTGACCGCCACGGCCTATAGCCAAAGACACTTGGTCGGGCTTAAGGTATACTGACGCCCTTCCTTCTTCTTGGTCTAGCTTAATGCTGTTGATCTTTGCTGGGCTGAGGGCCCTAGTGATGTACAACTCTAAGTTGTCGGTATAGTTGATCACATCGATATTCTCATTTTGCAACTCCCTCACGATACTGTGTATCCTAGACCCTTTCATCCCTACGCAAGCTCCCACTGGGTCAATCCTGTCGTCATAAGATTCCACGGCAACTTTTGCTCTTTCACCTGGCTCTCTCACAACTTTCTTGATTGTAATTAATCCGTCATATACTTCTGGAACCTCATTTTCGAACAAACGCTCCAAGAAAATGGGCGATGTACGAGAAAGGATGATTCGTGGATTGCCATTGATCATTTCTACCCTATGCACAATCGCCCGCACCGTTTCTCCTTTTCTATATCGGTCTTTAGGTATTTGCTCAGATTTAGGCAGTATCAATTCATTCCCTTCGCCATCTAACAACAGCAACTCCCTACCTAAAATCTGGTAAACCTCTCCTACAATAATTTCTCCTACTAGCTCTTTATATTTTTGGAAAAGGATATCCTTCTCTAAATCTTTGATCTTCTGGATAAGTGTTTGACGTGCTGTCATCACTGCCCTCCTTCCAAAATCAAGCAACTTCACCTCTTCAGCTACCTCTTCCCCTATCTCAAAGTCTGGCTCGATTTTCCTGGCTTCCGAAAGGCTAATCTTATCATGGTCCCAAATATCTTCTGAGTCATCATCTACGATTTCGCGAAACCTCCATATCTCCAGGTCACCCTTGTCTGCATTGATGATGATATCGAAATTGTCATCTGTTTCAAACTTTTTTCGGATCATGGTACGGAAAACATCCTCCAAAATCCTAATCATCGTGGGCCGGTCTATATTCTTGTTTTTTGCAAACTCAGCAAACGTTTCGATTAATATTCCACTATCCATCGCAATTATTTAAATGAGACTAATACATTCGTTTTCTTAATATTTTCATAAGGCACGTTCGTGTCCTGCTCTTTCATCTTTTTGCTTCCTTTCTCTTTAATTTTCTCTCTTATCACAATATGGTCGGCTGTCACCTCCAAAAGCTCCCCTTTCTTTTGCTCTTCATTCAACAGCGTAACCTTTACAGACCTTCCGATGTTCTTTTTATACTGCCTTAGGCTTGACAATGGATAATCAAGCCCCGGGGAAGACACTTCCAGCACATAAGCATTGTCTATCGCATCCTCCTCTTCGAGCGTATGGGCTACCTTTCGGCTCACCTCTGCACATCGATCGATTGAGATGCCTGAATCTGCATCTAGAAGAATGAGCACTTTTTTTGCTGCACGCTCCCCGGATATCGCTACTTCAACGATGAACTCTTCGGGAGTCAACTGCGCTTCCACTAAAGCCCCTATATGCTGTTTTAAGTCCACTATTGATAAAATAACTTGATGATTGTAATGAAAAGAGGGGACTATGTGTCCCCTCTTTTCAGAATTAATCCATATTTTCTGTTGCAAAAGTAAATTAAAAATAAATCTTATGCAAATGAAGATCACATATTTAGGAGCATTAGGATCAAATAAATGCATATAAAATATTGAGGTGTAAAGGCTTCTCCTTAATATTGGGGATCTTGTCTGAAATTTAATCGTACTTTAATTGCCCATTTACTAATTTTGCCGAATGCAACAAAAATTAAAGGTTTATAACACGCTGACTAAGTCAAAGGAGCTTTTCGAACCAATCAATCCTCCTTTTGTCGGCATGTACGTTTGCGGTCCCACAGTTTATAGCGACGTTCACTTAGGCAATGTGCGGACATTCATAAGCTTTGATATCGTCTACCGCTACCTACAACATATTGGATACACGGTACGATATGTGAGAAACATTACTGATGTTGGCCATCTGGAAAACGATGCGGATCAAGGCGAAGACAAAATTGCCAAAAAAGCAAAGCTGGAAAACCTAGAGCCGATGGAAATAGCCCAACGGTACACCAATGGTTTTCATGAGGTGATGGCATTGTTCAATGTTTTGCCACCAAGCATCGAACCTACTGCCACTGGCCACATTCAAGAACAAATAGAAATGGTAAGCGACCTTATCGAGAAAGGTTTGGCCTACGAAGTGAACGGTTCGGTCTATTTTGATGTGAACAAATACAACAAAGACCATGACTACGGCAAGCTTTCTGGAAGAGTATTGGAAGAATTGCTTGCCAGTGAGCGCGAGCTGGAAGCCCAGGATGAGAAAAGAAACAAAGTAGACTTTGCTTTATGGAAGAAAGCCGCCCCAGAACATATCATGCGATGGAATTCCCCGTGGGGGCCAGGCTTTCCAGGCTGGCACTTAGAATGTTCTGTAATGAGTACCAAGTACCTAGGAGAAACATTCGATATTCACGGTGGGGGAATGGACCTAAAATTCCCCCATCACGAGTGTGAGATTGCCCAATGCGTAGCAGCACATGAGGCCGATCCTGCCAAATACTGGCTCCATACCAATATGTTGACGGTAAATGGGCAGAAAATGAGCAAATCCCTTGGAAACTCATTCTTGCCCGAGCAGCTCATATCGGGCGATCACCCTCTACTTGACCAGCCATTCAGCCCTATGACTGTCAAATTCTTCATGTTACAGTCGCATTATTCCAGCACACTTGACTTTTCCAATGATGCATTAAGGGCAGCACAAAAAGGCTATAGGAAGATTATCAATGGCCTGAACACGATTAAAGCGCTTGAATATACTGCTCAGGAAGGGGTTGAGTTGGATGAAAAGGCCATCGAACAAATTAATCAACTTTGCGAAAACTGCTATAGGGCCATGAACGATGACTTTAACACTGCATTGACCATTGGCCATTTGTTTAACCTACTAAAGAGGATCAATTCTATCCACACAGGCAACCTAAGCACGGCGGCACTTGGACAAGAAACATTCGACAAACTGAAAAATACCTATATATCTTTTGTAGAAGACATTCTTGGTCTAAGAGAGGAAAAACCTGACAATGCTCCTCAGCTAATCGAAACCTTGTTGGCCATCTATAAAAAAGCCAAGCAAGAAAAAGATTATGACACGGTTGATTTTATCAGAGCCGAACTTAAGGCAATCGGGGTATTAGTAAAAGATATGAAGACTGGGATAGAATGGGCATATGAGGAATAATGCTATATTCCTCATATGCAGAATCTCCCTGGGTTTGCGTTACACCTTGGTCACCCATCCGAAATTATTAGGTGCTGCCTCCGTTTTAATATCTTCTAGGGTTTTCAAAACTTTGTTGGAGAAAGCCCTTCCTTCCACCGGAGGCAAAGTGTAGTCTTTACCTTCATGTCCAATGACTGCAATATGGGCGATTGTGGCAGCAGTACCTGTACCAAATGCCTCTTTCAGGGTACCTTGCTGAATCGCCTCCACCACTTCTGTCACCGCAACCTTTCGTTCTTCAACCTTAAAGCCCCAGTCACGAGCCAAGGTCAACACACTATCCCTGGTAATGCCGTTTAGGATAGTCTCTCCAGCAGGCGCGGTAATCAAGGTATCATTGATGATGAACATCACATTCATAGTACCTGACTCCTCAATGTACTGATGCGTAAGGCCATCTGTCCATATCAGCTGTTGATATCCTCCTTCTGATGCTTTCTTGGCCGGATATAAGGAAGCTGCATAATTGCCCGCAGCTTTGGCATATCCAATCCCTCCAGGAAAAGCCCTGCTGTAATGTGTTTCAATTTTCACCTTTACAGGTTCAGCATAATAGGCGCCAACAGGACAGCAGAAAATGATGAACTTATAAGTATCGGAAGGCCTGATCCCAATATATTCATCCGTAGCAAACACATAAGGTCGGATATATAATGCTGTATTCGGTTTATTGGGTATCCATTTTTCGTCCAACTTCACAAGTGCTTTAAGCCCACCCATAAAAACCTCTTCTGGTATCTGAGGAATACACAAACGATCAGCGGATAGGTTAATTCTCTTAAAGTTCGCATCTGCACGGAACAGCACAGGTTCTCCATGAATATTCCTATAAGCCTTCATGCCTTCGAAAACCGACTGACCATAATGGAGTGCAGAGTTGGCCGGGCTCAGGCTCAGGTTTTCATAGGGTGTTATTTGGAAGTTCCCCCATTTGCCATTCTGATAATCGGCCATGAACATGTGGTCGGCATATACTTTGCCGAATTGAATGTTGTCGAAATCTACTTTATCGATCTTAGATTGCGCGATTTTACGAATTTTAATATCTATTGTACTGGCCATTTTATCCGTATTTAGGTCATTTTTACTCAAATCCAGCCAAGAGCCGAATTTGGCCACTAAGTTAATTCAAAATAATTATTTCCCCTTGAGAATTACCATGAGATTCAATCTATTGTTTGGAAGTAAAGCAAGAAATGAGGTAGTAACCCTGAGATAAAGCTGAGAAGGATCGTCGGTCCTGAATTTGTAAAACTTTATTACAAAGCAGATTGGAAATATCCAGGGCTTGCGGAAAAAGTACAACAGTGAAATAGGCAAACCAAGGCAATTTAAGGTCAACAAGCCTTTTTGATGCGTTTTTCAGCAGACCTTATCTAGAATAAGACTTCACAATGAGGAATTGCTACTTGCCCTTATATTTCTTGTGCCTAAAACTTGACACCTAATTTCTCTTACCCCTTTCTTCCTTTCCAAATAATTTCTTCTGATCCGAGTTCTTGTGTCATCATCCTGGATAATACAAAAAGATAATCTGATAGTCGGTTAAGATAAACAATTATGTTTCCAGCCACTACCTCTTGGTCTGCTAAGGCCACTACCTTACGTTCGGCTCGCCGACATACACATCTTGCAATGTGGCAGAAAGAGACAGCCTGATGCCCTCCAGGCAATATAAAATTCTTCATTTCAGGAAGACTAGCGTTCATGTCGTCAATGGCGGATTCTAGAGCACCTGCATCGTCTTCGCTGATTTCAGGCAAATAATCCAACCTTTTTCCGGGCTGTGCAGCCAATAGCGACCCGATAGAAAAAAGTTTGTTTTGAATATCATATAGGAAATCTACCCTCTTTCCGTTCACTTCCTGATCTCGAAGCAACCCTATATAGGCATTCAACTCATCTATCGTACCATAGGCTTCAATCCTTAAAGCAGACTTTGGCACCCTTGCTCCGCCCAGCAATGCTGTTGTTCCCTTATCGCCTGTTTTAGTATAGATTTTCATCCTCAAAATTAATGCAAGACCGTTTTTGATCTTTGGCCCTAATACACACTGGTAATCGTAATGTCTTCATTGGCCATATCGCTTTCAATAAGGCCATCCCTTAAGCGCACTATCCTATGCGCATAACGTGCGATATCGTCCTCGTGCGTAACCATAATAATGGTATTCCCCTTACTGTGCAGTTCATGAAACAAGTTCATAATATCATAGGAGGTTTTGGAGTCCAAGTTTCCTGTCGGCTCATCGGCAAGGATGATGCTTGGGCCATTTACCAAAGCACGTGCGATGGCTACCCTTTGCCGCTGTCCTCCTGAAAGCTCATTAGGCTTATGCTTGGCCCTGCTTGCCAACCCAACATTTTCCAAAGCTTCCATGGCCATTTCTTCCCTTACACTTTTCTTATAACCTGCATATACCAAAGGAAGGCACACATTGTCGAGCGAGCTTGCCCTCGGCAGTAAGTTAAAAGTCTGGAAAACAAAGCCTATTTCCTTGTTTCTAATTTCAGCCAGCTCATTCTCACTCATATCGCTTACATCCTTTCCATTAAGGATATAGGTGCCCGAAGTAGGGGAATCCAAACAGCCTACAATATTCATCAAAGTAGATTTTCCTGACCCCGAAGGCCCCATGAAAGCTACATATTCTCCCCTCCTGATCTCAATGCTGATGGACTTGAGTGCGTGGATGGTTTCACTTCCCATCCTGTAGATCTTGGTGATATCCTTGGTATGAATGAGTGTTTGCATGAAATAGGTATCTAATGCCTTGCAATGCAAGGAGGTTCGAAGTTAAACAAATTATCTATAAAATAGATTTTGAAAAAGTCAATTTAAAAGTGCTGCACATTGGGAAAATGAATATGCGGTGCTCGAGGTAAAATTGCAAGCTGAAATTATACGGACGGAAATTTGTAATGACTATAGGCAGATGGACGCCCACCAAATACAGGCCCTATATTTCCGGTTAAGCTTAAGCTATATTTTTTGGACACGGTTTAACGCTCCAATCTTCCTGATTGACTTATAAATCAATCTTTCCACAAACTTAGTTGAGGTTCTTAGTTGAGGTTCATTTTATACAAATGCTTGACAAAGGGGCTGATCGTCCACTCTCTAAGCGGCTCTATTTTCCTTATAGTACCAGTGCTCGTATTGTACCATATTTCTACAAATTCATGATTTACCCTGTACAAGGAAATGCTCAATTGAAAAAAAGTAATCTTTGAGATAAAATTCCCTTCGTGGAAAATCAGCCTTGCTTGTTCTTCTAGTGCTAAGCCTTGATACGCTGTTGGATTCATTCTTAAAAAATTAAAACGCTAACTGGCTAGCAAAATAAATACAATCGACAGACCTAAACTTTTTAGAATAGCTCAAAACAAAATTCAAGTAAGAAAAATGAAAATTGGTCAGAATTAAAAAGCGCTCGCACCTGCTTAGTGGAGCGGCCCAGACAAAAAATACAGGAGGCTGATTTAATGCCAAGTATCTAGTGCCTGCTCGATACTGTCTTTTCTAGCGGTGTATTCTTGCAAAAATGTTTCATATTCTATCTTAGACACCAATTGCTTTAACATCGCTAGGCCGTTTTCCGCATAGCTATCTAGGTACAATGACAGACACTGGAGGATGTAAGCTTTTTGCAAGGTTGCTGAGTATGGATTTATCCTGACACCATTCAGAAGTATATTATATGCCCGTTGTGCATCATCCATCTCATGATGGAAAAATTGAGCAGCAGCTACAACCCCTTGGTCATAAAATGGGTTAAGGTCTGCAATGCGAGCATAGGATTGCTCGGCAGCGGAGCTCCCATTCTCTAGAAAATTTATCTGGGCTTGGGCATGATGCCACTCGGCCGACCCTCGTAAGGTGGCCATTCCCAAAGAGTCGTTTAGAAAATCGGACACCCTCTTGTGGTCTTTCACTGCCAACCAATACCGAAGACGAAGTTTCTTCAATCGATAATGAAGGCCATCTTTCAGCGGTTTATTTTCAAGCAAGGCAAAAAGGTCGGGCAACCTTTCATGTTGTTGTTGATTTAGTCCTTTTTGAATGACATCAAGAGCCACTTGCCATTTGAAATCACCTTCTTTAAGCCTTTGTGTCCATTCTATGAGTTCAGAGGTGTTATTGACTGGGCTTAAAAATTGATTGAGGAAAGTCAAGCTATCGGCAGCGCTGCCACCAGATAGATCTGCGCTGTTTCTTTTCGAATACAATACAGCAAGCTTTTGTTGTTCTGGGGATCCTTCTTCTGCAAAAAGCCTCCAATACGCTGCTGCTTGAGCAGTATCTCCTGTAATTTCCAAAACCAATGCCAAAGGAAGGCTTGATTTCCCAAACTGCTCCTGTTGCGACTTTTCCAAGTATTGTTTGGCCACCTGATAAGCCCCTTGCTCAAGCGCCCAAACGCCCAACAAGTAATTATAGTAGCCCGCCCTTGAAGTATGTTGAAAAGCTAAATCTTCAAGACTCTGAAAGGCCTTCCCTACTTGATGCTGATAATAAAGATACAGGGCTTCAGCCAATAAAAGCTCAGTCTGGAACTTAACATTCAAGCTGTCATTGGCCAACTCGTTTAGTTCTTCAGCCAACATCCCCCCTTCTACCCCAATAGCCTGATTGATTGCATACTCATACCAAAAGGTAAACTCTTCTGCCTTCAATCGCTGGCGGCCAATATTTAACTCGGCAACAGCCATAGGTGAAAGAGGTTTCTGTTGCATGTTCAAATTGACCAGGGTGTTATTTTTATGGGGCAAATAAGAAAGCTGTCGAAAATTCCTTTTTAGCGAATCAAAATCGGCCGTGAGTCTATGTGCGGCCAATGCGTATAAGAGATTTGTCTCTGAAGTTTTGCTGTAACGGCCTTTCTGGTCCAAATAGTAAAGGGAGGAATCCACCACAGCAGTCTTACTAAAAAGTATACCAAGATTATTTTTGATAACACCACTTTTGGGGAATGTCTCCAGCCCCTCTCGAAGCGTAAACAGTGCATCAAAAAAGCGACCTCTCCGACCATAGATGTCTGCTATGTTCACAAATGTTGACTCTAAGGGAGACTTAAGTTTCGCATCTTCAAAGTATTTTAAGGCAAATGCGTCGTCACCTGATTTTCGGGCTAAAACCCCCAATGCATTGTTTGATTTTGCATTTCTGTAGTCATAGGTTTTAGCTGCCTTATAATATTGTTCGCTCAAGGTGTTTTGTTTGCTGAGCAAGTAAACATCGCCTAGACCATTATAATACCCAGCAAAACCTTGGAAATAAGGCAAAAGTTGAGACCTAGCCACCAATACACCTATCAAGATTATACCTCCGATGCTTGCGGTAAAATAAGGCAAGTTCTGAGGTTTGTATTGTATCTTATAGACATTGAGATTTTTGCTTAGGAGCGGAACAAAGTTGCCAATAATGTATATGAAGAACATGAAACCAATGCCCAAATGGCTAAAAATAATGGCGTCTTCTATCACTTCCAGCATCGGGGAGTTGGCGAGCAGGTGCATGACCCCTATTAAAAAAAAACTTGTTATTCCTAAAACCAAGTATAATAAGGCTCCCATAGGAGCGAATGGCAAAAAAGAAAGTACATGCTCACATCTATTCCGGAAACCCCAAATGCCCACTATGGCAGAAATGGACATCAATACCGTTGCATCTAGGTAAATCAGGTCCAGCGCAAATTGGCCCGTATTGTTCAAATAGGTGAGCAGCACCCAACCCAAATAAACAATCGAGATTACCAAAAAATGAAAAAGACTTCTTTTTGAATAACCTGTGTTCCCACTTGTGATTATATATAAAAAGCCACTTATGATATCATGGGACACTACTATGACAAAAAGGAAACCCAGAAGTAAAGGGAAAATAATACCATAGCTACCTATAAAAAACAAGGGCTTACTCACCTGGGAAAAACTCCCTAGAACGATGAGCAAAAGCATAGAAACAAGCAATAAAATTCCTATTCGTTTGTATAAATGCACATGCTTATCAATAGCATGGAAATAATAACTTAATGAGAAATAGGCTACAATGACGAGCAAAAGCGCAGCACTCTCGTTCCATACCAACAACTGCTCTAACCGCAATGCTACTAGTAGGAAAGCCGTCAATGTCATTCCAAAATAATACCAGAACCGCGGAAGGGTGGAAATAATGGCTACAAAAAAGCTCAAAAAGAGGAAATAAAGGATAGCAAGAGAAGGATATACCCATGTCGGCAGCTGGTTTTGATTTCCTTGAAACACTTCTTTGGTAAGGTAGTGCTCTACTGGCACCTCAATCTCAGACAGCAAGAATTGCACGGTGGCTATTGCAGATTCTATGGGTTCATAAGTTCGCACAATCTCCCAAGAAACCGCCCATTCATTTCCCCAAACACTAGCTGCAAGGGCAAACCCAATAGTCAAAAGGAACAAGGAGAGCAATACCTGAAACATGACCTTGTAAGGTCTGTTCCAACTGCTCCAAAAAGAAAATGATGCCACTTCTGAGCGTTTTGATTTATTCTACACGTAAACTGAATCGACTTTTTGTCAAGCCATATGCACAAAGCCTATTCTAGTACCTTAGGCACTCTAATATAGTCAGAATCTTTCTTAGGGGCATTCTTCAGTGCATCTTCGTGGCCCAGGTGAGGCTTTACCACATCTTCTCTCAGCACGTTCACCTCACTAGCCATATTAGTGAGCGGTTCTACATTGTCGGTATTGATCTCATTCAGCTTTTCTACCCATGAAATGATGTCTGTGATACTCTTGAGCATAGAATCATCACCATTGTCGTCCAAATTGAGCCTTGCGAGGTGCGCTATCTTCCTTAAGGTTTCCTTATCTACATCCATTGATTTGTTTGCTATATTATGATGTCTTTTACTTTTGGGAAAACTCTTTTTTCAATTCTTTGTCTATTATATGGTAGACCTTTTCTTTAAGACGATCGATATCTTCTAATGACATCCCCACCGTCTCAATGGGTTCGTGGTAAATCAGCCTAGACTGCCTTCGTGTTACCAGCATTTTCCCATCATCGGGCAAAATTATCCAATTATAGGGAATAGTTACAGGAATAATTGGAATTTGTTTCTCAATGGCAATCCTAAATGGCCCATCCTTAAACCTGCCCATGGTAGGAGGAGATGTGGTTACAATCCCTCCTTCTGGAAAAATCACTAAGCTCTTGCCATCATCTATTGCCTGCTTTGAGCGTTCCAAAGCATCGTATTTGCTCCTCAGCTTCTTGCGATTTACGGTAATGTGCAACTTCCGGTACATGTATCCAAATAGCGGCACTTTGGTAATTGAGCTTTTCCCCACAAACACAAAGTAGATAGGCGTAAAACCCATAATGGGAATATCCAAAAATGAAGTATGGTTGGGGCAAAAAACATATTGCCTGCTTTTGTCCAAAGGTACCCTGTACTCCACCTTGAGTGGGAAAAAGCATAATGCATAAAATACCTTTGCCCAGACGCGATTCAGCAGATAGGCATAGTAATGCCATTGCTTTCTTTGTACAGCGATGAGAAAAAAAGGCAATAGCAATAAAAACAACAGGATAAATTGCAAGAAACAATATCGAGAATAAAGAAGTCGCAGAATTTTCATCAAATACTGAATGGTTTACTAATGCCGTACAAAACTAAGTCCTTCAAATTATGCTTCAGCATTCTTACATATTCACGATGCAGCGTTCTGATTTCAACAAGTTAATTTCTTTTAAGGTAATGGCCGATTTTGCAGAAGCCATCTCTTGCCTACTTTTCTGCTTGATAGACTTCCTAACCATAGCCTCCATAAATCTCCTGACCTGCACTTCTGACTCTAAGATAAGTTTGGGAACCTGGGTAGGTTTATCGTCTTCGCCTTTGGCCACCATGGTAAAATAGCTCGTATTGGTATGCTTTATTTGCCCAGTTTTCACATTTTCAGCCTCTGCCCTAATGCCTACGACGATAGAAGTATTGCCCACATAGTTGACAGATGCCCTCAGGGAAACCAACTCACCGACCTCTACGGGCTGAAGAAAATCTACGGTGTCAATAGAAACCGTCACGCAATATGCCCCAGCATGTCTACTGGCACAGGCATAGGCGACTTTATCCATGAGAGAAAGGATAATGCCACCATGTATCTTCCCACCAAAATTGGCATAGGAAGGTATCATCAACTCTGTGAGAACAGTCTGGGAATAACTTACTGGTTTAGCCACTAGCTCCATTAATAGATTTGTTTACTATCTGATAAAATAAGTTGAAATATAAACACAAATCAACACTCAGTGAAAAAACTTCTCGTGAGTCTTGAATATATGCTATAGGTTTAAGCAAGCTTGGTGTTTTTAGCTAACAGCCGATTGGTCAGTATATTGAATCTTAAGAAAAGCGTAATGGCTGTGATGGCCAAGCCTGTCAGAAGCCCATACCAAATGCCTTCTATCCCTAAGTCGAGCTTAAACCCCAATACATATCCTAGCGGGAGTCCTATAAGCCAATAGGAGATTATAGCGACTATAGTTGGCATCTTCACATCCTCTAATCCTCTGAGCGCCCCTAATGCCACCACTTGAACGCCATCGAATATTTGGAATATGGCTGCGATCACCAATAAAACGGAGGCGATCTGAAGCACCTCAAGCTCATCTGCATAGAGACCTGGAAGAAAATCTTTTCCTAAAGCAAAACCTAAACAAGCTACCAACATAAAGGCCACTGCCATGATAAAGGAGGCGAACCCAGCTATGCGTAGCGTAGGAATATCATTGAGCCCCAATTGATTGCCTACCCGGACGGTAGCAGCTGCAGATATTCCAGAGGCCATCATATAGCTGACCGAGGTAAGGCTAATGGCAATCTGGTGCGCAGCTAATTGTATCGCCCCTAACCAGCCTGCCATGATTGCTGCAGCACTGAAGGCCCCCACCTCAAATACAAATTGCAGCCCTGTGGGCAAGCCTAGCTTAAGCATTCTTTTTCCGAGCTTTTTGGAAAACCCTCTCCACCTCATTTTTTTAATGTAGGGCTGGAAGACGCCTGCCTTGAAAATATATATCCCCATACCGATTGCCATTACAATGCGCGAGATAAGCGTGGCAAGACCAGCTCCGAACAGTCCCATGGCAGGAAAACCGAATTTGCCATATATCATGATATAGTTGAGCCCAATATTCAATAAGTTGGCACCAATGGTAATGTACATGGCCTTTTTGGTGAGTGACAGACCTTCAGCAAACTGCCTACAAGACTGAAAAATCATGAAAGGAACAAGTGATAGACCAATGATATTCAGATATGGCGCCGCCATGATAGCCACCGCTTCGGGCTGATCCAGAAAGGGCAAAACAAATGTAACCCCATAAGACAGAAAATAGAGCAGAACGCCAGCTACGATGTTGATGTACAGCCCATGCTTAAAGATCTTTCCGCTTTTTTGATAATGTTTCTTCCCGTCTGCCGCAGCAATGAGCGGCGTGATGGCATAAGAAATGCCGATCCCAAATGTTAGGATAATCGCAAAAATGCTGTTTCCAAGGGATGCTGCAGCCAGCGGTATGGTGCCCAATTGTCCTACCATGGCACTATCGGCCACCCCTACCATGACGTGCCCCAACTGGCTCAACATCACCGGCACTGCCAAGGTTATGTTTCTCTTGAAATGATCCTTATAAACAGCAATGGTCATGAATGATACGAAAGGGTTCCCAACAAAATTAGCGGCCAAGCAGCCGCGCTACCTTCAACAAACCTGCTATACTCATGCAGTCGGTGATCTTCCCATCCATGACCATTTCTATCGCTTCTGAGAAAGGCACCTTTTTGATGGTAATGTCTTCACTCTCCTCAAAGGCAGTTTCACCTTGTGTGAGCTCCTGCGCCATAAAAATAAAACCTTCCTCATCCGTAACGGAGTTAGAAGTATGGATGCGCATAATGTTTTCCCACTTTTCTGCCGTGAGCCCTGTTTCCTCTTTCAGCTCCCTTTTGGCAGATTCCAAAGGGCTTATACCAAGGGGGCCACCACCCATTGGGATTTCCCACGAATACTCTTTCAACGTATATCGATACTGCCCTACCAACCACGTATTGCCTTCATGATCTAGGGGCACAATGCCGATGGCCTTATTTTTGAAAAGCACCTTACCATAAATGCCTTTTCCACCGCCAGGATTGATCACCTCGTCTTCATGAATAGCGATCCAAGGATTGTCATAAACCTCTCGGGTGCTGAGCGTCTTCCAATTGCCGTTTTCTTCCATAGCCGCAAAAATAACGAAGCTTCGGGAAAGTATAGGGATTTGAGGAAAGACAATTTTTGGGAGAGGGAGTGGGGTCAGTACCAGATTTTGGTTGTATGCTTTCTTTCTCTCCACCTCCAAGCCGCTTACTGTTAGCGGCAATATTACGCCCATTCAGAGTCTCTCAAAGAAAACGCTGAGGAATTTCAAGTACAAAAGCTTACTATTCTAAGCGTTTTTCTTATACTCGGTTGAAGAAGTGACAAGTCGCCCTAAACTGAGAAAATATTTTCCACCGGATAAAGTCTAGGTTTTCCTCAACCTACTGATATTAATCGCTACTCATCATTCAATTAAACACATTGAATCGATTTGCAGAGATCCAAGGACGACTTTCTTTTAGCGCTATCCCAAGAAAAGAAGGCTGACTATTTAGTAACTGGAGATAAGGATTTACTATCGATAGGAAAACTTGGCCAAACCTTAATTGTTACAGCAGACAATTTTAGCAAAATAATTGAGGCAGATGAAAAACAAACCAAAAAAGTATAACGAGTAGACGGCCGTGAGCTATAAGCCCACGGTACACTCCTCCCACCACCTCTCGTACGGGACTCATATACGGCGGCTCACTAAGTCAGCCCTTCGCTTTCGAGGGGAATCTCTGAAAGGAATATCACCCATAAGCTAACCTATCACCCCTTGCCGACATTGCAAATAAAAGCTTTTGAAGTATATTTCGAGCAGTTTGCAAAAGACACTTGGTGAGTACAAAAAACAACAATAAAGAAATCGCCCGCATTTTTCTTAAATTGGGCTTTACGGCATTTGGTGGTCCTGCGGCTCATACAGCCATGATGCGAGAAGAAACCGTGGTCAAAAGGAAGTGGCTCTCCGAACAGCAGTTCCTAGATCTGATAGGCGCCACCAACTTAATTCCAGGCCCCAATAGCACAGAGTTGGCCATACACATCGGCAAGGAAAAGGCCGGTTGGCAAGGTATGCTGATAGCAGGAAGTTGCTTTATTCTTCCAGCCGTCTTGATTACCGGGATTTTTGCCTGGTTATATGGCCAATATGGACAGCTCCCGCAAATTGAACCTTTTATTTATGGCATCAAGCCAGCCATTATTGCCATTATACTGGCAGCAGTTTATCCATTAGGCAAGCAATCCCTCAAATCGCAAGAATTGGCCATTATTGGGGTTTTGGTTTTGACTCTTTCCCTATTTGTATTGAATGAAATAGTGTTGATGTTCGGAGCTGGCTTATTGTATGTGCTCTATAAGGCCATCAAGGACAGGAAAACGGCCAACAGCTTTATTCCCTTTGCATTTTTATCACTGCCACTTACCATAACTACTCCGGTAACCAATCTTAAACTTTTTTGGATTTTCTTGAAAATAGGCGCAATACTGTACGGAAGCGGTTACGTCCTGTTTGCTTTTTTGGATGCCGAGCTTGTTGCTACAGGAATCTTGAGTCGACAGCAATTGATTGATGCAATCGCTGTTGGACAATTTACCCCCGGCCCGGTCACCTCTTCCGTTACTTTTATCGGCTATCAAATCAGCGGGATCTGGGGTGCCCTTATTACTACTGTCGCCGTTTTTCTACCGTCTTTTGTATTTGTCGCACTTTTAAATCCTTTTTTAAGATTTATGCGCAGCTCCAAATTGTTTTCTGCCTTCTTAGATGCTGTTAACATCGCTTCTGTTGCGCTTATTGTTTCAGTCTGCTTTACCATGGGAAAAGAAGTGATGACAGACTGGCGAACCATAGCTATTGCTGTTGCCAGTATATTTTTGTCCTTTGTCTTTCGAAAAATAAACTCAGCATTTATCATTCTCCTAGGGGCCATAATGGGCTATTTATTGACCCTGATTTAAGAATAAAGTAGCGGTTTAATAAGTGAAGCTGAGAACGGGGATTGCCATGCTCCATGTAACTGGGATGTTCTCACTATATTTTTCAAAACCTATACCCTAATCTTAAATGTAAATTTACTGCGGCCTCACTTTCATTTTCTTCATACCCCACTGATTTGGCAAACATAACCAATGCCTATACATTAAAACCAAGTCATAATTTACCTTCTGCCCTTTTATTTCATTACAACACTTTATAAATTGCCTGCATGCTAAAAGCGTTTTACTCGGATGCCTATATTGAGGCGGGATGTGACGAAGCGGGCAGGGGATGCCTAGCAGGGCCAGTTGTGGCTGCCGCGGTCATCCTTCCCAAAGACTACTTTCATCCCTTGCTGAATGATTCTAAGCAGCTTACGAGAACTCAACGGGAGCTGCTAAAGGAGGAAATCGAGCGGGAGGCCATTTGCTGGGCTGTGGCGGAGGTGTGCAATCAGGAAATCGATCAAATCAATATTTTGAACGCTTCTTTCTTGGCCATGCACAGAGCATTGGACAATTGTACAATAAGGCCTGAGCTTTTGTTGATCGATGGCAACCGTTTTAATGCTTATCGGGATGTGCCTCACCAATGCATTGTAGGTGGCGATGGGCTTTTTTATTCTATTGCTGCTGCCTCTGTATTGGCCAAAACTTACCGTGACGCCTTTATGCGGGAGATCAGCCAAGAATTTCCTGACTACGGCTGGGAAACAAACGCTGGCTATCCTACCAAGCAACATCGACGAGCCATTCAAGAAAAAGGGCTAACGCCCTACCACCGGCTTTCATTCCGATTGCTTCCTGACCAGTTGGAGCTATTTGACTGAAACCATTCTAATCATTACAAATTTCTAGATCATGCAAATGGATATCCAAACTCTCAATAAAGCTTTGGGGAATATAGACCTTTATCTTTTGGACCAAATCCTAAAAGGAAGATTTGACCCTTCTATGAAAGTGCTGGATGCTGGATGTGGAGAAGGTCGAAACCTATCCTATTTTATTCAAAATGGATATGAAGTGCATGGCGTAGACACCAATCCCTCGGCCATCCAGATGTTAAAATTTGTAGCCAGCTCTTTGAATAGGGCCATCGACAAGCACAACTTTCAAGTAGCCCCTGTAGAAAAACTTCCCTACGAAGGTGCCTATTTCGATCTGGTGATTTGCAATGCAGTCCTCCACTTCGCTCAAAATCACGACCATTTCCATGCAATGTTTTCGGAGCTCTGCCGAGTAGCCAAGCCTGATGCCTATATATTCATCAGGACAGCTTCATCAATAGGTATGGAGGATAAAATAAAGGAAATAGCGCATGGGGTTTATCACCTACCGGATGGCAGCCACAGGTATCTTATCCATCGCAACCAAGCCGAAACCCTCACTGCACAATTCGGGCTAGCGTATATAGAGTCTTTCAAAACCGTGGTAGTAGATGCCATGCGCTCGATGAGCACCCTAATATGCAGGAAATCCGCTCAGTAGTGGACTTTGGCAAGAATATATAAAACAAGTTTTAGAGTTTCGTGTTATTGGTTGTAAAAACATTCATAAAATCCAAACAACATGAAAATAGTAGGAATAATCTTGCTTATCGTAGGGCTTGTGGCCTTGCTCATTACCGGAATACAATACATCAATGATTCAGAATCGTTTAGCTTTCTTGGCCTTGATGTGGCTGTGAGCACAGGCAATATCACCCCCGTTATCATCAGTGGTATTATATTTATAATAGGCCTGGTCATTACGCTGGGAAAGAGAAGCTAAGCTCAGTAGGATAACCTAACAGGAGGACGTGCTACCAGCTTCCTCCGGCTCCTCCCCCTCCAAAGCTACCGCCACCGAATCCACCAAAACCGCCACCACTGCCGCCGCCAAACCCGCCGCCGCCTCTTCCACCGCGGCCCATAGAGCTCATAAGCATCATAGCAGTGAAGAAGTCCAGGTTCTTTTTACCTCCAAAATGGTTCCTCTTCATCGATCTGTACCGAATGTAGGGGATGCCTACCATAAAAAACAGGAAGAGCAATAAGGTACCGACCACAGATGGCCAGGCAGGTTCGTTATTAGGCACCGCTTTAAATTCACCCGATGCCATGGCCATAAAAATACTGGTGGCCTCATCAAGGCCTTCAAAATACTGCTCTTGTCTAAAGTTCGGCTTGATATAGGTTTCTATGACACGTTTGATGTTCGCATCGGTGAGTGTAGGCTCTAGCCCATAGCCCGTAGAAACCCATATATTCCGATCTTCTAAAGCAACCAAAATCACCAATCCATTGTCCTTGCCTTTCTTTCCTACCCCCCATCTTTCTCCTAGCTCTGCGGCATATTGTCCGATGTCGTAACCACCAGTAGACCTTATGATCACCACTGTAAACTCTGAAGAAGTGGTGTCGTTATAGCGCCGGAGCTTTCCTTCTAATAATTGGTTCTCTTGCTCGCTCAAAGCATTCACATAATCATTTACCAACCGCGGGGGGCTCATCGGTTCAGGAAACTCTTGTGCCACCGCTATCGAGGAAAACAAAATACTCGCTAGGACAAATATATATCTATGCATTTTTTGAATTCTTTAATTTTTCCCGAATGAGATATCATCTGACAGTTCATTCTTATCATCATCGGCTATAGGAAAGTGCTGCTTCAACTGCCTCCCCGCCATTTTTATCCCTTCCACGAGTCCTTCCGTAACCATCCCTGCCTTGAACTTGCCAGCCATGTGCTCCTTTATATTATCCCAAAAGTTCTCTGACACTTTTTCGTTGATACCCCTATCTCCTAAGATGGCAAATTTATGGTCCTTAATGGCCATATAAAAAAGCACACCATTCCTTAATGTGGTTTTGTGCAGTTTTAACACATTAAAAATCTCAGCAGCCCTGTCCAATACATCCTCTTTACAGTGATTTTCTATATGGACACGGATTTCACCAGAAGTATTCAATTCAGCAGATTTTATGGCCTGAATGATTTCTTCCTTTTCGCTATCTGTGAACTTTTCTTCCGCCATAGCTTAAAAACTAACTTCTGGTACAACCTCTGCGCCCGCAGTTGCTTCAAAATATCCTTTTACTTCAAATCCATACATCCCCGCCAATAAATTCTGTGGGAACCTTCTGATATATTGGTTGTAGTTGCGCGTTTCATCGTTGAACTTCTTGCGCTCCACCGCTATGCGGTTTTCTGTACCTTCAAGTTGCGACTGCAATTGTAAAAAGTTCTGATTGGCTTTCAAGTCGGGGTATCTTTCTACGACCACCATAAGCCTAGACAAAGCACCACTTAGCCCTTCTTGCGCCTCTTGAAACCGTTGAATACTTTCAGGGGATAGATTGTCCGCATTCACATTGACTGATGTAGCTTTAGAACGAGCCTCTATCACTTGGGTCAAAGTCTCCTGTTCAAAGTCGGCATAGCCCTTTACTGTATTCACAAGGTTGGGGATAAGATCGGCCCTACGTTGATATACGTTTTCGACTTGTGCCCACTGACTGGTGACTTGCTCCTCGCGGCTTACCATCTCATTGTATTTGCCCGCAAAAAAAGAATAGAAGATGATTACTAAAAGGAGTATTACCCCGAGCGTTATTAAGAGTTTCTTATTCATGGATCTGGCGTTTTGATTAAGCTATAAACTTTATAGTATAACTATGACAATTTCTTTTATTTTATGAATACCAAAGTTAATCATTTTAGAGTTTCACAACGATCATGGGGTTTTATTTTTTCTATCTTTTACCACTGCTACTTATTCTATCCGTGCTATAATCCACTAAAAACCAATTAAATTTCACATAAGAAAGTTGGCAAGACCAATTATGGTGAAAGAATGTTCGAAAAAGGTTTTATGTAAGAAAAGCATGGATTATTTTTAGTCAAAACTCATTTTTAAATGGTATTCTTGCATTCGTTTCATATATTATCTTCTCATATTCAGCATAAATGGATCTTAGTTTAGGTAAACCTGAAGGGACTGACGCACTCTCTATTTCCAACCAGTGCAAGATCATCATTGACTCAAAGCTCAACGTGATGAGCTTTGCGGGCGATATGGGAATTTTAGTCGGGACGAACAAGTCAAAAAAAGATATTAACCTAAAAGACTTATTGCCTGCAAAACTGTTTAATGAATTATCACGGTTCATTTCAGAGTCTTCTGGATCGAAAGGAAAAGTAGTTTCTCAAAACCACTGCTTAGAAATGGGCGACACCACCGCATTGGTCCGGTTTACCCTTACCCCATACAAGCAAGCAAATACGGCTATTATCATCGAAGCAATGACCCTGGACGATTGCGCTATTACCTGCGATAAAAAACAAGATGCGCATCCAATACATACTGTAAAATGGGAATCTTCTCTTATGAGCTGGAGGGCATTCTTCGAACACAGTCCCATTAGTAGCATCATTATCGACCAGGATTGTCGTGTACTTGCCTATAACCATGCTTTTGTCTCCATGTTTGGGGTATTGCCCGGCGATTCCAAGGATTTTTGCCTGACACATTTATCATTGGTCAAGGAACCATTCGTTGACGCCAAGACCATGACCCGACTGCTGAACAAGGAAATCACGAGTTATACTGCAGAGAAACCGATAAAAACGCCAGCAGGCCAACTATGGGTATCTATCCACGCCTCGCTGATGTACAATAGCGAGATGGAAAAAGCTCCCTACCTGAACATACAATTTCAAGATATTACCCAAAGCAAGCGTCTAGAAAGCAAGCTGTCCTTGGCTGAGGCTAAGTATGAAGCGCTGATTTCCTGCACGAATAATGCCGTATTCCTCCTTCAGAATAACCAGCTGACCTATTGCAATCAAAAAGCCTTTGAACTGTTTGAGTGTGAGGATTTCCAAGAGCGTCCCCCTTTCTACTTTTCCCCACAATGCCAGCCTGACAAGAAGCCTTCAGGAGAAAAAATAGAAGAAATGCTGTCTCAAGCCTTTCAAGGTCAAACTCCGTTATTTCATTGGCAATTTCAGAAACTCAATGGAGAGCATTTTGAGGCAGAAGTAAATTTGGCAGTTATCAAGGTCGAGGGCAATGACTTGCTGCAAGTAATTGTGCATGATATCACCGACAGAAAAAGAAGGGAAAAGGCAGTCCGAGAAAGTGAGTCACGGTTTAAGGGTATTTTTGAGGGTGCGGGCATAGGGATAGGCATGACAGATCCTTATGGGAAAATGATAGAATCTAATCAAGCACTCGAGGACTTGCTTGGGTACCAGAAAGATGAACTTTTAGGCAAAGCAATCATCGAGCTGGTGCACCCTGACGACCGTGATTTCGAAAAACGCTACCTTACCCATTATCAGAACATGAGCCTTAAGCCCGGTTTCTTTGAAAAAAGATATATCAGGAAAGATGGCAGCATAATCTGGGGAAAGCTCACCACTTCTGTGATCTACGATGAAAAAGGGATACCAGCCTTTGGCATAGGCATGCTGGAAGATATAACTCAAAGGAAGCATGCAGAGGAAAAGGTGAAGGAAAATCAAGAGCTTTTGAATAGGGTGAATGAGAACCTTACAGAAGGAATTTACAGGAGCGTGCCAGGAAAGGGACTTGTGTATGTCAATAAGGCCTTTGCGAAAATGTTTGGTTACGAATCTGTAGCAGAGGCGTTACGTTTATCTTCCGATTCGCTCAACAATTTCTATGATGAGGAAAACAGACGGAAGAAACTGCTGAAAGAGATCAAGAAGAAAGGCTACTTGAAAAACAAAGAGTCACTGTTCAGAAGAAAAGATGGTTCTACTTTCTGGGGCTTGGAGAACAGCACGGTCTCTACAACGGCCGATGGCGGCTTGATCTTGGACGGTGTAGTAGTAGACATTACTGAAAAGAAGAAATCCGAGGAATTGCTAAAGAGCAAAAACGAGGAATTGAAAAAAATAAATGAGGAGTTGGACAGGTTTGTATACAGTGCGTCACACGACCTTCGGGCTCCCCTTACCTCTTTGCTAGGTCTGATCAACATTGCCCAATCTGACCGATATATCAACGGAATAGCAGAGCACTTGGAGCTGATGAGAAAGAGTGTATTGAAATTGGACAGCTTCATTATCGATATCATCAACTATTCACGGAATGCCAGGCTTGATTTAGAAGTAGAAGAGATCGACCTAAAGGCATTGGTGGTTGACACCATGGACAATCTGCAATATGTGGCCTCTACGGAGAAAATTGAGAAACGAATCAATATCGTTCAAAAAGTGCCCCTATACTCCGACTCCAAAAGGATTATCATTCTGCTGAACAACTTGATTTCAAATGCTATCCGCTATCACAACCTGATTTTAGACAATCCTTATATTGAAGTGAAAGGGAAAGTAACCAAGAAGAAAGCACGCATCGATGTTATTGATAATGGAAAAGGAATAGGGAAACAGTATCTGAACAACATATTTGCTATGTTTTTCAGGGCATCTGACGACTCCAAAGGTTCGGGCTTAGGACTATATATTGTGAAGGAAACCGTAGCCAAACTTAATGGCAAAATCTCCGTGACCTCTGAGGTTGGAGAAGGATCTACTTTTAGTATCATAATCCCAAACTTGCGCCCAAAAACAAAAAAGCTACCCGAGCTATAAATTTGCTCACATTACTCGCCCATTAAAGTCAGCACAAGCTTTCTGGCACCGCCATGATTCCGGAACTCGCACAAACAAATGCCTTGCCAGATGCCGACATTTAGACGGCCTGACGACACAGGAACCGATATGGTACTGCCTACTAAACTGCTTTTGATATGAGCGGGCATATCATCTGACCCTTCCATGGTATGTTCATAGTATGGGGCATTCTCTGGCACCATTACATTAAAATGCCTTTCAAAATCCCCTCTTACATCGGGGTCGGCATTTTCGTTGAGGGTGAGCCCTGCAGAAGTATGTTTGATGAAAACCTGTAAAATTCCAACCTCTACAGACTGTATCTCGGGCAGCTCCCTTTCAATATATTTTGTGATCAAATGAAAACCTCTCGGGAAGGAGGGCAACATGATTTCCTTTTGAACAATCTTCATACGATAGACATTTAAACACCTTTACATAACTGATTACTCCTTATCGGACCAAACTGCCAGCTCATTACCAGCAGGATCGATAAAGTGAAACCTCCGGCCACCTGGAAATGAAAAAATACCTTTCGATATGATTCCTCCAAACTCGATGATCCTATTTTTTATTGCTTCAAGGTCTTCGTGATACAGGATGACCAATGCACCGTTGACTACTTCATCATTTGATTTTTCAAATCCACCCTCCAGCCCGCTTTCTGTAAAAGCTACATAGCTTGGCCCATAATCGGTGAATTGCCAACCAAAGGCACTGACATAGAAATTTTTAACCACTTCTAAATCAGCAGCTTTGAACTCGACATAGTTGATGTGATTGTTTTTCATCCTTTATAATCTTAACTATTCCTTTCAAACTAAATTATTGCTAATGTGCCAACAGCCAGTTTGCACCAAAGCCCACCTCTACCTCCATGGGCACCTCCAGCAAGATGGCGTTCTTCATGAAGTCTATTATATGTTGGGAAACGATTTCCTTTTCTGATTTATGGACTTCAAAAACCAATTCATCATGTACCTGCATGATCATTCTTGAGGCCAATGGTTTCCCGTCAATTCTTACGGATGACATCCACTCATGAATTTTGATCATGGCCACTTTGATCATATCTGCAGCACTTCCTTGTATGGGAGCATTGATGGCGTTCCGCTCTGCATAGCCTCGCAAGGTGGCGTTCCGAGAGTTGATGTCACGCAAGTACCGTCTCCTTCCCAAAATCGTCTCGACATACTCATTTTCCCTGGCTTCGCTGATAATGTGATCCATGTACGCCTTCACAGCCGGAAACTCCTGAAAATAAGCTTCAATAATATCCCCTGCTTCCCTTCTGGGAATATTGAGCCGCTGAGATAGTCCAAAAGCAGAAATGCCATAAATGATCCCGAAGTTGGCAGTCTTTGCTTTTCTGCGCATGTCACCATCCACGGCCTCCATGGGAACTTTGAAAATCTTACTGGCCGTGGTGGTGTGAATATCCCTTCCCTGTTGGAAAGCTTCTATCATACTTTCATCCTTTGAAAAAGCAGCCATGATGCGCAACTCGATTTGAGAGTAATCCGCCGCCATAATCTCAAAATCTTCATTCCTGGCTACAAAGGCTTTCCTTATCTCTCTTCCTTTTTCTGTCCGAATAGGGATATTCTGCAGGTTCGGGTTGGTGGAGCTAAGCCTTCCAGTAGCGGCCACAGCTTGATTGTAACATGTATGAATCCTGCCGTCCCTTGCATTGATCAGCGAAGGCAAGGCATCGACATACGTGCTTTTTAGCTTCTGGAGTTCCCTAAAATCAAGTATTTTCTCAGCAATAATATGTTCTGAGGCTAAACGGGACAAAATCTCTTCCCCTGTAGCATATTGTCCTGTTTTTGTCTTTTTGGGTTTGTCTATGAGGTTCAGCTTTTCGAAAAGAATCTCCCCCAATTGCTTTGGAGAAGCTATGTTGAACTTGACGCCAGCAATGTCATAAATTTCTTGCTCTATTTTCCTGCTTTCTGTTTCCAATTCCTCTGAAAAAGTCGCCAAGGTGTGGGTGTCCACATAAACGCCTTCGTCTTCCATAGAAGCCAGAACATTTATCAGAGGCGCCTCCACCTCAAAATACAGCTTCTCCACGCCCTGGTCTTTCAACAGCGGGAAAAGCTTTTGTTTTAATTGCAAAGTAATATCGGCATCTTCTCCTGCATATTTCACCACTTCTTCCACAGGAACATCCCGCATGTTGCCTTGCTTTACCCCCTTCTTACCAATCAACTCCTCTATAGATACGGTAATATAGTTAAGGTAAGCTTCAGCCATCACGTCCATATTGTGCCGCATGTCCGGCTCCAGCAGATAGTGGGCGAGCATGGTATCATATAATGTGCCGCTCACATTCACGCCATACTTCTTCAACACCAAGATATCATATTTCAGGTTTTGCCCTATCTTATCAATGGCCGCATTTTCAAAAACAGCCCTAAACTCCTGAACAATCGCCCTAGCCTCTCCCTGATCTGCTGGAATAGGTACATAATAGGCCTCTGTGGGATAATATGAAAAGGCTAAGCCTACAAGCTCAGCGGAGCACGCGTCGAGACTATCGGTTTCTGTATCAAAACAAAACTCTTTCTGTACGCTAAGGTATTGGATAAGGCTTTTACGCAACTCTGGCGTATCCACAAGGTGATAATCTCGCACTACAGTGTGGAGACTGTCCTTAACTACTGGCACTGCAACAGGCTCATCTTCTCCCACCGGCGCTGAGGATGTGCTGCTTCCAGTGGCAGCATTTGTTGGTGCATCAAACATCGACATCTGTCCAGAAGCCGAAGCTTTTGCTGGTGCAGCCTCTGGTGTCCCAAACACTCTGCGCATCAACGTCCTGAACTCCAACTCTTCAAACAATGCCTTGAGCTTTTCCTCATTAGGCTCTTCAACTTTCAGCTCGTTTTCATCGAATGCTATAGGCACATTGATATGTATCGTTGCCAGCTCCTTAGACAAAAGGCCTTGATCGCAGAAATTCATTACGTTTTCCTTCTGCTTACCCTTCAGGTCATCACAATTTTTAACTAATTCTTCGACAGACCCATATTGCTTTATTAGCTTAGAGGCAGTCTTGGGGCCGATACCAGGAATACCGGGGATATTGTCAACAGAGTCTCCCATTAAGCCCAAGATATCCCTTACTTGATCTACATTTTCTATATCCCATTTTTCCAACACCTCCTTTACTCCTAAGATATCTACCCCATTCCCCATAAAAGCAGGTTTGTAAAGATATATATGTTCTTCCACCAGTTGGCTATAATCTTTGTCGGGTGTCATCATATATACTTCAAATCCAGCTTTACTCGCTTTCTTTGCAAAAGTGCCAATAATGTCGTCGGCTTCATAACCATCCAACTCCAGTACGGGAATATTAAAAGCCCTAACAATTTCCTTGACCATGGGTATGGCTACCCTAATATCTTCTGGCTGTGCCTCTCGTTGTGCTTTGTATTGCTCAAAAGCTTCATGGCGAAAAGTGGGTGCAGCAGTGTCAAATGCTACGGCAATATGAGTAGGCTTTTCTTTGTTGAGTATTTCCAATAGCGAATTGGTAAAACCCAATGTAGCACTAGTGTTTACTCCTTTTGAGTTTATCCGTGGATTTTTACTGAATGCAAAATGGGCCCTATAAATCAAGGCCATTGCATCCATTAGAAACAGTTTTTTATCTGGCTTGCTCATTTTCAAATAGATATGGTCAAAAATGCTATCCAGTAGCGATTGTCTGACTTAAATGGGAAAATTCAAAAATAATGAATTAAGCGGAGGGGAGAGAAGGATTTGAATTGTAAATATCAAATTGTATACGCAAAGATTTTGAGGACAAGCGAATAAAAAACTAAAATGAGCGGCAGGTTGCAATCATATGGTAGCGCTCAATATACCATGACCAATGAAAACCAGGAATAGGTTTTTCATGTTCTCCGACTTTGCACCCATTCCTGTTAGAAAAATTAGCTTTATATTTGCCCCTTCAATTTTCGAATATGGGTTTGAACATAGGATTATGGCAAGGGACAAAAGTGGCTTTAGACTTGGGCAATAGCAATACAGTTATTTCCAACAAGTCTCACTTATTGTCTCAGCCTTCTTGGGTTGTCCTTAATAAAAGCAATCACTCGGTAAAAGCTGCAGGTGAAGCAGCATATGATATTTTGGGGAAAGGGAACGATCAGGTGGAGGCCATAAAGCCGCTTCGTGGTGGCATAATCACCCATTATGAAGCTGCCAGTAAAATGTTGAATGCCTTGGTCAAGCTTGCTTACCCCAAGAAGTCGTTTTTTGGTGGTTTTGGGCATCTGGTGGCTGGTGTGCCATTCTCTAGCAATGAAGTCGAAAAAAGGGCTTTGAGGGATGTCTTAAAGCAACTAAAAGCAGGAAAAGCATCTCTGATTTACGAGCCCATTGCAGCAGCCTTAGGGTTGGGACTGAACATTCAGGAGCCTAATGGAAAGTTTATTATAGACATTGGGGGAGGCCTAACAGAGATTTCCTTGATTTCCCATTCTAATATCGTGGCTCATCGGGCTATTCGTGTAGGAGGCGATGCGTTTGACGAACACATCCAGGATTACCTGTTCCACCAATATAATTTATCCATAGACATCAAGCGTGCAGCATCTATCAAGATGTGCATGGGAACAGCTTCTGATGATGTGGCGCCTGATACGGCTTCATTGGAGGTAAAGGGGACTGACCTCACTTCCCGAGAGCCAAGAGCAGTGACAATTGATCATGCTGAAATTGCGAAGGTACTGGATGAGGGGATTATCAAGATCGAAGAGGCAATAATGGAAACTTTGGAGGAAAGTCCACCAGAGCTTTCTGCAGATGTTTATACCAATGGCATCCATCTGACCGGAGGCGGTGCGCTGCTGAAAGGTATGCGAGAGCGGCTGGAAGCTAAAGTAGGTGTTCCCGTGGTTCAAGACAGAAAGGCATTCACCTCGGTGGCAGAAGGCATCTTGCGTGTTTTGGAATCGCCCAAGCTCTCCCAAACTGTTCTTTTTACTTAGCCTGCTGAAAAACGCATCCTTGGTTTGTCTATTTCATTGTTCTACTTTTTCAGCAATACCGAAAGTATGCGCTACAGCAGTAGTCCTATTGATTTACGAACAAGATTTGGTTTTTGTAGCAGCGCCCTCGATAGCAGTGGAAACCCCGCCAAGGGGAGGGATCGGCTGGAAAAGTGGTTGAAGTTTTTTTTGGAGTGTTGGGCTTGAGAAAACGGTGTGCTGGCGCGGAGTTGGAACGGATAGCGAGAAAAGGCGCCCAAAATATTTTTTAGAAACGGAAACTGATAAGGGCGAATGCGGATAAAAAAGTCTCGTGCTATGAAACACGAGACCGCTGTCATACAGACTATGGTTTATTTTTCTACCAACTTATTCAAAGCATCACGCATTTCGGTAAGCAACACCTCTTCCTTCGTTGGAGCTGGTGGTGTAGAAGGCGCCTCTTCCTTTTGCTTCATCAAGGAGTTCATTCCCTTTACCAGAAGAAAAATGATGAATGCCAAGATTATAAAGTTAATTACTACAGTAATAAAGCTTCCGTAAGCAAATACGGGTCCCATAGCTCTTGCTTCTTCTAGTGGCAAGCCGGGGGTAATTTCTTCAGAAAGTCTGATGTAGAGATTCTTAAAGTCCACATTGCCTACTACCTTACCGACCAATGGCATGATAAGATCGTTTACGACAGAATTGACGATTTCTCCAAAAGCTGCACCAATAATCACACCCACTGCGAGGTCCATGACATTGCCCCGCATGGCAAAGGTTTTGAATTCTTTTAACATAGTACTTAATGGTTAAAGTGTTTAAATGATTATAGATTATTAATCGGTGAAATTCTGGACGTTAAAAAGCACCCCTAAGGCTAGACCTTGACTGAATTGAACATCTGGGTCTTGGTCGTAATCATAGAGCAATCCGCCTGTCAAAGTCATAGAAATAAATCTGTTAACTTTGGCTGTTAAGGTAGTATTCAACCGGTGGTCCAAGGTCTTGAAAGAAAGTGTCTCATAGTTGGCATAGCCGATATAGGTTACTTTCAAGTTCAGATTGGTCGCGATATCTTTGTCCAATTCTGCTTGAACCATGGCAGCCAACCACTCTGTTCGTAAATTATCCCCTTCAGGCACTCCGTATCGCTCTACAAGTCCAACTTCGTCATTGTTGAGGAATGTGAACTTAGGAGCGAAGGGGCTTAATCTGAGCGAGAACCACGGTTCTGGCTTATATTCGAATCCAAGTGCGAAAGTAAGGTAGGCTGGTGCCATCCAATTGGAGATCAACACATCCTCTTCCCCTTCCTCATCGGCATATGCATAACCGGGTGCAAACTGGGTGATAAAGTTGCCCGAAAGGAAGCCGTTCCAATTAGTGCTAATTTTATAACCATATTTAGAGTCTAAGTAAATAAGGTCTTGGCTCTTCCGGAAATCTTGGCCAGCGTTTTTAAGCAGACCATATTTCAATTGAATTTCATTGTCCCATGAAATCTTGTCTTTCAGGTAATTGAACTTCCCATTCATGAAAAGGCCCAAGGCTATTGAATTCTCACCACCAGACTTCCAGTTGTCGCTAAAAGAAGCTTGGTTAACATTGGCTCCTCCTGAAAAAGAATTGCGCCAATAGGTAGTATCATTGACCGGTAAGGCCAGTGAGTCTAATTGTGCAAAAGACGCATGCGTACATAACAATAACAGAGAAAAAAATACAAGTTGTCGGATCATAGTTTAACGTAGTTGGTTTACAAAAGATAATAAAAAGTCATTTCCCTTTAAAGTGTAAATGAAAATTATTTGCAATATATGTCAAAGCAATCATATTGCTGTCAAGAAACAGGGCGATTCATAGTTTTAAAAGGAAAATTTGCCGATAAAAATCAACAAATAGAAATTAATGATATGTAAAAATCAATTTCTCATCAGAGCAAAAACACGAGGCCTTCTCCTCCGCAGTGGGAAGAAAAAGCCTCGAGACAACTCAACAACATGCAAAAACTTCTCAGATCACCCAATCCTACCTTCATCCTCCTTCTCTTGAAACTCTTCCCCCACTACTTCTGGATATCCTTCACTTATAAGTTTTGTCTCCTCAGGCAGGTTAGACTCAGGAGTGGCAGAAAAAGGTACCGTCTGTGGAATAAAATCGTCTTTTGCTCCTGGCTTGCTATAGTCATATGGCCATCGATAAACAATGGGCAAAGGACCTGGCCAGTTGCCATGTCCCACTTTAACAGGTGTAGTCCACTCTAAAGTATTGGATCTCCAGGGGTTGGCAGGAGCGACCCTCCCCCTGAACATGCTGTAGAAAAAGTTGTATAAAAATATAAGCTGGGCGGAAAATGTAACAATGGCCGCAATGGTAATAAAAACATTCAAGTCGGCGAAAGTGCTGAAAGCATCAAAGTTTGTAAAGGAATAATATCTTCGTGGGAAACCACCTAGGCCTAGGTAATGCATTGGGAAAAACACGAGATAAACCCCTATGAATGTGAGCCAAAAGTGAAGATGCCCCAATCCTCGATCCATCATCCTGCCAAACATCTTGGGATACCAATGGTAAACACCTGCCAACAACCCGAAAAAGGACGCACTGCCCATCACTAAATGAAAGTGGGCAATGATAAAATAAGTATCGTGCAATTGAATATCCAACGCCGAATTGGCAACAAACAAGCCCGTGACACCACCAGAGATAAAATAAGAAACAAAGCCTATGGCAAAAAGCATGGGCGGAGTGAAATGTATATTGCCTCGCCAAAGCGTGGTGAGCCAGTTAAAAACCTTGACCGATGAAGGAACTGCTATAATAAATGAGGCGAGCATAAACAATGTGCCCAAAAATGGATCCATACCAGACACAAACATATGGTGTGCCCAAACTACCACCGACAGCACAAGAATCACAAACATAGATATCACCATTGCGGTATAACCGAATATAGGTTTGCGCGAATTGGTAGAAATAATTTCCGATACTATACCAAAGGCAGGTAGGATAGCAATATATACTTCGGGGTGGCCTAAAAACCAGAAAAGATGTTGGAAAAGCAGAGGGCTTCCTCCCATATTGGACAGTGCCTCTCCGCCTATATATATATCCGTAAGGAAAAAGCTGGTACCAAAACTTCTGTCAAATATCAGCAACAGCACTGCTCCAAACAGTACAGGAAATGTAAGCAAGCCCAAGATTGCCGTCATAAATAGCCCCCAAACAGTAAGCGGCAGCTTGCTGAAAGACATGCCTACAGTCCTCATGTTGATGACCGTAGAAATATAGTTGAGCCCACCCATAAGGGTAGAAATTATAAATAGGGCCATACTCACCAACCACATGGTCATTCCCAAACCAGAACCAGGCACTGCCTGAGGAAGCACACTTAACGGAGGGTATATCGTCCAACCTCCTCCGGCTGGGCCAGTTTCGATAAAAAGTGAAGTAAACATGATCACACTGGACAAGAAGAACACCCAATAAGAAAGCATATTGAGAAAAGGCGAGGCCATATCACGCGCACCTATCTGAAGTGGAATGAGGAAATTGGCAAAGGTACCGCTAAAACCTAACGTCAATACAAAAAACACCATCATCGTGCCATGCATGGTGACCAAAGCCAAAAAGAACTCAGGGTCGATTTTCCCGTTTTGGATCCACTCTCCTAATACCGGTTTCAACCAAGTCATGTCCATATTGGGGAATGCCAACTGCAAACGGAATACTAATGATAGAAGGCCTCCCATAATCGCCCACAAAATGCCCGTTAGCAAATACTGCTTAGCGATCATTTTGTGGTCTAAGCTAAATATGTATTTCGAAACAAAGCTTTGCTGATGATGCTCTTCGTGAGCTACAGAAAAAGAAGGTTCTTGAGGTTGATCGATATTGTGTGCCGCCATATCAAAAAATTATTTAGATCCATTAATAAAAAACACTGAAGAAAAGGAATTGGAGCTATCGACATAGCTATTCTCCATCTTGGCTCGTGCCAATGGCTTTAGATCACCTGGCACCTTAGATAAATATTCGGGGTTTCTTGAGAGCCACGACTGTTGTTCACGATACCAAGTATTGAACTCTTCCTCCTCTACAACTGTCACGACCATGCGCATGGCAAAATGTCCCCTGCCACATATTTCGGCACAGGCTAGTTCAAACTCAAAATCAGGATTTCCTAATTTGGTACGCATCTCTTCTGTAGTGTATTTGGCCTCGAAATGAAACCGGGTTGGCATGCCTGGAACGGCGTCCATCTTTATACGAAAATGGGGAATATAAACACTGTGTATCACATCCTTTGCTCTGATCCTTAACATCACGGCCCTTCCTTTAGGAACCAACAACTGAGGAGAGGTAAAGTCATCATAGCTCGCCCTGTCTGTCAGGTCCATGCCGAGGCTGTTCACGGCATCGATCAACCGATAATCATCTCTTCCTAATGTGCCATCCAACCCTGGATAGCGTATTTCCCAACTGAACTGCTGCCCCACTACTTCTACAAGCACCGCATCGTCGGGAGCTTTGCCAGTAATTTTTCCCCAAGCATCCTGCGCTATAATAAACATAACAATGAAGGCTATGGCAGGCACCACCGTCCAAGCTATTTCCAATTTATTGTTATGAGGATAGAAATAGGCCTTTCGACCTGGTCGATATTGATATTTATAAGAGAAGTAAAATAGTAACACTTGCGTGACTACAAACACGATGCCCGTGATATAGATCGACATCCATAGCATGTCATCTATCCAGTCGCCATGTACCGATGCAGATTCGGGAAGGTAGAATTCTGAGGCCTTGGAAGAGTACCAAAATACGAGAAACATGCCACCAAAGAGAAAAACGAGCATTAGAATGCCATTGATCTTATTGAAGCTGTCCAGGTTGGTGGGCCGCTTTTTGCCCCTTACGATAGAGTATATGGTGAAGAAGCGGAGAATTTGGTAGATGATCAGTAATACAAGACCAAAAGCGAGTGCTATTAAAAGTTTATCCATAAAAATAAGCTTATTGGTTCTTCAAAAAATAAGAATGCGGTGAATGTGAGGAAAATTTTCTCACGATTTTATGATCTCAATCATAAACTTGAAGTTTCAACTATAAAAATATGGATATGTTTTTAAAAATGAGGAGTTTGAAGACTTAGTTTCTGGAAGCACATCAGGCGAAATAAGATTGTCCTGCATGAAAGATTCTTATGATTCGTCTGGCAACGGCTCTAAGCCGATCCCTCGGAAATTTCAAGCAACTACCTTAACGAAGAAAATCAGCATTAAAAAAACAAAGTGTCAGTATGAAACTGCTTTTAGACCAACGATAGAACCAATAAGTGTTATAATAAAAAATACCCTCCAGAAATAAACGGGTTCCTTAAAGATAAAAATGCCTACCAAGACTGTCCCCACTGCCCCGATTCCGGTCCACACTGCGTAAGCGGTACCAATGGGCAGGGTTTGGGTAGCTTTTATGAGCAGGGCCATGCTGATGGACAATGATACCAAAAACCCAATGAACCACAATATAGCCTCAGTGCCAGTAGTCTCTTTCATTTTACCGAGACAAGAAGCAAAGCCCACTTCAAATAGACCGCCAATTATCAATATAATCCAATCCATGCTTCTTGATTCAATATGTGATTTAAAGTGAACTCGCTGCAATGTTAAATAATTTCATTCAAATACGGAAGACAGCCCCTTCCTGCTTAAGACGCCTTGCGTTCCAGTGTCTTGTAGAATTACTGTCATCGGGTTAACTTTGCACTTGGAAAACAAACGCAATATGGACAATCCTGTCATTATATTTGGAGCCGGAAGTTTGGGCAAGGCTGCCCTTGAGATCTTTAAAAGCAATGGGGTTGAGATATATTGCTTTTTGGACGATAGAAAGGAACTCCATAACACCGAAATAGAGGGCGTGACCGTGCTTGGCAGTACAGATGATGATGGCTTCTTAAAATTTATTGGAAAGAAGTGTGAGGCATTTGTGGCCTTGGATGAAACGAAATACCGCAAAGGAGTAGTGGACATGCTGAAGGAGAGACGGAAAGTTGTGCCGGTGAATGCCATTCATGAAAGAGCCGTTATTCCTAAGAGCGCATACATCGGGCATGGAAACTTCATTAATGCAATTGTAGTATTGGGTACTAATGCCAAAATAGGTCAACACTGCATACTGCACACAGGCGCTATTGTAGATCACGATGCTGAAATAGGAGATTTCGTGCAGGTTGGTAGCGGAAGCATCATTAATAGTGGCGCCAAAATAGGCGACAAGGCATTTATAGGTTCGGGTGCTACTATCGTGGCTGGAGTAACCATAGGGAAAAATGCCCGCATAGGAGCAGGATCTGTAGTCATCAGCGATGTAGAGGCTGGAGCAACTGTTTTTGGCAACCCAGCAAAAGAGGTTTAGACTTCATAACCGCAACAGCAATTTGAAAGCCCATGACATAATAGAAGAAAATTTAAGTTAAATCCATAAATCATCTTTTCAAACACCTTGCTTGTAACAAGGCTAAGTTTAAAACTATGCAAACACACTGTATATTACTGTATTATTGCTATACGCATATTGAGGATCCTGAAGCGTTTAGAGAGGAACATCATTTGTTTTGCCTCGAAAAGAACTTATTGGGAAGGATCATCATCGCCGAAGAGGGCATCAATGGCACCGTATCAGGATTGAAGGAGGACTGCGAAGCCTATATGGCTCACCTCAAACAAGATGAAAGATTCCACGATATCGACTTTAAGGTTGAAATGCATGACAAACATGCATTCCAAAAACTGCATGTGAGGGTAAAACCAGAAATCGTACACTCTAGCCTGACATCCATTCATCCCAAGAAAAGAACCGGCATCCACTTGGCCCCATCTGAGTTCAAGAAGATGAAGGATCAAGAAGATGTGGTCATCCTAGATGTAAGGTCCAATTATGAGCACAACGTAGGCAAGTTTAAGAATGCTATCACTTTGGACATTGAAAACTTTAGGGACTTTCCATCAAAGGTAAATGAGTTGAAAGACCTTAAAGGCAAGAAGGTGATCACCTACTGCACTGGAGGCATCAAGTGCGAAAAAGCCAGTGCATATTTGCTGGAACAAGGATTCGAAAATGTATATCAATTACATGGAGGAATAATCAAATATGGAATTGAAGAGGGAGGTGAAGACTTCGAAGGCAAGTGCTACGTTTTTGACAACAGGATAGTGGCAGATGTAAATAAGGTAAACCCAACCGTAATTTCTCGATGCTACGTATGTAACGAGCCTAGCGACCGGATGGTCAACTGCGCCAACTTCGACTGCAATGCGCACATCCCCATGTGTGAAAGCTGCGGCTGGGAAATGGAAGGCGCATGCTCTGATGCTTGCAAGCATCATCCCGAGAAAAGGCCATACGACGGCACTGGCTATTATGCCAAGAAGCTGAATGGCTACAATCCTTACAAAGGACTTAAACGCAAAAAGGATATTGCAGAAAAATAATCATCAGAGGCCTTTTCAACTTGGAAGGCCTCTTTTTTATGGCTACTCATTTTACCATAGAATAAAAGTGTGGACAAATTCCACAAACTGAGGGGACTTGCCTCAAGATACTTATCCCACCTCCTAAGGAAAAACACTTCAAACGATTGATATTCAGAACAATATCGGATTAAAAGATTTTTTGGCACGGAATTGTTATCAATAGCATCAGAATTCATTTTTTAACCATTAACCACTAAAATTTTTTAATCATGAAAAAACTATTGTTAACATTAGGAATTGCAATATTTGGATTTACCGCTGTTTTTGCTCAAGACGCTGGAAGCACAACAGGCAATGCTGCCACAGAACAGTCAAGCCAAAACAGGACTTCGATAGATAAAAATGATCTTCCCGATGCAGTAAAAGATGCTGTAACTACTGGCCGGTATGAAAACCATAAGATAAAAGAAGCTTTTAGGGTTTCTATGGCACAATCAGGTCAGACTGCGGGTAACCTAAGCGCTAATGCTTATGAGATTCACTTGGAAGATAATGATGGTAAAGCTACTGTAGTAACACTAAACGAGCAGGGGCAAATCATAAAGTCTGACGAATCGATGCGATAAAAGCTAAATAATGAGCTAGGAAAACATTTTTTAACAACGTAGCAATACGATTTTTAGACTAGGCACCAACTACTAGCAGTAGTTGGTGCTGTTTTTTTTATAGACATTATAAGTTATCGATGAATTGTGTTATAATTGGTATTCCAATTGAACATTGTAATCAAGCTTAGCGTTAGTATTTAAGCCTAGCTTATTTTTAAACCTTTCGTCGATTTCTTTATGGAAAAAGTGTTGATTGTAGATGACGACATCACCTTTAACTTGATGCTGAAATCTTTCTTGGAAAAGAATGATTTTGATGTTACCCAAGCTGCCTCAGGAAAGGAAGCTTTGGGAGCTGTCGAAAAAGCTACTTTTGACGCCGTTTTAGTAGACCTGAGACTGCCGGACGTTAATGGAATAGACTTGTTGAAAAAAATCAAAAAGTCATTGCCCAAGGCCATCCTTTTATTAATGACCTCCTACGCTGACATCAAGACCGCTGTAAGTGCAATAAAAGCCGGCGCCTATGATTATATTACTAAACCACTTGATCCCGAAGAACTATTACTGACGCTAAAGCAAAGACTAAAAGTAGCCGAACAATCGGGGAAAGAGGAAGCTAAGCAGCCATTCCATTACCTTCAGGGTAAAAGCCAAGAAGCCAAAAAGATAGAAGAATATGTCTCTTTGGTGGCTCCTACCGCTATGTCTGTACTTATTTTGGGAGAAAGCGGAACGGGCAAAGAATATATCTCCAGGGCAATACATGAGCAGAGCAAAAGAAGTAACAAACCTTTTGTAGCGGTGGATTGCGGCGCCTTATCAAAAGATTTAGCTGCAAGTGAGTTGTTTGGGCACATAAAAGGCTCATTTACAGGTGCCGTGGGAGATAAAAAGGGACAATTTGAAATGGCCCATCAAGGCACATTATTCTTAGACGAAATCGGAAACTTATCTTATGAGATTCAAGTGAAGCTGTTGAGAGCCATACAAGAGAAGAAAATAAGAAAGGTGGGGGGCGAAAAGGACATAGACGTAGATGTTAGGCTAATCACAGCCACCAACGAAGACCTGACAGAAGCCGTAGAACGAGGGGAGTTCAGAGAAGACCTGTACCATAGGATCAATGAATTCAAGATAGAAGTGCCACCATTGAGAAAACGTGGGGCAGACATCCACCTATTCGCCGACTATTTTCTATCGTTGGCCAATCAAGAACTAGAGAAGAACATTGAAGGGTTTTCAGAAGAAGTTTATCACAAATTTTGCGAATACAGTTGGCCCGGGAATCTTCGGGAAATGAAAAATGTGATCAAAAGAGGTGTGCTACTTACCAAAGGAAATACCATTGAAGTACAGGCACTACCAGAAGAAATCACCACCCCTTCAAACTCGTTGGCTTCTTTAGATGTAGAAAAGTTGAGCATTTCCCCTCAAAGTGATCTGAAAAATGTGCAACAGCGCATGGAAAAGGAAATGATCCTAAATGCGCTGCAACAGTTTAAATACAACAAGTCAAAAGTAGCGAAAGCCCTTAACATAGATCGTAAGACACTATACAACAAACTGAAACTTTATGAAATAGAAGATTAGGGGAAACACTAGTTCTTTAAACTTCCTCCTACATTTCGGCCACTTGCTTTTCCACTTCATCTATTAGCACCGTTGCCTCTTTCACAAGGATATTCGTTACTTCTTCCAAATTGTCGGCTGGCTGCTGATCTCTAGCCAAGGTTTCCAGTTTCTGTAATTTCTCAACAATAGCATCTGCCTTAAGATAACCAAATGAAGCGCACATCTTATGGGCAAGAGAAGACACTTCCTTAATATTTCCCTCCTCCGCATATTGTTGAATCAAAGCTATGTTCCTCTTCTGGTCGACAATCATTGTATTCAGGAGATTGGCCAATGCTTTACTATCACCTCTAACAAAACTCTCAAAACCTGCCAAACTATAAGCGGGACAAGCACTATTTACCCCATTAATACCTTCTTCAACCAAAGTCGGGACATCGTCATGGTCATCTTCCACTCCCTGTATTTCTAGGTGCTCATAAAGTGTTGCCATAAGCATTTTCTCTTTAAAAGGCTTTCCAATCAGCGCAGTGATGCCTACGGATTTTGCTTTGTATTTTTCTTTTTGGGTCACATGGGCTGTAAGTCCAATTATTGGTGTGTCTGCATTGGATCCCTTGTTGTTACGGACTGCCTCAGCAAATTCAAAACCACTCATCTGAGGCATCTGAATGTCCGTGATAATCAAATCAAATTGCTTCTTCTGGGATTGTTCCAGGCCATCGAGCCCATTTGCTGCATCAGTCGTTACCCCTCCATATTTGCTCATAATAGTTTTTAAGAGCATAATATTCAGGTTGTCGTCATCCACCAGCAAAATATTCAATCCGCTCAATCCTTTCTTTACGCTGTCTATTTGAGGCAAAGTTTCTGTTCCTGTTTCAGAAGCTGCGCTTATTTGATAAGGGATATTTACTGTGAACACCGAACCTTTGCCTTCTTCGCTATCCACTAGGAGCGCCCCTTGCTGCAGCTCGACCAGCTGTTTGCAGATGGTAAGCCCCAGCCCTGTTCCTCCAAACCTACGTGTGGTGCTGCTGTCTGCTTGCTGGAACCCTTCAAATATTTTGCTAATATTTTCTTTATTAATTCCCACGCCCGTATCCCTTACCTCAATGCTCAGGACCACCTTTTTGGGAGAGGAAAATGCCTTTCTGCTTTTACATACAATGAAAACACTTCCCTTGTCTGTGAACTTCAGGGCATTGCCCACCAAGTTAAATAATATCTGTTTTAGTCTGAATGGGTCACCAAGCAAAGTTTCAGGGCAATCTTCATCTATAAAATACTGAAAACTCAGTCCCTTTTCTTTTGCTTTGAGCTGTAACAGGGTGTACACTTCATGCACTACCGCTCTAGGCTGAAACGGAATGCGTTCAATAGCCAGTTTCCCTACTCCAATTTTGGAGTAATCCAGAATATCGTTCACAGTAGAGAGCAAATGTTCAGAAGACTGATGCACCGCCTTCAAGTATTCGTGCTGGTCAGAAGCAAGCGGCGTGAGCAGCAATTGCTCGGTAAAACCTTGAATAGCGTTTAGAGGTGTCCTAATTTCATGGCTCATGTTGGCCAAGAACTCTTCTTTTGCCTTTGCCAGGTGTTCCGCCTTATTCTTGGCTTCTTCAAGGCGCTCCTTATAATAGTTGCTTTTGTTAATATCGTGCAGGATCAGCAGGACAAGAACAGTCCCTGCAAGCAGTCCTACCACCCCTATGCCGAGTATGGTAAATGCAAACTGGTCTGCCAGCATCTTGGCCTCTTTAGTTTGCTCCTCAGCCTTCAATATTTCCCTCCGTTCAAGGGACGTCACAATCATCCTAATCTTATCCATAATAAGACGATCCTGCTGAAGCACTTCTAACTGCTTGGCATTGAGCAAGCGGTTCAAAGCGCTTTCCTTTCTCTGCATATCAGAAAATATCTCTTTCAAATTGGATAAGACTGTATCGGTCCGATAAACTGACACAACACTCGTGTCGATGGTTACCCTCGTTTCCGTATAAAAGTCTTCTTCCTCAGCATCACTCTCCTCCACTGGAGTGTTTTCTTCTGAAGTCTTGCCACTAAAGAGATTCTTGATAGCTTGGAATAAACCCCGAGGTTCAGGTTCTTTTATGCCCTCGCTTACTAAACCTCTGGGCTTGATGTGCGTGGTAGTCTCAGTATAAGTCATCAAAGTGGTATCAACTTTTGCCGAATCATACCGGCTTTCATTGATCCGCTCTAATGCTGTAGAAGAAAAGCTACTGCTTCTGCTCTGATGCATCAGACTGGCCAGATCATCTATCGCGTCATATTTTGCGTTCAACAAAATAGAAATAGAATCGAGCTTGTTTAATTGCATCGTATCCTCCAATGAGCCCTCCTTAAGGGAAGCTATTTTTTCAGTTATACTCTCTAGACTTACCTCGTATTGATCTAGGTGACCCTTGTTGTTTGTGAGGATATACGATCTCAGACTCGCCTCTGCTTCTGAAATATCGGCAAGCAAATGATTGATGGTGATCAGCTTGGTGTCGGGCCTAGCCAATGTCTCTACTGAGGAGAACAATTGCGTAAAGCTAAAGTAGGTAATTGTGCCCGCTACAGCTAGGACTATAATGGTCAGACTATAACCTAGCAGTAGCTTTATTTTTATGTTAGGATTGTTTTTCTTCAGAGACATAGCCAGTAATTTATGGCATCATTTACATAACCTAAAACAGAGAGCCAAAAGTTTATTTTTTACCTATTGCCCATATCTTTTCTGCTTTTTTACCTATGATCCAGAAGGAAAAGCCTAAAAGGGCAAAGAATAATGCTGGATGGAACAAATCCCATCCAAACTCGAAATAACGTGAATATAAATTAACAATAATACTTACAATACCAACATCTCTGACCAGGTCTTTATTGTATTTTGTTCCAAACCACATGCAGATAATTCCCATGACCAAGAAAGCTATTCCCCATGGCAAAATTGTAGCTTGACTTACCGTGGACCAACTATCAAAGCTGGTATGGTTGCCAAAAATGGAAGCAGCCCAAGAGGCCAAAAGCAAGCAAATGAGACAAAAAGAAAATGTGGTATCATAATAATGTGTAAGGAGTCGGACATTGCGCAATGTATAACACAAACTCAACAACAATAAACTAAAAGGAATAAAGCGGACGAGGGGGCTCATGCCCCAAAAATAGTTTTGCCATCCTACCTGATAGCCTGTTTCTGTCCCAAACCATATAAACAGACTTGTGAGTGCAGCACCCCACACAAGTTGAGAACGAAGCAATATTCCCAAAAGCCCGTAGAGCACAACCGCTAAGAGTATGATAGCGGTAAGCTTTCCCTCTGTGCCAAAAATTGCGATGTTTAAATAAACCAGAGCAACGGCGGCGGTGAGCACGCCTAATAAATTGAGGGCCTTATAGCTATAGATATTTTTATATTCCTGCTGTGATGCCTGTGCGCCGAAATAGAACAGGACTGCGGAAATAACGGAGAAGAAGGCTGCCTTATAGCCTTCTGAGGCATCTACTATTTTTTCCAACATCGCCATCAGCCACTCATCGGCCAGCAAAGCCACCCCTGAAATGATGATGGACGCGATAGCAAAAACAAATGCATAAAACGATAAGCTTTGCCAATCGAACCTGCTCCTTTCAATACTATTGCTGAGTGCCACTGCCTGCTCTTTGCTTATTAGGGCATCAGTTTCCCATTTTTTAATGGCTTTCTTCAGCAGTACAGTTTCCTTTTTATTCGCTTTCATCAGTTGAAAGTATCCATAAAGTTGCTATTCTGCAAATTCGGAAAGCGTTAACCATCTATCTGTTTTAGCCTCGATAATGCGCTCGAGGGCTTCTACCTCCAAAGCCAACTGCTGAAGTTTTTCGTAGTCCCCTTCTGCCTCATTCATTTGCTTGGTCAGCGCTTCCTTCTTTTCTTCGAGCTGAGGGATTTCTGTCTCCAAATTTTCGAACTCTCTCTTTTCCTGATAAGATAGCTTCTTCTTATTTTCTTCTATTGGCGCACTGCTTTTCTCTACTTTAGTGTTTACTTTTTTCTTCTTTTCCTCCTTAGATTCTTCTGCCTTTGCATACCTGTAGTCAGAATAATTGCCCGGGAAGTCCTTAATCACACCGTTGCCTTCAAAAACGAATAAATGGTCGACCAGCCTGTCCATAAAATATCTATCGTGCGATACTAAGACTAAGCATCCTTCGAATTTGTCCAAGAAATCTTCCAATATGTTCAAGGTATCGATGTCCAGATCGTTTGTAGGTTCATCTAAAATCAGGAAATTGGGATTTTTGATGAGCACCCGCAAAAGCTGGAGCCTTCTTTTCTCACCACCACTCAACTTCCCCACCACATTATATTGCATCTTGGGCGGGAACATAAACTGTTGCAAAAATTGACTGGCGGTAATTTGTGAACCATTAGACATAGTGACGACCTCAGCCACCTCCTTTACGATTTCAATGACTCTTTGATCTTCTTTAAAGGTGAGCTCTTCTTGGGTATAATAGCCAAACATCGTTGTTGCCCCTCGTTCTATAGTCCCAGAATCAGGACTTATTTCACCTGTCAGAACATTCAAGAACGTGGATTTGCCTACTCCATTAGGGCCAATGATGCCAATTCTATCTTTTCTTTTGAAGATATAACTAAAATTGTCGATCAAGGTCCTACCGTCAAATGCCTTGCTTATTTTATCTATTTCTAGGATTTTCCCCCCTTGCCTCCTTCCTTGTACACCCAACTGCATCTCATCTTTCTTGAGATTTTTGGATGCTTTTTCCTTGATCTCATCAAAGGCCTCTACCCTGTACTTAGCCTTTGTTCCTCTTGCCTTGGGTTGGCGTCGAATCCACTCCAACTCGCGCTTGTACATATTTTTAGCCTTCTCTACTTCTAATTGGGCTTGTGCTTGTCTTTCGGCTTTTTTTTCAAGGTAGTAGCTATAATTTCCTTTGTATCGATATAGTTTACCTTCCTCTAGTTCGAGTATTTCAGTTGTGACACTTTCCAGAAAATAACGGTCGTGGGTGACCAGTAGCAGCGACATCTGTTGAGCACCAATATAATTTTCAAGCCACTCGATCACTTCCAGATCGAGGTGGTTGGTAGGCTCATCCATGATCAGGAAATCGGGCTTGTCAATAAGAATCCGTGCCAAGGCAACCCGCTTCTTCTGGCCTCCTGAGAGCGTTGCCGTCGGTTGATCCAAATCATGAATCCCCAGCTTGCCCAATATTTGCTGCACTTGGCTTTCATAGTCCCAAGCTTGCAAAGCATCCATCTGTTCCATGAGGTGGGCAAGATCCTCCCCCTGATCGGCGTTGTGCTGAGCATCATAAAGGGCCTTTTCATAGGCTTTGATAGTCTGGAGCATTTCGTTTTCACCATCAAATATGGCTTCCAAAACAGTAGCCTCAGGATCCAATTCAGGATTTTGGCTTAGGAATGCCATTGATATGCCATTCCTAAATGTGACCTGGCCTTGGTCGGGAACTTCAATACCGGCTATAATCTTCAATAAAGTGGACTTTCCAGATCCATTTATCCCCACCAAGGCCACTTTTTGTCCTTGTGAAATTCCAAAAGTAACGCCGTCTAGCAACACTTTTTCATCAAAGCGCTTGCTTACTGACTCAACAGAAAGATAATTCATTCAAGTAAAATTAAATAGGCTCCAACAACCGCACCCTTACGGCCAAATTCATTAGACATTGGGCAGCGAAGGTAGGGATTTGGCCCATAAGTCAGGGCTTCTTTTTTGAAAAAACAATCTCAAGCGCATTTTTCAATTCTTTTGCTGCATTCTCCAAGCTTTCTTCCACCGCCTTCCACTTTTCTTTGTCTCCCGTAAAGCGTTTGAAGTCATTTTCCAGTTTTTCTTTGTTCCGCTTGATCTCCTCTACTCTTTTATCCAGATCTTCCCTTACACTATCGCTGCTTTGCTTTCCCTTTTCTATCAACTCGTCGATTTTCCTTCCCAAGTCTCTGAATAGCTCTTCTACGGATTTATCTTTATGGCTCATTTTACTGCAATTTATGGTTTCGTAATGCTTACTCTTCAAAATTAAAAATAAATTATCAGAAACTTGACGAATTACAAATAACCTATTTAATACCAATGAGTTCCAATACTATTCTCATTGAACAAAAAAACAAATCCCAAATTATCCGTAGAAAAATTCAGCTAATTTAGTGGGTCGCATTTGGTTTTTTGGGAGTAATGAGTAGTTTTGCATTCCTATTCGGGTAGAGCAGCTCCTAGGAGCCGTTCTGGAAGATTCCGTAGCTCAGCTGGTAGAGCAACGCCCTTTTAAGGCGTGGGTCCTGGGTTCGAATCCCAGCGGGATCACAAAAAGCCTCTTTGATTGATTTAAAGAGGCTTTTTTTATGACCTACGTCAGGGCCTCACTCAATAGGGGCGTTCGGAGTTGTAGGAACATTACCGGCCACTGATCCATAGTAGAGCGTTACAGCCCCACTTTTAAAAGTTTTTGTATGGACGAGATCAAAAACGGCTCTACTGCACATATTTTCAAATAGCAGCAAACCACTACCAGCTACCACAGGGTGAACACAAAGCTGCAATTCGTCTAACAGATTGAGTTGCATGAGCTGTATAATCAAACTCCTACTGCCCACAAGTACTGGCTTACCGGATTGCTGTTTGAGCATCGATACAGTTTCTTCAAGGTTCATTTCTGCCAACTTTGCACTTTCCCATCCAACATCTTGAATCGTATGTGAAAAGACAATTTTTGGAATGTGGTCCATTACCACAGCAAAGTTGTCCATGGAGGCGTCTCCAGAAGGTTGCTGTATAAGGGTCTTCCAGAAACCCATAAGCTGATAGGTTATCCTTCCATACAATATGGCATCTGCGCTGCTAATCAGGTCTGCATAGTGCTGGTGCAGCTCTTCGTCAGGTTCAATGGCATTGTGGTCGCAAAACCCATCCATTGTCATATTGATCGCACCGATTATTTTTCTCATTATTTTTACTTTTTCATGCTAAAAGCCCCTTTTATAAATGTGAATAAAAACTAAAGCATTTATATTCATTTGTTGAAGAATTTATCATTCTGGCATTCCTCCCTCCTGCCGGGAAATGTTGACTTGAGCAAACAGTTTCTCATACTCCTCAAACCGGTGCTCTCGCACAGGCCTTGTATATGGCTCTGTAGAAAAATGCAATAATAAACAAGGGGCAATATCTTTATATCGCTCAACATATTCGTAGCGCACTAGCTCTCCATTCTTTATCCTCTGCTTGATCTTGTTGTGATAGGGATACACTTATAGCACTTTAGTGAATAGCATCGTATGCAACTTCAATTCCTTTGACTTTGTCTTTTTTAGTTGGTGTTTCAGCTTTGACATCAAAACGAATTATGACTTTGTTACTTGAGACCCATTCTATTTACACTTCTGCTCCTCCATATTGATTGTACCAATCTCCATAATAACGATCACTGGTGATTAAAACATTCCCAGAATCATTGTCTTACTTTTTTACTTTAATGATTCCTCTACGATAGCTAGTCAAATTATGGACGCCATCGTCGGTCACCTCACATATTATATGGATCTCCGAGCCTGCTGCCTCAGCCGGTATAGCCAACTCAGCAATATTTGATGTGCTATTAGAGATTCCTATTTCCCCTGCATAAGACCCCGCTTCTGATATAACCCACCATTTGAATTGCAATTGGTCACCATCCGGATCGAAGGATCTTGAAGCATCAAGCTTTATGGTTTCACCTGCTTTACCCTCAATGTTAATCGGGGCAATGTTTCTGTCACCATTCAGGATCACCACGGGGTTGCGATTACCTTCTCCATCTTTGGCCCAATCCATACGTGCTGCGAAGTTGTTGAACAATGCCGGATAGAAATATTTAAAATACTTGGCAGCAATATCATAAGATGCGCCTGCATGATTGGTATAGGCATAAGTTGTGCTGTCGCGTCCTAGCCCATACTCAAAAAATCCACTCCAGCTCACTTGGCTGGGGACACTGGGATCGGACAGCCCATTGGGCATAAGGTGCATAAAGGCTGGCGTATCTCCTTCTACGCCCCACTTATACTTTGGATATAACGCACCAAGGTGGCCATGATTTTGGACATGGTTTGCATATTCCTCCCAATTGTTGACACCTGTCCCATTTTGAAGTTTCCACGCACACTCATCCCAAAAAAACATTAGGTCCTTGCCTAGTTGCCTCATCCATTGGTGACAACTGATAGCATAGCTTATCGTATCGCCACTAGACCAAGGCCTGTCCTGATCGGTAATCGTGTAAACACGAAACTTGCTTAAGAAATCCCTGACCTCTTCAGGTGTTCTTTCTTGCTGTACACGCCAAATGGCCTGTGCAAAAGTATTGCCTCCACCCCAAACAGAAATCCATATGGGACGCTCGTCGTCCTCCTCGGCCATATTGATAATGAAGTCGCTCCCATCCGAATCATTCTCTTCACCAAGATGCTTCATACCCATTGTCGTGCTGCCCATCATAGTGCGAGAGCGCAAATATTCTACAGAGGGCCAATATCCAATCTCTTGTTGGGATTCGTCTTGAGCAAACATTTCTTGATTGGATCTTTTCATCAAATTAGGCAAATCAATTTCATAGGCATCCAATGCATCATAAATGAGGTCGATACGCTCTCCACCGCCTGTATTGCTCCAGCCTGTAGTGGCAATGAGTGCTTCTATCTCAAACTGGTCAGCGTGAACTAAAAGCCGGATCAGAGACTCCATGTCATCCGGTTCTATATCGTTCGGGGCAATATCGGTTAGTACAACGATCCGTGGCTTTAGGTTTTTCTCCAAAGTTGCTTTTGGGGCACATGCCTGTACCACAACGCAAGCCAATACTAATTTTGCTATAAGCTTAATGCTCATTCCTGTTTCTTTAGGTGGAGGGATGGGTTAATTACTCTTGAATATAGTAGTTTGGATACATATATAGAAAAGGACAGTGGAATATTTATGACTACAATACTCCACAATTGAATACAAAGCTGAATCTTATTAACTCCACCAATCAAACTGGGTTCCTTCCGTAGCCTCAATACATTCCAAATTACAATTGCTGATGATGTCACTACATTTTTCTCTTTCTCCTGAGATGATAGCATAAGGACAGTCATAGTCTGGAAGGAGAATATCAAACCCTTCCATAAAAGAGATAAATTTGGAATTCTCGATCTCTGAATAGATTTCGAAGGCATTTCGTTGCTCTACCGAAATAGTTTTAAACTCTGAGTCGGGAAATCTATCCACTGGTCTAACTTCGAGTTCCTTTACACCCATGCTTTGGCAATATCGAATCAGTGGAACTAGCACTACTTCAGGGATTCTGTCCATAGCATAGTCTGGAAAATCAATAAATTTCCACTGACAGTATTCTTCCAGCTCAGCCCTAAGTGTATTATTTTGGACTAAAACACCCAATGCTAATCTTTCTAATGAATTAAAACCTATATCTTTACTTATGGCCCTCCAATTAATTGGATCCAATAATGGAAATGCTTTATCCAAATTCCCCTGCCAATTGTAATTATCTGCAAATACTTGGTAGTAAAAAGGGAACAAGCATATTAACACTTCTCTATCGCTGGGGAAGAAACTTCTGATTGGCTTGTCGTATGATATTTTAATCAGTTTCATATGTAACATGGCAACAAGGATGCTGAGCATCTCGCTTAGAGACTTTTCCCAAACAGTTCCTCAAATCTTTTCTCCATTTCAGATGCGATAACTTGTGCGTCGTAGGATCTTGCCTTCAATTCGTTGATGATATTCCTATAACTCTTTTCGTCTTTATCTTGACTTAACTTGAAAACAGTGCTTATATCAACGATCTCAATTTCGAACGCAACAATTGCTTTTAAGATGGTCGTTTTAAATTCAATGGGAAGATTATCGTAGAAGGTTGTAGAGGTTTTGTCATAATCCTCAAAGTGGAGTGAGGTAAGCCTCAGAATTTCCTCCAGTTCCGGCTTATCCAGAAAACGAATACTCCCTTTTACATGAACACTCATGTAATTCCAGGTGGAAGCGATATATGGATCGCTATACCAGGTTCCGCTCACGTAGGTGTTCCTGCCGGTGAAGACAACCAAGACATGCTTATTTTGCGCAAATGCTTTATGATGATCTGTATTTCTCATAATGTGCCCTCGCAAAAACTTCTTCCCGTTTTTTTCTTCAATAAAAACCGGAACCTGAGTAGCAACCGGTTGATTGTCTAAGTCACATCCCGATAAAAAGGCAAATGGATACTGACGTATAAAGTCATTAATCCTTTCTTGATCGTGTTCTTTGTAGTAGGGCAAGTTGTACATATAACAATTCCTCTATTGGGATGCTCTAACAATTCTTTAAAACAAGCCTCCTTTACCCCTAAACTTTAGGGCAAGCGACTATATAAAGTAAGAATAAATCTTCATTCTACTTAAATTTTAATCGTACAATAAAAAATATTATCGAGATAGCTCTTGGCCGGCAAGAGCATAGATTTCTTTTATAGCTTCCAAATTAAGAGATTATACCCATTTCACTTCTTAACCAAAGTCAATGTATTCCAGAGATCACTGCTTCAATTTTGTCATAACATTGTAAAAACTAAAGCGATGTTTAATATAAAATGGTCACGAAAGCAAAATCAGCACGTTTATTCGGTATCTTTTTTATTTTATCTTTTATCAGCTACGCTACAGGAGTAGGCCTGATTTGCTCGGTCAGTATCAGATTTCTGATTGTAAAATATCCTGTATTGATCAAACAGTTCAAAAACCAATTCTGCTTGTGTTTTGTCAATTTGATTATCGTCATTTGCGATGATGTTATTGTATGATGCCGGTTAAAAAAAAGCCTTGTCCAGAATCCTTTGAATTTCTTGAGATTTATTCATAATCATAAAATGCCCTCCATTCTGAATTTTGTGAGTGAACTCTACGTTTTCAATCGGAATGATTTTGTCTATGCCACCATGAATATGGATAAAGTTTTTAGGTTTCGACTCGTTTTTCCAGTTTAAAATTTCATGAATGGCCCATTTCAGAAAGTAAGGGTCTGTTTCTTTTAATATTTGCGCCAACAGTCTCTTGTCTTCCATTCGGTTGGCTCCAAAAAACCAATTTGTCAGAAAATTGTGGTGTTTTAGAACCTTGCTTGGCAGCACCTTAATGATTCCTATGGGGTTTAATATCTTAAATTGATTTGAGAGCTCAGATTTGGTCTTTGCTGAAGATATCAATATTATTTTTTCTGTATCGATAATCTTAGAGATTTCTACGGCAATCATTCCCCCAAAAGACAGCCCCATCAATATAGGTCTTTCAGCTTTTATGGTGGTAGCCATCCGCTTGGCATAATGCTCCATAGATTCCTCCGAAGACGGCTTTATCCAATCAACAAACTCAACATCCACATGGGCAAAAGAGATATTACGGAAAACCCTTTTATCAACGCCCAAACCACTAAAAACATACACTTTTTTCACCGCATTCAATTTGGATTGTTGGTTGCAAAAAACATCATAAACTGTTAACCCCTTTTTTCCCTTCCTTTTAATCGGTCAACTCTTCGCAATTATACCCCTTCTCTTGCAAAAGCTTAACAATGATTTGAGAAATTTCCATTTCGCTATCAATTCGCAAGACCTTATCGCAATCCTCAAGGTCAAAATTCCATTTGTTTTGGGGAAGTTTGTCTAGATGTGGCCGCAATTGATCAATGTCTTCCCACGTAAGCACAGATGTTCTAAATACGCTAATCATAAGTTGCTATTAATTCCACGTTTCAAACTCAATCACATCTTCTGATTGTGGATATCCTACGCCGGCATTTTCGTGCAGGATATTTTCGGAATACAATGTTTCTCTATCGTTCAACGCTTCTAATTATCGGTGATGAGGTCAAATACTTTTTCAGGCCGCACATTATTGTACATCCAGATTTCTTCTAGGGTCGTGACTTTTTCCAGGGATATCCCATTCGCCTCCAAACGCCTTCTGGCTTCTAGCGAATCTACCTGTAGCGCCCTGAACACATCGTCTATGGCCGCTTTTCTAATCCTTTGTTCAAGGATGGTATCGACTTTTGGATTGTAGTGCTGCTGGATTGTAAAAAGTGCGGTAATGACTACGACGGCAAATGCTGCAGGAATGAAAACTCCTTTTTTGAAATGGGTTTTCAGGGCTTTCCAGTTGAGCATAATGTGGAATACGGCGCATATGACGAAGAATAGTCCGAGAAACTCGTGGGCTACTTCAGTGTAACCGTCAAATAAATGGAAAAACATGAGTACACCTGTAATGCCCACTACAAGAAAAATCAGCGATATAAAAGGGGTAACATAATTTCTATTTGCTTTCATGATGAGGTTTTATTAGTTGAACTTTGAAAATCTATTTTCGAGGTCATTGAGCCATTTTACGCGCTTTTGGTGACTGACTCGCTTCACCGAAGTAAAGCTGACCCAGTTCAAGTTTTTATACCCCATCGTCCTGAAGACACTTTTTAACATCGCTTTCCTGATCAAGTTGCCAATGAGCAAAGAGTACATGATTTTAGGTTTGTTCATCGTCGTGATGATGGTGATGCTCTTGAGGTTTTTCAGAAGTGGAACCAATCCAAAACCTCTTGGATGGTGGTCATACACTACGCCTGGCAACAATGCCCTGTCGATGAACCCTTTGGTTGTGGCGGGCATGATGTCCCACCAAATAGGAAATATAAAAATGAGGTGGTCGGCTTTTTTTAGTCTTTCATTATAATCATTCACCAATGGGTCTACAGCCCTATGTTCTATAAAAGCCTTAAGATCGTCACGTGACATGGCAGGATTAAAGCCATCATTGTCGAGATGCATTATATCCACTTCATGATGGGCTTTTTGAAGTCCTTTAGTTGTCGCCGCTAGAATAGCACTACAGTAACTCTTCTCATAAGGATGGTTGAATACGATTACTGTTCTCATTTTCGTACTGTTTAGTTACAGCACAAAATTGGGAAGAGACTTTGCCGTTCAACGATAACATTTGTAAAGAAATAACCGGAGGAGTTATTAGAGCAACTATGGACTACCGCCTGTTTCTTATTCTGCTCAAAGAAACAGAAGTAATACCCAGATAAGATGCAATATAGTGCTGGGGCACGCGCTGGACAAGATGAGGATAACGCGCTACTAATTCTTCATAGCGCTTTTGAGGGTTGTTCTTAATAAATGAATACAAGATCTCCTGCGCCTGAAAGAGTCGCCTGAACAAACGGTCCTCGAGTTTCTTTTTTAATCCTGGCAGATTCTCCAATGCAGCCTGAAAGTCTTCCTGTGAGATGGTTTGCAATTGGCAAGGCTCTATGGTTTCAATGCTGTACAAACTAGGCTTGTTCGTCCTGAAACTTTCTATAGAAGAAACGACATCCCCTTCAAAGAAAAACTGTGTTGTAATTTCCTTGCCGTCATTATTGATCCACGTTCGCAAGCACCCTTTTTCAATAAAAAACATGGCCCTGGAGACGTGTCCTTCTTCCAATAGCATGGTTCTCGCAGGGACTTCCAAGGGTTTAAAAAGATAACTCAACTCTTCCCATTCACTCAGTTGCATAGCTGCCTATTTATAATTGTTCAGCCAAACCTATCAGAAGCCCGTCAGGACCTCGCATATAGCATAGTCGATATGCATCCTCATACTGTACAATCTCTCCGACGAGCTCAGCACCTTTGCTCAGGAGTCGCGATACTAACTCGTCGATATTGTCAACCCTAAACATGATACGCAGATAACCGAGGGCGTTGACAGGTGCATTCCTGTGGTCTGAAGCCGTTTTAGGAGTAATAAACTTAGAAATTTCAAGGCGCCCATGGCCATCAGGTGCCACCATCATAGCCACTTCTACAGTCTGATTGCCAAGTCCAGTTACACGGCCTGCCCATTCTCCTTCGACAGTAGTACGTCCTTCGAGCTGGAGGCCAATTTCAGTGAAAAAGGATATGGCATTATCGAGGTTCTCCACCACGATGCCCATATTATTTATTTCGATCAATTTACTTTTTGTATCGCTCATCTGCCGTTTCTTTTAGTCGTTAAGGGAATTTACGCCTTGTTCCTTTAGCTGAGCAAGGTGTTCTTTCATGGTTTTGACATGGTCTGCTGGGTGTCCTTGCCAAGCTGCAACTTCTCCAACAACTCTAAAAGGTGCTGTAGAACGATAAGACTTTGTAGGATTACCGGGAAACTTTCTGTCTGTTAGGTCTGGGTCATCCTCTATTGCTCCTGTTGGCTCTACCAAATAGATTCTTTCTTTCCCCTCGCCAAGAGCAAGTTCTGCGCCCCAGATGGCTGCATCCAGTGTGGCAGACAAGAAAATGTATTTGGCGCTTTTCTGGTCAAAATTTGAATTAAAACCCGGTGCAATCAAATCACCTATTTTCAGGTCTGCTTTTGTGCCATGGAAGTAAGTTTGGGCAAAAGGCGTCGGACGTTTTGCGTCAGCGTTGTTGTCGTTTGTCATGCTAGTAAGGAAGGCTTGTAGTTGTTCTATTTGACTATTGTGATCCCCACTTCTTCAAGGACTACTCTTCATCATAAAGCTCTTTATTGATTTTATGACAGAACCTTTAAATCCTTTAAACTTATAAATATCACAAAACACAAAGTGTTCATCACCTTGGGTAATAATCTGACCATTTACAGAGGCGTCGATCCCGTGGGTGATAATCGTATCAATGACAAGCCTTTTGACATTCCATTGTTCAAATTGTTGAACCGCCTTTAGAAAATCATCTTTGGTATTAACGAAAACGCCTCCAACTACATCCCAATGAATATCTTGCGCTACATTATTAGCCACAAAATCGATATCGCCATTGGCCAGGGCAACATGATAATCTTTAAGGAATCCCTTCTTTGGCGAGTTTCCACAATCTACTTGGACGCTAATTTCTGCCATTCATTTCTCATTTGATGTCTTGAAATACAGCATACTACAATTATAAAAAGTCTTTTATGGAATAGTCAACTTTTATCGAACATTCTTAGATAGAAAATCTCTACATAGGTTAAAACAGAAATCTCTATTGCTCATAGACGATATTGTGCAAAGTCTCCTTTAGCTCACTGTAGATTGCTTCAATCGGCGTATCTTTAGATGAGAAGTATATTTTACCTCCGTTTATCTTTGTAATAAGTAAGTAAGGCTTAGTACCTGAGTTCAGGATAAGTTTGATTTTTTCTCCCTCTTTGGTTCTGAAATACCCCTTCTTAATCGCACCTATTGCAAAACCATTCACCTTCATAGTAATCCTTGGCAAATCATCAACTAATTCAATTGTCTTGATCTCCGATGGAATTATTTCTTCTCCATAACTTCCCAAAATCTCAATCATGGTTGGGTGGATAATTAATCGATCTTCTTTAAATCCGAGGGCAAAAAGCACTATAACAAAGATCAAAACTCCAGCAAGTATATAAATCACAACTTTGCTCCACTTTGTGCTTAATCCCTTTGAGTATTTGGAGCTGCCCAATAAGAAATATATATAGGCAAGGATGGGATAAGTGCCTAAGAAAACCCCACTAGCATTTTCACTTATTAAAGACAACGGAGAACCAATTAATAAGAAAGACACTCCCAGAAAAATATGAAATCTCCTGAAATAAGGGACATAGGCTTTAATATCCACTTTATTTCTATCCTCTTCCCTCATTGTGTTATAACCTGAAAGAAGATACTTCGCATTATTCTCAGTGAGAGAGAATCCTATTGCAACAAAAAGTAAACTCAATCCTATAATTCCGTAAATCATTTTAGTGGATTTTTGTCATACGGTTGTGTGACGGTCTTAAATCGTTTTACTAACTAAGTATAGTGAAAGAAGAACCTTGTGATGTGCGTTCGCTTTTATCCAATCAGCACTTATTCGCCATCGTCGGAGCTAAAACTAATTTTCCAATTAATGCCAAATTTATCTATGCAAATCCCATAATACGAACCCCAAAACTGATCGGAAATAGGAAGTTTTATCTCTCCGTCTTTTGAAAGTGAATTAAATAACCTATCAGCCTCTTCCTTACTTTCAGTACTGACATAGAGTGCGAAAAATTTGTAAGCATTTTTTTCTTTCCTGCCAACATCAATAATGTCAGCCCCCATCAACATTGTCTCTTCACTAATCGGCAACCCAATGTGCATAATATGATCATCTTCACAATTTGGAAAATACTGTCTTGCAGCTTCGGGAACATCTTTATAGCGTCCGATATATTTGAATTCTTTCTCAAAAACCGATTTATAAAACTCAAATGCTTTTTCACAGTCCCCATTAAAAGATAAGTAGGTGTTGACTATTGCCATAATAATATTCCTTTGTGATGTTTTTCTCTGATAAACGACGTTTAGCATATGTCCTGGCCACCGGATTATAATGCAAAAACTAGCCGCCGGCATGAAAGATGGCTCAATGGTTCTGAACTTTCCATTCTCATTACGCCCTGTGGTCGCGTATATGCAGTGTTTAATAATCTGTAATCAATGATTCATAAGGTATCTTTAACTTCTCATGAAGTTTCCTAATCATATTAAGGTTAAGTTTTCTTTTGCGACTGAATATTTCTGACACTCTGCTTTTGTAACCAATAATCTCAGCCAAATCCTTGTTGTCCATTCCCAGCTGTTCCATTCTAAATTTTATTGCCTCGATTGGATCCGGAGCCTCAATTGGATAATGTTTATCTTCATACTTTTCAATCAGTATTGATAAAATTTCTGCTTCGTCGCCCTCTTCTGAATTTGCCGGAGCATGGAATACTTCTTCAAGTCTTTTCAGCGCTTGATTATAGTCTTTTCCAGTTTTTATAGCCTTAATATTCATAAATTAAAATTTTATCTGCGTCTATTTTGTCGTACTCATTATGTGTTCCTATGAACCGAATAAACACCCATTGTCTGACATAATTTATTTCTACAATCAACCACCTTCACATACGACATCTAAAATAATAAAAAATCTTCGGAAGGGAGAAATGGCAAGATTTTAATATATCCGTAGAAAATCCCTCCCAAGGGTTTTAAGCAGCTAAAGGAAGGGGGAAACTTGCGAATAACCCTTGGAGGGTTCGGTGGAAAAACCTATTTACCTTATCATACTCATCACTTTTTCGGTCAGGCTATCGCATCTGCTAAAGCCAAACTCGAAGACATCCTTATCACTAGCTACTTCAAAAAGCTTCTCTTTGAGCAACGCCTTGGACCTGTGCAGTCGCACTTTCACATTCGCGAGCGTCAAAAACACTCCTACTTTTTGCGAAGAAAACCAAAACTAAACCTAGGCCACTAGGGCAAACGCATTTAACTTTTTTCACCCTGAACTGGAACAAGCCAAGGCGTCTGACGGCTACAGTATGAAATTTGGCAAGCAAACAAGGCATTCGCAAGCCGTACTGACGCCTTTGCTGCTGCTGATTTTTTTTAAATGCGTTTGCCCTGCCTAGGCTACCTACCTGATTGATTAAAAGCACATTTTTTACTAAATTCCTGAATTATTTTTTAATCACCGAAAACCCACACCATGAAACCACTCAAGAAAGAAGAAATCAAACAAGAGGTATTTGACCTGTATGACGACTATGCCCACAACCGTATTGATAGGCGCGTTTTCTTCGAAAAGCTGGCCACTTATGCGGTGGGTGGCATTACGGTCGCCTCCCTGCTGAGTTTTATCAGTCCTAACTACCAAAACAATCTCCAAACCAAGCCTGGAGACAAAAGATTGAAATCAGAATTCATCCACTACAACTCACCTGAAGGTGGCGGTTCTATCAAAGGTTTACTTTCTCGACCGATGGAGGCTAAAAGCAAGCTGCCAGGAGTGATCGTGGTGCACGAGAACCGTGGACTGAACCCCTACATAGAAGATGTGGGTCGAAGAACTGCCCTTGCTGGCTTTATTTCGCTGGCACCAGATGCGCTCACCCCATTTGGAGGTTACCCAGGAAATGATGACAAGGGTCGAGAACTACAAAGCCAAAGGAATCGTGATGAAATGTTGGAAGATTTTATTGCCGCCTATAAACATCTGAAAGCCCACCCGGAGTGCAGTGGAAAGGTAGGGGTTGTAGGGTTTTGCTTTGGCGGCTGGATTTCCAATATGATGGCAGTGCGAGTGCCAAGTTTATCGGCCTCTGTGCCATTCTATGGTGGACAACCATCTGCTGAGGAGGTGCCCAACATTCAAGCGCCCTTATTAATCCACCTTGCAGGATTGGATACAAGGGTGAATGAAGGGATGCCTGCTTATGAAAAGGCTTTGAAAGAGCACAAAAAGGAATATACGATCCATGTATACCCTGATGTGAACCATGGATTCCATAATGACAGCACACCCCGCTATGATAAAGCCGCTGCTGAGCTGGCTTGGCAACGAACTATTGACTTTTTTAATGAAAAGCTATCGTAGTATAAAATAAGGTTCATTAGTAGAAAAATCCAGCAGTAGATATGAAGAGAGTAGCCAAGGACCGATTGCTGAGCACTTCCTCATGCACATATTGGTGTATCCCAAGCAAATAGCAGCTTGGCAGTACTTTATTCAAAATTCTATCAATTCCTTAAAAAGGTCATTTGCTCTATTTCTCCCAAAAGAACTAGAATCGATCTATTCTTTTTTTCAATTTCGGAATTATACACATCAGTTTCTTCTTCAATTGCTTTCATCATCAGAATGTAAGTCTCCTGCCTTACCCGAGTGTAAATAAATAGTTTGTTGACATATTCAGCATATGTTTCTTCTAGTTCGACTTCCTGGATTTCTTCTAAGAGCTGAAGATTCTGGTTCCAATAAAATATCCCTTCGTCTTTTACTGCGCTAAGAAGCTCTTCTTTAGAAGAAGTATATGGATCCATGTTATAAAATCTTAAAGCCTTTTCTTCATTAATAGAAATTCGCTCCATTTTTAATTCGATTTCCTCGTTAAGACCTTCTATGATACTCGAAGAGGTAAAAATATACGTCAAAAGCATTCCACCTAAGACAAGCATCCAAAGAAATCCAATTCCTGATGCTTTCCAATTTGATTCAAATTCCCGTTGCTCCTCCTTATGGACTTTCAAATCTTTGCCTTGAGTGGCCTCTACAATTCCATAGATTATTAATGTATAAATTGCAGGAATGAGCTGATTTGGGATTTGGTCAAGAACTGTTTCTGGAAGTGTAAACAAAGGAACAAACAAAACAACCGTGAATAGTATTCCAAGAATAATTGAGATAAGTCCTTCTCGCTCTTTGCCAAGTGCTTTAAAATTCTGTCTAATTAGATACCCTGCGGCAAGTGGTCCGCCAAAGAAAGTAGCAATTGAAATTCCTATTTGAGAGTAGAGTCTTTTTTGGGTTAAATTTTCCACAGCTATTAGCTTTAGTAATTCAAGGTATACGATCCTTAAATGAAATGCTCTACTGATTATAAATCAAGTCAGTTCACTGTAGTATACTCATTTCTAATACAGATTTCTAAAAATAATCATACACATTACCAAAACAAAACAAATCATAGTCAAGGCTTACATGCAAATAATCAGTCAACATCTTGTAGTTTTCATAAACTAATGATTATTATTGGAAGCTTCGATTTTAAAGCTTGTAATAATAATCATATGAAAAAGCATACTTTATATTCCTGTACTATAGCATTTGTATTATCCGTTTTTCTTGCGACGCTTGGCATCACTCCTTTGCATGCTAAAGTAAAATTGCCTCGCCTTATTAGTGATAGAATGGTCTTGCAGCGCGATGTGGACCTAAAAATATGGGGATGGGCAGATCCGGGCGAAAGGGTAACGGTTCGTTTTCAAGGAAAATATTATGACACATCCGCAGATGATGAAGGTAACTGGTCTGTCATGCTCCCTCCTCATAAAGCTGGTGGTCCCTTTCTCATGGAGGTGAACGAAATCGTTATCAGAGACGTGCTGGTGGGGGATGTTTGGCTATGCTCAGGGCAATCTAATCAAGAAACACCTATTGTGCGCCTTACTGATATGTTTCCTGAAATCAACGTATCCAACAATCACATGATACGCCACTACAAAGTGCCCACGCAGGACTCTCCCGAGGCAGAGATGGATAATATTGCAGGGAACGCCGTTTGGCACTCTGCAACAGCCTCGGATGTGATGAACTGGACCTCTTTGGCCTACTTTTATGCGCAAATGGCTTACGAACACAATAAAGTGCCGGTAGGCATGCTGGTATCTAGCTTGGGCGGTTCTGCCATAGAGAGTTGGGTTAGCCAGGAGCATCTCAAGGAGTTCCCTCGCCTCATACTTGATAAAGAGGCTTTGGAAGGACTAAAACTTGCAGAAGCTGACAAGGGCAGTGGAAAGTGGGCAGCCTTCGATTGGGACGATTCTGGGTGGGAAACAATTGAGGTTCCAGGACTATGGCGCGAGAATGGTATCGACACTAAAGGGATTATATGGTACAGGAAGGATTTTGAATTACCAGCCTCAATGGACAGAAAGCATGCTAAATTGTATCTAGGAACGCTGGTTCACAACGATTCTGTTTTCATCAACGGCCATTTTGTGGGATTTACAGGCTACGAGTATCCTCCTCGAAAATATGATATACCCGCAGGGATCTTGAAGAAAGGCAAAAACAACATAAGCGTAAAGCTCACGGCTGAGGGAGGCAACGGCGGCTTTATTCCTGACAAGCCTTATAAGATTGTAGGGGACGATATGGTCGTCAACTTAGAAGGCACTTGGAAGTATAAGGTGGGCAAGGACATAAGAGATGCTCAAGAATTTGAGGAGAGACTTAGCAATAGAAGGTTTGTTGGATCGGGTTTGTACAACGGCATGATCTACCCGATTCGTGACTATAAAGTAAGAGGCACGATTTGGTATCAAGGGGAAAGCAATGCAGGACGCCCGCATGAATATTATGACTTAATGAAGGCCTTGATTACGAACTGGCGAGCGCTTTGGAAGATGCCTGACATGCCTTTCTTGCTGGTCCAGCTGCCCAATTTTATGAAGAAAAGTGAACAGCCATCTGAAAGCGGCTGGGCAGGTATACGTGAAGCACAAATGAAAGCGGTCATGAATATCCCTCATACGGCACTTGCGGTTACATATGACGTAGGGGAATGGAACGATATTCACCCCTTAAACAAAAAAGACATGGCTTATAGGTTGTTCTTGGGCGCTCGAAAATTGGTATTTGGAGAAAAAATAGTCGCTTCTGGACCTCTCTATAAAGACATGAAGGTAGAAGGTGATAAAATCATTCTGACCTTTACCGAAACAGGTGGTGGACTAACAAGTAATGGAAAGCCGTTAAAGCATTTTGCCATAGCGGGAGAGGACAAAAAATTTGTATGGGCCAATGCGGTAATCAAGGGCAATAAGGTGATCGTAAGCCATAAAGATGTGCCCAATCCTGTAGCGGTTCGTTATGCTTGGGCCAACAACCCAGAAGATGCCAATTTACGAAACAAAGAAGGTCTGCTGGCTTCTCCTTTTAGGACTGACAACTGGTAAAGCCATTCTAAATTAAAACTAAAAGCTGCATATATTTAGAAGGGTCTGCTGAAAAAGTCTCAGGTGCGTCAGATACGAGGCGGCAAAGCGAAGACATATCTTTACTTCGAGCCGAAGCCAACGAAGTAGTTGACGTGCCTAAGACTAGCCAAGAAATGATCTTAAGGGCCGATCTTGGTGCATAAGAAATGGCCTTATTTATTCACAATCCTTGCACTTGCTGAAAAGTACAACAGTGAAATAGGCAAGCCAAGGCAATATAAGGTCAACAAGCCTATTTGATACCTTTTTCAACTGGTCCTATTTATGCGGCTTTTTTTATCCTAATGAGTATTCACTAGGACATATATGATTGGCGCAAACCTTTCATGCTATAGGCTCTTTCAAAATGGAAAACGGTGATTACCAAACCATAACTTTGGATATTATTCAATTATTATCTGTACCTTTACAGGAAAGGTCTTTTTTATTGCCCTAATGCAAGTACTATATTTTCACATATCGAAACATTTTCTTCCCCAGAAGGCTTTTATTTTTTTGCTGAGTAGTAAATAGTTATTCCATTTCTACTCATTCCTCCATCACTATTTATCGAATAAATACAAAAACACAGATCAAATTCTGATCTAATCAATACAATACAATTAAAAAATATTATAATATGAAAACCAATAACTTAACTGTTACGAAAGCGGATTTGGAAAGACTTCAGAAGTTTTTCTACAGTCACAATGATTTTGAAGTTAAGCCCAATATCAAATTGGTAGAAGAGAAAATAAATGCGGCCAATAAGGTTGACTCTAAGAGTGTGGCACCCAACGTGGTTACCATGAACTCCAAGGTAAAAGTAAAGAACAAAGCTTTGGGAAAGTCCTTCTCTCTAGAGCTGGTTTATCCTGATGCTGTCGATACCACACAATTTAAGATATCCATATTTAGCCCAATCGGTGCTTCGATGTATGGTTATGCACAGGGTGATGAATTTGTATGGTATGGGGGAAACGGAAAGAATAGCTTCGTAATTGAGGAAGTCACCTACCAGCCTGAGTCAGCTGGTCACTATGATTTATAACAACCTATATCTGCCAAAGGCCCTGTTTATGGTACAAACGCATGACAGGGCTTTTTTCAAGCCCAAAACCTGCTCAACATTCACAAGAAAAGTCGTCAAAATGTCCATGTCCCGGAGCTGGTATGTCATCAATCCTGATGATCCTATCCAATCTAATCTCTTCTCCAGATCCTAATACCATAAATTCCATCCCATTTTTTGTGTAAATATCCTTTACAACCGACATCACAGACATATATTCTCTGATATCAGTAAAGTAATGCAGCTTTACATATTTCTTCGATACGGCAGCAGTCTCTAAAACATCGTAAAAATCACAATTAATAGGTTTATAAGAAGATCCCATATAACTTACAATTTAAACTTGTTGGCTTATCTTTTCAAACCCAACGATTTAATAGATAACAAAGTTAGAATAATTTTCATTTGGCATTCGACCAGTTTTTTATCCTTCTAGCCTTTAACCATACTAAAAGCACTTTTTATACTTTAGCTGGATAATAAAAAATGATTATTATTGTATATGTTCGATTTTCGATTGAAAGTATTTTACACCGTTGCCAAAAGGCTCAGCTTCACAAAAGCTGCTGAAGAACTTTCGATATCACAACCTGCCGTCACCAAACATATCAAAGAACTTGAAAATCATGTCAGTCTTGCCTTGTTTTATCGTAGAGGAAACAAGGTACAGCTTTCTCCCGCAGGAGAGGTGCTCCTAAGACACACGGAAAAGATCCATGAACAGTATCGTCAGCTAGAATTTGATTTGAACAGGCTGAACGAAACCTATAAAGGAGTCCTCCATGTCGGTAGCAGTACATCCATTACTCAGTACATCCTACCCCCTTTACTTGCTCGCTTTCATGATATTCACAAGGAAGTAAAAGTGCAGCTTGTAAATGGTAATACCGAGCAAATCGAACAGGCATTGATTAACAATGAAATAGAGCTAGGCGTAGTAGAAGGTAAATCGAAACGAAGGGACATCCACTATACTCCATTTGTGAAAGATGAAATTGTACTGGTATGCAGCAGCAAGCACCCTTTGTCTGAAAAGGAGGAAATCAAACCAGAGAGGTTGAAAAACATTCCACTACTGCTACGCGAACCTGGTTCGGGTACCCTAGAAGTGATTTCTGATGCCCTTAAAGAAAAGGGAATCAAACTGTCTGACTTGCAAGTGGAAATGCAGCTCGGAAGCACAGAAGCCATAAAGTCCTACTTGCAACATTCCAACTGCATGGCATTCCTCTCCTTACACGCCATATTGAAAGAACTAGAGACCAACACGCTGAAGATCATTGAAGTCAAGAAGATGCCCATTCATCGTCACTTTTACTTTATTACCCCTATTGGCCCGGAAGGAGGACTGCCTTCGCTCCTAATCCGCTTCTTAATTCAGAACCACAGCAGATAACCCTGATCGAAGACAACTCTGCCCTATACCCAAAATGAACTTAAATGAAGGCTTTGTTGTCTAAAATAGGAGATGGACGACGCTAGATGAAGCATCTAGATCATTCTCCATTCCGACTTCCAAAGGTCATCACTATAACTTTTAGTTATGCGCAATCAATTTATACGATTGGCAGGAGGCCTTATTCCTATCTATCTTTGGGTCCTGAATTACTACAATATTTTGATAAGTAGAACAACTTTTTGATATTGAATTAAGTAATATAAAAATTATTGTTTCATTTTAACTAAACAAAACCATGAGTTTACGAATTGGAGACGAAGCACCAAATTTCACCGCACAAACCACAGAAGGTGAAATTAATTTTCACGAATGGCTTGGCGATAGCTGGGGAATCCTTTACTCCCACCCTGCAGACTATACACCAGTTTGTACCACAGAACTTGGTAGGACTGCACAATTGAAGGGAGAATTTGCCAAGAGAAACACAAAAGTAATTGCAGTAAGTGTGGATGGATTGACTTCACACCAAGGATGGGTAAAGGACATCAACGAGACACAAAATTGCACCGTTGAATTCCCTATCATTGCCGACGAGGATAAGAAAGTGGCTAACCTATATGACATGATCCACGCCAATGCTTCTACCTCTGCTACGGTAAGATCTGTTTTCTTCATTGGACCTGACAAGAAAATCAAAGCTACAATCACTTACCCTGCTTCTACAGGTAGAAATTTTGCTGAGATTCTTAGGGTTATCGATTCTCTACAGCTTACCGCTGAGTACAGCGTGGCTACTCCTGTAGATTGGGAAGTAGGACAAGACGTGGTCATTGCACCTGCTATTAAAGATGAAGAAATCCCTACGAAGTTTCCAAAGGGACACAGAGTAATCAAGCCTTATCTGAGATATACTCCACAACCTAATAAATAAAGCGTAATGGATTTAAAGAAAGGGCTGGAAAGAGGGCCATTTTCTGACAAACAAGCCAATCAATTATCTGAAGCATTGTCCGGTTTAGATGCCGGACAGCTTCAATGGTTGTGCGGATACTTTACTGCGATAAGCCAATCTGCGCAGAACTCAACCGCTTCAAATGGCCATCAGTCCAACAATGGTCATAATGTGCAGACTAATGGCACCATTAAATCCGTCCAAAAATTACACATTTTATACGGCAGCCACACAGGCAATTGTGAAGGGTTAGCAAAATCATTCGCTGAAAAAGCCAAGGCAAAAGGCATTGAGGTAGAAGTAACAGGCATGGAAACTTTCAAGCCTAGAGATCTTAAAAAGATCAATAACCTTGCAATATTGGTAAGCACGCACGGTATTGGCGAGCCTCCAATGCAAGCCGAGGACTTGCACGCCTTCTTGCATGGCAAAAAAGCTTTTGAACTTTCGCACATCAATTATGCTGTCCTTGCCCTCGGCGACAGTAGTTATGTGGATTTTTGCCAAACAGGCAAAGATTTTGATGCTATCCTAGAAAAGCTAGGAGCAAAGCGCATATGTGACCGTGTGGATTGCGATGTAGATTACGAGGAAGACGCTTTGTCATGGCAAAACATCCTTTTAGAGAAGCTAGGTAATACATCAAATGGTACCAGTGCTATACAAGTTCAAATAGATGGTGTAAAAGTAGACCATTCAGAAGCGCCTAAATATACACGCAAGAATCCATTTGAAGCTACGATCATTGAGAAGATCAACCTGAATGGGAAAGGCTCGACCAAGGAAACCATACACTTGGAGCTTGACTTGGAAGGATCAGGATTAACCTATGAGCCAGGAGACGCTCTCGGAGTATATGGTTCTAATTCACCTATGCTCATTGATGGTGTCTTGAATGAGCTGAAGCTATCAAGGGAAGAAGAAGTTACAAGCCACAACGGCAGGAAATCGCTTGGAGACGCACTTACCTATGATTACGAGCTTTCTCCGTTGACTGCTTCTACCTTATCTAAATATGCAGATCTGACTGGCGATGCTAGGCTTAAGGAAATAATGGCAGACAATGGTAAGTTGCAAGACTATATCAATGGAAGGGATGTCTTGGACCTGCTTAAAGAAGCGCCTCACCCTCTGACCTCCACTGAACTACTCACCATTTTGCGTAAGAACACTGCTAGGATGTATTCCATTGCTTCTGCGCAAGAAGCCGTGGACAACGAAGTGCACTTACTGGTTTCTGTAGTTCGTTACCATGCGCATGGCAGAAACAAAGAAGGCTTATGTTCAGCCACATTAGCCGACAGGCTGATGGCTGACGATAAGGTCAAGGTTTTTGTCGATAAAAATACGCGATTTAAACCACCGCAAGATCCCAATGCACCTATCGTAATGATTGGACCTGGTACTGGAATTGCACCGTTTAGGGCCTTTATGCAACAAAGAGAAGCCAACGATATTAAAGGAAAATCATGGTTATTTTTTGGCGACCGCAACTTTACGACCGACTTCCTTTACCAAGTGGAATGGCAGCAGTATCTGCAGAAAGGAATCCTTACAAAAGCCGATGTAGCTTTCTCAAGAGATCAAAAACAAAAAGAATATGTCCAGCACAAGATGCTCAAAAATGGCAAAGAGCTCTATGACTGGCTAGAGCAAGGTGCACACTTTTATGTCTGTGGAGATGCCCAACAAATGGCCAAAGATGTGGACAATACCTTGAGAGAAATCGTGCAGAAATATGGAGGAATTACTCCAGAAAAGGCCCATGAATACATCAAAAACCTACAAGTAAGCAATCGCTACCAAACCGACGTTTACTAGGGCTAAAAATCAAATTTAAATATTGTAAGAAGGTTGGACAACCCATTTTATGGGCTGAGGGGGAAACTTTTTGTCAAAATAAAGCAAAATCGTGATGGATGAACAGATAGAACAGGAAAGATTATCACAAGATGAACATATCAAGAAAGCCAGTGACTTTCTTCGTGGGACAATTATGGAAAGCTTGGACAATCCTTTGACGGGTGCATTGCATCCTGATGATGTAAAGCTTATAAAGTACCACGGCTCCTACCAACAGCATGATAGGGATGTGGAAAGTGAGCGCAAGAGGCAGAAACTGGAGCCACTATACCAATTTATGTTAAGGGTGAGAATTCCTGGAGGTATTACGCACCCCGCTCAATGGGTAGTATTAGACGAGCTTGCAGATAAATATGCCAATGGGACATTAAAGCTAACAACAAGGCAATCATTCCAGTTTCACGGCATATTGAAGCGGCACCTCAAACCTACGATCAGTGAGGTAAACAAAGCGCTAATGACAACTATTGCGACTTGTGGCGATATCAACAGGAACGTAATGTGCAATCCCAACCCACATCAATCAAAGCTGCATGAAGAGGTGTATGATTATGCCGTGCAAATAAGTGACTACTTTCAGCCCAAGACGACAGCATATGAGGAAATCTGGTTGGACAAGAAAAGGCCAGAGGGAATTAAAGATTCAGAACCAGTGTATGGTGAGGTTTATTTGCCACGCAAGTTCAAAATTGCCCTTACGATCCCCCCTAGAAACGATATTGATGTTTTCGCCAATGACCTTGGGTTTATTGCGATAGAGGAAGATGGTGTATTGGAAGGTTTCAATGTTTGTATCGGGGGAGGATTGGGTGCTACGTTTGGAGAAAAGGCCACATATGCGAGACTGGCTGATGTGATCGGTTATATTCCTAAAGAAAAGATCATAGAAACTGCTGAAACAGTCATCAAAATCCAAAGGGACTATGGCAATAGATCGGACAGAAAAAATGCTCGTTTAAAATATACTATAGATAAGCATGGCTTGGAATGGTTCGTTGCCGAAATGAACAGGCGACTTGGTTGGGACCTTGAAAAGTCTAGACCTTTCAAATTTGATACTAACGGTGATGAATATGGCTGGCTGAAAGGCACCAATGGCAAATGGTTTTATACCCTATTTGTAGAGCATGGCAGGGTACGGGACGAAGAAGGTTATGAACTTAAGAAAGCCTTGAGGGAAGTAGCGCTGATGTTGGATGGCGACATGCGTCTTACTGGTAACCAAAACTTGATCATCGGCAATGTAGAGGAGGCAGACAAAGCCGCTATAGAAAGCATACTGAAAAAGCATGGTGTCCTGAACAATCCAAAACTTACTGGTTTACGGCTCAATTCTATGGCTTGTGTAGCCCTCAATACCTGTGGGCTAGCCTTTGCCGAGTCGGAGCGCTACCTGCCCTCACTAATTGACAAACTAGACGTGATTATGCACAAGCATGGACTCGCCTCGGATGCTATCAATATCCGAATGACCGGATGCCCTAATGGCTGTGCTCGGTCTTCTCTTGGCGAGATTGGCTTTATAGGAAGGGCGGTAGGACGTTACAACTTGTATCTAGGCGCAAGTCATAACGGTGATCGGTTAAATACGCTCTATAAAGAAATGCTCTCGGAGGAGGCCATCTTGGAAGAGCTGGATCCTATTATTGGTGCGTATGCAAAAGAACGTAACTCAGGAGAAACATTTGGGGATTTCGTTATCCGCAAAAAGATTGTTGCTCCAAATGAGAGAACGATCACAGTTTTGTAATTAATTAAATTAGCTCATTTTTCGTCACAAAGCCACGAACACCATGGTGCTGTTCGTGGCTTTTCTTTTACTAACCTGTACCCGCTCAAAAGCGTATGCACCTATATAGGACTTGCTGAAAAGTACAACAGTGAAACAGGCAAACCAAGGCTTAAGGTCAACAAGTCTTTTAGATGCATTTTTCAGCAGGCCACAACAACTTCACTTATGATACAGATCAAAAGAATTTACGATGTTCCACACAAAGACGATGGCTATAGGATACTGGTGGATAGGCTTTGGCCCAGAGGGATCTCAAAAGAAACTGCTCAGCTCGACGAATGGATCAAAGAGATTTCTCCTAGCAATGAATTGAGAAGTTGGTTTAATCATGATGAGAAGAAATGGGAAGGCTTTAAGCAAAGGTATCAAGAGGAGCTCAAGCGTCAGGTGGATCATATCATCCATCTAAAGTCATTGGAAAAAAAACACAAAAAAATCTCTCTCCTATTTGCTGCCAAAACTAAAGCTCACAACAATGCAGTAGTCCTGAAATCTGTTCTGGATAATTGGGAACAAACACCCTAACATTGGAGAAGTATCACACACTCTTCGCTTTTGTCTTTTGCTCTGGGTCGTTCTCGTCTTTTTTCTTTTTATTTTTTTTCTTCTTCTTTGTTTTAGGCACAACATCCAAGATCGACTCTTCTTCTAGTTCCCTCTGGTCTTCGTATAGATATTCATTAATCTTTTTGCGGAGTTCTTGAGTAGATAAGTTGTGATGAATTATGCCATTACGAACGATCGACATTTGTCCAGTTTCTTCTGATACTACAAGCACTAAAGTATCTGTGACTTCGGTCATTCCGATGGCTGCCCTATGACGCAGCCCAAATTGGGCCGGTAAATTCTCCTGGTCGGATACAGGCAAGATGCAACGTGCAGCAGTTATACGGCCATTGTAAATAATCACTGCCCCGTCATGAAGTGGGCTGTACTTATTGAAAATGGCCTGCAATAGCCTCTTTGAAATCACTGCGTCTATAGCATCGCCCGATTCTGCATAAAACCTCAATTCGGAGCTTTTAGAAAGGACTATCAAAGCACCCATATTCGCACCCCCAAGATTTTTGGCCGCCTCAATGATGGGGGTAATGTTCAGCCCCTTCATCTGATTTCTGCGCCAAGGTAAGCCATTAAAGAAGTTATCCTTTCTCAGTACGGTCGTTTTCCCAATCATGAGTAGGAACTTCCGTATCTCCTGCTGGAAAAGCACAATGGCGGCGAGGACTCCCACTCCCATAAATTGCCCCAAAATAGCAGTAAGGAGCTCCATCTGAGCAGCACCCACTATGAGGTATGTAAGATAGAGCGATAAGAAGCCTAGGAATATCTTGATCGCAACACTGCCCCGCATCAGCTTGTAAACTTGATACAGCAGCATACTCACCAGGACGATATCAATGATATCTACCCAGCTCATCTCCAGAAATCCTATGTTAAATAAAAATATCAATGATATGTTAAGTTATAAAGTTTAATTGCCTCCACAGCTTCCTTTACGTCATGCACTCGCAATATTTTTGCTCCGTTTACCAAAGCAATGGTATTCAACACCGTAGTGCCATTGAGGGCTTCTGCCGCTTCGATATTCAAGCTTTTGTATATAGTCGATTTTCTGGAAAGCCCTGCTAATATAGGCAAATTCAAAATTTGAAAATAGTTTAAGTTGCGCAGTATTTCAAAATTTTGCGGGATGGTTTTAGCAAAACCAAAACCTGGATCAATAATGATATCGGCCACTCCTGCCTGCTGTAGCGCATGTACCCTAACCTGAAAAAAAGTTAACATTTCTTCCAATAGGTTATGGTAGTCGACTAGCGTCTGCATATTGTTAGGATTTCCTCTCATATGCATTAAGATATAAGGTACTTTTGCCTTAGCTACAGTCTCAAACATCTTATCGTCTAAGGTACCCCCTGATACATCATTTATAATAACGGCACCACTTTCTACGGCTTTCATTGCTACACCACTCCGAAAAGTATCCACAGAAATGAGCGTTTCCGGGAAGCGTTTCAGTATATTATCTATACTTTTTACAACCCTAAAAGTTTCCTCATCTTCTGAAGTTTCTGGTGCTCCTGGCCTTGTAGAATAACCACCAATGTCTATAATTGATGCGCCTTCCTCAATTAACTTTTCCACCTGCTTCAACATTGCATCTTCGTTGTTGAAACGGCCTCCATCATAAAAAGAATCTGGGGTGACATTTAGGATTCCCATAACCTTTGGCGTATCCAATACCCACGGTTTTCCTTTTATGTTCAGTGTTATTTTTGAATAAAAAACTTTATCTTTCGCTTTCAAATTGATGTTCTCACGCACAATTAACAAAAAAATACACGTTCAAATTGATAGATAAAACGCTCAGCCAATATACTCAAGTTATCAAAGCTTGTAAAGAAGTTTTTGAAAAGAAAACCAAAGATTATGGTACGGCATGGCGTATCTTACGACTGCCTTCTATTACCGACCAGATATTTATAAAAGCACAACGTATCCGCTCCATACAAGAGAAAGGTAGGCAAAAAGTCGATGAAGACATCTCTTCCGAATTCGTAGGAATAATCAACTATTGCATCATGGCTATGATGCAGCTAGCCCTTGAAGATGACACTAACCTGGAGATTCCCTTAGAAGTGCTTTCTCCAATGTACGACAATGCTGCACAGGAAACGTTAAATCTGCTTAGCCAGAAAAACCATGATTATGGAGAAGCTTGGAGAGAAATGCGGGTGAGCTCTATCACGGATATCATTCTCATGAAACTCCTGCGTGTAAAGCAAATAGAAGACAACGATGGCAAAACACTTATCTCAGAAGGAGTAAAGGCCAACTATCAAGACATTATCAACTATTCGGTATTTTGTCTTATAAAAGTGGGGTTTGTAGAAAACCCTGCATAATACGATGCATTAGCCCCATAGGAATCCGATAAATATGAGTATGTTTATAACACTTAAAGCATAAGCAATGAAGGCAATAGCACTAATAGCAAGGATCATAGTAGGTGTTCTTTTTATATTTTCCGGCCTTATAAAGGTGAACGACCCTGTCGGAACGGCCATAAAACTAGAAGAGTATTTTGAGGTGTTTTCGACTGACATTTCAAGCTTTTTCCTGATCTTCATTCCTTATGCACTCATTTTATCTGTCTTTTTGAGTGTATTGGAAGTAGTATTGGGCTTGGCTATTCTGCTATGGTATAGGAGCCGTGCGACAATTTGGACGCTATTGCTCATGATCATATTCTTTACTTTCCTTACGTTCTATTCAGCCTACTTCAACAAAGTGACCGATTGCGGTTGTTTTGGAGATGCTATCAAGCTCACCCCTTGGCAATCTTTCATTAAGGACATTATCCTTCTTGTGCTCATATTAGTGCTATTCTTCAATATGAATACGTTTAGGGCAGTATTGCCAAAACGAATGGGCAATATCGTAGTAGGGGCATGCTCCGTCATCGGAGTTGCAGTAGCCATTTATGCCATTCAATATTTGCCCTTTATTGACTTTAGAGCTTACAAAATCGGCACCAATATCCCCATTTCGATGCAGCCTTCAGAGCCGCTGCAATACCGCTATATCATGAGCAAAGATGGAAAAGAACATACCTTTGACAGCTATCCTACAGAGGACGGTTATGAATACGTAGCCATGGAATTAGTAAACCCGGAGGCTCAGGCCAAGATCACCGACTATAACTTGTGGAGCAACGAAGGGGATTTTACAGATGAAAGCTTTAGGGGGAACAAATTATTTGTCGTTATCCATAATGCCAACACAGCAAGCACAAAAAACCTGCAAGCCATCAATGCACTAGTGAGTGAACTCGGCGACTCAGTGGAGCCATGGGCGCTTACAGCCTCTGATGAAGCTAGTTTTGAGGCTTTTCGCCACGAGCATCAGTTGGCAATGCCCTATTTTTATGGCGATGCTACAGTGTTAAAAACCATGATACGCACAAACCCTGGACTTATCCTGATGCAGGATGGTGTTGTGAAAGGGAAGTGGAGCCATAATGCTGTACCTGAAGCAGATGAGATCAGGACGATATTATACTAGGATATGATAAAATTTATAGGGAAAAGATTGCTATACGGATTTGGGGTTATCCTAGGTGTGGTCTTGGTAGTTTTCTTCCTTTTTCACGCTCTTCCTGGCGATCCTGTGTCGATGATGGTAGGGCAACGGACGGATGTATCTACTCGAGAAGCCATCACAAAAGAATTGGGTCTCGACCAATCGCTTCCTAGGCAGCTTTATCATTATGTAAAAGACCTTTCTCCGATCAGCATACACGAAGACACGCCAGAAAATCAGGCCAAATACGAGTATATGCCAATTGTCACAATAGACCAGCGTGTTTTAGTCGTAAAAAGACCTTACCTAAGAAGGTCATTTCAGACCAATAAACGAGTGGATGAAATACTGTGGAAAAACCTGGAGAGCACCTTTTGGCTGGCTTTGGTCGCCATGACTTTCGCCTCGATAGTAGGAATAGGGTTTGGGATCATCGCCGCATTAAAACAAAACTCATTCTGGGATCACGTCCTAGTTTCAGGATCTGTATTGGGCATTTCAATCCCCTCTTTCGTATCTGGAATACTCATCGCAATGATATTTGGGTATTACTTGAGTGACTACACAGGCCTTAACCTTACGGGGCAACTTTGGTCCACACACCCGATATATGGTCGTCAATTGCAATTGCAGAATATTATACTGCCCGCACTTACGCTCGGCATACGCCCCCTCTCCATCATTGTCCAGCTTACCCGGAGCTCTATGTTGGATGTGCTCTCTCAAGATTATATCCGTACTGCAAGGGCAAAAGGACTTAAGTTTTATAAGATAGTCGTAAAGCATGCCCTCAAGAACGCCCTTAATCCAGTGATCACAGCGGTATCTGGTTGGCTGGCCTCTCTGATGGCAGGAGCATTCTTCGTAGAATATATCTTCGATTGGAAGGGGCTGGGCTATGTCACTATCAATGCAGTCCAAAGTTTGGACTTCCCAGTCGTCATGGGTGCGACGCTATTGATCGCCGTCATATTTGTAATCGTGAATATCTTTGTGGATATCCTGTACGCCGCCATCGACCCAAGGGTAAGATTGTAGCATCACTCATTTCAGCAAATTCAAGCAATATGAAAATCTTCTTAGTTGGCATGCCAGGTTCGGGAAAATCTTCTGTAGGAAAGCTTCTAGCAGAGAGCCTCCGCATTCCATTTATTGATCTGGATACAATAATTGAGAAAGAAGCGGGGAGGGCTATAAGAGAAATTTTCAGCACCCAAGGAGAGGCCCGTTTCCGAGAGCTAGAACGCGACGCTCTTCTCAAAGTGATCTCAGAAAAAGATAGGTTTATAGTGGCCACCGGTGGGGGCGCACCATGCTTTTTTGACAACTTGGAGCATATGAAAAAGAACGGGAAGGTTGTTTTTTTGGATCTTCCAATGAGCACTATCGCCCAACGGCTTCAAAACGAAGGGTTAGCTGTCCGCCCCCTGCTCAAAGATTTCTTCACACTAGAAAAGCTTGAAGCTCACCTTATGGCCACCTTTGATAAGAGAAGCAAGTACTACAGCCAAGCCGACATTCGTATCGATGCCAACAGCCCTGTAGCGCAAATAGTGAAAAAGATTGAGAAAAGCATTTTATAAACATTCGCCTGAATAACTCCTTTCGGATTTTAATTCACCATATTGTTTTCCAGCGCATAGCGGATGAGCTCTACAGGCGAGCGCAGATTGAGCTTTTTAAGAATGTTTTTGCGGTGCGAGCTGATGGTATGTACACTCAAATATAACTTATTGGCAATATCTGTTGTAGAATATCCTTTTACCACAAGCGACAAAACTTCAAGCTCTCGCTTAGACAAGTTATGGCACGGAGCATCCGACTTACTTTCAGGTTCAAAAACTATATCAAGGATTTTACTGCAATAAAAACGGTCGCCCTGGGCCACAGTAATTATTGCATGCATAAACTCTTCTTTATCACAGTCCTTCGTTAGAATACCCTTTACATTCAGTTGCATCAACATATCGATCAAGTCATTGTCCACATCATTTGTGATCGCCAAGATGTTCAATGCTTCATATTGATTGATGCTACTCAATGTGGTCTTCAGAAAAGCTCTCTGATAGGAGGTATCAAGAATAACTAGCTTGGGTTGATAATGCTTAATTGTTTTAGACAAATCGTCTAAATCTTCTATCTGAGCAACGGTTTCATAACCCTCCATATCACGAATCAGCGTACTTATGCCCTTACGTGTTAAAAATTGGGAATCAGCTAATAAAACAGGAATTGTTGCCACCTTATATTTATTTAGATCAATTCTAAACAAATATAATGACGGAAAACTATATTACAATACCTTTTCAAAAATAGATTCCTTTAATGAAAAGAAGAGTGGGGAATATTCCCTTATAAAGGGGCAATATTATAATGATCAAGCAACTTACCACTTAGCCTCAATAGCTCCATTTCGTGTATCTTGGCCTCAAACATAGCAGTAATGAGCCTCGTTTCTGTATTCAGCAATGTTCTTTGAGATTCCCTCAATTCTACTGGTGTGATATTGGCCAATTTAAATCGCTCTAGCGCTATCTCTAAGGCTTTTCTAGCCAAGTTAAGGTTCTCCTTTTCTAGCTCAATCAAGGCTATCATTTCCTTATAGTTCTCATAATTCGAGAGAAGCGTAGTCTCAATTATTTTCAATTGCTCGTTTTCTTGATAGTGCCTATTTTCATATTGAATTTTGGCTACTTGGGCGCGTCGGTTTTGTTTAAAGCCATCAAAAAGATTAAAACGAGCTACAAGACCATAAAAATATCCATCCAGCTTTTCTATGTTATGAACTCCCACTCCTTGCAACTCTTCTTGGCTAAGATTATAAGAAGCATTAAAAGATATTTCGGGGAATCTTTTTTGGAACACTTCCTTTCTTTCAAGGCCTGCCACATTTTTAGCCAATCTTGCCGAAAGCAGCGCTTTATTAGATGCCAGCGCCCCTTCTCTCACTTCCACTAAGGTCATGGCGTTATTCAATTCGATTTCACTCATCACTTCAAAATCCTGAAGAGGATCCAGGTCCAACAGTTGAACAAGGGTCATCTTCGCACTGTGAAGCAGCAATTTTTCCCTGATCACTTCCGTTCTATCCACATTCAGGTCAGTATCTGTCACCAAGAGATCGTATTCAGAGCCAGCTCCTAATTCATACTTAGTCCTTGCAATTTGACTTCTATCTTCTGAAATCTCAACGGTATTATTCAGTACTTCTATCCGCCTTTCATGCCTCACAATATTGTAGTATGCGGCAGTGATATCCAAAACCGTATTCTCGATGACAATATTCGCTTGGTTCCGACCCAGTTTTTCTAATTCTCCCAACTTTTTATGGTTGGTGATTTTCCAAAATCCTTCAAAAACTTTCCAGTCCATAGAAAGACTTGCTCCACGGTAGTGGATGTCTTCGTGATCGTTCACTTCACTTTGCGATATTCGGTCAGCAATATGGAGGTCGTCATTGACCTTAGAATACTCTCCACTCATACTGATACTTGGAAGGTAACCTGATTCACCTATATGATGATTAATGTTGGCAATTTGCGCTTCATTCTTTGCGACACGAATACCAAAATTATTCTCCAATCCAATGGCTATTGCTTCTTCCAAAGTAATCTTCTTCTGAGCATGAGCAACTGTGGCAAACAACAAGCACATGGCAAAGACACAGGGCAACAATCTATTTCTCATATTATATTTACAAATAACACTAGGACTAGAGTCCCGCTACAACTTCACTTTTCTCTTTTATCTCTTCGGTGCTTTTTTCCGAAGCAAAATAAGTATAAATGGCAGGTACGATAAATAGGGTGAAAAAGGTCCCTATCAACAATCCTCCCACAACAGCGACCCCCATAGACATGCGCCCTTCTGAACCATATGAGAAGACAAGAGGAAGTGTTCCTAAAACTGTAGACATTGTGGTCATCAAGATAGGCCGAAGTCGTGCACTGGCAGCATTCACAATAGCAGCATAAATTGACAAACCATCTTCTCGCCTTTGATTGGCAAATTCTACGATGAGGATACCATTTTTGGCGACAAGCCCTATAAGCATTACCAGGCCGATTTTACTGAATATGTTCATCGTAAGTCCGAAATACCATAAACAAAACAAAGCACCAAATAAAGCCAAAGGCACAGTGAGCAAAATGACTAAAGGATCCTTAAGGCTTTCGAACTGGGCAGCTAAAACCAGATAGATAAAAACGATGGACAAAAGAAAGACAAAGTTAAGGCTAGACACGCTTTGTTCGAAATTCCGGGAGGGTCCATCTAGATCAGTAGTAAATGAATCGTCTAGAACTTCTCCAGCAATCCTACGCATTGCTGAAATGCCATCACCAATAGTTTTACCCTCTACCAAATCGGCAGATATAGTAGCCGAGGCCATCCTATTAAAGCGATATAAGCTGGGCGGATCACTATCTTCTGTTGTAGTTACCAAGTTGTCCATCCGAATCAAGTCGCCCTTATTGTTCCGGACATGTAGCGAGTTCAGATCCAATGGCTTATTCCTACTTTCGTCCGTAAGGCGACCTACCACCCAATATTGCCGCCCGTCCATATTAAAATAACCATAGCGTGAGCCGGCATTGGACAATTGAAGTGTTTGTGCAATATCCTTAACAGACACACCCAAATCCCTAGCCCTATTTCTATCTATATCGATCCGAAGGATTGGCTTATTGAATTTCAAGTTTACATCAGAAAACAAGAAAATCGGCTCCTTACTTACTTCCTCCATAAAACGTGGAATTACCCTTTCCAACTGTTTGTAATCTGGCGATTGGATCACAAATTGGACGGGCATGCCGGTTGATCCATCCGATAAAGTTTGTGGCTGCGAAAGATATACCCGGGCTTCAGGAATCTTTTTAAGTTCTTCGCCCAATGCTTGAGCTATTTCCTGCTGAGAACGACTCCTTTCCTCTGGACGCACCAATGTAATAAATCCATTCCCTGTATTAATGGCATTTTGAGATGTAACAGTATTCAACACAGCGACTTCCGGAACATGTTCGTTGATCACTTCGGTGACTCTGTCCATTACCCTGTCCATATACTCGAAAGTTGCACCTTCGGGGGCGGTAGCGGAAATGTCTAAAGTACTCCTATCTTCCACAGGGGCAATTTCTTGTGGGAGATAAACCATAAAGAGGGCAATACATGCAAAGCAAGCTCCAAGAACCCAGAAAGATTGTTGTCTTTTTTGTAAGAAACCTTCAAGTTTAGCTTTATACCACTCTGTAAGCTTCACAAAATAAGGCTCTGTTTTAAGGTAAAACTTGGATCGCTGCTTTTTCGGATTTAGCAACTTTGTGGCCAACATCGGCACCAATGTCAACGCTGCAAAACACGATATAATGACGACACCTGTAATCACCACGCCAAATTCCTTAAACAGGCTACCAGTAATGCCTTCTAAAAATAAAATAGGTGTAAAGACTGCAACCAAAGCCAAGGTAGTAGCAATCACAGCATAAAATATTTCTTTAGTTCCTGTTATCCCCGCCTCTGTAGCAGGCATGCCCTTCTCCATCTTGGCAAAGATATTTTCTAATACTATGATAGCATCATCTATTACCAAGCCAATGGCAAGCACCAGCGCCAAAAGTGTAAGGATATTGATACTGAAGCCTGCCATGTACATAATGAAGAAGGCGCCAATCAATGAAATAGGCACTACAGTTATAGGGATCAAGGTGGCCCGCCAATCTCTCAGGAATAGGAAGATCACTAATACGACCAAAATAAAAGCTTCAAATATGGTGCTTTTCACCTCCGATATCGATTCTCGGATGTACTCTGTTACATCAGAGCTTATGGTCACTTCTAGGTCTGGCGGCAACTCCTTTTTGATCTGTTCTACTCTCCTATAAAGCTCGTCCGCTGCTGCAATCTGGTTTGCACCTGGCTGAGGAATGGCCGCAATCCCTACCATGGGTTCACCGTTGCGTTTTAAGACCGTTCGATCGTCGCGCGTGCCCAGTTCTGCATGCCCTATATCTTTAAACCTCACAACATTGCCATTCTCCTCCCGAATGATCAGATTATTGAACTCACTCACATTTTCCATCCTTCCCATGGTTCTAAGGGTAAGTTCAACGGTTTCACCTTCTATGGTCCCTGATGGTAACTCTATGTTTTCCATATCAAGGGCGCTTTTGACGTCCAATGGAGTTACATCATACGCAGCCATTTTTTTTGGGTCTAGCCACAGTCGTATGGCATACCTTTGCTGACCACGCATACTGATGATACTGATTCCGTCTATGGTTCTAAGGCGTTCCCGAAATACATCCCTTGCAATTTGGGTCAACTCCAGCCTATCCCGAATGGGGCTATTAAGGTTGAGAAAGACAATAGGAGAGGAATCAGCGTCTTCCTTTCTCACACTTGGGGGATTAGCATCAGGAGGCAGATTTTCAATTGCGCGCGAAACCCTATCCCGTACATCGTTAGCCGCTACCTCAAGATCGGTACCAAGCTCAAATTCTATCCTTATGGTGCTTTTCCCTTCCTCACTGATGGAAAAAAGAGAGCGAATTCCAGAAACCGCATTGATTTGTTCTTCCAAGGGCTCTGTGATTTCCATTTCTATTACACTAGCATTTGCACCGGTATAGGTCGTACTCACCGTAATCACGGGAGGTTGAACTACGGGATATTCCCTTACGCCTATATAGCCATAAGCAATTATCCCGAAGATGATAATCACCACAGACATTACCATCGCAAGAATGGGCCTGCGAATACTTAGCGAATATATGCTATTACTCATAACTGTTCCTGAATTTCCCTAATCGCTACTTTTGTGCTATCCCGAAGGCCCAAAAGACCATTCACTAAGATTGTGTCAGCAGCATCTAGCCCTTCCACTATATTTACTAGACCACTATCTCTATCACCAATAGTTACTTCTTTTGCAATAGCCATTCCATTGTGGTATTTATATACATTAACTCTGCTGCCATTGGGAACTAGGGCGATGGAGGGTACCATAATGGCACTGTCTATTGATTCCAAAACAAGGGTAATGTCAGCAAATGAGCCTGGCTGCAATTGGCCATGGCTATTGTCGCTAATGGCTCTGACCTTAAAGGTTCTCGATCTCGTATCCACCTGAGGCTCTATAGCATATACAGCCCCCGAAAAAAGGGAATCGATACCCTGAACAGAGAACCGGATTATATTTCCTTTTCGAATGATTGATGAATATTGTTCTGGAATAGAAAATTCAACCTTTATCTTGCTTACATCCTGAAGCGAAGCAATTTGTAGGTTAGGCGTCACGTAGGCCCCTTGATCCACATGCTTCAATCCTAAGAAACCGTCAAAAGGCGCCCTTACTTCCGTTCTTTGGATCTGCGCATTGATATAGGCTATTTCCGCCCTCTTATTATTTACTTGACCACGGATTGCGTCATAGTCCTCTTGGGTGGTTCCGCCTTTGTCAAGTAATTGCTTTTTTCTGCTTTCGGCCTGCTCAAGGAGCTCGAGCTCAAATTTTGCACCCCTTAGCTGAGCTTGAAGATCGTTATCATTGATTTTGACCAACAGGTCGCCCTCCTTCACCTCTTCTCCTTCGTTGATATAAAGCCCTATAATCTTACCTGGAACTTCAGCACTTAGATTCACCTGATAGTTGGCCATCAAGTTTCCGGTTGCAAATATCTTGTGTTCAAACTTCTGCGGTTGTAAGACCAGTAAATCCAATTCCATAGGTGCAGCATTGTCGGATACTTTGTCCACATTACCCAATACAGGCAAAATTTTAGGGAGCAACAATGCTATAAGGACAAATACACTCAGTATGGTTATAGTCTTCTTCTTTCTCTTAGGACTATGGAACAAGAATCTTGGCGAAAATCTTTTTAAACTCATATTATATAGGATCGATTTCAGATATTAAAAGCTTTTTGGTTGGGCTTTACCAACCGAACCACACAAGTGATATGATCACCTTCAATTTTATACCATTAAGGCAAAAGGCAATCAGTTTCAAGTGTAATTATAAATTTCAAAACTCTACGGGGATGGGGAAATGATTCATCAACCTTAAAATTCAACTCACGCATGTCAAGGAAATCTCTTTGAAGAATACTGCATATATTTATTACCAGCTATTGATTTGACCCTTTCTTTAGCCAAGGTTTATGCCAATAACATAGAAAGCAGGCACATACTATACAACTAACTGGTAATCAGTATAAAAAATAGCAATTTTGATTTTATTTTAAAAAGAACAAGTATCTGCAACTGGGGAAAAATTCTACAGTTTGGGGAATAAACCCCTACTTAATAGCGGTAACGGATTGGCTAAGTAGGTAACTCCGTAGCTATTGGAGATTCTTTGACCAGCTGCTTGTATTGATTAAAGCGGTTAATGATCTCTCGCACATAATTGACAGGCTCATCTCCTCGACAATATCCCGATTGCACTACAGGGTCTGAATAGTATTTGGGGTTAGATTTTTGCAGCATATAATATTCAACATGCCCTTCCCATTTTTGGTCATCTTTCCCATATTTCCTAGCTAAGCGCCTTGCATCCAAGACGTGGCCTTGCCCTACATTGTAAGAAGCCAAGACAAACTTTAGTCGTTCTTTTTCATCCTCCACCTTATCTTCCCATAGCTTATTCAGCCAAATCAAATAATTCACCCCTGCTCTTACATTTTCATCGGGATTGTTCACGTCGCTGGCGCCATACATTGCTGCGGTTTCGGGCAAAAGCTGCATCAATCCTTTAGCGCCTGCCCATGACTCTGCCCTAGGTTCAAATTTAGATTCCTGGAAAACCAAAGAAGCCAAGAGGCGCCAATCCCACCCAAGGCGGCCCGCTTCTGCTCTAATGAGGTCGTCATACGGAGAAATATGTTCACCATTAATGGAGGAATAATTGCTAGTGGCCCTTAAATAACTGGCCCTAGAGTTTTTGAAGTACTTATTATATATCACATAATAAGCAGTTTGCTTCTGCATCCTTCCTATCCAATTGTTTACGCCTTCGAGCAGTTCGGGTGAGTTCTTTCGAACGGCCCAGGCTATCCGTTGAGGAAAACTTATAGCAGTTTTTATATCTATATTGGGGTAATATGTTTTATTGACTTTGGCTACATCATCATCGGCAATAGTGTAATCGATCTCACCCTCAGCCACCATCTTGATCAATGCTTCAGTTTCAACGTCCGCAAAACCTTCCACCGCCAATATATCACCTCCCACTTCCTCTGACAAATGCTTTAGCCTCGTAAAGTAAGAAGACCCTTTTCTCACATACACTTCCTTACCAATCAAATCAATCGGATTTCGGATGAGCGTCTCCTCAATTTCGTGGAGCTTCATCTTCCTCCAGTTATCAGGCTTCCTCTGTACCAAAACCTGTCTAGTCTGGTAATGGGGCGTTGTAAAGCTTACCTGTTCCTTTCGAGACTTGGTGATGGTAAGATTATGCGCTATGATGTCACCTTCTCCTAGGTTAAGCTTTCGAAAGGCTTCATCTATATTTTTGGTCACGATCAGCTTAAGCTTCACATTTAATTCTTTGGCCAACAGATTGAGCAATTCGTACTCATAGCCCATAGGCTGGCCCTTGTACAAGAAATAGCCTGTAGAACTATTATCAACAATCGCAATGAGCGTGTCCCTCTCCTTTATTTTTGTCAAGTCAAAATCGATAGGGTCTGGCAGGGCATATCCATCTACTATGTCTTGGGCTTTGGTCTCATTATTATTGGGACGACAAGCAACTGACAGTAAAACAAGTCCAAAAAATAACTTCAGAAGATGTCCTTTATTGAAAAAATACAGTTGAGAGCAAAAATCTCTGTTCCTTTTTTTCATATTATTGACATGCTCTTTAGAGCACATTTTTAAAACATGAAAACAAAATTACGCAATTCCTATTTATTAAGTATAAATGCATGCCAAAATTGTGCAAAAATAGGCCTCATTGAGAGGACTCCCCCTTTATGATCCCCAAAAATTGACGGTACTATTAATAAAAATTCAATAACTATGGAAAAGCACTTTTTGTTGATTGGTGGACAAAATAGTGACCTGCCTACAGGACAGGCTCACTAGCGATTGTGTTTGAATATTTGAAATGTTATAATTTGGAACACGCCTATTTAACGCTCATTCTGTTTCGCCTATTGTTTCTAATGAAAGGCCACTTAGCCTGTTGAGGTCAATCTCCGCTACCTTTATATTATAGGCAGCATCAAGCAACCGGCTTTCTGCTTCTACAGCGTTTTTCTGCGCTTCCCTCAATTCTAAAAAGTTTGTATTACCCAACCTATACCTTTCGTATGCTATACTTTCATTTTCTTTGGCGATGGCCAAGTTTTCGCTTTCCAATTGAAATAGCTTCAAGCCATTCTTATAAGCCAGATACCTGTTATTCAAATAAGCCATTAGGTCAGCTTGCAACTGATGGTACAAAACTTCTGTCGTCTCCAAGTCTATTTTTGCATTTTGGGTGCGCCTGCCGATGTCCATACCATTGAGTATAGGCAATGTTCCCCTGAGACCGTAATAATAACCGTCTCTGACGTCAGTTGTAGCGAAGCCGAGCTGAGTTTCTGAATTTCTATAGCGGTATCCAGCATTTATACTTAATCTAGGGTATCGCTCTGCACGTATGGAAGATATCTGCAACTCAGAGACATGTTGATTCTGCTGTAATGCCAATAGGTCAGGGTTATGTTCTAACATGCTTTCCTCCAGCATAGCTAGGTCCAGATCTTGCGAAAATGTAATTGCGTCAGAAACCTCAAAATCGTAATCTACCTTTACCCCCATTATCCTGTTCAGTTCGATTTTTGCATTTTGGTAAGCTTCCTCCTGAGCAATCAAAGCAGCCCTATCGGCATTGAGGTCTACTTGTGCCGACAAGTATTCGAGCTTTGAGCTCCTACCCACTTCGTAGGCCGCCTTGGCAATTTCATATCTTTTCTCAGACAGGTCTACTGTGTTTTCTAAGACCGCTATCTTTTCTTTTTGAAGAACTATTAGGTAATATCCCCTACTTATATCTGCTATTTTTGAGGTGATGGTAGCCCGTAAGTTAAGGTTGCCCATTTTCTCCAACTCTTGCAACATCTTATAGGAAATGAACATCCGCATTCCGTCAAAGATCGTCCACTGTAGGTTGACAGAGGCGGTGAATTGATTTGATCTAGCATTGCGGTTAACTATAGGAGGATTGGCCGGATCGCGCTGTTGCTCTATATTCTCAACATCGAAGTTTTGAGACGCTTCTGCACTTATCCCCGGCAAGAACTGATATTTCCCATAAGCGTAATTATTACTCAACTTTTCCACATCATTCCTGACTATCCTAATCTCATAATTATTTTCAAGGCCTATTTCAATCGCTTCTGGCACGGAGAGGACATCCTGTCCTTGTAAACTGATATGAGAAAAGAGTACTAACATGGTGGCTATCCCAACCGATATCGTTTTATTCTTCATTCCAATCATTATTAAACTCTAACTGCCCGCTTTTCCTTTCTGCTACTAATAAATGTGTACATTGCTGGAATTACATAAAGGGTCAAAATTGTAGAAAACAGCAACCCTCCAATAATGGCTATTCCCATAGAAACCCTGCTTTCAGAACCCGCGCCTAGTGCCAGTGCAATAGGCATAATACCTAGAATAGTAGAAAAGCTGGTCATAAGTATAGGCCTGAATCTTGCCTCCGCTGCCCCCATTATGGCTTCCACAAACTCGATCCCCTGAGCTTTTCGCTGGTTAGCGAACTCGATAATGAGAATGGCATTTTTCGTCACTAGCCCTATCAACATGATGATTCCAATCTGGCTAAAGATATTGAGTGTTTCATTGAAGTACCATAAAGAGAAGAACGACCCAGCCAATGCTAAAGGAACGGTAAGCAATATAACGATAGGGTCCCTAAAGCTCTCAAACTGAGCAGACAGCACTAAATAAATCAATACCAAGGCAAACCCAAAAGCAAACAACAAACTAGATGAACTTTCGGAATATTCTAAAGAAGTGCCAGCCAACGATGTAGTGAAGGATTCATCCAACACTTCTTCTGCAATACGATCCATGGCTGCTATCCCGTCGCCAATTGTGCGCCCTTTTGCCAATCCTGCCGATATAGTGGCGGATTTGTATCGGTTGTATCTATACAATTGCGGTGGAGTGCTTGACTCTTTTAAGGTCACCAAATTGTCTAACTGCACAAGGTTACCATTTGCGCCCTTTACATACAACGAACTAAGATCCGTAGGCTCATTTCTATTGCTTCTTTGAACCTGACCGATTACCTCATACTGCTTACCGTTCATGATAAAGTAATCGAAACGTTGTCCGCTTATTCCTAGTTGTAGCGTTTCTGCAATATCCCTCACCGAAATGCCGAGGCTTCTGGCCTTTTCCCTATCGATATCGATATCAATTTGTGGCTTATTGAACTTAAGATTGACATCGGCTGCCTGGAAAGTAGGATCAGCATTAACACGATCGAAGAAAACAGGCAAGACTTCCTTGAGCTTATCGAGACTAGTGGTCTGGATTACATATTGAACTGGCAAGCCTGCCCTTCTTCCTCCTATCGTTTGTTGTTGGGAAGCAAATGCCCTAGCTGCTGGGAAATTAGCCAGCTCTGGCACATAGTCATCAAATAGTTCCTGCTGCGACTTGTCTCTATCTTCTCTATCAGTCAAAGTGATCCTTAGAAAACCAGAGTTGGCACCTGCAGAACCCCAGCCTGGAGAAGTTACAGATATAATAGCTTGTGTGGGAAGTTTCTCTTTGGTATAGGCCACCAATTTATCAATATATTCGGCCATATACTCGAAAGTAGCCCCCTCTGGACCAGTGGCATTTACGTTGATCTGTCCTCTATCTTCCAATGGAGCCAACTCCGATTGCAATACCTTAGAAAACAACACAATGAGTCCGAATGACAAAGCTACAATGATGATTGACAACCAACGCATCTTCATAAAAGACCTTAAAGAGTCATTGTACTTTTCGTTCATCCATACAAACAAAGGTTCTGTTTTCTGATATATCCAGTTCTGCTTTTCACGTTTTTTAAGGATTTTGCTACCCATCATAGGGGTGAGGGACAGTGCAACAAAAGAAGATATGATGACTGCTGAGGCTACTACGATGCCAAACTCCCGGAAGAGCCGTCCTGTTATACCTTCGAGAAACACTACTGGCAAAAACACGGCAACCAACACAACGGTAGTTGCCACAACAGCAAAGAAAATCTCGGCTGCACCTTTATAGGCAGCTTCGAGTGGATCCATCCCCTTTTCTATCTTGGTATAAATATTTTCTAGAACGACAATGGCATCATCTACCACCAGACCTACTGCCAAAACAATTCCAAGTAGGGTGAGGACGTTGATAGAAAACCCAGCAAGATACATGATGAAAAATGTCCCTATTAGAGATATGGGAATGGTGACTACCGGAATAATAGTTGTACGCCAATCACGTAAGAAAGCGAAGATAACCAACGTAACCAATAAGAATGCAGCCAGGATGGTCTGCTCAACTTCAGTAATGGACTCCCGTATGTAGCGCGTTTGGTCAAATCCAATTCCCAATTTAATATCCTCGGGCAGGTCTGCTTTAATGCTTTCTACCCTCCTATAGAATTCATCTACGATGGCAATGTTATTGGAACCTGGCTGAGGCTGAAGTACTACTCCCACCATGGGAACACCGTCTCGTTTTAATATACCTCTTTCATTCTGAGGTCCTAGCTCTGCATAGCCGATATCCTGAAATTTGACGATATTATCGCCACTTTCTTTTACAATCAGATTGTTGAAATCTTCAGGGGTGGTGAGCAGGCCACTGGTTTTTACCACCAACTCTGTCATATCGCCCTCTACCCTTCCAGTTGGCAGGTCTACGTTCTGGGATAAAAGTGCATTACGAACATCCAATGGTGTCAATCCATAGGCAGAGAGCCGCATAGGATCCATCCACATCCGCATGGCATAGCGCTTCTCTCCCCAAATGTTTACCTCACTCACTCCGGGAATGGTTTGCAGCCGCTCTTTAAAAATATTTTCCGCAATAGCAGACAACTCCAGCAGCGACCGGTTATCTCCTTGAATGTTGAGAAACACTATCGGCTCCGAGTCCGCATCAGCTTTGGAGACAATGGGAGCTTCTGCATCACGAGGCAAACTTCTCCTTGCTGCCGACACCTTATCGCGGACATCGTTGGCCGCAGCTTCCAAATCCTCTCCCAAGTTAAATTCCACACGAATAGAGCTCCGCCCTTCACTGCTGGTAGAGGTCAGCGTACGGATACCCGCAATACCATTGATCTCTTCTTCCAAAGGCTCCGTGATCTGCGATTCTATCACATCGGCATTAGCTCCTACATATACGGTAGTAACATTGATAATGGGAGGGTCAACGCTTGGATATTCCCTTACACCTAGGAAGTTGAAGCCGATAATTCCAAACAGTACAATCACGATTGACATTACGATGGCCAATACGGGTCGCTGTACACTTATTGAAGACAAACTCGCCATTTAATTCCTGTTTACAATTCTTTGCTTTATACCTAATGTCTATTCACCTTGATCCCTAACGGACATAACACGTACAGCGGATCCCTCTTTTACTAACTGTATCCCTGCCACAATTACAGAATCTCCAGCAGAAAGGCCAGAGACTACTTCTACATCTTGTGCACCCCTAAAGCCTATATTTACCTTTTGGGAAACGGCCTTTCCATCCTTTACCACATACACCAAATGTTCGTCAGCTTCAGGTACTATGGCCATAGTAGGTACCATAATCGCATTTTGTTTGTTTTCCAAAGTCAATGATATTCTCACGAACTGGCCGGGTATGAGCTTTCGATCTTTATTGGGGCTTAGTGCTCGTACGAGCAACGTTCTTGTGACTGGATCAATTTGAGGCTCGATCGCATATACCTCTCCGGTAAATACCTCACTATCCCCTTCAGTTAGAAATCGGATTTGATCTCCAGCACTCACCACTTGACTATAACGGCCCGGCACCGAAAACTCGACTTTTGCAGGCTCTATGCTATAGAGATTGGCTATTCTTACTGATGGAGAAATGTAACTGCCTTCACTTACATACCGCAGTCCTATAATGCCTGTAAAAGGCGCTCGGATGGTCGCCTTGGCGATCTGTGCTTCGAGCACCTTAATGTCGGCTGCCGATGTCCTGGACTCTGTAAGGGCAATATCATATTCTTCTTGGCTAATGGCATCCCGTTCCAAGAGCTGTGCCATACGGCTTTCCACCTCCTCATACAGCCTTTTGGTGTGTTTCAACTTTTCTAACTGCGCCCTAAGCTCTTCATCGTCTATCCTCACTAACACATCTCCTTTCTGTACCTTATCGCCTTCCTTAAAATATATCCGTGAGATCTTGCCAGTCAGTTCGCTCGTTAGCTCTACCGACTCATTGGCGAGAATCGATCCTGTCACATTAATCGTGTTGTTCATTTCGAGCGGTGCAGTCTTGATGACTTCCACAGGTATTCCACTTTGCACTTGCTCAGTGGCAGATGCGGCCAATGTATCTTCTTTATCAAAATTCAACTTTGGCAATGCGATAAGAAACATCAACCCCAAAACGATAATAACTGTGAGCACAGTTTTAACATTCTTACTCATTAAGATTTAATATTTAAAACGATTGAGACCATCATTCAACGCAGGAAAACAATGAAAGGTATACTATATTGAGACGCTTTTGCTTGTTAAATATTTTCCAACCCTTCACTCTACCTATCAAAATTAGGCATAAGTGTTCATATCATGTGGAAAAGTTTTTAACAAACTGCAAAGCACTTACAACAATAGACCGAACACATCAAAAACTAGACCAATAAGGCCTTTCTTTCGTTAGTTTTTATGTCGCTGCCATTTTCTCTTTATTTTCGATACTAGCTTGTTTGTCTTTTGCTTCTCATCAGGGTTGCCAAGCAAAAAACCATAAGGTTCTAATGGTTCGATCACATCGAACACCACTTTCAACAATGCCATATAGGGAATAAAAAGGATCATACCTGCTGGTCCCCAAACAGCTCCGCCAATGAATAATGCAACTATAGCCGCAAAAGGGTTGAGGCTGACTTTATTGCCTACGATATTGGGCGTAATGAAATTCCCCTCTAAAAACTGTACAAACCAAAAAACCAATGCTACTCCTATCGGGTACCATAAGGAATCTTTTGTGAGCAATACAAAAACTATTGGAAGTAGAGAACCTATAAAAATACCCAAATAAGGAATAATCGTGAGCAAGGCGGCCAAAACTCCGAAAAACACGGCATATTCAACGCCCAATATCGCCAATCCAATGGTGTTCAATGTACCGACTATTACAATGACCATGAACAATCCCAAAATATAGCTTCTAACCACGCTTTCGCCTTTGACAAAAATGTGCTCAAGCTTTTGATGGCCTTCTTTCTCGATAAGCCGGTATAAAAACTCCTTAAAGAAATTGCTATAATATAATAGAAAAAACAAAGACAACACTACCAACAAGAAGGAAGTAAAGAAGTCGGCCGTAGCTGATACTGTATTGGACAAGAATTTGGAACTGTTCTGGATTAGGTTGTTTAGCGAATCCCTAAAATACTGCGTCTGCTCTTGTTGCGCCACCCCAAATTTATCCTCAAAGAACACATGTATCTTGCCAATAAGCATATCGAGTTTTCCACTAATGGCCGGGAGGTCGCGGACTATTTTATTGATTTGTGAGGACAGGAAAAAAATGACGAAGCCGAGCACAATAACCACTAGTATAATTGACAACAAACTGGCTATACCTCGATGAACGCCCCACCGTGATATTCTGACACAAAGAGGATGCAACAGAAATGCCAACAGAATAGCTATAAAAAAAGGGATGAATAAAGCCTTGCCTACAATGAGAATGTAAAATGTAAGTACGATTCCAAATAACGTGACGCTATATTTAAAGTAAGCAGGAAGTTTAAGCATAGGAGATCGTTCGGTTAACATGCCTAATTTAATCAAATCAAGTAATTTACAATCGCCTACTCGGAAGCCTATTAGGCAGTTACCCAAGTTGAAGCTATCAGAATACCCTACTCCGCCAAGCAACATAGTGCCCCCAAAACTTGTAGCGCATCCAACATTAATCGCATTTCTGAGTTATTTGTTTTTAATTTAGCTGTAAATTTAAAGAGATTGGCGACAATACACTTACCAAAGTTTTTACGAGTCATCCTATATATTCTTGGAGGATTGATTGTTTTTTTGGGGATACTGTACCTGCTATTGAGAACGCCAAAGGTACAGACCTTTATCACGCATAAAATCACTGCCCAACTCTCCGACCAATTAGGCACTACGGTACAAGTAAAAGGTGTAGATATTGATTTTGTAAAAAAGGTAGTGCTAGAAGGCATCTATCTGGAAGACCAGCAACAAGACACCCTACTCTATGCCGAAAAGCTGCGCGTTGATATTGGCTTGTTTGCACTATTAGGAAAAAAGATCGTGTTAGACGAAATTCTCTTGGAGAATGCCTACGCCAACCTCTACACTGTAGATGATTCTGCCACACTCAATTTTGCCTTTATCCCCGAAGCCTTTGCCGACACCACTCAAACAGACACTACAAAAACCGGCTGGAAATTTGACCTAAAAGACATTGTACTGTCAGGTTTCAGGATGGATTATAATGACTATACCACCCAAATGGAAATGGGGGTGATTGTGCCAAGCCTAGAGGTAAACCTGAAAACTTTAGGGCTAGACGAAAGCCATATTAAAGCTAAGGAAATCAATATAGATGGCCTCGATTTTCACTTTTCCCAACTTGGGGAAGCCAAACCTCAAGACACTATAGCGGTAGACACCAGTGCATCCTTCCCCTTAAACCCATCAGGGTTCAAGTTCAGTGTGAATCGATTATTGGTAGAAAATAGCCATGTGGCATTTACAACAGACACTACTAGTACAAATGGTCAAATTAATTTCGGCAATTTGGACCTTGCAGGGTTGCACATCGATATTGCTGATATTGAAATTGGAGAAAATGCCATCTTAGCTAACATTAAGAAAACCGCTTTTGAAGAAAACAACAGCCATTTTGCCCTGAAAGACCTAGCACTGGATGTGGCCTTGGAAATGCCTTCATTGAAAGCAGGCCTTTCCCGGTTAGCCACCAATAACTCTAGCCTGGATGGTCAAATCAATTTATCGCTCTCCGATATCCATAGTACAGATAGCCTCTTGAGCTTTTTGATGGTGAAAGCCAACTTGAGTAAATTGGAAATTGGTCTTGCTGATGCTACATTTTTTACCGATGCGCTAGATTCCCTGCCACGATTGAAGACTATGACCTTGGATGTTTCTGGGCAAATCAATGTAGAGAATAGCAATGCCACCATTAAGGATTTTGCATTACGATCGGGAGAAGAGGCATCAGTTGAGGCCAATGCATCTGTACAAGGCTTAGATGATGTTGGAAATGCCTATATGGATATAGACCTCAAAGCGTTCATAAACAACTTTGACTTTGTAGCCAAGTTCTTACCACCGCAGTCACTCCCGCCTACTTTGCAACAGGCTGGCAGCGTTCACTTCATGGCACAAGGAGACGGGTATTTAAACGATGCAGATCTCATAGCTGATCTTACCAGCGATATCGGACGAGTATCAGCAAAGGTCAGCTTTAAAGTTGAGAATGAGCAAAACTTTAGCATAAATGGTGAAGCAAATGCAGTTCGGTTGGATTTAAAAACCATCACCGGAAATGATAGCTTGGGGATAACCAATCTCAACACACGCTTTATCGCCAACATGCAAAATGGAAGCTTGTCGGCAGATACATTGATACTCACAGTAAAAGACTTCCACTTCAATCACTATCACTATCAGGATCTCCAGCTCAATGCATCCTTCATCGACAGCACGCTTATTTCCAAATTATGGTACGATGATCATAACCTAAAGGTGGACTTCTTTGCCAAGGCTAATTTAGAAAAGGATCGGTCTTGGCTCGTATTGTCTGGCGAAATTCCCAAAGCAGATCTCTTAAAGTTGCGCCTGAGCCCCGACAGTATCATCCTCCAGACTACTATGGAAGCAGACTTGAAAAACTTAGATCCCGACAAAGTCCATGGTTTTTTCCGGTTAGCTAACACTACCCTGATCGATGGTGCACATAAGCATTTGCTCGACACTTTTCAGATTAGCGCTAGTACTACCGATACGCTCAAAGTATTCTCTCTTACATCTGATTTTATGGATGCTCATTTGGCTGGAAAATTTTCATTTGAGAAGTTACCCCTCATGGTCAACAACTTCATGGCACATTATTTCACTGGAGTAGAAGACACCTCTTTGGCTGTGAATGACCATTACATGGAGCTACAAGTTGACATCAGGGAGGAGCCAATCATCATGAGGACTTTTATGCCGGACATATCCCTTCCAGAAGCCTCCACAATATTAGGTTCTTACTATGCAGATAACAATATGCTCAACCTCACTGTGGACATCCCTAGGATCATCTACAAAGACTATCAGGTGCAATCGCTGCATATTGGGGCAGATACGAAACAAGACAACTTGAAATTCGGCCTCAATACCGACCACATCCTCATTGGAGAAAACCTGACAATTCCAGATTTTGGACTAGAAGGCAGCTTTATACAGGACATGATTCAATTCAATGTTTACATGGCCAATTCGGAAGAACCTTCTCATCTGGACTTCAATGGATTTATCACCAATCAAAACGATACCATTATAGTGGAAATATTGGATTCCTATTTATCCATCGAAAAAAATGAATGGCATATTTCCAACAATGCAGTCATTCATTATGCGGATAACTTTTTGATGGTCAACAATTTTTTCTTCGAACAAGGCATTCAGAAAATCAGCATTCAAACGCATGATGAAGCCACGGAATCGGCTCTGTTAGATTTGGAAATAAAGAACTTGGAGATTGGTAATTTCTTCACAATTCTGGACATGGAAGCTTATGGTATAAAGGGTACATTGGACGGCACGGCCCACGTAGTGAACATTTTTGCGTTAGAACAAGTGAAGGCAGATCTAGGCATCGAGGATCTGGTGATTAATGAACAAGCCATTGGAGCTTTAAAAATTCAGGCCGAAAAACCTTTAGGAGAAGTGCCTTTACAAGCATATGTAAGCATGGACGGTGCCGACAATCAATTCACATTAGAAGGCACATTCGCTCCAGAAGACAGCGTGGACAATCTGGCCTTACAACTTCTTGTGAGCAAGTTCAGACTGGATCAGTGGGGGGTATTTGTAGAAGAGCATGTGACTGATCTTAAGGGAAATCTGACGGCAGACATTTCCATAGAAGGGACCCCTTCTCAGCCCATCATAGAAGGTTATCTTGCTTTTGATCCTGAAAGCCAGCTTCGTGCCACAGCCATTGGCTCTCTGTATAGGTTGGATGACCAAAGAATAGAGATTAGCCAATCTTCGTTGGACCTCAATAATTTTATGATTAGAGATTCTGCCAATCATGTGCTCAATATCAATGGCAAAGTCAATCATCAATACTTCCAAAATTTTGATCTTGACTTATCCGTACAAACAGACGAGTTCAAGTTCTTTAATGCTCGACAGCGTTATAGTCCAGCTTTTTATGGTACGATCAACGCCGCCACAGACATCACCATCAAAGGCCCTATAGAAGACCTCTCCATTAGAGGAAGTGTAACTACCAAAAAAGGGACCCATCCAGTAATTGCGCTAGTAGATGATCCAGACATTGCCACTCATGCCAGTTTCATCAATTTTGTCAATACCAATGCTTATCTGGCAGCAGACAGTATTCCAGACACGGCACAAGTTCGCAACAATACGGTGCAAATCACAGGGATGTCCATCCAGCTCGTATTGCACATCACGTCTGATGCAATCACGGAAATTCTGATAGATCCTGTGAGCGGAGACAAACTCTTGGCCGTCGGAGAAGGGGACATCATGGTGCAAATGACCCCGACAGGCGATATGAATATCCAAGGAACCTATGTTTTGAATGAAGGCAGCTACTCGCTTTCCTTTATGAATATCCTTAAAAAGGAATTTCAGATAAAGGAAGGTAGCACCATTCAAATGGCCGGGGACCCCCTTGGGGCACAGTTTGGGATAACAGCAGTGTATAGCACAGAAGCCTCTGCCAGCAACCTATATCCAGCCCAAGCAGCCACCGCAGGAGCTACGTCCAGCCAAATAACTACTAAACAACCCGTAAATGTAGTGCTGAAACTAAATGGTACGCTAGAGGAGCCTGATGTGGCTTTTGCCATTGAGCTGCCCGCAATAACCGACCCCAACAATGAGATTGCCCAAAGGATAAAAATGATTGAAAACGACCAAAGCCAACTTTATCAACAAGTATTCGGATTAATTGTCCTCAACAGATTTATCCCAACTGACGGCGGATTGGGTAGTGGTGGAGGTGGCGGTGCAGCGGCGGTAATCAATCAGAGGGTAGATGCAAGTGTGAGCGGTATCCTTACAGCCCAACTCAGCCGGTTGACTCAGGATTATTTAGGCGGCGTAGAACTGTCTGTAGACCTTGAGTCCAGAAATGAAAGTGAGACTTCTTTCGAAAATAAAGATGTGCAAGTACAGCTTACAAAGCAATTCTTAAATGACAGGCTCACTGTATCAGTAGGCGGCACCTCTAGCTTGGGGCAAGACCAGCATTCGCCCAATGCAAGCAGCACACCATTAATGGGCGACTTTGAGATCTTATATAGGATCAACGAATCTGGAACATTGAACATGAGAATCTTTCAATCGAACACGAGGGATATTTTTACGCAAGAGATTAGAGAGCGTCAAGGAACATCACTGACTTGGGTTAAGTCATTTGATGAAATTTTCATGAGCAAAAAAGACAAGAAGATTCTACGCTCAGAGTAGTCATGCCGAAAGGAATTTATCTTATTTCTATATTAGAATAAAAAAACTAAATATCTTTGGGTCATTCAATCGTCTCTATGCAAAGAAAGCTTTTTCCATTTGATAAGAATCATATCCTTAAGGAAGCACAACTTGGCTGCAAAGAAGGGCTTCTAAAAGTATTGGTTGAAAACGCCAAACAAAGTTACCTTGACCTTTGCAATCCCTTAGGTTTGGAAGACGACCCTATTCGAAAAATAAAGTCCAGCCGGCATTTTGAGCTGAACTTGTTAGAAGAGTTTTATGAACACCTGGCAGGGATCTATCGCTACAAGTATGGTTCAAATCAGCTGGAGTTTAGGTTTGACGGAAAGTCTCATTATGAAAAATATCGAGAAGATTGGTCGGAAACATTCCACGAGTGGACAGCAGAATTTTGCCGAGATGTAAATTTCCTAAAAGCCATCCTTGAAGTAACCGTTTTCTATCCAAAGGATCGCAAAGCATTGCTGGCGGGCAATCGGCTCAAAACATATATTAGTCAGCAATTCTATCTGAAAGTTTATAGATACAGAGGGATTGTACGGCTAAATGCCGCTTCTAAGTAGGACCGGAACCTCCTGCTATCTTATTTCGAACCTATCGAATCCTACTATTGGCCCGGGCTCATACGTTACTAAGCTCACTTCTGCTCTATCGGGCCCTTGGTTGCACCAGCTCAATAGTTGCGCCATTTGTTCCTCCGTGCCTTCAGCTTCTATCCTCAACGACCCATCTACCTCATTTCTCACCCATCCTCCGATTCCCAATGTATTGGCCATCCTAAGCGTAGAAGCCCTAAACGCTACACCTTGTACTTTACCTTCAACCCTGATGCTGTTATGGATGATCTCCTCCATTGTTTATTACTTTAAAATAATCAAACTATAGGAATAACGGACGATTATTTAGAATGTTCGACATCGCTTTTCTATTGTGGCAGAAGACAGTGCGATAAATTTTACTACTTTTGCCATAACCTATTTAAGGCACTGAGGTTATTACCTGACAATTCTCAATAACCAACATTCATGTTTAATTAAATTCATGTTTTTTATGGCTAATACTGTTATTTATTCCGAAAGTGCTCCCAAACCTATTGGTCCTTATAGCCAAGCGATTTTTCGAAACAACGTATTATATGTTTCTGGCCAGATAGCGATCAATCCAGAAACGAACGAAATGGTCACAGGCTCCATTGAAGCAGAAACGGACCAAGTAATGCAAAACATAGAAGCCATATTGATGGCAGGAAAGCTGTCGCTGGCCAATGTGGTAAAATGCACGATCTTTGTCAGGGATCTCAACGATTTCGCCAGAATTAATGAAGTATATGGAAAATATTTTACCACCAATCCGCCTGCAAGAGAGACTGTGGAAGTAAGTCGGCTGCCCAAAGATGTGAACGTTGAAATTTCTTGTATTGCTGTTGCGTAATGTTGGGATTGCCCCTAAAAAATGAAACCATCGTACTCTCTCTTGCCCCAGAAGAAATTGAGGAAGTACTTTGGTTGCACACTTATCCTGTTGAAGAAGGAGCCCTTATGCCAGACAAACCAGAAATCGACTTTTTATTCAATGGTTGGGTGAGGGACAACAAGTTTAAGCTCTCCCGCAAGATAAGGACCCCCGAAAACTTTCTTCCTATCATCCATGGCAGGATTGAGAAGACATCGTTGGGCAGCCTTGTATTTGTGCAATACAGCTTATTCTTTAGTTCCAACTTCTTTCTCGTTTTCTGGTCATTAGTAACCTTATTGCTCACTATATTTTTTATTGTTTTTCATGACATGGTCCTTTACGGGGCCATTGCTTTTGGAGTAGGCGTGAGCAACTATATTATAGCCCTCGCCAATTTCAATATACAGGTAAAGAAAAGCAGCCAATTACTGCTCAAGGTGCTCAATGAAGGCTAAAAACCTTAACTCAAATGCTCCACGCCAACTAGCCATCTCTCACCCTTGTGAATCGAGGCACAGAAAATCAAATGAGCACGCTATCTTACAGCAAACAAATGCGATAGGCAATCGTGAGAGATTCAGCCATAATTGTCAATTCCCTATTGAGATCGCATTTTTTTTGTATTTTTGCGGACTAAAAAGCGATTTGAGCTTGGGAAAATTATAGCGAAAGCAAAAGATATAAAATGGAAAAAGAAGTAAGAGTGAGGTTTGCGCCCAGCCCTACAGGGGCGCTTCATATAGGAGGTGTTAGAACAGCATTGTACAATTACTTGTTTGCCAAGAAGCATGGCGGCACAATGATCTTGCGGATAGAAGATACCGACCAAAGTCGGTATGTTCCAGGAGCCGAGGAATATATTACCGAAGCTTTGAAGTGGTGCGGCATTCAACCTGATGAAGGGCCTGCTTATGGGGGCACCTTTGGACCTTACAGGCAATCGGAGAGAAAAGACATGTACATGCAATATGCACAGCAGCTGGTGGATGATGGAAAAGCCTACTATGCTTTCGATACTTCAGAAGAACTTGAGGCCATGCGAACCCGGCTTAAAGCAGCTAAAGTGGCATCTCCTCAATATAACGTCATCACCAGGGCTACGATGAAAAACTCACTGACTTTGCCAGAGGATGAAGTTAAAGCGCGATTGGCTTCAGGAGACCCCTATGTGATCCGGTTAAAGGTGCCTCGCAAAGAAGAGATCCGCTTGAACGATATGATCAGAGGTTGGGTAATGGTTCATTCTTCTGCGCTAGACGATAAAATATTGATGAAGTCCGATGGCATGCCTACTTACCACCTAGCCAATATCGTGGACGATCACCTGATGAAAATAACTCACGTGATAAGAGGTGAAGAGTGGTTGCCTTCCGCCCCGTTGCATGTACTGCTTTACAAATATCTTGGGTGGGAAGATACTATGCCCCAATTTGCACATTTGCCACTTTTGCTTAAACCTGACGGCAATGGCAAACTCAGTAAGAGAGATGCACAAAGAATGGGCTTCCCAGTGTTTCCATTAGAATGGAAAGACCCTGAAACTGGCGAACAACTTCTAGGCTTTAGAGAAGAGGGCTATCTACCAGAAGCTTTTATTAATTTCTTGGCATTCCTAGGATGGAATCCTGGTACTTCTCAAGAGCTATTCGATATGGCTGGCCTCATAGGAGCCTTTTCTATAGAAAGAATAGGCAAATCTGGAACTAAGTTTGACATCAACAAAGCAAAATGGTTTAATCAGCAATACTTGAAACAAAAGCCTGATGAAGAGCTAGCAGCGTATTTGTCTGATGAACTAACAAAACATGGATTTTCCTGCACAGAAGAGAAGGCCGTCCTAATATGCAAAGAGCTGAAAGAACGGGTAATATTCCAGCATGACTTATGGAACGAGGCGAAGTTTTTCTTTGTAGCCCCTGAGCAATATGATCAAAAAGTGATTGAAAGCAAATGGACTCAAGAAGCTGTAACCGCTTTAGCAGGGTACAAGGAAGCATTGAAGGGCCTCTCTGCTGAGGTAGACGCCGATACGGCAAAAAACACATTGGCCGAAGTGTTGGAAAAAAACAATATCAAAATGGGGAAAGTTATGCAAGCACTAAGGGTCTCTATTACTGGGGCAGGTGCAGGGCCAGACCTCATGCACATAATCGCCATTTTGGGCAAGGATGAAACTGTCGACAGAATAGAAAAGGCCATAGCAAGGTTGAATAGCCAAATAAAAGCCTAAAACATGGACAAAAATAAACCTAATAGCAAGAAAGCTTCCAAAAAGAAGGCAAAGCCTAAAGTAGATCCAGAATTGGAGGGTTTTGATATTAAGATCGATTCTTTTGGAGAAATAAAGTCCACTTATGACATTGACAAGATCAATGCTTTCCTTAATAAAAAGGTGGACGACAAAAAACTGCGAGACAGGGACAACTTGGAAGATATTAAGAAGGAAAAGGATGAGGATTAAGCTTCTTAACATCCCTTATTTTTGCCATACTGCTGAAATACGTTTAAACTAAACCTAAAAATGCAATCTCATCAGATCGATTACAGAATAATTGGAGAAAGTATCCAAGTCGTAGAAGTAGAACTTGACCCCAACGAGACTGTTATTGCCGAGGCGGGTGCTATGCTATTCATGGAGGAAGGCATCACCTTTTCCACTAAAATGGGTGATGGATCAGAACCAAACCAAAGCATCCTAGGCAAGCTTGTATCTGCTGGGAGCCGGATGCTTACCGGAGAGTCCTTGTTCATGACGCACTTTACCCATACTGGAACAGGGAAGGCCAAGGTAGGTTTTTCGGCACCTTATCCAGGCACAGTTATTCCGATTGATCTATCTCAGATGAAGCACCATGAGTTGATCGTTCAAAAGGATGGATTTCTCTGTGCTGCGCTCGGCACCAAGATATCGATTACCTTCAACAAGAAAATTGGATCTGGATTGGTAGGAGGCGAAGGATTTATCCTGCAGAAACTAAAAGGCGATGGCATGGCATTCGTACATGCAGGTGGAACTTTAATAGAAAAGGAACTGAACAACGAGACGCTTCGTATTGATACTGGGTGCGTTGTAGCCTATGAATCGTCTTTGGATTTCGACGTGCAAAGATCCGGCGGCCTTAGGTCGATGTTGTTTGGAGGTGAGGGCATATTCTTGGCTACACTTCGAGGCACTGGGAAAGTTTGGTTACAGTCGATGCCCATAAGAAAGCTTATCCAAGCTTTAGCCCCCTATGGGGAGAATAGAAAAAAAGAGGGCCGCTCTATTCTAGGCGAGTTTCTCGAATAAACTTATTTAAATATTAAATATGGGAAAGGTTAACATCGGTATAGTGAGAGAAGGCAAAATACCTGTGGACCGGAGGGCACCTTTATCTCCATTGCAAGCACAACAAGTATGCTTTCAATACGAAAATGTACAAATAAAATGTCAAGAAAGTCCGGTCAGATGCTTCACAGATGAAGAATATATAGAAGCAGGAATCCCTGTGGTGGAAGAGCTGGAGGATTGTGATATCCTATTTGGGATCAAGGAGGTCCCTATAAAAGAACTTATCCCTAATAAGACTTATTTCTTCTTTTCCCATACCATAAAGCAGCAAGCCCACAACAGAAAGCTGCTTAAAGCCATCCTTGACAAGAAAATTAAGTTGGTCGACTACGAATGTCTTACCGACCTACAGGGCAACCGCCTTATAGCTTTTGGTCGATATGCAGGCATTGTAGGGGCCTACAATGGCATATTGGCGTATGGATTGAAGTACAACCTATTTGATCTCCGCCGCGCAAGGGACTGCTATGACATGGCCGACTTAAAAACAGAATATTCTAAAGTAAAGCTCCCTAAAATTAAGATTTTGGTAACAGGTGGAGGCCGAGTAGCCAATGGCGCCATAGAAGTACTCGATGGTATGCGTATCAAGAGAGTTTCTCCACAAGCGCTGCTAGAAGAAGAGTTTGACCAGCCAGTATATGCTCAGCTGAGAAGCGGAGATTATCACAAAAGAAAAACCGACGGCGGCTTTGATGCTCAAGAGTTTTATACCGCCCCCCACTTATATGAGAGCACCTTTTTGGAGTATGCTCAAAAAGCCGACATGCTCATAGCGGCTGCATTTTGGCAACCTAACGCTCCTGTCCTTTTCACCAGAGAGGACATGCAGCACAAATATTTCAAAATACGGGTAATTGCTGACATCACATGCGATATTGAAGGCTCTATCCCCTCCACCAAAAGACCATCTACCATAGACGATCCCGTGTACGATTACAACCCATGGGAGGATAAGGTAGCCTTACCGTTTTCGGATCGCAAGTTCGTGTCTGTTATGGCGGTGGACAATCTGCCGTGTGAATTGCCGCGCAATGCGTCAAAAGATTTCGGCCACGACATTATGAAGAAGATTTTGCCATTACTACTGAAGGAAGACAAAGAAAAAGTAATCCAGAGGGCTACTATTGCTGAAAATGGGTCGTTAACGCCACCATACCAATATTTGCAAAGTTATGTAGATGGAACCAGCTCCACAAATCCCGACAATCGATGATCTTATCGATGCCTAAAACAATGCAAAATGATTATCTTGGTTCGAAAATTATCAAATCCTAACAAGACAAAAGTGCAAATACAATGACAGCCAAGATCATCATGTTAGTTG
>SMEK01000004.1_pt1 | contig 85945 bp, 78 predicted proteins | sample 2456371 | NCBI WGS metagenome assembly SMEK01 (sample SAMN10132590, study PRJNA489261) | soil metagenome | isolation source: day1 antibiotic-loamy sand soil ammended with composted manure from dairy... | place: USA | collected 2015-04-01
GCCTAAATAAGATAAGAATCTTAGAAAATGATGAGCAAAAAAAGACAAATCCCAACTCAAATGAAGCATTTGAGTTGGGGTTTGTCGACAGTCTGAAACGCCTTAATATAAGGCGTTTTTTATATTTTCTTACATTTATCTTAAAAAAATTACTGCTTCTTCTGTGGAAAGACTTCATTAAACTTTAGATGACAAACGAAAGAAGAAAATAGAAAATGAGTTCTATTTCTGATAGATTATTGTTAAAGTATAAATTTCTAAGTGCATTAGAGAGGAAGTAGACAATGAGTACAGTAAAAGAAAGTATTTTCCGTACAAAAAGTCATGTTGATTTAAGAGATGTAGATTTTACTAGGCATTTGAAACTTAGTTCACTATTCAGTTATTTTCAAGATGTGGCTAGTCTTGCGGCAGATCATTTAGGTTATGGGATTGAACGATTAGCGAAGGAGTTCGGAGTAGCATGGATTCTTTTGAGAATTCGCGTTGATATTGAACGAATGCCAAAATGGGATGAAGAAATGACCATCGAAACATGGCCAATTGAACCAAATCGAGTTGAGTTCCAAAGAGATTTTCTTGTTAGGGATAAAAATGGCAATATTATAATCCGTGCTGTATCTGTATGGGTTATTATGGATCTTAAAGAAAGACGGTTAAAACGAGCAGAAACAATCGGCTTACAATATCCAGAAAAGATCAAAGAACGTGCTATTGATGTGAGACTTGGTAAATTAAAGGGGTTTGGACAGTTAAAAGAAGTCTATAAAAAAGTGATAGGGTATAGTGATATTGATTTTAATGGCCATTTAAATAATTCAAAATATGTAGATTTCATTATGGATTGTTTTTCAATCGACGAACATAAACAAAATCAAATTCAATCAATAGAAATGCATTTTATTAATGAAGCATTACCAGGGGATACCATTACAATTTATAAAGAACACTCCAATAGCAACACTGGTTTGTTCTTCATAGAAGGAATGAATGAGATGGATAATAAAACGGTTTTTAAAGCACTTGTCCATCTATCAAGAAAATCGTAATATTAGAGATTGTATTCCAGATGTTAAATGAAAGGTTTTACCTATTTACTATTGACTCCATAGAGAATAAAGCAAATGCCAATAACAATCCAAAAGATTTTAGTAAGGGATATTTTGTCCGCAAGTCCAATTAAACCAATAGATGTTGTTAAAATTAAAATGATTGGTCCTACAATAGCTAACATACTATTGATCATTAATGCTTTTTCAACATGATTTAATTTTAATATGACCAACGCAACAATAATTTCAATCGTTCCTGATAATAAACGTAAAATTGACATGCCTAAAATGGCTTTGTCAAACAAATGAAACATCGCTTGTCCTCCCCCTCAAATTCTAATATATGACAGAAGAGGGGAAAGAAGGACAAGATTTTAATTAAAAAGAGAACAGATTTCGTTGACATAATAAAATTATGTGAAATATTCTAATTTTGCATGAGGGAAAAATTTATGCATATATTCTTGTAAATGGGATTTGATATCCTCTTGTTGCTCAGTACGATAAACATACTTCCCTATACCGTATCTCCCCCATTTATATTTTCTTTTTTCTTCATCTAGTTCTAATTTTGTCATTGGATAGTTTTTTTGTATCACTCGTTTCGCTGGTTTTGTAAATCGATGTTGTATAAATTCAAATGTGATATCTTTTCTAGCTTCTTGAGGAAGTTCCGCATCTAATTTTTCAAACATTTGATAATATCCTTCTTCCCAACCTTCATGTAAGTAGATTGGTGCAACAATAAAACCTAAAGGGTACCCTGCCTTAGCAACTTTTGCAGCTGCTTCAATTCTTTTATCAAGCCGTGATGTTCCTGGTTCAAAATAGCGTATTACATAATCAGCATTAATACTGAAACGGAATCTTGTTTTCCCATTATGTTTTGCATCAAGTAAATGGTCGACATGTTCAAATTTAGTAACAAACCTAAGCTGACCAAGATCTGACTGTCCGAAATGTTCAATGGCCCTCTTTAATGTATGGGTTAAATGATCAATGCCGACAATATCTGAAGTACATGCTGCCTCAAATCTTGTAATTTCTGGGGCACGTTCTTCCATATATTTATCAGCCTGCTCTAAAATTTCCTCAACATTAACATATGTCCGTATATATGGTTTTGAGCCCATGGTTGTTTGTAAGTAACAATAATGACAATGTCCCATACAGCCCGTAGCAAGCGGTATGGCATATTCTGCAGACGGTTTGGAAGTATCGAACTTTAAAGTCTTTCTAATGCCGACAACTAATGTCGATTTGGCAACACGATATTTTTGGAAATCATTTTCACCTGGTAAATTCCGGATTTGATTATGTGATGTAGTATATCGAATTTCAATATTCATGTTTTTAAATTTTTCAAATAATTGCTGCCCTAATGGATAGTCCAGTGCTTTTGGCTCAAAATATACTAATTTTGGAATAAATGGTTTAACCATACACATCCCTTTCCTTTTATTGAAATAAATTATCCGAAAAACGATTCTTGTTCTTCATCACCAAAATAGTATTCATAGGCTGCTTGCGCTTCCGTTTCCGTTTTAAAAACAGCAATTTCATCTGTAAGTGGATAATAGGTTTCATATAAAAAAAGTGCTAATTCATTTTCGTTTTCTGGGTGGCGTACAACCGCCGCTTCTTGTATATTGGCAACGTTTTGTGTATGTGGATTTCTATAAATGACATAGACAATATCTCCAGGCATATAATGATCATTTGATTGAAACAGCACCATTTTTTCACCTACCTTATTTTGATGATCAATCATAATTTACCTTTAACTACATTCTGTCTAGTAACATAAAGTTTATGATTGTTTGTTTATGGAATTTTTATAAAAATAAAGGTATAGTAAGCAATCCGTTTCCAAGCCTAAATAGGCTTGCGACAGATTGTTACTATACCCTTATAATCTTTTAAAGTTTTTTAATTTTCCAAATATCATTCACATATTCTTGGATCGTTTGATCGCTGGAAAATTTCCCTGAATGGGCAATATTCACAGCACTTTTATGGGTCCAAGTGTACTTATCGCGATATGTTTGATCAATTAATTCATGGGCTTCCAAATAAGATTCAAAATCTTTAAGGACAAAGTAAGGATCATTATGATACAAAATATGATAATAAATATCCTTAAATTCAATACTTTGCTTACCGAATTCCCCGTCATTTAATAAATCCATTATACGTCGAATTCGGTCATCGGTATTATAAATATCCCTTGCATCATAGCCCCCTTGTTCATAAAAAGCGATCACTTCTTCAGCTTTAAGACCAAAAATAAACATGTTTTCTTTACCAACGAGTTCACAAATTTCTACATTTGCACCATCCAACGTTCCAATGGTTAATGCACCATTCATCATTAACTTCATATTCCCGGTCCCAGATGCTTCTTTACTAGCTGTCGAAATTTGCTCACTCACATCAGCAGCAGGTATAATTTTCTCAGCTAGACTAACATTATAATTTTCTAAAAAGATAACTTTTAGTTTGTCCTTTACATCTGGATCATTATTTACTTTTGTTGCCACACTATTAATTAATTTAATGATTTCTTTTGCAATATGATAACCTGGTGCTGCTTTTGCTCCAAAGATAAATGTCCGAGGCGTAATATCTAAATTCGGATTATCCTTCAATTCATGATATAAATAAATGATATGAAAAACATTTAACAATTGACGTTTATATTCATGGAGTCGTTTAATATGTACATCAAAAATCGAACTTGTATCCACTTTTATGCCTGTTTGTTCATAAATATAATTGGCTAATGTTTGTTTATTTTCGTTTTTAACCCTATCGAATTTTTCAAGGATTGTCCTATCCTTGGAATACTTTAATAAATGGATCATCTGTTTTGGTCGGAGAATCCATTGCGGTCCGATTAATTCCGTTATTAAATTACCAAGCTTCGGATTAATTTGTAATAGCCAGCGTCTATGCGTAATTCCATTCGTTTTATTGTTAAATTTATGCGGTTCAATAGTGTAAAAATCATTCATGACTTTTTCTTTTAAAATTTTGGTATGAAGTTTGGCGACACCATTGACTGAAAAGCTGCCGACCATAGCAAGTCGGGCCATGTGGATTTTTCCATATGCGATGATCGCCATATTCGGGATTCTTTCACGCATTTCCGGATAATCAAACCAAAGTCTTTTACAAAATCGTTCATTGATTTCATGAACAATCATATATATTCTTGGTAAGAGATTTTTAAACAAATCAATTGGCCAAGTTTCCAATGCTTCTTCCATAATTGTATGATTCGTGTATGCAAAAACGTTCGTGGTAATTTCCCAGGCTTCGTCCCATCCGAATCTCTCCTCATCCATTAATATTCTCATTAATTCTGGTATGGCAAGGGTTGGATGAGTATCATTAATTTGAATAACAACTTTTTCATGTAGCCTTGTTAAAGGGAGTCTGTAATTGTTTTTAAATTGTTTAATAATATGTTGGATTGTTGCCGAAGTTAGAAAGTATTGTTGCTTTAATCGTAATTCTTTTCCTTCTAAACTAGAATCATCAGGGTAAAGAAATCCAGAAATTTGTTCGATCGAATGTTGATGGTTTAAATCCCTGAAAAACATATCGTCCAAACTATCGACCTTATCGTAATAAATTGGTTCTGCACTCCAAAGCCGTAATGTATTTACCGTATCATTTTGATAACCAACTATAGGTACATCATACGGTATCGCCAAAACTTTATCTGTATTTTCATATTTAAATTCTAACGAACCGTCATTTCGCTTAAACATGTGGACATTGCCATGAAATTGGACAATAATGGCCTCATCTTCTTTCCTCGTTTCCCAAGGATATGGTTCTGTAAGCCAATTATCCGGCAATTCTACTTGATTACCATGTATAATTCTTTGTTCAAATAAACCATATCGATAGCGGATCCCAAATCCGTGACCAGGATATTTTAATGAAGCAAGAGAATCAAGAAAACAGGCAGCTAGTCTACCCAATCCCCCATTCCCTAACCCTGCATCTTCCTCTTCTTCTAATATAGCGTCTAATTGAAATCCTAATTCTTCCATCACTTTTTCAGTAACTTGCAATAACCCACAATTTAATAAGTTATTTCTTAATAACCGACCAATTAAAAACTCCATTGATAAATAATAAAGCTGCTTATGACCATTCTCGTTATATTTTTTATTCGTATTTTGCCACTTTTCGCGAATTTCACTGTTTACAACATTAGCTAGGGCGAAATACATATCTTTTTTTGAAGCTTCTTTAACTGATTTTCCAAATTGTTTTGAAATCACTTCGATAACACGTTTCTTTAGCCATTCCGTAGTGTATACTGATCCTGTACTCAACCAAGTACCTCCTTAAATGGTGATCGTTGTCGGTAATAGAGTTTTATATAAATGAGCATATTCCTTTGCAGAATCTTTCCAGCTAAATTGACTTTTATTCACATTTTTTAACAATTGTTGAAAATGCTCAGGTCGGTAGTAAATATCTAAAGAATAACGTAAAACATGTAGAAAATCATGGGCATTATAGTTTGAAAAACTAAACCCATTCCCTTCTCCTGTTATTTCATTATACGGTTGTATCGTATCTCTTAAACCACCTGTTTCTCTTACAATTGGTACTGTTTTATATTGCAAGGCAATTAGTTGAGATAGTCCACAAGGTTCAAATTTAGATGGCATGAGAAAGAAGTCTGCAGCCGCATACATTTTCCTTGCATAGGATTCACTAAAGGTAATTAAGGACCGAACTTTATCAGGATACTGATCATTGACATATTTAAAAAAGTTTTCAAACTGTGCTTCTCCTGTACCAAGAACAATAAACTGAACATCACTTTGGATAAATTCATCAAAAATATGCATTAACAAATGAATACCTTTTTGTTCGACTAATCGAGAAATTAAAATATAAAGTGGTTTTTCACGATCAATCGGCAATCCTAATTCTTCTTGCAGATACACTTTATTGTCTTTCTTTTTACTACGAGCAGAACGATAATTTACCGGGATAAAAGGGTCTGTTAAAGGGTTATACACTTTCGTATCGATCCCATTTATAATACCTTGCAAACTTTGGGCTTTTTGTTTCAAGATTGGATGGAGCCCTTCACTATAATATGGATATTGAATTTCTTCTGCATACGATGGACTAACGGTTGTCACTTTATCAGCATGAAATATGCCCGCTTTTAAACAATTTAACATGCTGTTCCATTCCATCCCACTTACATGTTCCCTTGGTAATAAGAAAAAGTCATCAAACATGTCCAATGGCATAATGCCTTGATATTTTATATTATGAATTGTTAAGACAGTTTTTAAATTTGGAGTCGGCTGCAATATTTTTGCTAATGCAACAGCGATTCCTGCTTGCCAGTCGTGACCGTGTAAAATATCTGGTTGGAAATCCAAGACTTTAAGGCTTTCGATAACGGCATGGGAGAAAAAGACAAATCTTTCGCCATCATCATAATAGCCATATATACCTTTCCTCGTAAAATAATAGTCGTTGGCAATGAAATAATAAATAATGTGATTGTATTTCAACCAATATATGGTAGCTTCTTGATTGCGCCAACCTAGTTTTACATTCAATGTTGTCAAATACTCAACTTTCCTTTTCCATTCTTCACTCATTTCATCATAAAATGGTAAAATGACACGAACATCGATATTTTCATGTTCTTTTAAACTTTGAGGAAGAGAGCCAACAACATCCCCTAAGCCCCCAGTTTTTATAAATGGTGCACATTCCGATGCTACAAAAAGTACTTTTTCCAATTTTTCTCTCTCCTCCCTACTAAAATAATTTATATAATCTAAATGACTTGTCGTTTCGCAACAACAAAAGGTTTATCTGGAGAACCAATTAATCGTTGGCCTTTCGTAATTTGAACATCTTTATCAAGAATGACATTTTCTAAATAAACATCTTCTTCAATTGTGCATCGTTGCATGATAATTGAATTTTTTATTGAAGAACCTTTATGAACTTCGACTCCTCTAAATAATATGCTTCCTTCAATTTTCCCATTGATGACACATCCATTTGCCAATATAGAACGATTTACTTGCGCATGCTTTTTATATTGTACAGATGGATTATTCGAAATTTTCGTCCGCACTAAATGTTTCTGATAAAATAATTTCTCGTAGTCTTCTAAGCATAATAATTTCATATTTTGTCGATAATAACTTTCTATAGAATTGATAAATGCACTATAACCACGGTACCGATAATTTTGAATTTTAAGTTGATTGATTTTTTCCGCAACACCGTGTACAAAAAAGTGATCTTTATGATAAGCAATACATTCATCAACGAGTTTCATTAACAGTTCCTTGTTTATGATATAAACACCGGTAAAAATTAATGGATTATGTTTATCATTCGTTATGTTTTTAACCCATCCCAAATCGTCTGCCTCTACTTTGAAAAAACGTTCGTGTTCGGGTAGAAGCTTTTCCACTTGTGTCGAAATTAAGGTTACATCAGCACCACGATCTAAATGAAATTGAAAGGCTTCTTTATAATCAGTGTTGGTAATAAACTGACTTCCACTGATTAAAACATACTCGGCATTACTACGATGAAAATAATCACGATTATTATGGAAAAATTGTAAATCTCCCTTTGATTTATCGGAAGGATCATGCCAGTCCGGAGGTAGGATAAATAAACCACCGTTTCTTCGGTTCAAATCCCAATTTTCTCCTGTGCCTAGATGATCAAGTAATGATCGATATTTGTTCCGAACAAAGATGGCTACTTCTTCTATTCCAGTATTCACGATATTTGACAATGTAAAATCGATTAGTCTGTATCTTCCGGCAAAAGGAATTGATGCACTATTGCGAAAGTACGTTAATTCATTAAATAAATGATGTTCATGATCTAAATTAATAAGTCCCATTAATCGTTTCATCGATTTTCACCGCCAATGACATATGTTTTTTGTTCCAATATTTCTTGATTGATAACCACTGGATCATCACTAGATGCTGCAACAATATGTGTACCATCTGGTATAATTGTGTTTTCCATAACGATTACTTTCTCTAATACGCACTTTCTTCCTACTTTTACACCAGAATGTAGAATCGATTGGGTGACAACCGCATCTTTTTGAATTTCTACATCACGAAATAGAATCGACTTCTCAATGCCCCCACCTAAAATTTTACATCCATCATTGACAATTGAATTTTTTACCGTTGCACTTCCACAAATAAATTGAGGAGGGAAATGTGAATTATTTGTATAAATACGCCATTTTTTATTGTCTAAATCTAACTCACTATCTTCTTTTAACAAATCCATATTTGCTTCCCAATAACTTTGGATTGTTCCAACATCTTTCCAATATCCTTGGAATTTAAAAGCGTATAATTTTAATCCGTCATGTAGCATTGCCGGAATGATATCTTTACCAAAATCATGGCTTGAAGTGCTTAACTGTGCATCTTTAATTAAATATCTTTTTAAAACTTCCCATGTAAACACATATATTCCCATTGATGCCAAATTATTTTTCGGCTGTTTTGGTTTCTCTTCAAATTCATAGATTTTTAACTTTTCATTTGTATTTAAAATGCCAAAGCGAGATGCTTCTTCCCATGGAACTTCAATCACTGAAATTGTTGCATCTGCCTTCATTTCTTTATGCTGTTTTAATAGTTGTTGGTAATCCATTTGATAAATATGATCACCAGACATAACAAGGACATATTTTGGATTATATTGTTCGATAAAATGGATATTTTGGTAAATGGCATCGGCAGTACCAGAATACCAGTCTCCACCATGTTTTGCTGTATAAGGAGATAAAACCGTAATCCCACCGTCACTGCGATTCATTTCCCACGGCTGACCATTGCCAATATGTTTTGTAAGTTCTAAAGGTGAATATTGTGTAAGTACACCGACCGTAAAGATGCTAGAATTTGTACAATTACTTAAAGTAAAATCAATAATACGATATTTACCTCCAAAGGGTACTGCAGGTTTTGCTAAATCATGGGTTAACAATCCAAGTCTTTTCCCTTCCCCACCAGCCAATAACATTCCGACACATTCTTTCAAGAGATCTCCTCCTCTTTTTCTTCTTTTATTTTTTTATATATTGCAATTGCCAATGGTGGAATTTTTACTTTGATATGTTGACCAAAACCATGCCATTTTTTAGGTATACTAAAATGTTCACTTTCACTGGTCTGACCAGATCCACCATATTGAACTGCATCTGAATTAAAAATTTCAACATAAGTTCCTGGTTGTGGAACTCCGATTTTATAATCGTAGTACACAACAGGTGTAAAATTACAAATGACAATTAATTCTTCATTTGCTTTATTGCGACGAATAAAGGCGATTATGCTTTGTTCGATATTATGCGGATCAATCCACTCAAACCCTTGTGAATCGTGGTCTAATTCATAAAGTTCTGAATGTTTTCGATAAAAATGGTTTAAAGTTTTAAAATAATGGTACATTTGATTATGTAACGGATACTCAAATAAATGCCAATCTAATTGCTCTTTATCTTTCCATTCTGCATATTGACCAAACTCTCCTCCCATAAACAATAATTTCTTTCCTGGGTGAGTAAACATATACCCATAGAGCAAACGGAGATTGGCAAATTGTTGCCATTGGTCACCCGGCATTTTATCAAGAAGTGATTTTTTCCCATGGACAACCTCATCATGTGATAAGGGTAGCAAAAAATTTTCAGAAAAAGCATACATATAAGAAAATGTAATTAACTGATGATGCCATTTACGATAGACTGGATCCTTTTTCATATATTTCAACATATCGTTCATCCAGCCCATATTCCATTTATAATTAAAGCCTAATCCACCTAGATAGGTTGGAGCAGTAACTAATGGGTAATCAGAACTATCTTCCGCCATCATTAAAAAGTTTGGTTCCTTTTCAAAAACAACCTTATTCAACTTCCGAATAAACGCTAATGCTTCTAAATTTATTTCATCACCAAAGGAGTTATATATTTTTTCCTCCCATTCGGGTCGATCAAAATTCAGATACATCATACTCGCAACCGCATCAACACGTAAACCGTCAATGTGAAACTCTTCAATCCAATAGATCGCATTAGATATTAAAAAACTTTGTACTTCAGGTCTTCCAAAATCAAAAGCAAGTGTCCCCCATCCATGTTTTTCAGCTTTTTTTGGATCTTGATATTCGTATAAAGGCTGACCATCAAACTTTCTTAATCCATGTGCATCTTTACAAAAATGTCCAGGCACCCAATCCATGATGACACCTATATTATGATTATGACACTCATTAACGAAATATTTAAATTCCTCTGGGGTTCCATAACGTGAAGTTACAGAATAATAACCGGTAATTTGATATCCCCATGATAAATCAAAGGGATGTTCTGACAATGGAAGTAATTCAATATGTGTAAAACCTAATTTTTTCACATATGGTATTAGCTCATGCGCTAGTTCTCGATATGTATAAAATTTACCCTCTTTTTTCTTCCACGTTCCCAGATGAACTTCATAGATAGAAATAGGAGAAGAATAGGGATTGAACTTTTTTCTTTGTTGCCTCCACTTCTTATCTGTCCAATGGAAACGTGATGCTTTTGTTGTAATCGATGCTGTATTGGGCCGTAATTCAGAATAAAAAGCATATGGATCAGCTTTTAGAATTTCCTGACCATCTGCAGTAACAATCGCATATTTATAATTTACTGCTTCCGGAACATCGGTAAAAAAACCGATCCAGAGCCCTTCATTATTAACTTTATGTAATTGGTGACGATTTGGATTCCAGTTGTTAAAATCACCAACAACGGAAACCTTTTTTGCATGAGGTGCCCATGTTGAAAAGCGAAACCCTAGTTGACCTTTCCATAATATATGATGGCAACCTAACATTTTATAAGAATAATAATTTGTACCTTGATGAAATAGATAGATATCTGTTTCCGAAATATTATAGTACAAATTATCCCTCCTTTCTTAAAGAAAAAATTCGTTCTTTTATTTTTATAATTAATGCTAATTATATATATTTTCTTTATTATTTCAATAGTTATCATTCGACAAATTATTCAAAAATAAAAATCTTTATGAAAGGTTTCATTTATTTTTCTTTCTGTTAAAATGATATAAATTGGGTTTGAAGTGAATATAAACGGTTTGTTAATTTATCTTAAGATAACAAAGTGTGAATACGTATACAAATGAGGTGCTAATAGTGAAACAACCTATCGCATGGATTGATGATGTTCATATGCTTACAGTCAATTTTGATGCGTGCGCCTTAAATATTCATGAAATGAACTTGCCTGTAGTGTATTGGAAAGATAAAGATCAATCTATACCAATCACTGGAAAACAGTTTGTCAATGACCAAACCGTACATTTCTTTTATGAAAAAGAACTTCCTTTAGGTGAAACGTTATTTTTACAATGGAAGGAATTGGAAATCCCTATTTATGCAGGAAAAATAGTCCGTACGCCTTGGTTCGAAAAACATTATACTGCTCCAGATGCACAACTAGGTGCCATTTGTTCCAAGCACTCGACAACGTTTACTGTTTGGGCACCAACTGCAACTAAAGTGCAGGTGATTATCAATACGGCAAAATACCCAATGAATCGAAAGGAAAAAGGCATATGGACCATTACAATTCCAGGTGATTGGCATGGGTATATGTATGAATTTGAAGTAGCTGTAAATGGGAAAGTCCATCAGGTTATTGATCCGTATGCGAAATCAAGTTTAGCAAACACGAAAAGTGGAGTCGTTGTTGACTTTTCACGTACATTTAGAAAAATAGAAAATCGACCTTTTAAAGGGAATTTGCAAGATGCTATCATTTATGAACTTTCTGTCAGAGATGCCACAATAAACAATGACAGTGGGATATCAAATAAAGGAAAATTTCTCGGTTTAACAGAAAAAAATACAAAAACAAAAAACGGCTATTCCACAGGCTTAGATTATTTGATTGAATTAGGAGTTACCCATGTTGAACTACTGCCAATTAATGATTTTGCAAGGGTTGATGAACTAAATCCGAAAATGAATTACAATTGGGGATATGATCCACTTCTTTATCAAGTTCCTGAAGGAAGTTACGCAACTTGTACAAATGACCCGATTAAACGTATCGATGAATGTAAAAGGATGATCCATGCATTTCATGAAGTTGGTATAGCAATTATTATCGATGTCGTCTTTAATCATGTTTTTATAAAAGAAACAATTGAAGAGACAAATTTTGAAAAATTAGTTCCTGGATATTATTTCCGTTTTCATGAAAATGGTATGCTTGCTAATAGTAGTGGTTGTGGAAATGACTTTGCTTCCGAACGAATCATGGCAAGAAAATTTATATTAGATACCGTTGATTTTTGGCTGACAGAATATAAAGTTGATGGCTTTCGCTTTGATTTAATGGGGATTCTCGATATCGACACAATGATTGAAATAAGGAACAGATGTTTACAAGAAAAAACACCAATCATGCTACTAGGTGAAGGTTGGGATATGCCGACACCGCTATCTCCAGAAAAAAAAGCGACAATGAACAACTCACATAATTTAAAAGGAATCCGGTTTTTTAATGACTACTTTAGAGATACGTTAAAAGGTGGATTATTCAATGCCTTTGAACGAGGATATGCCAATGGATATGGTACATTTTTTGAAAGATTACCTGCCCTAATATCCGGATGCTGTTTGGAAAAATTTGGAAACCCTGTTGTTTCAGAACCCACACAAACGGTCAATTATGTCGAATGTCATGATAATCATACATTATGGGACCGTTTAGCATTGACAAACAATGATGAACCCGCACATATTAGGAAAAAAATGCATCAAATTGCAACAGGGATTACCATTCTAGCTCAAGGTGTTCCTTTTATTCATGGTGGTCAAGAATGGTTTCGAACAAAAAGCGGTGTTGAAAATAGTTATAATGCTGGTGATCATATAAATGAGCTAAACTGGTTAAAACGGGAAGAAGAACTAGCTAACATTGAATATGTCAAAGCTCTTATTAAGTTAAGAAAAAATTATAAACATTTTCGTCTACAAACGAAGGAAGACATCTTGTGGTGTCTGTATATTTTAAATACGCCTCCTCCTATTTTTGGTTACATCCTTTTAGGAAATGAAGAAGATTTCGTGATATATATCAATCCTACGAATCAAAAGTATCAAATTCATCTTCCTACCTCAAGTAGATGGCAAATTATGGTGTCAAATCAAATGGAGATATACAATGAGAGATATTTTGATGGTGAGTTTATGGAAATACATCCCTTTGAATTTATTGTTTTGTTGAAACCAGTGATCATTTAAGATTCAAAATCATTATTGGAATTAACATAACCATGGATAAATTCATCCACATCAATATTTTTTAAAAGCGTCCTCTCTTATCTATAATTTCCATTTATATTTTTTCATAAAAGATGAAAGCTAAAAATGTCCCATATAATAAAGATAGGAGAGGATGAAGTTGAACAAATATTTACAAAAATTATTTATTATAGCGACAACAGCTTTTTTATTAACAGCATGTAATGGGATAGATAATACAAGGAACAATGATAATGATGTAACGAATACAAGATATCCAGAAAATGTAAATGAAAATCCATATAAGTATGTGACAAATAAAAATCGTATGTATGGTAATAACCTGAATAAATATCAAAACAAACATGATGACGATAATATTTCTGCATTAAATACGAATCAAAATAGTGAAAATTATCCACATACGAAAGCCATTGTTATTCAAGAAGCAAAATACGATTTCGTAAAAGTAGATGAGGAAAAGAAAAAACAACTGATCAATAAAATAAAGGAATATGCCAATAATATTGAAGCAAAGAAAAATGCCGCTGAAAAACAGCAACAACCTCCTACCGAGCCACAAGAAACTCAAAAGCAACAAACAGCTGAGCGTAATCAACAAGCTCAACAGCCGACCGCAGGAATTAGCGAGTTTGCTCAACAAGTGATCGACTTGACGAACCAACATAGACAAAAGAATGGATTAAAACCATTAATTGCTGACGCGGCATTAAGTAACGTGGCGCAAAAAAAATCTGAGGATATGCAACAAAACAATTATTTCTCACATACGAGTCCAACTTATGGATCACCATTTGATATGATAAGGGACTTTGGTATCTCATACAATTCTGCTGGAGAAAATATCGCCCAAGGGCAACGTACACCAGAAGAAGTAGTCAATGCTTGGATGAATAGTGAAGGTCACCGTGCGAATATCCTAAATCCAAACTTTACACATATCGGTGTTGGTTTTGAAGAAACTGGTTATCACTGGACACAGATGTTTATTGGAAAATAATTAAGTGGGGCTGACAAGATTCAGCCCCATCATTTAAATGACAACACGTTTACATAACATTATTATCATTATTACATACATTTTCACATAACCGGGTGAAGCTATGTGCAAATTTATAATCATCTTCTATTGACCTCTTTTTTGGCCCCTTCACTCGATTCCCGGATCTTCTTGCCTTTTTGGAAATATGTCGTATATGTAAGAGCCGATCAATATTATCCATAGTATAAACCAAACCGTTTTGATTTATCGCATAACCTTTTTTCGCTAACACCATTGCAGCTAAACCGTAATCTTGCGTAACCACGATATCTCCTTTTTCAACCCGATTCACTAAAACAAAATCAACTGCATCGTTACCTTTATCAACTAGGACCGTTACAGCCCCCTCCCGTTCTATCCGATGAGATGTATCACAAATTAAAATAACATGCAAATTATAATCCTTTGCTATTTCAATTGTTAAATCGATAACCGGGCAACCATCAGCATCAACTAATACTTTTGGCACAAATATACACTCCATCCATTTTTGTATGTTATCACAATTTTATTTGTGATTTTTTTCGTGATAAAATCTTCTATTGTAACATCGATCACAAATCGCGTAAGGATGATCGAAAGATAATTTTTTACCGCAACGTTTGCACTGTTTTTTATGCGTATCAAGGGCTTTCTTTAAAAAGTCGTTTGCCTCATCACTAATTTCCTGGCGCAATCGTTCCCAGTAACTCGCTTCCGTTTTTTTACCTAATTTATATAAAAATAATAAATGTAAACCAATGGCTTTATACGTTAGTTCAATTTGTTCAAGGTTACCTCTTTTCACTGGTGGTTCTGGTAATTCATCATTGTTTACAATTGCCTGCATTGTTTCCAGCCAAAGTTCTGTTAAAGCTTTTTCCCCTGATGAAAACGGTAAATGTAAAAAGCCATACAAATCTACAATGGAGAAACGAGCTTCAATTTCGGTATCTTTAATTAACTCATATAATTCCTGTTCTTGCGTGAGCGGGGCTTTCACAGTTCCTTTTGGATTTTTAAATTTTTTCCATAGTTCAAAAAAGTCTCCTAAATGATGACTATACTTTTGAAATCGTTCCAACATCGCATTCGTTGGCGCAATTGTAAAGGTTTTTAAAGGAACATCTTCTTTAAATAATAGCTCTTCCATTTTTTTATAATCGTAAACAAAAGCAACTTTTCCGACATTATAAATTCCTTTTCTACCTGCTCGACCTGCAATTTGTTTTACTTCCTGCGATGTTAAACGGCGTTTCCGTATGCCATCAAATTTTTCATTTTCTAAAAATACAATTCGCTTAATCGGTAAGTTTAATCCCATTCCAATGGCATCCGTTGAAACAACAACATGGGTTTCACCTTTAATAAACCTTTCGATTTGTTTTTTCCTTGTTTCCGGTGGCATACTTCCATAAATCATGCTCACCTTTTTTCTTCGTCTTTGAAGTAAACTAGCCGTTTCTAACACCCGTTTTCGAGAAAAACAAATTAATGCGTCGCCCTTTTTTGTATGGTCAATTGAAAAATTCTTATGTTCAACACGTAACGGAATTTCTCGCTCATATTCATAAAGAGTAATATCAGATCCTTCCAATAACTGAAGAAGCATTTCTTTACTATTTTTACTACCGATTATATGAACTTCATTTGCATTAGCACTTGTTATGGCCCGATACCAGGCAAATCCTCTCTCTTGATCAGCAATCATTTGCGCCTCATCTATAACAATACAATTGAAATCATCTTTTTCATAAAACATCTCGACAGTACTAGCAACATGTTTGGCCCCATCTGTTTCTTTCTCTTCTTCACCCGTTTTTAAATTACATGGTATCCCATCTGCATTTAACTTTTCATATACTTCTAACGCTAGTAAGCGCAAGGGGGCTAAATAACATCCAGATGATGCTTGTTTTAGACTCTCTAATGCACGGAATGTTTTTCCCGTATTCGTTTCACCGATATGTAGAATATAATGGACAGATTTGTCTCCCTTTGGACGGGTTGCTTGACCAAAAACATCGGCCATCATCCGTCGTTCTTTTTCTTGTTTTCGTTTTCTTTCAATTTCCTCTTGTATCCTTCGCTCTTCTTGACGTTTTTGATGTTCACTTAATAATTGTAAGTGCGGAAGAACATCATAAGGGATTTCTGCCGTTTCTAACAAATCGGATACATATTCGTAAGCAATTAGTTTGTAAAATTCATCAGCCAGTTTTTCGACTTGATCAGATATTATTTTTATAAATCGTTTTTGTTTAAGAGACTTTCCCGTTTCCCGCTCATATATTGTGTAAACGTGGGAAAAGTTTGCAGCAAATTCATCCGTGAAAATATCATATGTATAATCTGTTATGTAATGGAAATATCGGTCACCGTAGGTTTCGAAGTCCCAATAAAGTTTTCCAAAATCATATCCTTCAACGTATCCACCAGTAAATTCCTCAAAAAATTGGTTGACTTGCTTATAAACTTCCGGTTGTATATATCCATTTTTCACTAACCGTTCATTTTCCCAATTTCTTCCTACTAATTTATAGCGAATCGTTCCGTTCATATCTTTTTTTAGTTGGACTGCAGCACGATAACGAACATACGTATAAAATTGATGAAAAAACTCGTCGATTCGTTTTCTTATTAATTTATGAATTTCTGCTTCAACCGTTTGTCGAGTTTGCTCAAATAGACGTTGTTTTTCAATTTCCATTCTCTTTTGTTTTGTTTCTTCAAACAATTGATTCCAAAGTTCTTCTGTTATATTTTGTTTTATCCATTCCATCACAGGAAATGGATGATGTTCTATAATCGTGTTAATAAATAATTTTTTTACTAGTTTCTTATTTGTTTCATCAAACGCAATACCTTTTTCAATTAAATATTTTTTTCGCTCTTTTACTGAGAAAGCACTTTGAGCTTTATTTGACCAAATATTATTCCATATATGTTGAATAAATTGATTTCGTTTTTGTAAATATTCAGTAAGACTCGGCTTTTGTTCATGCCATTCCATAAAACGTTCAATATCTTCAATTATTTTTTCCTTTGTTCTTTCTACAGCCTGATTGTATATTGCATTTAATTTTTCTATCATTTAAAATCCCCTACTTAGTAAAATTGTCTCCTAATTTTAGTATTTCACCGATAAATAATATCATGCTTTTATATAATGAAGGCATAGTCTATAAAAATAGAAAACAGTGGGAGTGAAAATCCCACTGACATTACATTTTGCCTATTTCACGAAGTTCGTTGTAAACTAACCAAGCACCATGTTTTACGGAACGTACCCGTACCACTTCTCGATTACCAAAAAAATTCATATAATAACTTTTCGTTGGTTTCTCTTTAAAGGACAAACCGATATAAACGGTTCCAGGCTCTTTTCCTTCGAGGGGACCAGGTCCCGCAACACCTGTAAAACTTATGCCGATATTTGAATCCATTAGTTTCCGAATGTTTTCAGCCATTTCTCGGGCGCATTGCTCACTCACAACCCCATACTTATCAACGGTTTCCTTCTTCACACCTAGACTGTTTATTTTTACTTCTTTCGCGTATGAAACTATGCCGCCTTTAAACCATTTGCTACAACCTGCTATTGAAGTTACTTCTTCTTGAAACAGTCCTCCTGTTAAGCTCTCGGCAACAGCAATTGTTGCATTGTTTTCCTTAAGCAGCTTCCCCATTTCATTTAGTAATGTCGTTTCCCCATATCCATATAAATACTGTCCAACTCGAGCTAAAATTTGCTCTTCCATTTGATCAAGTAATAATTTTCTTTCATCATCGGACACATGTTTAGCAGTCATTCGTACCGTTACTTCTCCATCTACAGCAAGCGGTGCTAGTGTTGGGTTTGTTTGTGCATCAATAAGATCTTCAAGTTCCACTTCCAGTTGTGACTCACCAATTCCATAAAAACGTAGCACTCTGGATTCAATTTGTTCTACCTTTTCAATCCTTTTTAGAATTTCCGGTATAGCATATGTAGTGAACATTGGTTCCATTTCACTTGGTGGTCCTGGTAAGAGGATATAAGTCCGATTATTTTTAATGAAAAACATACCAGGTGCCATTCCGTTATCATTCGGTAGGCAATGTGCACCTGAAAATATCAGGGCTTGTTTTTTATTATTTTCTGTCATTACACGGTTTCTTTTTTGAAAAAAGTTTTCTATTGAGCGTAAAGCTTGATCATCGTATTTTAGTTTAACACCTAAATGATTGGCCAATGTTTCTTTCGTTAGATCATCTTTCGTGGGACCTAAGCCACCGGTAAATATGATCATATCAGCCCTTGATTCAGCAACTTTTACAGCGTTTAGTAAACGCTTTGGATTATCACCAACCACCGTATGAAAATAGACGTTGATTCCTAATTTCGCTAAATGTTCTGAAATAAATTTTGCATTTGTATTTGTGATTTGACCAAGTAAAATTTCGGAACCGACAGCAATGATTTCGGCATTTTTCATCCATTCCCCTCCTAAGTGTCGTCAATCGATTATTTTGACTGAGAAAAAACTTGCTTATTTTTCATAAAATAATCAAGTCCAGACCATAACGTAAAGAATAGTGCTATATACAACATAATATCAGCAAACGGAAAATCAATGTATGAGAAAGGCACATTTTCTAGTAATAAAGCAATAATGGCAATGATTTGAGTCCATGTTTTTATTTTCCCTAGCATATTTGCTGCTACAACTTCGCCTCCCCCAGCTAATATGAGTCGTAGGCCTGTTACAGCAAATTCTCGACTAATGATTAATATGACGACCCATGAAGGTGCCAGTCCATATTCCACCAAAATAATAAATGCACTTGATACTAATAGTTTATCTGCCAATGGATCTAAAAATTTTCCTAAATTGGTAACGAGATTGTATTTTCTAGCATAATAACCATCAATCCAGTCAGTTGTTGACGCAATGATAAAAATAAGTGTTGCAAGCAGTTGTGCAACAGTTAATGTGACGTCCCCAAACTGTACTTCTCCCCAAGGAAAATCCAAAACCATAAAAATAACAAATAAAGGGATCATACATACACGTGCTAACGTAATTCGATTTGGTATATTCACTTTTTAAACCTCCAAAATATTCAATGATGTAAATACTACATGACCATTTTATAACGAAAATAATCTATTGGCAAAAAGTGGTTAAAAAACAGAAGAAAATAGTCATCAATCAAGGATGACTATTCTTCATCGTTGTTATATTGAATAATAATATTTTGAACGGTTGCCTCTGTGGCATATTCCAATTTTTCTCCATTAACATAGATTTCCGTTACACCTGTTGCACCTATTCTTAATCGTGCACCATTTTCTTCAGAAAAATCATATGACTGTGGGTTTTCTTCTGTTAACATTTCTTTAAAAAACTGCTTACTTTTATCTGTGTTGTACACTTCTACCCAAGATTGACCTCCTGGCGTTACCTTTACTTCTAACTTAAACGTATCTGCGTTTGTTAATTCGTATGTAGTTGTCGTCCCTTCTGTTTGAATGGCTTTTAATTGTTGAGTTTTCGAATCAGGTTCTTGTTCTTCCTCTAACGCTTCATTTTTTTGATCATTATCATTCGCCTTTTCTGTTTCAGAATCATCGTCGGCAATGTCCGTCTTATCATTTTCAGAAGGCTCGCCAACTTCATCGTAACTAACTGATGGAGTTTGAACGTCTTCTCCGGCATTTGCTACATCATCGTTATTCCCCATTGCTTTTGTAAAAAAATACCAACCAATGACGACAATAGCAATTATGATAAGAGCCGTTACCAATTTTGGCAAATTGTCCAAAAATCTAGAAGTTTCCTTAGCAACATTCGTCCTTGTTTGTGTTCTTGATAATTGTTCAGTTATATTTTGGTCATGTACGGACGGTATTTCATTTCGAAACTCTTCAAAAAGTGATTCAGGATCTAAGTCTACCGCTTCAGCATATTGTTTAATAAAGGCACGTACATAAAACTTTCCCGGAATCACATCAAAGTTTCCTTCTTCGATGCCTGCTAAATATCTTTTTTGAATTTTTGTTATTTCTTGTAAATCATCTAAAGTTAATCCTTTGGTTTCACGAGCTTCTTTTAATCTATTTCCTAATTCTGTCAATGGTAACACCTTCCATTTTTAAAAATCAAATTCAAATAATGTATTTTGTTTGTTTACCATTTCGTATGTGATTTCTTCTTCTTGATTATTTCTCAATTCAATAATATAATCGAAATCTTGTAAAGAATATTCTCCTTTTTGTACAAACAAATCTGGATGCTCTATCACTTTTACAGCTGGTAATTGCATTATCTCACGTATAAGACTCCAATGACGATCATTTCCTCTTTTTAAAGAAACCGCACCATCAATCAAATAGACATTGTCACCGTCATATTCACCTTCAATAAGTTTATCGCGAATGGTTTGTTTTAACAATGTAGAAGATATAAATATCCACCTTTTATTTGCTGATACACTTGCAGCTACGAGCGATTCTGTTTTACCTACACGTGGCATGCCACGAATACCGATTAATTTATGTCCCTCTTCTTTAAAAATTTCACTCATAAAATCAACTAATAAACCGATCTCATCACGAACAAAGCGAAACGTTCGTTTGTCTTCTTCATCTCGTTGAATATAACGTCCATGACGAACTGCAAGGCGGTCCCGTAAAGTAGGTTCTCTTAACTTGATCAATCGAATTGTCTCCATCGTTTGTAAAATCGGTTCTAAACGTTGAATATGTTCTTTACTAGATAAAATAAGTAAACCTCTTCTGCCCCGGTCAATTCCATTAATCGTAATAATATTTATGGATAACATTCCTAATAATGACGAAATATCACCAAGAAGCCCAGGTCTATTTATAATAATTTCATATTCTAAATACCATACTAACTTCTTTTCCACCATCGTCACCCGATTCTAAAGACATTTTCACTATATTAAATAATAAATGATTTTTGGTGGTTAGGAAAGATTTAACAATCATTTTCTAGTATTTGTAATAAAAATATCATTGAATAGCAATAATTCAGAATCTAATCAATGAAAAAGAGAGGTTTCCCTCTCTATTTAGAACCGTTATTTTGGACAAGTTTAACCATCACATTTGCAATCGCCTGTTGCTCTTCTTCGTTTGCGACTGACCATAAATCAGAAAGGACCCGTTGTTGTTCATTTTTCGGATCAACGTTACTTGCTAAATAATCGCCGACTTCCTGGGCTAGATTATTAATGACTTCCTGATCCAATCCTGCTTTTTGTGCTTGATGTAACTTGTCACCTAAAAAATCTTTCCATTGTTCCCAGTTATTTAAAACTCCCATTCGTATTGAACCTCCTTTTAAGTGTTCAATACTATTTTGCTTAGGAGGAGAAAAATTATACTTTTGGAAAAAATAGTTTATGTAAAGATTTTTTATCAATTAAACATACCATCCACCATTTACACTGATCACTTGGCCAGTGATATAAGAAGCTTTGTCAGATAATAAATATTCTACTGCATCTGCAACTTCATCCGGTTTACCTAGTCTTTCAAGAGGAATTTCATTTTTTATAATTTCTAAATCTTCTTCATTTAAATTATTTAACATATCTGTTTGAATTGCCCCTGGAGCGACACAGTTTACTCGAATTCCACTCGGAGCAACTTCCTTACTTAACGCCTTCGCAAAACTTATTTGTCCTCCTTTTACAGCTGAGTATACTGTCTCACAAGAAGCACCCGTTAGTCCCCAAATCGAAGAAACGAAACAAATAGCTCCATGTTTTTGACGAATTAACTTTGGTAACAAACTTCTCGTAATTAATATAGGTGCCGTTAAATGTAACGATATTAAATCATGGATCTCTTCGGTTAACATGGTCGTTAATACTTTGTTAACCGCGATCCCACTATTATGCACAATCGCTTGTATTTGATAAATTTCATGAGTTAATTGTTGACAACCTTCTTCGGTTCGTAAATCCGCTTGAATCGGGATATATTCACCATCTTTATTGAGCTCACGTAATTCTTTCATTAAATCTAAAATGGCCTCAAGGTTTGTATAATAATGTAAATAAAGAGAATGACCATTTTTTGCAAGTTTTTTAGCTATCGATTGACCGATACCACCACTTGCCCCGGTAATTAAAACAAAGGATTTTTCCAACATAACTCCCCCATATGATTATAATTCATTTTTTTAAAATGTTCTATTTTAAATTAACTTTATAAAAAAGAATTTAGAAAATGTAAAAAGAAAGAGACAATTTTAGATAAGATTGCCTCTTTCAAGATAACTGATTATTCATTTTTCGGCAAGATTTTACATACTGTTAAACGATCTTCTGAAATCAATGATGAAGCAACATTCTTCACATCATCAAATGTGATTTCTTCTAAAATAGGAACGACTCGAAATAAATCCATCTCATTAAACGCATAACGGGTGAATTGGTTTGCAATAAATTCCGGGGAGTTTAACGCACGTAAAAAAGAACCAATCTTATTCTTTTTCATTCTTTCTAAAGCTTGTTCAGAAAGATTTTCATGTGTTTTTGCTTTTAATAAAACTTTTTTAATTACACTTTCTAATTGATCAGGATCGGTTGTATCACCACCAACTAAAGCAAAGCTGAATGTTTCTTCTTGTGTATAATCGTAGGAAAATGTGTCATCGATTAATCCTTGATCATAGAGATCCCGGTAGTTATTAGAACTACGGCTAAAAAGTAAATCTAAAAGAAGTTGAACAGCTAACTCTGTTTTTAGCATTTCATCCCCTTGTTGATTAATGAAGTTGCCTTTCATTCCTACCATACATTTTGGTGTTTGTACATTCATCTTTAGTATTTTTCCATTTTCACGAACATTTTCAGGTTCATCATCGAACCGTCTTTGAATTTCCGGTTGATCTTTAAATGGCCGTGCAGCTTGATCCTTTCGAATCATATCAATAATAGCTTTTGGATCTACAGGACCGACGACAAATAATAACATATTACTTGGATGATAAAATGTATGGTAACATTCATATAATAACTCACTTGTAATATCAGCAATAGATTCTATTGTGCCTGCAATATCAATTTTTACAGGATGATTATGATACATATTTTCAATCGTACCAAAATAGAGTCGCCAGTCAGGATTATCATTGTACATTTGAATTTCTTGACCGATGATCCCCTTTTCTTTTTCAACGGTTTGCTCTGTAAAATACGGAACTTGGACCATATCGATTAATGTTTTTAAATTTTCATAAATGTTATTCGTAGCGGAAAATAAGTATGCAGTCCTTGTAAAAGATGTAAAAGCATTTGCTGAGGCACCTTGTTTTGTAAAAGTTTGAAACACATCTCCATCTTCTTTTTCAAACATTTTATGTTCAAGGAAATGGGCGATGCCGTCGGGAACTTGTATAAACGCATTACTGCCTAATGGCATAAAGTGATTGTCAACAGATCCATATTTTGTTGTAAACGTAATAAAAGTTTTATTAAATCCTCTTTTCGGCAAACAATATACATCTAAACCGTTATCTAGTTTTTCAAAATATAATTCTTCATCAAGTTGTTTAAATTCAATTCTTTTCATGCTCAAGCCTCCATTCCTGACAAAAAGTAAACCGTATCGAGCTGAATTTTTTCTCCAACTTTAATCACATCTTCTTTTTTCACTTCATTAATTTTTTCTTTCCATAGCTCTTCTGTGACATTGGATTGACTTATGACATTATGATATAACACTTCAATATAACCACGAGACGTGTCTATTGTTTCCATCATTTGGTTTTGGATCATAGCTTTCGTTTGAGCTAATTCATCCTCAGTAAAATGACCAAGTTTCATTTCTTTTAGCTGCTCTTTAATAATAGTTAAAGCTCTATCATAGTTTTTGGTTTCTATCCCCGTCATTACCATCATTAATCCTTTATGGCTTTCTAGACGACTTGCAGCATAATAAGCTAAACTGGCCTTTTCTCTTACATTAATAAATAGTTTTGAATGTGGAAAACCACCAAATAGTCCATTAAATACTTGCAAGGCAAAATAATCATTATCACCATATCTAATATTTGTACGCAAACCAATATTTAATTTTCCTTGGGCTAAGTCCTGTTTTTCTATAACGACATTTTCTTTATCCACTTTGTGTGAAATAGCTTTCGATACATATTTTGGATTTCGCTCCGTAAACGATAATTTTTCCCTCACAAGGGCTTCTACTTCGTTTTCATCAAAATCACCGACAATAAATAAGTCGAGTTCATCTTCCGCTATCGACTTTTCATAATAGCTGTATAAATTTTGTGCTGTAATTTCATCTACATCTTCCAGATAGCCGTTTACAGGAACAGAATAAGGCTCGTTCTTACACATTTCTTGTATTAATCGCAAATTTGCATAACGCATTTTATCATCAAAAGCCGCTTGAATACGTTGTTTTAAGATTCGTTTTTCTTTTTCAACGATTTGCTGATCAAAGCTGTTGTTGTTTTCCGTTTTCGGGTTTAATAATAGTTCAGCTAAAAATGTGATGCCTTTTTCTAATAATGGTTCATCACTTTTTAGAAACTTTTCATTCGCTAACTCCATCGTTATGGAAATTACGTGATATTCACCTTTCTTTTGAAGGTCTACATATAAAACTGCCCCATATAACTCTTCTAAATACGATCGTATTTCCGTTATGCTAGGATATGTATTTGTACCACTTTGCAATACATGTGGTAATAGTGCGCGAATTGTAGCGTTCTCTTTTGTAAGCGGTGTTTTCATTTTAAAAACGATCGTATTTGTTTTATATTTCTCCGTTTTTAATAAATGTAACTTTAGTCCACCGTTTTCAATTATTTTTTTCATCTTTATCCTCCTGTCAACACAATTCTTAAGTCGGCTTTAAACAGCAATATTAGGTTTAGAGAACTAGTAATATAGATACATAATATAGCTATAGTTCAATTATGTATCAATTAACTTCCTAATAAACATTGTATATCCGTTTATTTGAAAACATTAATTAGAACAAAAGGTTTATAATTTCACTATACATGGGTCTGTTTCTTAATTGCAAGTTTTGACTTAATTTTAAGTAAAGAATAAAAAATCTGATCCCTCATTTTATCGCTAAAATGAGAAATCAGATTTTAAATCATTTGATATTATCTTTGTCCTTTAATATATGGCGTATTTAAAGCTTTTGGTGCTACTGATCTTCCGATGAAACCTGCAATGGCAAGTATTGTTAATACGTAAGGTAGAATATATAAATATACTGTTGGGATATCTTGAATAAATGGTATGTTGGTGCCTACCACACTCAAACTTTGCGCAAAGCCGAAAAAAATGGCAGCGCCCATCATCCCTAATGGATTCCATTTACCAAAGATCATCGCAGCAATGGCCATAAATCCTTGTCCACTAATTGTAGCAGCACTGTAATCTAATGTAATGGTTTGGGAAAAGATGGCACCTCCAATTCCCCCCAATGCACCAGATATCATGACTCCAATATAACGCATACGATTTACTTTTATCCCCATCGTATCTGCTGCAGTTGGATGTTCACCAACAGAACGAAGTCTTAATCCAAATGGTGTCTTAAATAAGATGAACCAACCGACGATCGCAGCTAACACCGCTAAATACGATGTTATATATACGTTTTGAAAAAAAAGAGGTCCTAATACTGGAATATTTTCTAATACTGGAATATCAAATCGTGTTATTGTTTCTTGAATATAAGGTGTTTGTCCTTTACCATCGTAGATTTTTTTCACTAAAAACACAGTGGCACCCGCTGCTAACATATTTAATGCAGTACCAGAAATAATTTGATCTGCTCGAAATGTTACAGAAGATATAGCTAAAAATAATGAGAATAAACTACCAATCACCATTGCGATTAATATGGCTATCCAAGGTGTTAGGCCTCTAAACATTTCAGCAAGCAGCAAGTTAGATATGATACCTATAAATGCTCCAACCTGCATAATTCCCTCTAGTCCAATATTTACTACACCAGATCGTTCAGAAAATACTGCACCCAAACCAGTAAAAATAAGTGGTGCCGCATATGATAAGGAAGTATAAAATACGAAGGCGATAATGCCAATTAGTCCTAGTTCCTCCATATTATTTCACTCCTTTCTTTTTAGAAAACTTTTCATATAGCCATTGGAATAGATAACCACTTGCAACAAAAAAGATAATTATGGCAATTATAACTGTGATCATTTCTGATGGGATTTGAGCTGGCGGGTTTGGCATATTTAATGAACCATATTTTAATCCACCAAAAAGAATAGCACCGAAAACAACACCGATTGGATGGTTCGCACCCAAAACAGCTACAGCAATACCATCAAATCCAATCCCCGTTGTTCCTGTTTTTGTTGCTGCATATTCAAATGTTCCGAGACCTTCCATTGCCCCAGCTAAACCTGCTAAAAATCCTGAGATAACCATCGAGATGACAATGTTTCGTGATACATTCATCCCTGCATATTTTGAAGCATCCTGATTAAATCCAACCGATTTTAATTCATAGCCAAGTTTGGTTTTTTGTAAAATAAAATAAATAATAATAACAGCTATAATGGCAATAAAAATACCACCGTGCATCCTGGAATACATCGTGATTTCTTCAAAGAAAGGAATACGTAATGAAGCCGTTTCAGCAATCCGATCTGTCGTGTCCTTTCCAGCAATCCCACGTATTAGTGCATTTGTCACATGTAATGCTACATAGTTTAACATAATTGTGACAACAACTTCATTCACACCTAATCTTGCTTTTAAAATACCAGGTATAAATGCCCAAAGAGAGCCTGCGATTCCGGCAGCAAGTACAGCAAGCGGTATATGTATGACTGCTGGTAATTCAAAGGATAATCCAACCCAAACCGCAGCAAACCATCCGACGATTAATTGACCTTCAACTCCAATATTAAATAACCCCGTCTTAAAAGCAAAGGCTACCGCTAATCCAGATAAAATGTATGGTGTAATTTGTCGTACTGTCTCTCCAATAACATATGGGTCCCCAAAAATCCCTTCCCACAATTGTGTATAACCAACAATGGGATCATAACCACTTATGATCATAATAATAGCTCCAACAATTAGACCTAGTAAAATAGCTAGTACGGGTATAAAAAAAGTAACAAATCGTTTTTTATTCAATTTTCTCACCTTCTTTCACAGTTGGAGATTGTTTTTCTCCTGCTTTCGTCTTGTGTTTCCGCTGGATCTTTTGTCCTGCCATTAGCAATCCGAGTTCTTCTTCATTTGTTTCTTTCGGGTCAACAATATCAATGATTTGACCTTCAAATATCACAGCAATTCTATCGCTTACATTCATCACTTCATCTAGTTCAAAGGAAACAAGTAATACTGCTTTTCCGTTATCTCTTTGTTCAATTAAACGTTTATGAATAAACTCAATTGCACCAACATCTAGTCCACGGGTAGGCTGAGCAGCGATTAATAAATCAGGATCCCTTTCAATTTCCCTACCGATAATGATTTTTTGTTGGTTACCACCAGATAGTGCTCGTGCTGGTGTGTATTCACTTTGCGTACGAATATCATATTGCTTGATGAGTTCTCGTGCTTTTGAATATATTGCTTTATGGTTTAAAATCCCCATCTTTGAGAATGGTTTTTTATAGTAGGTTTGTAATGCGACATTTTCACCAACAGTAAAGTTAAGAACAAGACCATGACGATGACGATCTTGAGGAATATGTCCTAATCCTGATTCCGTTACTTTACGCGGTTTCAAATTCGTAATATTCTTACCATTCAGTTCAATTGTACCACTCTCTGCTTTGCGGAGACCGGTAATCGCTTCAATTAATTCTGTTTGACCATTCCCATCTACACCGGCAATTCCTAATATTTCACCACGATGAATTTCTAAATTTAATCGATTCACCTTTTCAGTACCACGGTAATCTTTAACTACCAAATTTTTCACTTTTAAAACCGGCTCTTTTGGTTCCGCTGGTTTTTTCTCCATCGAAAATATGACGTCTCGACCAACCATTAAACTCGCTAATTCAGTTGGATTTGTATCGGAAACATTTAATGTTTTTAATCCCTTTCCACGGCGGATAACGGTTACTCGATCAGCCACTTCCATAATTTCTTTTAATTTATGGGTAATTAGTATGATCGATTTGCCTTCTTTTACTAATCGTTTCATAATTTCCATTAATTCTGTTATTTCTTGTGGCGTTAATGCGGCAGTGGGTTCATCAAAAATTAAAATTTCAGCACCACGATATAAAGTTTTTAAAATTTCAACCCGCTGTTGCATACCAACGGAGATATCTTCTACCATGGCATACGGATCAACATCTAAACCGTACAAATTGGAAAGTCGCTTAATTTCTTTAGCAGCTTCTTTAATATTTACTTTTCCACCACGTGTTGGTTCCTTTCCTAGTATAATGTTTTCGGTAACGTTAAAAGTGTCAACTAACATAAAATGTTGATGAACCATTCCGATCCCTAAATCATTGGCTACATTTGGGTCGGTTATTTTAACTTTTTTACCTTTAACTTTTATTTCCCCACCATCTGGTTGATAAAGTCCAAATAACACGTTCATTAAAGTGGACTTCCCAGCACCATTTTCACCTAATAGCGCATGTATTTCACCTTTTTTTAATTGCAAGGTGATATTATCATTAGCGATGAAATTGCCGAACACTTTCGTTATATTCAGCATCTCAATTACATAATCCACATTAGTACCCCCATTCTTTTCCCATATTGAGCTATGTGTCATCTGATAAATGAATGCCTTATGATGAAAATAAAGCTTAAGCTTTTATTTGTGTGGCAAAGACACACATAAAAAAATAAATGTGATACATTTATTTTTTTATGCGTCCCTTTTCATAGGATAGGGATACAGCAATTACGCCGTATCCCTGGCATTATTTTTTAAATGCAATTACTGGTTTAAATATTCTGTCAATTCATCTTTATTTCCAGGTGGTGTTATTTCTCCATTACGAATTTTATCTTCATATTCTTTTACAGTATTTAATGTTTCTTCAGACATATGGTCACCTGTTGTCGATAAACTAACACCATTTTCAGCAAGTCCATACGTTAATACTTTTCCACCCGGGAAGTCTCCGTCTTTAGATTTTTCAATTACGTCTTGAACTGCAACATCAACGCGTTTCATTGCAGATGTTAAAGTAATATTGTATTCACCAACTTGTCCTTCTTCAAATTGGTCACTGTCAACACCAATTACCCAAATATTGGCATTAGGGTTACTCTCTTTTCTTTCTTTCGCTTCAGTAAAAACTCCATTACCAGATCCACCAGCTGCATGGAAGATGATGTCAACACCAGATGTATACATTTGGTTAGCAATTTGTTTCGCTTTATTTGCATCATTAAAGGAACCTACATATTTCACTTCAACATTGATGTCAGGATTTACAGCATGTACACCTGCTCTAAACCCATTTTCGAAACGATCAATAACATCACTTTCCATTCCGCCAACAAATCCAATTTTGTTCGTTTTCGTTTCTTTCGCAGCTGCAACCCCAGCTAAGAAAGCAGCTTCTTGTTCTTTAAACAAAACACTTACGACATTGTCTGATTCTACAACGGAGTCGACAATACCAAAATGTGCATCAGGATGTTGTTTAGCAATCTCATCAATTGGTTCTTGTAGTAAAAATCCAATTCCAAATATTAAATCGAAATTACGCCGAACTAGTGTATTTAAGTTTGGCATATAGTCGGCATCACCTTGGGATTCAAGATAATCAAAACCATTATCCCCTTTTTCTAAGCCATATTTTTCTCCATATGCTTGCAAACCTTCCCAAGCTGATTGGTTAAATGATTTATCGTCTACACCACCCATATCCGTTACCATAGCGACAGAGAAATTGTCTGTGCCGTTATCTTCTTTTTTTCCTTCATCAGACTTGTCATCTCCGCCACCACACGCTGCAAGAATCATACCAGCAACTAGGACAACGATGATCAAAAATGAAAGTTTACCTTTCTTCAAAAGAAAAACCCCCTAAAAATTTTTTAGTAGAAACATTATCATTTTCTGTAGTTTCTCGTTTTTCTTACATTTTAGTGAAAAACGATTACATTCCAGATCATGTTCTACTGCCAAGAATTACTATATCACGAAAAATAAAAATATGAAATACGAACTTTTAAGATTTTTTGTCAATATTTTTATGAAAATGTTTACAAACCTTTAATAACAACATATTTCTTGGCAATTTTTTTAGGAGGTTTTTTATTTTTTTTGCTATATACGAACAATCATCGAAAATCATCAATAATGTTTCGTTTTTTAGGTAAGAAAATAGTTTTCTAATAAAATATATTCTATGACGTTGTTCAATGAATAAGCTTGAAAAACTAGTATTTTAATTTAACAACACATTCATTAAAGTTCTTATTGTTATATCAAAAAAATAACGGACTGTTTTAAGCACAAATATTTTACATGCTCTTCATTTCATCATCTTCAGGTTTCGGTATTAATACGTGCCGTGGTTTACTGCCTTCATATGGACCGACAACCCCACGTTTTTCCATTTCATCGATTAGTCTCGCCGCCCGAGTGTAACCGATCCGAAATCTTCGTTGTAACATGGATACAGATGCAGTTTGTAATTCTGCAACTAATTGAACAGCCTCATCATATAATTCATCTTCAACATCATCATTTGTTTCTTGTGTTTCATCTGGTATCATATCCTCTTGATATTGTGCTTGTTGTTGTTGCGTGACAAAATTTACGACTTCTTCAACTTCTTCATCCGATAAAAAAGCACCTTGTATTCGTACTGGTTTCGATTTACCTGCTGGAAGGAAAAGCATGTCACCGCGACCTAGTAATTTTTCCGCCCCTCCCATATCAAGAATCGTCCTTGAATCAGTTTGTGAACTTACAGCAAAGGCAATGCGAGAAGGAATGTTCGCTTTAATGACGCCTGTAATGACATCAACTGATGGCCTTTGGGTTGCTATAATCAGATGAATCCCAGCTGCACGAGCCATTTGTGCAAGTCTTGTTATGGCATCTTCAACATCAGAAGGGGCAACCATCATAAGGTCAGCTAATTCATCAACAATCACAATGATAAATGGTAATAGTGGCTGCTTTTCTCCTGTTTCTGCATTATGTTTGCGAATATGTTCATTATATCCTTCAATATTTCTTGTACCTGATGCTGAAAATAATTCATAACGTCGTTCCATTTCATTAACAACTTTTTTCAGTGCCTGTGATGCTTTTTTTGGATTTGTGACAACCGGTGCTAATAAATGTGGTACACCATTGTACACATTCAGTTCCACCATCTTTGGATCAATCATCATCATTTTTACTTCATGTGGCTTCGTTCTCATTAATATACTGGTAATAATACCATTAATACAAACGCTTTTACCTGAGCCTGTCGCACCCGCAATGAGTAAATGGGGCATTTTATTTAACTCAGCTAAAACGACATCTCCTGTAATATCTCGTCCTAAACCGATTAAAAGCTTTTTATCAAGACGGTCAAAACTTCCTTCTAACACTTCCCGCAAAGTTACAACGGCAATTTCTGAATTAGGTACTTCAATACCAATCGCCGACTTACCAGGAATCGGTGCTTCCATTCGTATATCTTTAGCAGCTAACGCTAAAGCAATATCATCCTGAAGACTAACAATCTTACTTACTTTTACACCTACATCTGGATGGACTTCATACTTTGTTACTGCTGGGCCGATGTGAACTTGGGTTACACGTGCTTTTACACCAAAACTTTGAAATGTTCGTTCTAGTTTCGCAGCATTGGCATGAACTAATTCGTATTCACCACTTTGGTCTGTTTGCTTTGGATATTTTAATAGCGAAATAGGTGGTAATTGATAATCTACATTTTCCACCTCAGAAAAATTCATCGGCATTGGTTCATCGCCGTCATCACGTTCCCTTTCATTTTCATTTACCCTTTCTGTTTCTTCTACTTCACGTATTGTTCGTTCAGCAAAGTTTGAAATAATTGGCTCCTCTATTACTTCTTTTTCCATTTCCTCACTATTTTCTTCTAATTCTGTTTGCTTCTGTCGTTTACTTCTTTCATTTACTGCTTCTGCTTGACGTTCTTCACGTTTTACCTTCCATTTTTGTACATCACCTTTGATTTCATCCGTTGTTTTAATCAGGAAGGCTTTTATTCGTAGGTATGCATGATGTAAAAATTCACTGAAAGATTTTCCTGTCAATAATAATAAACCGACAATAATGGAAACATAAGCAATCATTTTTGCACCGGTCGATTCGAACAACACAAAAAGCAGTGCAAAAAAAACCGCACCGATTAATCCTCCGCCTAAATCAACGGTTGAACTTTCATTCAATAAGTCATCCCAAAACAATTCCCATGTATTTTTTATGACACTCGGGCTTTGTATAATCCCTTGTTTAGTCAAAGGGTCAAATAAAGCAATGTGTGTTAATAATAATATTGCAATAAATATAATATAAATACCGACAAGCCTACGATTGGAAAACTTCGGCCATTCACGCTTCCATATTAAATATATACTTAATACGATAAGCCCTAACGGTAAAATGATATACCATTCACCAGCAATGAAACGGAAGAAATGAACAAGCCCCCTACCTACTAAACCTAAATTCAGAATGGAAATAATAGATAAAGCTAGTAATATAAGTGAGCCTGCTTCAAATTTAATTGTTTGTTTTAATTTTGTTTGACTTTTTCTCCTTCTTTTTTTTCTTTTCGCCATATGTATCACCTAGTCTTTCTACTCAAAAAGATGAGGCTGTCTACAGCTCTTCTTGATTAGACTCTGTTGGACAGCCTCTTTTCGTTATTATATCATAATCGACTTTTTTAGAAATATTTAACATATGCTAGTTAAAAAAATTTACCAGATTCGCATTGTAGCTCCAGGATAAATTTGCTCATGTAAATAATGTTCAGGATCGGTACTCATGACTTTTGTTATTTTCCATTCCATGTTATTCAAAGGTTGTGCAGCAACTGGTATCCCTTGATAGATAAACAATTGTTCGGTATTTTCTTCCATTTCCGTTGATTGTAATAAAAGTTCTGGTGGTACGATTGTATGTATGATCATTGGACAATCCCATCCTCACTATTCTTTTTTAATTCAATTAACTCATTTAATTTTTTCATCGCTTGTCCAATGCCACCAACTTCATTAATCAATCCATATTTAACCGCATCTGTCCCAACGACATTCGTTCCGATATCTCTTGTCAAATTACCTTTAGCAAACATTAAATCTTTAAAGGTCTCTTCCTGTATTTTCGAATGTTTTGTTACAAAGGAAATGACACGATCTTGCATTTTGTCCATATATTCAAAGGTTTGAGGTACACCAATGACAAGACCGGTTAAGCGGATGGGATGGATCGTCATGGTTGCAGTCTCCGCTATAAAACTATAATCACAACTTACAGCAATTGGAACACCGATTGAATGTCCACCACCAAGAACAATCGACACGGTTGGTTTAGAAAGAGAAGCTAACATTTCAGCGATTGCAAGCCCTGCCTCTACATCGCCTCCAACCGTATTTAATATCACGAGCAATCCTTCAATTTTCGGGTTTTGTTCAATAGCTACAATTTGCGGTATAACATGTTCATATTTTGTCGTTTTATTTTGCGGCGGTAACTGCATATGACCTTCAATTTGACCGATTATTGTTAAACAATGAATATTCGAGTCCTTCGTCATTTGTGGCGTGTTCGTTTGACCGAGTTGCTGGATTTTTTCAATCAAAGGATTTGACGGTTTTTGTTCTTCTTTTTGTGGCATTTCTTGATTATTTTTATTTTCACTCATTACTGAAAAACTCCTTCCAAACATGATATTTTTAGTATGAGCGAGTTTTAAAGATTTCATGCTTTGGAAGGAGTAACGGTTTATTTAAATTTCCATAATAATTGGGATAATCATTGGACGACGTTTCGTCTTATTAAATAAATAGCCATTTAATGAATCACGAATTTCCTGTTTAACATTAGACCATTCAAAAAATTGACCTCTTAAATTTTTCTCTACAATTTCTTTCACGAGTTTGGTCGCTTGTCCCATTAGTTCTTCAGATTCACGAACATATACAAATCCACGGGATATGATTTCTGGACCAGAAGCAATTTTCTTTTCATCACGATTAATGGTTACGACAACGATAAAAATTCCATCTTGTGATAGCATTTTTCGATCGCGTAATACGATATTTCCTACATCTCCAACTCCGCTACCATCGATTAATATATTCCCTGCAGTAACACGCCCATTGGCACGAATCTTGCCATGCTTAATTTCAATCACATCTCCCTTTTCAGGAATAAAAATATTTTCACTCGGAATTCCCATATGTTCAGCAATCTGAGCGTGACTAACCAACATTTTATATTCGCCATGAATAGGAACAAAAAATTTCGGTTTCATTAAATTTATCATTAACTTTAACTCTTCTCGTCTTCCATGACCACTAACATGTACTCGTTTACCACTGATAACATTTGCACCGGCACGATATAACATATCAACCGTTCGAATTAAAAATTGTTCTCCACCACGATGAGGAGAGGCAGCAATAATGACGGTATCACCTTTTTGAATCTGGATCTGATTATAAGATCTTTTCACCATCATTTGCAATGCTTCTAAGGGTTCACCTTGGTTCCCAGACATTAATACAACTACTTTATTATCAGGATATTCACCTAAATTGTTTGGGACTATAATTAAATTTTCAGGTACATATAAATATCCGTTTTTTGCAGCCATCTGAAAGATATGATGCAAAGCACGTCCAACGATGGCTACTTTTCGTTCTGATTTATAAGCAGCATTGATTAGTCTTTGAATGGCATTAATTTGCGAAGCATAACAAGCAAAGATAATTCTACTCTTAGCACGTTTAAATACATCATCGAGTTCCTTTGCAACTGTAATTTCGGACGGTGTATAACCTTCTTTCTCGGATTCTGTACTATCTGATAATAAACATAAGACACCACGATCTCCTATCTTTGTCATCTTACTAATATGGGCACGGTATAATGGATCTGCACTCTGATCAAATTTAAAATCTCCGGTATACACAATATTTCCTTCACTCGTTTCAATACAAATTCCAACGGCATCTGGGATACTGTGGTTCACATGGAAAAATGTGATTTTTGCGTGTTCAAAGGTTAATTGTGTATTTTCTTTAACCTCTCGAAAATCAATTTTCAACGATAATCCATGTTCTTTAAGTTTAATCTTCGTCAAGGCTAATGTTAACCTTGTCCCGTATACAGGAACATCAATTTGTCTCAATATATAAGGTATCGCTCCAATATGATCTTCATGTCCGTGTGATAAAAAGATACCTCGAATCCGATTTTTATTCTCAACTAAATATGAATAATCTGGAATGACAATATCAATACCGAACATCTCATCTTCTGGAAACATAAGTCCTGCATCAATGACAAATAAGTCATCATGGACTTCTACAACATACATATTTTTTCCAAGTTCTCCCACTCCCCCTAAACAAAGGATTTTAATGGACTTTGCGAATTCATTAACCAAGAAAAACATCCTCCTGTAAAGTTATAAATTTATCTTGCTTCAACGGGCAACGTCGATTCATCTGTACTTTAGCCCGATTCGCTACGAGTAATTATGTAATCTCTATTTTCGTTACTTCCATATTTACCGCAATCATAAAAAGTGAATGTTCTCATATTTCCAAAAGTGCCTACAGATATATTAAAAACATTTCTTATATTATACTATAACGATTTCAACTTTTCGTAACTTAATTATATATGATTATATATTAAGCCTTTTACTCAAGGTTTTGTCAACTTTCTTTCTGAAAATGTTCTCATTTTACATAAATAAAAAAAGCCATTCCGTAAATACGAATGGAGTCATTTTTACGGAACAGCCTATAATTTTTACTCTATTGTTTGGAGTAGTTTAGTAAGTTCGCTTCTTTCATCTTCCGTTAAAGGGACAAGGGGCAGACGAACACTACCAACATTTATTCCTTTAATTTGAAGTGCAGTTTTCACCGGCACAGGACTTGGTGCTTTGAAAAGCCCTTTCATCAACGGTAATAATTTTTGATGTAATTTTGCTGCTTTTCTATGATCACCTGCTAAAAATGCTTGAATCATTTGTTTCATCTCATTCCCTATGATGTGGGAAGCAACAGAAACAACACCAGCTCCACCAATAGCCAATACCGGTAGGGTGAATCCATCATCTCCACTATACAGTTCAAAGTCATCCGGCGTGTTGGCAATTATTTCTGTCATTTGATCTAAATTACCGCCCGCTTCTTTTATCGCTTTTATGTTTGGAATCTCACTCAAACGAATAACAGTTTCTGGTTCAATATTAACGACAGAGCGGCCAGGTATATTGTACAACATAATCGGTAAATCAGTATTTTCAGCAATCGTTTTAAAATGTTCATATAAACCTGCTTGATTCGGTTTATTGTAATACGGAGCAACAAGTAAAATGCCATCTACTCCAATTTTTTCTGCCTTTTTCGTTAATTCAACAGATTCTCTCGTATTGTAGCTGCCTGTACCGGCAATAACGGGAACACGTTTGTCTACTACTTTTACAGTATGTTCAAACAACGCGATTTTTTCTTCTTTCGATAATGTTGGTGATTCACCCGTTGTACCAGATACAACTAATGCATCTGTACCATTGTTAATTAAGTACTCAATTAATCGTGTTGTTTTATGAAAGTCAATATTTCCTTTTGCATCGAAAGGTGTCACCATAGCAGTGGCTATTCGACCAAAATTAGCCATTTAAATCACTCCTCAAGTCGTTTTAAAAGAACTATGTTCGTCAATAGAAAAAGCATCTTTTTCAACGTCTTCTAATTGAAAAGCATCATGTAATGCATTGACAGCTTTTTCTAAATCATCTTTTTTAATTAGCACCCAAATGGTTGTATAACTATCAGCTGATTGTAATATACGAATACCTTGCTCTGAAAGTGCTGAAACGATTTTGGAAGCAACACCTGGAACACCAGTAATACCAGCTCCGACAACAGAGACTTTGGCACAATTTCTTTCAAGTACTGGATTATAGCCTTTATCCAACAAAATTTTCTCAGCTTTTTCCGCTAATTGATCTTTTACTGTGTAAACTACATTATTTGGTGAAATATTAATAAAGTCAACAGAAATCTGTTCATTCGCCATTGCACGGAATACTTCTTCTTGCATATTCATTTGCCCCTGTTTTGCCTCAACGTTTATTTGTGTCACATCAGAAACATGGGCAATTCCTGTTACTAATCGCTCTTTAATGTCCATGCCTTGTTGGATCCGAGATAATTTCGTAACTAGTGTACCTGGTGCATCTGAGTAGGTTGACCGTACATGAATTGGTACATCCGCCTGCATTGCAATTTCGACTGCACGAGGATGAATGACTTTTGCACCTTGGTAGGCTAGATTACTAATCTCATTATACGTTACGACAGAAAGTGGACGGGCTTTATTTGTTACCCGTGGATCAGCAGTCATCACACCTTCAACATCGGTAAATATATCAATCCACTCCGCTTTTAATGCGGCACCTAGCGCAGCAGCTGTCGTATCACTACCACCTCTACCAAGCGTTGTGATATCTCCTTTTACCGTAGCACCTTGAAATCCTGCAACAACAACCGCATCCAGATTTTCTAATTCTTTTAATATACGATTTGGATCGATTTCTAAAATTTTTGCATTTGTAAAATCATCATTCGTTATAAATCCTGCCTGTGCACCAGTAAATGCTGCTGCCTTGATATCGTTATGGAGTAACATGTTCGTAAATACGACTGATGAGATAATTTCTCCACAGGACATTAATAAATCTTGTTCCCGCTTATCGATCTTTGTCTTTTCGCCATCAACTAAACTGAGAAGTGTATCGGTTGCATAAGGGTCTCCCATTCTACCCATTGCTGATACAACAATAACCGTTTTATAACCAGAACTTATTGCTTTTTTTATGTGTTGTAAAGCATGTTTTCTATTTTCTTCCGTTCGGACAGACGTTCCACCAAACTTTTGGACAATTATTTTATTCATAAAACACCTCTGGAAATCATACTCTTGTTTGAAGTTGATATGTCTTCTATTACATCATTTGCGAACTAAACCTAGTTTAATTAAGCTCTCAGCTATTTGAACTGAATTTAAAGCTGCACCTTTTAATAAGTTATCGGAAACAACCCACATATGAAATCCTTTATCTTCATCTAGATCTTTCCGTATTCTGCCAACAAAAACACCATCTTGACCAACTGCTGTGGTAGCTAACGGATAAAGTTGTTCACGAGTATCATCCTGTAATACAACACCAGGAGAAGTTGAAAGTAGTTGTTTTATCTCAGTAACTTCTACATTTTCTTTTTCAACTTCAAAATATACCGATTCAGAATGACCAGTCTCAACCGGAATACGAACACATGTTGCTGAAACTTGTAAATTTGGTAAATGCATAATTTTTTTCGTTTCATTTATCATTTTCATTTCCTCAAAAGTAAATCCGTTTTCTTGGAATACATCAATTTGAGGGACGGCATTAAAAGCGATTTGATAGTGCTTTTTATCACTTTTTACAGGTAAAATTTCCGGTCGTACTTCATTACCTTCTAAAACATCCTTTGTTTGGCGATACAATTCATCAACGGCTTGTGCTCCAGCCCCGCTGACTGCTTGGTAAGTAGAAACGATGACTCGATTTAAACCGTATTTTTGGCGAATTGGTTCTAACGCAACAACCATTTGAATTGTTGAACAGTTTGGATTTGAGATAATTCCTTTATGATTTTTCAAATCTTCTTCATTTACTTCCGGAACCACTAATGGTACATCTGGGTCCATTCGAAATGCACTTGTATTATCAATAACAACAGCACCACGTTTAACTGCTTCATGGGCGAGTTGTTTTGAAACACTTCCTCCTGCTGAAAATAAGGCAATATCAACACCTTCAAAACTTTCAGGCTTGGCCTCTTGAACGACGATCGTTTCTTCTTTAAATTGAACTTTTTTTCCCGCAGAACGAGAAGAAGAAAGCAACGTTAATTGTTTAATAGGAAAATCACGGTCTTGTAAAACTTTGATCATTTGTGTACCTACCGCTCCAGTTGCTCCAACTACTGCAACATGAAATCCAAATTTCGTCATTGTCTTAACCCCTTCCGCTAATGTTAATCTCTTGTTAAAAAAGAGGAAATCGGATATATTTTTCCGATCCTCTTAATTTCCAAATTTACCATAACTTTGAATTTAACTTTTATTTTACCACACTCTATCAAAATATAAATATACTTTCTAAAAAACATTCTTATTAGCGGTATAAGTTTAGGGAAGTATTTTATTTATTATAACGTTCGATTAATACTGGTTGTAATTGTTTATGCTCTAAAGCAGCTTCGACAGCTGGGATTAGCTGGTCCATATCAGCTACCATAGACTTTGGTTTTTTTAACGGATCATCTTGCCCGAACGGAATAAAGAAAATATCTTTTGCAGCCATGAGTCGCATTAAGTTCACACCATTTAATCCTAAAGCATCGTTTGTAGAAATTCCTAGTACAATCGGTCTGTGATTTCTCATTGTAGCCTTTGCTGCCATAAGTACCGGGCTGTCTGTAATCGCATTAGCTAATTTACTCATTGAAGCTCCTGTTAGTGGCGCAATAACCATGCAATCTAAAGGGTTCCGAGGACCCAAGGGCTCTACGGCAACGATGGAATCTAATACTCTTTTGCCTGTTATCTGTTCCACTTTTGCAACCCAATCTTCCCCTCTACCAAAACGAGTCGTCGTATTTTTTACGGTTTGGGTAACAATAGGTACAACCTCAGCTCCCGCTGCAACAAGCTTTTCAATTTGGGGTACAACTTCCTCATAAGTACAATGGGAACCTGTAATTCCAAATCCAATTCTCTTTCCTTTTACTTCCATTTTTTAAGTTGACTCCTTCCTTTTCATTAAATCTTCTTTCATTAATTCAGCCAAAACATTGGCTAATATTTGGCCAGCCGTTTTTGGAGCAACAATACCTGGTAAACTTGGGGTGAGTATGGCTTTTATCCCTCGTTTTTCTGCATAACGAAAATCTGTTCCACCTGGCTTTGAGGCGATATCAATAATGAGGGTATGGTGTGGCATTTTTGAGATGACACTTGCAGTGACAATTAAATGGGGAATTGTATTGATTACGATATCAGCATCTTTAACAATTTGTTCAAGATCCTTTAAATGAAAAGACTCAAGTCCCATTTCCTCAATTCTGGCAATATGTTCCTTACGTCGAGCACCAACTCTTACTTTTGCACCTAACGAATGAAATACTCGGGATATCGTCATTCCATTTCTTCCAAAACCTAAAACTACTGTTTTCGACCCATGAATGGTAAAATCCGTATGCTGTATTACCATCATTAGTACGCCTTCAATCGTTGGGATCGAATTATATATAGCAACATCATCACGTTCAAATAATAATTCTAATTTTCGATTTGACTTTTGAATAATTTCATCTAAATAAGCATTTGAAATTCCAGAATAAATGGTGCAATGGGATGGTGTTTTCTTTAAGATTTCTTCGGTCAGCACTACTTTCTCATTAGAAAAAATCGTATCCACTTCTCCGGTTAAATTCGTTCCTGCAACAGGTAAAATAATGGCATCAATTTCTTTTAAATTTATTTCACTCAGTTTTTCTTTAACAGCACCTGTAAAGGAATGGTCTAATTGTTCAAATCCGATTAGAAATAATTTGGCATCGAGTTCGTTCAGTTTCCGAATGATTTCGATCTGTCTTGCATCTCCTCCAATAACAGCGATCTGTAAACCTGTTAACATAAATAAATTCCACCTTCTTCGATGCATTATTATCAAATTTGTCATCGTATTCTTTCCTATACTATGTTTTTGCTGAGGTTTTGTGATTGTATAATTTAGATGAAAATATAACATTTGCTCAAAAAATATGAAAGTCTGACCCCTACAACCGCTTCTTCTAAGTCGGTGTAAAAGTCAGACTAAAATATTTTTCATTATATTTTAATTATCTAACTCTTCATCTGGAAAATCGATGATAATCATATCCGTTCCAATTTTTTTAATGTATTTCCATGGGACGCGTATTTCTCCACTAGACTTACGGAATTGAAACCATTTACCAGTTGGAATGATTAAAGCAACAATTTGACCTGTTTGTTCATTAATTTCTAAGTCGGTTTGCCCTAACACACCTAATCGTTCTGCTTTTTTTATATCGACAATTTCTTTACCACCTAATTCACTTAACCGCATTTCGCTCACCCTTTCCTGTCCTTCTTTTTATAATGTATTATGCAAGTTTGCATTTTAGAATTAGTTGGACAAGGAAAAATGCAGACTGTATCTAGTCTGCATGTGTTTATGTTTATTTTATTGTAATGCTTTTGGAAGTTTGCCATCAGGGCTAATTAAGGCGACAGAGAACTCTTTTGTAAAGATTCTTTTCGCCATCCGATTAACATCCTCTTTTGTAATCGAATCTATCAATTCAATCATTTGATCTGGTGTTCGATGTTCACCTAATAATAATTCATTTTTACCGTTTCGACTCATCCGACTATTCGTTCCTTCAAGACCTAGCATTAAATTCCCTTTTAATTGTTCTTTTGTATTTATCAGTTCTTTTTCAGTAATTCCATCGTGAACAAATGTATCAAGTGTGTATTGAATAGTATCAAATAGTAGATCTAATTGGTCAGCACCTGTTCCACCATAAATCGCAACAATACCGCTATCTTCAAAAGATGAATGATAAGAAAAAATTGAGTAAGCAAGTCCCTTTTGTTCACGAACTTCTTGGAATAATCGACTACTCATGCTTCCACCTAAAATATTGTTAGCAATAATTAAATGGTAAATATCATCACTACCAATTGGTAACCCCTCAAACCCTAAGCATAGGTGAACTTGCTCTGTATCCTTTTTCCTAGTAAGACAGTTTTTATTGAATACCGGCTTCATTTTCTTATCCTCTGATGTACCGGCTTCATATGAGCCAAATATTTCTTCAATTTCTTGAATAAATGAGTCCGTTATATTTCCAGCTACAGAGATAACAACATTCTCAGGTGTATATGTACTGTGAATATATTGTTTTAACATATCATTGGTAAAAGATTGTAATGTTTCTTCCGTTCCTAAAATTGGATAACCTAAAGGATGATTTTCATAAATCGCTTTACTAAGTAAATCATGGACGATATCATCTGGTGTATCTTCATACATTTTTATTTCTTCAAGTACAACTTTTCTTTCTTTTTCCAATTCTTTTTCATCGAAAACTGAATTAAAGAACATGTCTGAAAGTACTTCTAACGCATAAGATGCATGGGTATCTAATACTTTCGCATAAAAACATGTGTATTCCTTAGATGTAAAGGCATTCACTTGCCCACCGATACGATCAAAGCTTTCCGCAATTTCTTTAGCAGAACGTGACTTCGTCCCTTTGAAAAACATATGTTCAATAAAATGAGAAATTCCATTTATTTCCGGGCTTTCATTGCGTGAACCAGTCTTTACCCAGATTCCAATCGCTACAGATCGTAATATCGGCATTTCTTCTAGTATGATGCGAACACCATTTTTGCAAGTATATTTTTTTATCAAGTATATTTCCTCCTAATGTTGTTTTTTTAAACTTCGAACAAATTAATTCATAATTCTCTTTTCATCTAACAAGTTAGAAATGGTTCCTAAACGATATCCTTCATCTTTTATTTTTGTTAATAATGTATCCAGTGCTTTAGAAGTTGATTCAGTTGGGTGTGCAAGAATAATTGCACCATTGTGAAGTTGTTTTGTCACACGTTGTATTAATGTTTGTGGAGGAGGATCTTTCCAATCAATCGTATCAATTGACCACATAATCGTTTCCATATTCATATCATGAGCAATCTTGACAACCTGATCATTGTAACTACCGCTAGGAGGTGCAAATAAGGTTGGTGTTTTCCCAATCGTTGCTTTAATAATTTCATTTGTATCATGCAATTGTTTTTTTATTTTTTCTGCACTCAACTGTTTCATATCTGGATGAGAATATGAATGATTACCTATTTCGTGCCCACCTTCGTAGATCATACGAACAAAATTCGGATTTTCTTTCGCCCATCTGCCCTCGATAAAAAAAGTAGCATACACGCTATGCTTTTTCAATGTAGCTAAAATTGATGAAAGATATTCATTACCCCACGCAACATTAAATGTAATGGCTATCATTGGCTTTTCTGGGTGTCCTTTAAAAATAGGAGATGCTGGTAAATCTTTAAGGTGAACTTTTGGTTTAATTTGTTCAAATACCAATTCTTCTTCTACGAAAACGCCATCATCTCTCATATTTTCAAAGGATGCGTTAATATTAACTGCAATTCCATTATAACCTGGAATTTTTTTCCACACCTTATCAATTTTAGCATCTTGAGGTGGAATTTCATACTCAGACGCTTTCTTTTCAATTTCGGAATATAGACTATCTTTACTAGCTGAAACATCTATTACATCTGATCTTAACTTTTTAACGTATTTAGTAGTAAACGGATTTTGAACAATAAAAAAAGCAATAATTGGAATAAGTAATAGAAGTACGATGCGCATTATCGGAAATTTTTTCATAAACATTCCTCCCTAAATCATAATATGTACAAATGGGACAAGATAGAACGTTTATGAAAAAAACAGATTTTTATTGTTCAACAATTCACATAATAATTTATAATATTAAAAACGGACCTTACTCTAAATGAGAAAGTCCTGTCATTATGGATTTTATGGGGTGATCCAAAAGGATTTCCCCATTCATTCTATTGATTTTATTCTCGCAAAATTATTGATTGTTCTTCTTTTGTTCCCGTAATACAGCTTTACGAGATAAATTTATACGCCCTTGTTTATCAATATCCGTTACTTTAACTAATATCTCATCACCGATCGATACAACATCTTCCACTTTTCCAACACGTTCCTCTGCAAGTTCGGAAATATGAACAAGTCCATCTTTACCACTAAATATTTCAACAAAGGCACCGAATTTTTCAATTCGTTTTACTTTACCAAGATAAATTTGACCCACTTCAACTTCACGAACGATATTTTCAATAATTTTTCTTGCTTTATCGTTTGCAGATTGATCAACCGATGAAATATACACTGTACCATCTTGTTCAATATCGATTTTAACACCAGTTTCTTCAATAATTTTTTTCACATTTTTCCCACTTGGTCCTATGACATCACCAATTTTTTCTGGATTAATATGCATTGAAGTAATTTTCGGTGCATAAATTGATAATTGTTTCCGAGGTTCGCGAATGGTCGATAACATGTGTTCAAGTATTTCCGCACGACCTTTTTTCGCTTGTTCCAATGCTTCTTTAATAATTTCCCTTGTTATACCTTCAATTTTTATATCCATTTGTAATGCTGTAATACCTTTAGACGTACCAGCAACTTTAAAGTCCATATCACCTAAGTGGTCTTCCATCCCTTGAATATCAGATAAAATGGTGTAATGTTCACCAGACATAACAAGTCCCATTGCAATTCCTGATACTGGAGCTTTAATCGGAACACCTGCATCCATTAAAGCAAGGGTCGAACCACAAATGCTAGCTTGTGATGAAGATCCATTCGACTCTAAAACTTCAGATACAAGACGGATCGTGTATGGAAAGTCCTTTTCAGACGGGATAATTGGTTCTAATGCACGTTCCCCTAATGCACCATGACCGATTTCTCTTCTACCTGGAGATCCCATGCGACCAGTTTCACCGACTGAAAATGGTGGGAAGTTGTAATGATGCATAAACCGTTTCGATTCTTCTAGTCCGATTCCGTCCAAGATTTGAACATCACCAAGCGCACCTAGTGTACATACACTTAAAGCTTGCGTTTGTCCTCGCGTAAATAAACCGGAACCATGAGCCCGTGGTAAAATCCCGACAGCAGAAGAAAGTGGTCGTATCTCATCAACTTTTCGACCGTCTGGGCGAATCTTTTCAACTGTAATTAAACGACGTACTTCTTCTTTTACAATTTTATCTAACACATGATGAACTTGTTTAATCGTTTCTTCATCCGCTTCTTGTTCTTCATACTTTGTCAAAACTTTTTCTTTGACTGCATTAATTGCATCTTCCCGCGCATGTTTTTCTTGTACTTGAATTGCTTCAATCATTTCTTTTTCGCAAAGTCCACGAACTGCTGATTCAATTTCAGAATCAATTTCAAATAAGGTAACTTCCATCTTTTCTTTACTGCACGCTTTTACAATTTCTTCTTGGAAGGCAATCAGACGTTTAATTTCTTCATGGGCAAACATAATGGCATCTAACATTGTTTCTTCTGATACTTCATTTGCACCAGCCTCAACCATGTTTATGGCATCTTTTGTACCAGCAACGGTTAAATGCATTTCACTTCTTTCCGCCTGTTCAACAGTTGGGTTTATCACGAATTCACCATCCACTAATCCTACAACAACGCCTGCAATAGGACCTGAAAACGGAATATCTGAAATGGATAAAGAAACGGAAGCACCGAGCATAGCAGCCATTTCCGGTGAACAATCTTGATCCACACTCATGACCATTGCTACAACTTGTACTTCATTACGGAATCCATCTGGAAATAACGGACGGATTGGTCGATCAATTAAACGAGATGAAAGTGTAGCATGTTCACTTGGTCTACCTTCCCGTTTTATAAAACCACCAGGTATTTTACCTACAGCATATAATCTTTCTTCATAATTCACTGTTAGTGGAAAGAAGTCAACGGCTTTCGCTTCTTTTGAAGCGGTTGCTGTAACAAGTACAGCACTTTCTCCGTAACGAATTAGACAAGAACCATTTGCTTGTTTAGCAAGTTGTCCAATTTCAACAACAAGTGGACGTCCTGCCCATTCGAAGGAAAATGTTTGTTTTTCACTCTCCATAAAAATAATATCTCCTTTCTTAATCATACAAAAACATTTAAGATCTTATTATGTATTGTAAGCAATACAGGATTTCTCAAACGATAAGTTTTTGGTATATATATATATTTTGACATATTTACTCGTATTTTTAATTATGTAATTTAAGTAATTTAAAAATTTGCTAACAAAAAAGCGGGAAAATTCCCGCTTTTGTTTTATCTGCGTAGTCCTAGTTTGTTAATTAACTCACGGTAACGTTGTACGTCTTTATTACGCAAATAAGCTAATAGATTACGACGTTTACCAACCATTTTCATTAAACCACGACGAGAATGGTGGTCTTTTTTATGAGTTTTTAAATGCTCATTTAAAAGGTTGATCTTTTCTGTTAGGATAGCAATTTGAACTTCTGGAGAACCAGTATCTCCTTCATGAGTTCTGTATTGCGCAATAATCTCATTTTTACGTTCTTGTGTCAAAGCCATTGATGTTCACCTCCTATTTATTCAACATCCCCTCAACCTAGCAAATCGTCGGAGTAGTCGAAATGCCAAGCAAAGGTTCATATCACGGTATTAAGAATACTATTTTTTTCGTTAATTTGCAAGTCTAAATTTAGAAATCAATATATCTAAATATAGTTTAACCAAACGAACACAAACTCAGACATTAAGAACTTACTTGGTTAAAATAATTTCTTGTTTCTTGTACATCTTGTTTGATTTGTTCAATCAATGCTTCAATTGAGTCAAATTTCAATTCATCACGTAAGTATTTTCGCCATTCTAAAATGACACTTTGACCATAAATATCATCATCGAAATCGAGTAAATATACTTCAACAAATCTTTTTGTTTTTTCATCGTTAAAAGTAGGATTATATCCTATACTTGCAACACCGTTAACCCAAGTACTATTGACATATAACCTTACAACATATACACCGTTTTTTGGATAAATATAACGATCATCAATTTGTAGATTGGCTGTAGGAAATCCTAATTTTCTTCCCCGCTTTTCTCCATGGATAACATAGCCTTCCATCGTATAATATCTTCCTAAATAATGTTTCGTTTCTTCCACGTTACCTTCGGAAATAAGTGACCGTATAATGGTTGAACTGATTTTATTATTATTTTTTGTTACTTTCTCAACAGTCGTAGCTTTAAAATGACCTTTGCCATGTTGTTCAATCGTTTTCATCGTACCTTTACCAAATTTACCATATGTATAATCAAACCCAGCTGTTAGATGTTTCACGTTCAACTGAATAATATAATTATCAATAAAATCTTCAGGCAAAAATGAGGCGAATTCCCTCGTAAACGGTACAATAAATAAATAGTCAATTCCGAGCTCTTCTATCCTTTTTATTTTTTCATCAAGTAGTGTGATGTATTTTACGTTTTCTGGATGTTTACTAAGTACTTCTTTTGGTGAAGGATCAAAGGTCATAACGGCACTTTTCCAATTGTTCTCGTCAGCGATTTTTTTAGCTGTTAAAATCACTTGTTGATGCCCAATATGTACACCATCAAAAAAACCGATGGCAAGAGAGAGTGGTGGTAGATCTTTACTCGTTAATTTATTTGGTATTTCTAATCTTATGACTTTCACTGTTTTACGCACCTTTCATTATTCGAAGACTAAAACTCGATCAGGCTTCATCATTCCAACTTTTGTTGGATGTTGCTTATATATAGCAATAACTTTTCCTTGATAGATTATGGCTATAGGGCCTTCGTAATTTTCGAATGGTTCCGGAATGGGAAGTACCGCTCCATTTCTTACTCTACTAGCTAATGTATCATGAATTTCTAATTTCGGCAATTCATTTAGAGCGACTTCGATTGGTAACAAAAGATCATCTATATTATCCGTATCCAATTTATCTTCGATTTCGGTAAAGGTAAAACAGTCCTGTTGTCTAATACCTGCTGAAGCAATACGAACCAGATTTGACATATGAGCAGGATAACCCAGTTGCTCGCCGATCATTACCGCTAACGTTCGGATATATGTTCCTTTACTACAATTAACTTTAATTGAAAATCGAATGGTATCCCCAGTAAATATTTCCTTATCATCTAATAAGGTTAGTTCATATATTGTGACGCGCCTTTTCGGTCTTTCAACTGAAATTCCTTCTCGTGCATATTCATACAATCGTTTCCCTTTTACTTTTACCGCAGAAAACATTGGAGGAATCTGTTCAATTTCTCCTGTTAGTTGATTAAGCACTGCTAGTAATTCATCACGTTTTATAGGTTTAGCGATTTTTTTCTGTTTAACAACTTCTCCGTCCGCATCTTCAGTTGTAGTAGAAACACCAATCGTTACTTCTCCAATGTAACTTTTTCCTGCGTCTGTTAAATATTGGACTACTTTTGTAGCCTGTCCTACACAAATTGGTAAAACACCCGTTACATTTGGATCTAATGTTCCTGTATGTCCAACCTTTTTCGTTTTCAACCATTTTCTAATTTTCATGACACAGTCGTGGGATGTCATGCCAGCTGGCTTCCATAATGGAAGAATACCATTTAATTCTTTTTTCTCTTGCATAAAATTACCGATCACCTCACTTGAAAAAAAGGGCTGACTCAAAGTCAGACCCTACAAAGTTTATTCATCTTCTTTATTTTCTTCACGCTGAATTTGATTTAGTAATGTCTCAATCCGATTTCCATAATCAATCGATTCGTCAAATTCAAAAAAGATTTCAGGTGTTTTACGAAGTCTGATCCGCTTCCCTATTTCAGAACGGATAAATCCTTTCGCCTTTGATAGGCCAATTAACGTTTCTTCTTTTTTCTTATCGTCTCCTAGAACCGAGATAAAAACCGTTGCTTGTTGAAGATCTCCACTTACTTCCACATCTGTCACTGTTACAAATCCAACTCTAGGATCTTTAAGTTTGCGACTAATGATATCACTTAATTCCTTTTTCATTTGTTCGCCAACTTGTTTTGACCGAATAGACAAATTCATCACCTCTAAATTAAAGCCACTCAATATGAGTTAACGTTCTTTCTATCTCTGGAAAAGAGTCAATTAATGTTAATGTTTTTTGAAACTCTTGTTCCGCTATTACTTTCGATGAGGCTACGGTCACTATTTTGATCGTTGTCCGTTGCCAAACGTTTTGATAATCCGTTTCTGCTATAGATACATTAAATTGATTACGAATTCTCGCCATAACACGTTTTAAAACTGAACGTTTTTCTTTTAATGATTGGGCATCATATATTAAACATTCAATTTCAGCGGCCAAAATCATTTCGGTGTAACTTCCTCCATTATATATGCTTCAATGATGTCTCCTTCTTTAATATCATTAAAGTTTTTAATGGTTATACCACATTCATAACCTTGGGCCACTTCTTTTACATCATCTTTATATCGTTTTAATGTATCAATTTCTCCTTCAAAAATAACAATTCCGTCTCGAATTAAACGAACTGAACTGTCACGCGTAATTTTTCCATCTGTAACATAAGAACCAGCAATCGTACCGACTTTAGATACTTTAAATGTCTGTCTAACTTCTACCTGACCAATGACTTTTTCTTCATATTCAGGGTCAAGTAAACCTTTCATCGCTTGTTCAATTTCTTCGATAGCTTTATAAATAATCCGGTGTAAACGAATATCAACATTTTCCTGCTCAGCCATACTTTTTGCATTTGGAGTCGGACGAACATTAAATCCAATAATGATGGCATTTGAAGCAGTTGCCAAAATGATATCAGATTCAGTAATCGCTCCAACACCATTATGAATAATATTTACTTTTACACCTTCAACATCAATTTTTTGTAATGATGCTGTTAATGCTTCAACAGTTCCTTGTACATCCGCTTTTACAATGATGTTTAATTCTTTAATATCGCCTTGTTTCATTTGCTCAAACAACTTATCTAGGCTAACTCGTGCTGTCTCATTACGTGTTTCTTGTAATGCTTTTTGGGCACGAGCTTCTCCTACTTGGCGAGCTGTTTTTTCATCATCAAAAACAACAAAACGATCTCCGGCTTGCGGAACTTCATGAAGTCCAGTAATTTCAACTGGAGTCGATGGGCCTGCTTCTTTAACTCGTCTTCCGAGATCATTGACCATCGCTCGAACACGGCCAAACGTATTTCCTACTACAATCGGATCTCCAACTTTTAACGTTCCATTTTGAACAAGTAACGTAGCAACAGAACCTCTTCCTTTATCAAGTTTTGCTTCAATGACTGTACCGTAGGCATTTCGATTTGGGTTTGCTTTTAACTCTTCCATTTCACTCACAAGCAAGACCATCTCTAATAATTGATCTATTCCTTCACCTGTTAAAGCAGAAATCGGAACAAAAATAGTGTCGCCGCCCCAATCTTCAGCAATTAATCCATGTTCAGTTAGCTCTTGCATTACACGATCCGGGTTAGCTGTCGGTTTATCAATTTTATTAACAGCAACAATAATTGGTACTTCTGCTGCTTTTGCATGGTTAATTGCTTCGACTGTTTGTGGCATAACTCCATCATCAGCGGCAACAACTAATATGGTTAAATCGGTAACCTTCGCACCGCGTGCACGCATTGTAGTAAATGCAGCGTGTCCTGGAGTGTCAAGGAATGTGATTTTCTTGCCATCGGACTCAATTTGATAAGCACCAATATGTTGTGTAATTCCACCTGCTTCGCCTTGTGTAACTTTAGAATGACGAATGGAATCTAAAAGTGTTGTTTTCCCATGGTCAACGTGTCCCATAATTGTAACGACAGGTGGACGTTCCGTTAATTCTTCAGGTGAATCTTCTGTAATGAAAGCCTCTAAATCGGACACATCTAAACTTACTTTTTCTTCTACTTCTACCCCATACTCACTTGCAATGAGTTCAATGGCATCTTTATCTAAGTCTTGGTTAATCGTAGCCATTACTCCTAGCATAAATAATTTTTTAATAATCTCAGATGGTTCACGATGTAATTTTTTCGCTAATTCGCCAACAGTAAGTGAATCTGTATACGTAATTTTTTTCGGTAATTCTTTTTCTTTTTTCGGAGCAGGATTTTGCGTAACTTGTTTTTGTTGATTATTTTTCTTATTTCCTGCTTTTCCTTTACCTTTATTTTTATTACGATTAAACGCTTTTTTCTCTTTTGATTTGAATTCTTGATCGTATTTTTTTCCTTCTTTTGTTTTAGGTGCTGTTTTCACTTTTTCTTTTGTTGGTGCAACCACATCATCTAATTCATCTTGATCAGCAATCACACCTGGTTTCACTTTTTTTGGAACAGGTTTCACTTTTGCTGGTGCTTTCTTAGCTGGTTTCATTTTTTGTGCTGGTTTATGATTCGCATGTTTATTATGAAAGTTTACTTGATGATTTGATTTTTCACGCTTATCATTTGAATTTTTATTTTCTTTTTCAGTTACAGGTTTCGTATAACCGAAGGATTGATCCAATTGTCGTATCACATTTTCTTCAATTGTCGTCATATGATTGGAAACTTCGATATTTAATTGTTTTAATTTTTCAATGACATCTTTACTGGTTAAATTATTTTTTTTGGCATATTCATATACGCGCATTTTTGTCATTGTTTCACCCCCATTGAATTTAATCGAGCAATTGTTTTAACTTATCAGAGAATCCTTTATCTAAAATTCCAATTACAACTCGTGCTTCTTTACCGATCGCATTCCCTAAAGTATATCTGTCTGATACTTGTTTAACGGGAATATTATAATAGTTACATTTATTTAAAATTGTTTTCATCGTGTTTTTGGAAGCATCATTTGCAAGTAGGACGAAATGAACACGTTGTTTTTGAATTTCTTTTGTTACTAGTTCTTCTCCGGTTACTAGTTTTCTAGCTCGATTTGCAAGTCCTAGTAAGGACAACCATTTTTCTTGTTTCATTATTTTGAAATGTTCTCCTTTTCAATGAAAGCTACAATTTCATCATAAAAACTTTCATCGATATCAGCTTGTAAATGCTGCTTTAATAGATTTTTTTGTTTTGCTTTTAATACTGCCTCTTTATCTTTTAACAAGTATGCGCCTCTTCCATTTTTCTTACCCGTTGGGTCAATGGATACTTCTCCTTCTTTTGATCTTACGATTCTTAAAAGTTCTTTTTTAGGATACATCTCACCTGTTGCAATACATTTACGCATCGGAATTTTTCTTTTTTTGTTCATGCCATATCACCTCTTATTTATCTTCATCGGTAATCGATTCATGAACAGAATCCGAATCTTTCTCCCACTCTTCAGCATCAACAGTAATATCATCAAGTGTTATTTCTGGAGAAAATAACGGTTCTTCAACAGGATAGATCCCTGCTTCCCTTGCATCAGATTCACTCTTTATATCGATTTTCCAACCTGTTAGTTTTGCAGCAAGGCGCGCGTTTTGACCACGTTTACCAATTGCTAAAGAAAGTTGATAGTCTGGGACAATTACTACTGTTGATTTTTCTTCTTCATTGACAATAACTTCTAACACTTTCGAAGGACTTAAAGCATTGGCGACAAATTCAACAGGATCCTTTGAATATTTAACAATATCAATTTTTTCTCCGTTTAATTCATCTACGACAGCTTGAACTCGAGACCCCTTTGGTCCTACACAAGCACCGACTGGATCTACTTCGGGATTATCAGAATGAACAGATATTTTAGAACGGTCTCCTGCTTCTCTTGCAACCGACATAATTTCTACGGTTCCATCAAAAATTTCAGGAACTTCTAATTCAAATAACCGCTTCAATAAGTTCGGATGGGTTCTTGAAATATAGATTTGAGGCCCTTTTGTCGTTTTTTCAACTTTTGTAATATAAACTTTAATTCGATCGTTATGACTATATTGTTCATTTGGCATTTGTTCACTTGTTGGAAGTAGTGCTTCAGCTCTCCCTAATGTCACATAGGCAAATCGATTATCTTTACGTTGGACAATGCCTGTCATAATGTCATCTTCACGATCGATAAATTCTTCATAAATGATGCCACGTTCAGCTTCTCTAACACGTTGAGTAACTACTTGTTTTGCCGTTTGTGCGGCTATTCTTCCAAAATCTTTTGGTGTAACTTCAATTTCAACAATATCCCCAATATCATAATTCGGATTTATTTTCCTAGCTTCATCAAGGGAAATTTCTAAACGAGAATCAAAGACTTCATCAACAACTTCTTTTCTTGCATATACATGCATAGAGCCTGTTGTTAAATTAAAATTCGTACGTACATTTTGTGCTTGATTAAAATTTCGCTTATAAGCTGATACAAGTGCAGCTTCAATAGCTTCAATAATAATATCTCTAGAAATTCCTTTTTCTTTTTCGAGCATATCTAAAGCATCTAACAATTCACTACTCATCAGTGGCATCCCCCTTTAATTTCCTCATACTATTAAGTGCCATTTTTATGAACTATGAAAATGAAATAGCTAACCGGGCAAGTGCTATTTTATCATAAGGTATTGAAACAATTTTTTTCCTTGTTTTTATTTTAATTTCAACTACGACTGTATCTCCATCAAACTCTTTTAAAATGCCTTCGAATATCTTTTCACCATCAATTGGCTCATATGTTTTCACATGTACATTTTTTCCTATCGCTTTTGTAAAATCAGAAGGTTTTTTTAAAGGACGTTCAGCCCCTGGGGATGATACTTCTAAATAATAATTGTGTGGAATCGGGTCGATTTCATCAAGTTTTTCACTTAAACGCTCACTTACGATACCACATTCTTCAATATCAACACCATCATCTTTGTCAATATAAAGACGTAAAAACCAATTTTGACCTTCTTTTACATATTCGATATCCACAATTTCTAAACCTAGTTCATTAACAATCGGCGTTGCCAATTGCTCAACAATTTCTGTTACTTTACTCATAAAGACCCTCCTTTCTGATTCTATTCGCATTAGAAAATACCATTTGCCCATTTTCCTTATAACGATATTATGTGTAGATTTTTAAGAATTACATCTTTACGTAATGGCAACTATGTACGTACGTTTTCCTGATTAAAAAATTTAGACAAAACTTAAAGAGTGAGGAATCCCCCACTCTTTTTTTAGTGACTATAAATTAGAATTACCAATAAAACTATACCATATCTGTTAATTTAATGCAATATCACAAGCATCCATGGGCTGTGAGTTCAAACTGACTTTAATAAATTTTAGAATAGAGATAACTGATTTTGATCTGGTAAACCTTCCAGCGCCCCGTGATTTTCTAAAAACTCCATAATGGTTTTAGATACTTTCCCTCTTTGTTGTAAGTCTTCTTTTGATAAAAATTCTCCTTCTTCACGGGCTCTTACGATATTATATGCAGCATTCGTACCTAATCCTGGAATCGCATCAAATGGTAAGATTAAAGCATCACCATCAATTTTAAACTCATGGGCATCTGATTTATAAAGATCAATCTTTTTAAAAGAATATCCACGTTCACACATTTCAAGCGCAAGTTCTAATACAGTTAATAAACTTTTTTCTTTCGGAGATGCATCTAAACCTTTTTCATAAATTTCGTTAAGCCGTTTACGTATTGCATTAGCACCACTTGTCATTACATCAATATCAAAGTCCTCTGCACGAACGGTAAAATATGTTGCGTAATATAACAGTGGGTGATGAACTTTAAACCATGCAATTCGTACGGCGTTTAAAATATATGCTGCAGCGTGAGCTTTAGGGAACATATATTTTATTTTTTTACATGAATCAATATACCAATCAGGAACATCGTGGGCTCGCATATCTGCTTCCATTTCTTCTGTTAAGCCACGACCTTTACGGACTGATTCCATAATTTTAAATGCTTTAGAAGGCTCTAACCCATAATACATTAACCCTACCATAATATCGTCACGACAACCAATAACATCTTTTAACGTACAAATGCCGTTTCGAATTAATTCTTGGGCATTCCCTAGCCAAACATCGGTCCCATGGGAAAGACCTGAGATTTGTAATAATTCCGAGAATGTCGAAGGATGAGTTTCCTCTAACATTTGACGGACAAACCGTGTTCCGAATTCAGGAATGCCGAGTGTACCGGTTTTACACATAATCTGTTCTTCAGTTACACCTAATGGCTCAGGACCACTAAAAATCCCCATTACTTCAGGGTCATCGGTTGGAATTGTTCTTGGATCTATGCCACTCAATTCTTGTAGCATCCGCAGAACCGTAGGATCATCGTGACCAAGAATGTCAAGTTTCAATACATTGGCATCAATGGAATGGAAATCAAAATGAGTAGTTCGCCACTCTGCACTTTGATCATCGGCTGGATATTGGATTGGTGTGAAATCATAAACATCCATATAATCTGGGATGACGATAATTCCTCCTGGGTGTTGACCCGTTGTTCTTTTAACCCCGGTCATGCCCATCGATAATCGTTCTCGTTCTGCGTTACGTAAATGAATATTATGATCTTCTTCAAAGCCTCTTACATATCCGTAAGCCGTTTTATCCGCAACAGTACCAATTGTTCCTGCTCGATACACATAATCTTCACCGAATAATACTTTCGTATAATTGTGAGCTCGTGGCTGATATTCTCCTGAGAAGTTTAAGTCGATGTCTGGTACCTTATCTCCATTAAAGCCAAGAAATGTTTCAAACGGTATATCCTGTCCATCTTTATTATAAAACGTTCCACATTTTGGACATTGTTTATCAGGTAAGTCAAAACCACTACCAATGGAACCGTCTGTGATAAATTCCGAATGTTTACAATTTGGACATACATAATGCGGTGGCATTGGATTTACTTCTGTAATTTCCATCATCGTTGCAACAAAGGATGAACCGACAGACCCCCGAGAACCAACTAAGTAACCATCACTTAATGATTTTTTTACAAGTTCATGGGAAATTAAATAAATAACCGCGAATCCATTTCCGATAATACTTTTCAATTCTTTTTCCAAGCGTTTTTCAATTATTTCAGGAAGAGGATCACCATAAATTTTTTTCGCCTTTTCATAGCTCATATTCGTTACTTTATCTTCTGCACCTTCAATTTTAGGTGTATATAGTTGGTCACGGATAACTTGAATCTCTTCAATTGAATCAGCAATTTTATTCGTATTATGAACAACAATTTCTTTCGCCTTTTCTTCGCCTAAAAATTGAAAAGCTTCCAACATTTCATCCGTTGTTCGGAAATGTACATCTGGTAACTTCCAACGATTGAGTTGGTTAGCACCACCTTGCGAATTTATTAAAATTTTACGATATATTTTATCTCTTGGATGCAAATAGTGTACGTTTCCTGTTGCTACAACTGGAATGTTTAATTTATCGCCGACTTGAATAATTTTCTTTATCGTTTCTTCCAGTTGTTCTTCACTTTGAACGGTGTCATTTTCAATTAAATGAGCATACACAGCCTTCGGATGAACTTCTAAAAAGTCATAGAATTTCGCCACTTCTTCGAGTTCCTCGACGGATTTTTGTTGTGCTGTTTCAAAAACTTCACCTTTATCACATGCAGAGCCAACTAATATCCCTTCACGATACTCCATTAGCACAGATCTTGGGATACGTGGTACACGATAAAAATAATTCACATGGGACTCCGAAACGAGTTTAAATATATTTTTAAGTCCTACTTGATTTTGAGCAAGTAATGTTGCATGATATGGTCTACTTCTTTTGTAACTTGTATCACTTTTACTGTATTCATTTAATTCATCGAGGCATGTAATCCCTTTTTCTTTAGCCTCTTTTAATAGTTTTATAAGTATAAAGCCTGTTGCTTCTGCGTCATATATTGCCCGATGATGCTGTGTCAGTTCTACATTTAGTTTTTTTGCTAACGTATTTAATCGATGATTTTTCATATCAGGAAAAATAAATCTTGCTAACTCTAACGTATCAATTGTCGGATCGGTGTATTTTCCTTTTCCTATTTTTTGATACCCAACATTTAAAAAGCCTGTATCGAAGGAAGCGTTATGAGCAACGATGATGGAATCGCGACTCCAATCATAAAAGCGTTGTAACACTTCTTCAGGATCAGGAGCATCTTTTACCATATCATCCGTAATGCCTGTTAATTCAATTGTAAAAGCAGATAAAGGATGATGTGGATTAGCAAAAGATTCGAACTTATCAATGACTTCTCCATTCTTAATTTTAACTGCAGCAAGTTCAATTATCGTATTATAAACCGCTGAAAGACCTGTCGTTTCAACATCAAATACAACATATGTGGCGTCTTCTAAATTCCAATTAGTCGGATTATAGACGATTGGAACACCGTCATCAACAAGATTTGCTTCAACACCATAAATAACTTTAATTCCTTGTTTTTTTGCTTGTTTATAAGCTTCTGGAAAGGATTGAACAACAGCGTGATCAGTTATGGCTACTGCCTTATGCCCCCATTTGGCTGCCTGTGCAATTAAGTCACTCGCCGAAACTACAGCATCCATTTGGCTCATTTGAGTATGGGCATGTAGTTCAACACGTCTTTCTCCTTCTGGCGCGAGATCTTTTCGAATGCCCTTTGGTTTTATTTCATTAATATCGTTAGCCATTAAAACTAAATCTCTAACAAACGTATCATTTTGGACATTCCCGCGTACTTTAACCCACATACCTTTTTTTATACGGTTTAGTTTTTCTTTATCTTCCTTATTGTCTTTAGAAAACATTTTTACAAGAATGGAATTGGTATAATCAGTCATTTTAAATTCTAGTAATGTTCGACCACTACGCAATTCTTTCGTTTCACATGCAAAAATATAACCTTCAACAACGATCCTGCGCTCTTCTTCTGTAATTTCATTTAAAGTACGGTACTCTTGATCTCCTTGAATTGGATAACCAATGATAAGCGGACCTTGTTCCTCATTTTCTTCTTTGTTTTCAACAACAGGTTTTTGCATGTCCAATACCGCTTGTTTGGCTCGTTCTTCATCTTCTTTTTGACGCTCAATAAGGAACTGTTGATATATTTCATCGTTTGTTTGATAGTTTTCATCAACATCGAATTGAAGCGGTGGAAAACCATATTGTTGGTATAAATTTAAAATAATAGGCGCATATTTTTTCTTTAAAGTTATACGTTCCGTATCATTTCGTGCTTGGACAATTATTTTGTTCCCTGCTATTTTCGGAACCTGATCATTCAACAAGGTTAATAGTACAGGAGACATTCCGTCCAACTGTTGAATAATATATTTCCAATATTCTTGTACAATTTGTCCATTTACTTCTTGATTAAGGGTTTTAATCATAAAAGAAATTGTAGCAATTTCTGCAAACGTTTCTTTTAATCGAGTCGTAAAGGGGAGAAAGACTTGGAAAGGAAGGACCGATTCAAGTAAAAAATGAAACTCCCATTTTCTGGCTTTCTTCTCTATTACTAACTTTTCGATTTCACCATTTTTAAAATATGGAAAATATTGATCTTCCCTTAAATTTAATTGTTGTAAAAGAATTTGAAAATGCTCTTTATGTTTATTCATTTGATTCATATAATCCCCCCGTAGGATTACAGATTTTCTTCATCCATACCTCTACTAAAAGACGTATCAAAAATGTCATGGACTATTATAACATAAACCAATATTTCTATCAGTTCGTTATTGTTGCTTACATTCAAGTAAAAAGAAAAGGAGGCTGAATGAATAGTCAGCCCCAAATATATTATGCTTTTGCTAGTTCATTTATCATTTGGTCAACAGCGATTTCTTTCACTTCACCTGTTTGACGATCTTTCATCTCAACGATTCCGTCACTAGCTTTTTTACCAATAGTAATTCTTGTTGGTATGCCAATTAGATCACTGTCAGCAAATTTTACACCGGCACGTTCATTTCGATCATCTAATAATACTTCGAAACCTGCTTTTTGTAATCGATGATAAACATCAAAGCCTAAAGACGTTTGGGTTTCGTCTTTCATATTAACAATAAGGATATGAACTTGATATGGAGAAACAACCTCTGGCCATACAAGTCCTTTATCATCTGCAAATTGTTCAGCGATGGCCATCATTAATCTTGAAATACCGATTCCATAGCAACCCATAATCATTGGTTGAGAACGACCATTTTCATCAAGAAAAGTTGCATTTAATGCATTACTATATTTTGTACCTAGTTTAAATACATGACCAACTTCAATACCTTTTGCAAATTTTACTGTGCCTTTACCATCTGGTGAAGGATCTCCTTCTTGAATAAAGCGAAGATCTGCGTATGTGTCTACTTGAAAATCACGATCAGGGTTAACATTTACATAATGCATGTGTTCTTCATTGGCACCACAAACACCGTTAACAATATACTGGACTGCAATATCTGCAATCACTTTTACATTTTGAACACCGATAGGTCCGACGTTGCCAATTTGACAACCGATGATTCGTTCAGTCTCTTCTGGTGTTGCTAGTTCAACAACTGAAGCATCTAGTAAATTTTTCACTTTCACATCATTTACTTCATGGTCACCACGAACTAGAACAAGAACAAATTCGCCGTCAACTTTAAATAATAATGATTTTATCGTATCTTCGGACTGAATTTTTAAGAAGGTTACAACATCTTCAATCGTTTTATGTTCACCAGTATTGACTTTTTGTAATTCTTTTAATGGTTCATCCTTTTTATTATAGGTTGTGACGACTTCAGCCATCTCAATATTTGCAGCATAGTCAGATTCATCAGAAAAAGCGATTGTATCTTCACCAATTTCAGATAATACCATGAATTCATGGGTACCTTTTCCACCAATTGATCCAGAATCGGCAATAACGGCTCGGAAATTCAAGCCTAATCTTGAGAATATATTCGAATATGCTTCGTACATTTTCTCATACGTTTCATCAAGACTTTCTCTCGTGGTATGGAATGAATATGCATCTTTCATTACAAATTCCCTTCCGCGAAGTAATCCCATTCTCGGGCGTTTTTCATCACGGAATTTTGTTTGGATTTGATACAAGGTTAATGGTAACCGTTTATATGATTTTATCTCATCACGAACAAGTGCAGTAATTACTTCTTCATGAGTTGGACCGAGAGCAAATGGTCGTTCATGACGATCATTTAAACGCATCAATTCAGGACCATAATCATTCCAACGCCCGGATTCTTGCCAAAGTTCTGCCGGTTGTAATGCTGGCATTAATAATTCAACACCACCGGCTTTATCCATTTCTTCACGGACAATTTTTTCAATCTTTTGTAAAACACGCCAGCCTAACGGCATATACGTATAAACACCACTAGCCACTTGACGGATGAAACCGGCGCGTAGTAATAGTTTATGACTTTTAATTTCTGCATCTGATGGAACTTCTCTTAAAGTAGGAATAAAAGTATTGCTTTGCTTCATTTTTTACACCTCAAAGTCTATTCTATTTTCTATTTTAAAAAGAATCGTTGAATATCGTTCCATGTTACTAGTATCATAAGCAACATGAGTAATGAAAAACCAATCAAATGGACAAAACCTTCTTTTTCTTTACTTACAGGTTTACCCCGTAATGCTTCAATGGCAAAAAACGTTAGTCTTCCACCATCAAGGGCTGGTATTGGAAGTAAATTCATAATCCCCAAGTTTATACTTAGCATTGCGCCCCAACGTAATAAATTAAAGAACCCTGATTCTGCAACCATTTCTGTGGAAGCGTAAATGGCAACAGGACCGCCAAAGGCATCAATCGTAAATCCCCCACTAATCAAATCTCCTAAAATGATGAAAATCGTTTTAATCCAAAACCAAGTCTCTGTAAATCCATAAGTAAAAGCACTTAATACTGATTGATCCATCGGGGCATATACACCGATTTTACCTTGTCCTTCCACTTCCTTCGGTACAACATCAATTTCGATGTTTTCGTTATCTCGTTCTATTTGGAACGTTAATGTTTCACCAGGGTTATCACGGACAATTTCAACAATTTCTGTCCAAGTTTCCACTTTTTCACCATCAATGGCTTGAACAGTATCCCCTTCTTTTAATCCAGCTTCAATGGCCGCACCATCTTCAGTAATAACCCCTAGCTTTGCTTCTTCAGAAGGTACACCTTGTAACAATCCGATAATAATGAAAACAACAATGGCTAAAAGAAAATTAAAAAGAGGACCAGCAAATATTGTTAATGTTCTTGCTAGTAGTGGTTTACTTGCAAATTGACGATCTAATGGAGCAATTTGATTTTCAACTCCATTTTCAACAATCTGGGCTTTTGGGTCAATTTTATAAATTTTACTTTGTTCATCGTCCTCTTCTTCAATACCTTGGATAAATAGATCTTTTTCAATGTCTGCCCGCTCAATTTCAATAATTCTTGCATTTGGATATTTACTCTTTTGATTAAGGATAATTTTTTGAACGGTTTCTTCATTATCCAATATTAAACCTACCCGAAGCCCAGGCTTTAATTCGATTAATTCGGGATCTTCACCGGCCATACGCACATATCCACCGAGGGGTAATAATCGAATCGTATAAACAGTTTCATTTTTTTTGAAGGCAAATAATTTGGGACCAAAACCTATGGCAAATTCACGACATAAGATCCCTGCTCTTTTGGCGAAAAGGAAATGACCTAATTCGTGAAAAAATACAAGGGCTCCAAACAATAATATAAATGCTAAGACAGTTGACAGTGTACTCACAATGATTACCCCACCTTTGTGAAAATAAGATTTACAATTAATTTTATTCTATTTTCTCATGAATAAAAAATAACTTGTCTTCATTTTTAAAAAACTACTCATTAATATCGGCTAACAACTTCTCGTGTTTCTTTATCAACTTGTAAAATAGTCTGTAAATCTGGATTGGCAATAACTTGATGGGAGGTCAATGCTTTTTCAATCCAGTCTTCAATTTGCAAAAAAGAAATTTCTCCAGCTAAAAATGCATGAACAGCAACTTCATTTGCGGCGTTTAGGACTACAGGTAAGGTACCACCAATTTTTCCTGCTTCGTAAGCAAATTGTAAACATCTGAAACGATCAAAATCCATTTTTTCAAAATGAAGTTTGCCAATTGTTGCTAAATCCAATCTTTCCGATTTCGTAGGAATTCTTTCTGGATACGTTAATGCATATTGAATGGGAATTCGCATATCTGCTGTACCAAGTTGTGCAATAATGCTGCCATCTTTGAATTCGACCATTGAATGGATCGTACTTTCTCTGTGAAGTAAACAATCGATTTTTTCATACGGTTGATTAAATAACCAATGGGCTTCAATCACTTCGAGACCTTTATTCATCATTGTAGCCGAATCAATCGTAATTTTTGCACCCATGGACCAATTTGGATGATTTAATGCATCTTCTACTGTCACATTTTCTAATTCAGCCCTTGATTTATCTCGAAAACTACCACCGGATGCGGTAATTATTAATCTCTCTATTTCCTTATCACTTTCCCCATTTAAACATTGAAATATTGCGGAATGTTCACTATCTACAGGTAGTATTGCGACATTTTTCTCTTTTGCCTTTGCCATCACAATGTGCCCTGCTGTTACTAACGTTTCTTTATTCGCGATAGCGATCGTTTTTCCTGCTTCAATCGCTTTTAGTGTCGGTAAAAGACCAACACTACCTAAAATCGCATTTACTAATACTTGTGATTCCTTATATGTGGCTACCTCGATTAATCCTTCTTCTCCATAATAAATCTTTATATGACTTGAAAACTCAGCTCTTAATTTTTCTTGATCTTCTTTACATTGAACAGATACGACTGATGGTTGAAATTCTTGAATAATCTTTCTCGTTAAATCAAGATTTCTTCCTACTGCGATTGCCTGTAATTTAAAACGATCGGGGTTGGATCGTATACAATCTAATGTTTGAGTGCCTATAGAACCTGTTGCACCTAATAAACTAATTCCTTTCATACCCTCTCACCTCAAATATATGAAAAAACAGCTGCTTCATTCGAAATTTGTCTATATGAATTGAAGAAAATGTAACAACGGCATAACAAATAGCCAGCTATCTACCCGGTCGAGTATGCCACCGTGACCTGGCAGGATATTCCCTGAATCCTTCACATCGTAAAGTCGTTTCAAAGCAGATTCCACTAAATCACCTAACTGACCAAATGCGGATAGAACAATCGTAATCAAAAATAAACGGATTAACGAATATTCTTGTCCTAAATTAGTGAAGAAGAAAAAGATCAGCATAACAATTAATGCACAAATGACGCCGCCAATCGAACCTTCCACCGTTTTGTTGGGGCTAATTGTCGGTGCCAGTTTCTTTTTACCAAATTTTCTTCCAATAAAGTAGGCCCCTGAATCCGTAGCCCAAATGAGAAATAGAGCAAAAAAGATATATAAAATCCCTTCCATTCTCGTTTCAATAATATAAAAAAAGCCAATCCCTATGTATAAAATCGTTAAAACTGAATAAGCCACATTTTCGAAAGAAAATTTGTTATGACTCATAATCGAATATGTCATTAAAATAAGGAAACCGAAAAAGATAAGTTCAATTTTTAATTCTAAATCTAGAAATGAAAATAATGGATACTGATCAATTGGAATTAAAAATACCCATAATATCAATAATGAAAATATTCCAGGAAAAGATCGTATGTCTATATTTTTCATCCTTAAAACTTCAAATAAGGCAACGGAAGCCATCGCATAAATTAAGATTAAAAACGGAATTCCTCCGATGAATGTTAATGGCAAAAAAATTAATGCTGCAATGACTCCTGTGATTATTCGCTGTATCATGAAAACCCACCTTTAAATTCCGCCAAATCGACGTGATCGTTTTTGATATTGTTCTATTGCTTTTAAAAACTCGTCTTCATCAAAATCCGGCCACAACACATCCGTAAAGCAAAATTCAGTATAGGCTAATTGCCACAGCATAAAATTACTTAATCGAATTTCTCCGCTTGTACGAATTAATAAATCTGGATCCGGTAAATGTTTTGTCATTAAATAATTAGAAAATAATTCTTCCGAAATATGTTCTTCAAGAATTTTCCCATCTTTAAGATCATGGGCAATTTCTTTCACCGCGTGTATAATTTCAGCGCGACTACCATAGTTTAAAGCAAAATTTAATATCAAGCCATTATTATTTTTCGTATCATGAATTGCTTTATCCACTGCGCGAAGTGTATGTTTAGGGATTTGCGTGCGATCTCCAATCATTTGCACTTTTACATTTTTTTCAACAAGTTCAGGTAAATAAATTTTTAAAAACTCTTCTGGAAGATTCATTAAAAAATCAACTTCACTTTTCGGTCGCTTCCAGTTTTCAGTTGAAAAAGCAAACATTGTAAGCGTTTCGATTCCGAGATCATTTGCTAAAATCGTAATGTTTCGAACTACTTTCATTCCTTCATGGTGTCCCGCTACTCTAGGTAAAGAACGTTTTTTAGCCCACCTTCCATTTCCATCCATTATGATCGCTACATGTCTTGGAATCACGGATGATTTTATTTTATCCATACGTTCAGCAACAGTTTTAGGCACTGTTTGCTTCTTGAAAAATTTATTATAAAACATAGTCCATCCTCCACTTTAACCTCAAAAAAGCATATGTATACAGGAATAAGGTGACAATTCAAATCTCGATAAGTTCCGTTTAGTAGTGATGAGATGAATGTAAAGATCTATCCTTATTCCATTAGTAAATTATACCAGTTTTCCTTCCATTAAAGAATAAAAAAGTCAACGGAATACATACATTATATAGGAAAATGGATATAGAAAAAACCCCTGAATCCTATAGGGGTTTTAATCAATATTTTTTACATATGGACGTGATGGATACTTATACTTCTAAAATTTCGTCTTCTTTTTCTTTCGTCATCTGATCAATTTTTGCAATATATTCATCAGTTAATTTTTGGACATCATCCGTTAGACTTCGTAGCTCGTCTTCAGTAATATCTCCGTTCTTTTCTTGTTTTTTCAAATCATCATTTGCGTCTCTTCGTATATTGCGAATAGCTACTTTCGCATCTTCAGACTCTTTTTTCACTTGTTTTACTAATTCTTTTCTGCGTTCTTCTGTCAAAGGTGGGAAAATTAGTCGCACAACGGTACCATCACTTGTCGGGTTAATGCCTAAGTCTGATTTTTGAATTGCTTTCTCTACTTCGCTTACAATAGATTTGTCATAAGGTTGAATGACTAACATTCTTGCCTCTGGAACAGAAATCGAAGCAATTTGGTTAATTGGAGTTGGAACACCGTAATATTCTACTTGGATACGATCTAATAAGGAAGCATGTGCTCGTCCTGCACGGATGGATGATAAGTTACGAGAATAGGCTTGAACGGCTTTTGTCATTCGATCTTTTGCATTATTCATGATATCATTAGCCATAAATTTATTTCCCCCTCACTATGGTTCCGATTGTTTCACCTAGAACGGCTTTTTTAATATTTCCTTCTTCCATAATTGAGAATACGATAAGTGGAATGTCATTATCCATACATAATGTAGAAGCTGTAGAATCCATTACTTGTAAACCGTTTTTAATCACTTCTAAGTATGAAAGCTCTGTATATTTTTTAGCGTTGCGATCTTTCATCGGATCAGCGGTATACACGCCGTCAACGTTATTTTTTGCCATTAAAATAACATCTGCTTCAATTTCAGCAGCTCTCAATGCAGCAGTCGTATCCGTTGAAAAATATGGATTACCTGTACCTGCAGCAAAAATAACCACCCGGTTTTTTTCAAGGTGACGAATGGCACGACGACGAATATACGGTTCAGCCACTTGTCTCATTTCTATAGAAGTTTGCACTCTTGTTTCAATACCTAGTTGTTCAAGACTATCTTGTAGTGCCAAAGAATTCATTACCGTTGCCAACATTCCCATATAATCAGCTGTGGCTCGATCCATTCCCATCTCACTACCGACTTTTCCACGCCAGATATTTCCACCGCCAACAACAACGGCGACTTCAACACCTAATTCAGCAACTTCTTTCACTTGAGTTGCAATCGATTTTATAATCGTTGGGTTAATTCCAAATCCCTGGTCACCGGCTAAAGCCTCACCGCTCAATTTTAAAACAACACGTTTATATTTTGGTTTAGTCATAGAAAGCCCCCGCTATGTATCAAATCATTGATATTTTAAATACATCTGTTTTCTTTAAAAAGGTTGACAAGGAAGTAATAAATTAAACAAAATAATCATTACTATCCCAACGTCAACCTTTTACATTATTATTTATTTTTAACTTGGCTCATAACTTCTTCAGCAAAGTTATCTTCACGTTTTTCTAAACCTTCACCAACTTCATAACGAATGAAACCTTTTATTGTTGCATTGTGAGATTTAACGAATTTTTCAACAGTCACATCAGGGTTTTTAACGAATTCTTGGTCAACAAGCGTAATTTCTTTAAAGAATTTTTTCAAACGACCTTCTACCATTTTTTCTACAATATTTTCTGGTTTACCTTCATTTAAAGCTTGTTGTTTTAAAACTTCTTTTTCATGTGCAATGACATCTGCAGGCACTTCAGCTTCATTTAAGTATTTCGGATTTAAAGCTGCTACATGCATTGCTACATCTTTCGCAACAGACTCATCTGTCGTTCCTTCTAAAACAGTCAATACAGAAATACGACCGCCTAAGTGTTGATAAGCACCAAATGCAGCATTGTCATCTTTCGTAACTACTTCGAAACGACGAAGTGTAATTTTTTCACCGATTTTCGCAATTGCAGCATTTAAATGTTCGCTCACAGTCGTTCCATTTTCCATTTTTTGTTCAAGCGCTTCTTCAACTGTAGCTGGTTTATTTTTCAAAATATGAGTTGCTAACTCATGAACTAATGTTAAAAATTGTTCGTTTTTGGCAACAAAGTCTGTTTCCGCATTTACTTCTAAAATAACTGCATCGTTTCCTTCGGTAACAATTGATGTAATACCTTCTGCAGCAATACGGTCTGCTTTTTTCGCAGCTTTTGCAATTCCTTTTTCACGTAATAAATCGATGGCTTTATCCATGTCACCATTTGTTTCCGTTAATGCTTTTTTGCAGTCCATCATTCCTGCACCAGTTTTTTCACGTAATTCTTTGACCATTTGGGCTGTAATTGCCATATTTTTTTCCTCCTTGAATAGTAAATATGTATCTTTTAGTATGTATCAAGAAAAAATATTCATTTATAAACAGACTATCTTTTAAAAAAGGTGATAAGGGATTGCCCTCTTATCACCTATATCATTCAAAGCTTACTCAGCAGTTTCCGCTACTACTTCTTTTTCTTCAACAGCAGTTTCTTCTTCGCCTTGTTTTGCTTCTAAGATCGCATCTGCCATTTTACTTGTGATTAATTTTACTGCACGAATCGCATCGTCATTAGATGGAATGACATAATCGATTTCATCCGGGTCACAGTTTGTATCAACCATTGCAACAATTGGAATATTTAATTTACGCGCTTCTTGCACTGCAATACGTTCTTTACGTGGATCGATGATGAAGATTGCATCTGGTAAATCCTTCATCTCTTTGATTCCACCAAGAAATCTTTCTAATTTTTCTTGTTCTTTCTTTAATCCAACAACTTCTTTTTTCGGTAATACATCAAATGTACCGTCTTCAGCCATTCTTTCAAGATCTTTTAATCTTTGCACACGTTTGCGGATTGTTTGGAAGTTTGTTAAAGTACCACCTAACCAACGATGGTTAACATAGAACATTCCAACACGTTCAGCTTCTTCTTTAACAGATTCTTGTGCTTGTTTTTTAGTACCGACAAAAAGTACATTTCCACCATCAGCAGCAAGTTCTTTTAAGAAGTTATACGCTTCTTCAACCTTTTTAACCGTTTTTTGAAGGTCAATAATGTAGATGCCGTTTCTTTCTTGGAAAATGTATTTTTTCATTTTTGGATTCCAACGGCGAGTTTGGTGTCCAAAATGTACACCTGCTTCAAGTAATTGTTTCATTGATAAAACTGACATAAAAAAATTCCTCCTAATAAAATTGGTTTATGTTCCTCCGCCCGCTTCTTCTTCAAACAGCACTGAAAAATGTTCAGCACCCCTGTTCGAATCTGCGAACGTGTGTATTCACACCATTAGATAATATAGCATATATCATATTGACATTCAAGGTCCATTTCAAATTTATTTAACTAAAAATGGTAGGTGAAAACGATTCTGATAAAATTGAAGACAGTCTATGTAATACAGAATGATATTTTTAATATAAAGATTCTTTATTATTTAAGTTCTGTAACTTATATAGTTCTGGAGAAAATTTTATGATTAGTTCAATTTCTGTCTTACCTTTATCTAAAATTTTAGCTACTTCTTCAACAGTTTTCCCAGCCTTTAATAGTTCTTTGATTTGCTCTTTTTCAAATTCATGTTCAGTAAGTACTTTATTTTTATTAGATTCAATATGCTCTTTACCATTCCAATCAACGATGTCTTCTTCATTTACATGTTCATTAGTATTATCGGTTACCGATTGTTTAGCCGTATCTTGCATGTTTTCATAGGTTTTAATAGCTGCATAAAATGGCTGACTTTCCACTGAACGTTTGCCGTTATTTTCGGTTTTACTGTTCTCAAATGTTAAATGTTGCTTTTCTTCAGAAGAAACTTGACTTGTTTGAACCTCTTTTAATTTTTTTATAAATGCCTCATTTTCTTCCTGCATTTGTATAAAAAAGGAGGACATTGAATCCTCAAGTTCTTCATTTAGCTGACGATATTTTTTTTCTAAATCCAACAATTGATTTTGTCTTTTAAATAACAAGATTATGGCAAAAATTACTATAATTACGAGTAAAAAGTTAATGATACTAAGGAATTCCATTTTATACTCCTTTAACCGCGAATATCTATAATGTGCCCTTTAAAAGGATGATTGGTTGAAGGTTCTCCTTCGTCTCTCCTTGACTTTTTCGGTAGAGATTGTTCATCTTTTTCTTTATTATATTTATCATCAAGGTTCGTTTGTAATTTTGATGTTGCTCCGTTTTTAATGACCGTTTTACGTCTCTTCTCATCCTCTTTTACTACCGCTATACTTGCTTGTGCATTGGCATGATTCGAACGTTCATTTAATTCATTTTGTATTTTACTTGCATCCTGTGTTCGAGGGATTGCAATTTGCAATTCTATCGTTTTTAAACTCATCAGACCATCGCCTCTTATATTTGGATTTCAAACGATGTCTATTCTGAGATGGTTAATTTTGTAAATAATTACGTAATTTTTTAATAGTTTTAGAATGAATTTGTGAAATTCGAGAAGTTGATAAGTCAAGTACTTGTCCAATTTCTGTTAATGTTAGTTCTTCCTGATAAAATAAGCTTAATACAATTTGTTCTTTTTTCGTTAATTGTTTAATTGCCTCGGAGAGCTCTTTTATTCGTTCAGAAAAAAGTATACTTTCTTCAGGGGTCTTCACTTTATCATCTTGAATAACAAAAGATTGCTGTTCTTTTTCCTTTCCGTTTTGCGGAATATGATCATCTATGGATAAAATATTGGACAAAAAACTTTCATCCATAAGCGCATTCACTTCATCAATTGTTAAATTTGTTTCTTTTGCAATCTCTTCTGGTGTTACCTTCCGCAAATATTTTTGTTCCAGTTTTTGTATGGTTTGCTCTAATTTTTTCGCCTTTTCTCTCGTTTTTCTAGGTAACCAGTCCTCTTTCCGAAGTCCGTCTATTATTGAACCACGAATTCGAAATGAAGCATAGGTTTCAAACTTCAGTTCTCGTGTAGGATCATATTTCTCCAATGCCTCATATAAACCAAAAAAACCTAAACTAATCAGTTCTTCTTTCGATATTGATTTAGGTAATGTTTTATAGATTTTTTCGACGATGATATGTACAAGGGGTGTAAATTTTTTTACAAGTTTATTTCCAGCATGATCATCACGTTTTTTTGTCCATAAATAAAATAAATCTTCGATCTCTGAATTTCTCTTTGTCTCTTCATTATGTTTTACATGTATCGAATAAGGCATGTACTCCCCTCCTTGCCATCGTTATATGCTTTACTAACTAATTGGAATCAAATTTCTTTCATCCCTTTATTGACTGTTCGGACTAGAAGGATTCCAGTCTCAGGATTAAATTCAATTGTTCGACCACTTGTTCCACCTACATCTTCACTAACTAACGGTATAGCATAACGTTGTAGTGCCTTCTTCACTGCCTCCACATTCCTTGGTCCAATTCGCATGTGGTCATTTTTTGTATGAAAAGTAAACATTTGTGCACCTCCAGCAATTTTCGCTTTCAGTTGTTTCTGTGACACTCCTTTTGATTCTAATAATCTAATTAAGGTGACAATGGCCGTATCTGCAAATTTTGCTTTATGCATTGTTTTCCCTTTTGCTAAATTAGAATCCGGAAGCATCACATGAGCTAGACCTGCAATTTGTTTACTTAAGTCGTAAAGGACGACACCGACGCATGAACCAAGTCCTGATGTTCGAATTTTTTTAGGTGCTTTGCAGTAACTCATATCTGCAATGCCAACTTTTACAACATTTTCATCCGTTTTCATTTCGTTGCAACTCCGAGTTTCGTAAGAATATAACGATAGGAATCTGTGTCAGGCATAAGGAAAAAATGTCCCTTAATTGGAGATTCGCTTTGATGATTTGAATACGATTCAATGATCTCAGTATCAATCACAATAGCGTAATCACTTTCCTTTGATATTTCCAAAAGCCCGTAACTAATGATTGCACCAAACATATCAATGCCAACATCAGGGACCGTTGGAACGACTTGCATTTGTAAAAAATCGGATAAAGCAGATAAATACGAACCAGCAACAATATTTCCCATCTCTTGAAAGGCAGAAAGAGCAATGTCAGAATAAGGCGGTTCTTGAAAAGAAAACTTAACACTACCTGTTAATTGCCGAACAAACAAGCTGGCCTGTTCTATTGGCAGTACGAAAAACATATTTCCTTTAAGATCACCTTCAATTTGTAAAAAGATGGCTGCTACAGATTCATCTGGACCGCCAACCATTTCCATCATTTCATTAAAGGTAACAACTTGAACAGACGGAACCTTCATTTGTAGACGTTTTTTTACTAACTTCGACAATGCTGTTGCAGCATTTCCTGCTCCAATATTCCCTACTTCCTTTAAAACATCAAGTGCAGTTTGATTAAGGGTCTCTTTATTTACCATTAGGAAACACGATCCTCATCTTCTTTTAATATAGTTTCTAATTTTAATATTATAAGTAGACGATCAGCGACTTTTACTACACCTGTTATATAATTTTGTTGTATATTACCTACAACATCCGGTTGTGGTTCGATATTCTTTTCTTGAATATTAATCACATCGTTCGCTTCATCTACAATAAAACCGACTTCTTTATTTTCCCAAGTCACAATAATAATTCTGGTATTTTGATTGTATTCAACTGGTTCCATGTCAAATCGAATACGTAAATCAAGAATCGGAGTAATGACACCGCGTAAATTTATGACCCCTTTAACATATGGTGGTACATGCGGTACTCGAGTTATAGTCATCATTTTTTCAATCGAAACAACATTTTTCACATCTATTGCATATTCTTTTCCATTTAAGGAAAAGGCGACTAATTTCATCTCTTCTTTTAAAACTTCTTGGACCATCCGATTCACTTCCTTTCCAAGACTATTTAATCAAAGCATTACAATCAACAATTAATGCAACTTTTCCGTCTCCTAAAATCGTTGCACCTGAAATGGCAAATACATTGGTTAAATAATTTCCAAGTGATTTTAATACAATATCTTCTTGGCCAATAAAGGAATCTACAATTAATCCAGCAAGTTTATCCCCTTTCCGGATAATAATCGTTGATAAATATTCATCTTTTTCTTTAACCTGAGGTACATCAAAGATTTGATCTAAATAGAGCAACGGAACAACATTACCACGATAGTCAAAAACCGGTTGTTCATGAGCATAGCGAATATCAGATTCACGAATAATCGCAGTTTCAATAATTGAAGAAAGCGGAATCGCATATGTTTCTTCTTGAACGTTTACTAACATGACCGAAATAATTGATAAAGTTAAAGGCAACTGGATAATAAATTGCGTTCCTACGTTTTCTTTTGAGTGAACGGAAACCGTACCACCTAACGATTCGATTGTGCTTTTAACAACATCAAGTCCAACACCGCGACCGGATATATCGGAAACTTTTTCCGCCGTCGAAAAACCGCTAGACAGAATTAAATTATAAATTTCATTATCTGATAACGTAGCTTTTTCTTCTTCTGAAATGAATCCTTTTTGAACTGCTTTTGTTGCGACTTTTTCTCTATTAATCCCTGCTCCATCATCATTGATTTCAATAAAAACATAATTTCCACTATGGTATGCTTTTAATTCAATCGTCCCTTCTTCTGATTTTCCTTTTTTCAGACGAATTTCTGGGCTTTCGATACCATGATCGACGGAATTTCTCAATAAATGAACTAATGGATCACCAATTTCATCGATTACGGTTCTGTCGAGTTCGGTATCAGCGCCAATAATTTTTAGATTAATTTTTTTATTTAATTCTCGAGATAATTGACGGACCATTTTCGGAAACCGATTAAATACCGTTTCTACAGGAACCATGCGCATGGTTAAAACAACAGATTGTAAATCGTTCGTAACCCGAGACATTTTTTCCACTGTTTCAATTAATTCTTGATGATTGACTTCCTTTGCAATTTGATCAAGTCGACCACGGTCAATGACAAGTTCTTCAAATAAATTCATTAATGTATCTAATCGTTCAATGTTAACACGTATCGTTTTATTCGTTTTTGAATTTGTTTTGGTTTCCTTTTTTAAATTTTGCTTTTGTCTCGTACGTTCAACCTTTTTGCTGTCAGTATTTTGTTTATTTTTTACGTTTAAGTCCAATTCAGTATTTTTTAATTGTTTTATTTTCTGAACATCAATATTTTTAACAATTACATTATCAATCTCGGATACTTTCATAATTTTCTTTTTAACATCATCTTGACCATCTTTTGTAACTAACGTAACGACAAATTCATCATTAAAATTTTCCTCTTCTAAATCTTCTGTTGATGGACTTGACTTAACCACATCGCCCATTTTTTCTAAAACATCGAACACCATATAAACCCTTGCTGCTTTTAACAATGTATCTGAACGGACGATAACAGTAACTTCATATGTATGAAAACCTTGTTCCTGAGCTTGTTCTAAAACGGTCAGTTCAAATTCATCATATATTTGTTTATATTCTTTACCGAATGATTGATCCGTTTTATCTTCAATGACAGTTGCGGCAACTTCCCCGATACTGCTATCCAGTGCTTGACCTGTTTCAATCGCTTTTAACTTTGCAATAACCTCTTCGACATCTTCTTTTCCGTCTCCACCTTCTGCAATTGACTCAATCATATTTTCTAAATGATCAATTCCTCCAAAAATAATATCTAATAGCTGAGAAGAAAATACCAATTTACCATTGCGAATACCGTCTAATACATTTTCCATTTGATGGGTTAAATTTGCCATATCTTCAAACCCCATCGTAGCAGACATTCCTTTTAAAGTATGGGCTGAACGGAAAATTTCATTTATAATGCTCATATCATTTGGATTATTTTCCAATCGTAATAAATTTTGATTGATCGATTGTAAATGCTCTCTTCCTTCGTCTAGAAAAACTTCTAAATACTGATTCATTCCCATTCCGATCACCTCTCATTTACAAATCTAGTAATATGACAAGCTATTTCATCTAAATCTGCAATTTTATCCACATAACCTGTTTGGATTGCTGATTTTGGCATCCCATATATAACAGCTGTATTTTCGGACTCTGCAATTGTATATGTGTTATCGGTATTATGTTTTAGTACTTCCAGTCCATAAGCCCCGTCTGAACCCATACCAGTTAATACAATCGCAATTTTTTGGTGATTTTTTAACTTTGCTGCCGAAAAAAACAATGTATCAACACTCGGGCGATGTCCCTTAACTGGATCATCAGTTGTCAATGAACTAACAATGGAATGACCAACTTGTCTTACTTTTAAATGTTTTCCGCCAGGCGCAATATAAGCAACTCCATTTCTTAGAATTTCACCATGTTCTGCCTCTTTTACCTCGATCGCACTAGCAAAATTTAACCTTTCAGCTAATGATTTTGTAAACCCTTTCGGCATATGCTGAACAATTAATATCGGTGCAGCGAAATTTTTTGGAAGATTTTTTATGACAAACTCTAAGGCTCGTGGTCCTCCAGTTGATGATCCGATTAAAACTAACTTATTATTTCTTTTTTGTGTATAAGAGAAAACTTGATCGGTTGCCGTATTTTGCTTGCCTTTAAATGTTTGATTTCTTAAGCGTAATGGTTTTATATTTGCTCGCTGTGCTTCTATGATTTTCTTGATCAGTTCATCTTTAACTTGACGTAAATCAAATGAGATTGTACTTGAAGGTTTTGGAACAAAATCGAAGGCTCCTTTTTGTATCGCTGCAATCGTATTTTCTGCACCTTCTACCGTAGTACTTGATAACATGATAATTGGAAGTGGTTGTTCATTCATTATTTTTTCAAGGCAATCCAGACCGTTCATGACTGGCATTTCAACATCCATTGTTATGACATCCGGTTCATACCTTTTTAATTTGTTAATCGCATCCGCTCCATTACGGGCCGTTCCAATTACTTGAATTCGTTTGTCACTCGACAGTAAATCTTTAATCATTGTTCGCATAAAAGCAGAGTCATCAACGATCAATACTTTAATTGGTTCCATTCCGTAACCTACTTTCGAAACAAGACGATTTTTAATTTTTCTATGAAACTCGTATTATTTTTGATTTTACTTTCATTTAGATTGGTTGATAAAAATACTTGCGTGATGATGTTGATTTGTTTTGCTGCATAGGATTTTGGATTTAATAAAACAAAAGGGATTTGTCTCTTTACGGCAGTACTTATAATAGAATCTTCAGGTAAAAAACCAATCAGATTACTGTCCTTTTGCAGAAACTGATAAACCGCCTTCTGTAGTCTCATGAGGACAGCATTACTTTCTTTTTCGTTTTTCATCCGGTTTCCTAATAAATGAAAGTTTGAATGAGCATCATTGATCGTTAAAATTTTCATTGCGGAATATGCATCCATAATGGATGTAGGTTCAGGGGTAACGACAACGATAATATCTTGTACACTAGAAAGAAACAAAACCAAATCTTCACTTATCCCTGCTCCCATATCAAAAATGAAATAATCGTAATCGTAAAAAAAGGTATGTATATGATCTAAAAGTTGGTTGACACGATCATTATCGAAACTGATGGCTCCTTCAAGGCCAGAACCACCAGCAATATACTTCAATCCTTCAGGTCCATTTTGTATGATTTGTTCAAATGGGATATCGTTTAAAAAATAATCTGCAATTGTGTATCTCGCTTGATTCCCGACTAATATATCTATATTTCCCATACCTATATCTAAATCAAATAATAGCACCTTTTTCCTATGTTGTGATAACATTATCGATAAATTTAATGCAATGTTCGATTTTCCAACACCACCTTTTCCACTTATGACGGCGATCGTTTGTGCTGCTTTTCGATTGAACCGTTCCCCTCTTACTCGTGCACGCAAATTTCTTGCTTGGTCATTCATCATATGTCCACTCCGATGATTTGATTTATAATGTATTCTTTTGATGCTTCAACGATATCATCTGGGACATCTTGCCCATTTGTAATATAAGCAATCCCCTTTTCATATTTATAGGAAAGGTTAAATAATGATCCGTAATTCATGGTTTCATCTAATTTTGTAAAAATAAACTTATGGATTGGAATATCGGAAAACTGTTCATATATTGTTTCCATATCTTCTTCTTTTGTTGTTAATGAAAACACTAAAAATGATTGCATATCATGACGAAAATCAATCATATTCTTTATATCTTTGACATATTGAGGATTTCGAAAGTTTCTTCCAGCTGTATCAATGAAAACAAAATCTTTATCAGCAAATTTTTTGACGGCCATTTTAAAATCAATCATGTTGTAGCATACTTCACAAGGAACATCTAAGATTTTTGCATAAGTTTTCAACTGTTCTACAGCAGCTATACGATACGTATCTGTTGTAATAAATGCTACATTCTTTTTTAGTTTTAAAACTGTTTCAGAGGCAATTTTAGCTAGCGTTGTCGTTTTCCCTACCCCTGTTGGACCGACAACATTAATAAATTTTTTGTCCAAGTTCATTGGACCAAATGTTACTGTTTCTAAATAGCTTTTCAATTCATTCGCAACAAACAAGACCGCATCTTGTTTTGTCACTTGCTCGTTGTTTTTATAATAATGTTCTATACATCTTGTCTTTATCTCATCTAGGACTCGTTGATGTATATTTTGATTGATCAATCTTTGGTAAATGTCCCGATACATTGATGGTACATGTTGCAACTCTGGTCCGATAGACTTGATATTTTCGACTAAAGCTTTTAATTGCTGAATTTCCTTTAATAACTGTTCTTCATTTTTTTGGTTGTTAACCATTAGACTTTGGGTTTTCTGATCATTATACGCCTCTTTTTTTCTATTCATTTCTTCTTTGCGCTTAACATCGGGATCAATGGCCGCTATCACTTCAATATTTTTTTTGCGAAATAAACCAAAGAAACCTCCGGAATAAACGACTTTTGAATTTAAAATGACGGCATTTTTACCAAGATCTTTACTTATTTTCTTCATCGCCTCAGGCATTGATGATGCAATATATTTTTTTACTTTCAATCAACGTTCACCACCCCAACACTTTGTACTTCAATATTGGCATCTAATTCATTATAGGAAAGTATAGGTACATGTGAAAAAAAGCGTTCGGTTAAATCTCGTACATACATGCGAATTGCTGGTGAACATAGGATAATTGGCGATTGATTTGTCATTTGTACCTGTTCTATATGTTTCTGCATACTTTCCAAGATATTTTGAGTAATTTGTGGATCCAATGCTAAATAGTTGCCATGTTCTGTTTTTTGAATATGATCGGCTATGAGCTTTTCAACTTTACCGCTTAATGTTAATACTTGTAATGTATTGTCATCTTGCTTATATTGATTCGTAATTTGTTTCGCTAGGGCTTGTCTAACATACTCCGTTAATACGTCTGGGTCTGTCGTTAATTTACAAAAATCGGCTAACGTCTCAAAGATGACTGGCAAATTTCGGATCGAAACTCGTTCTTTAAGTAGCTTTGCCAAAACTTTTTGTACATCTCCAATAGATAGTGGTTCAGGTGTTACTTCTTCAACTACAATTGGATATGATTCCTTTAAATGATCAAGGAGTTGTTTCGTTTCTTGACGGCCAAGAAGGTCATGGGCATATTGTTTCAAAACTTCTGTTAAATGTGTACTTACAACCGATGGTGGATCGACTACCGTATATCCAGCGATTTCTGCATCTGTTTTCATATCTTCCGTAATCCATTTAGCTGGTATTCCAAATGAAGGTTCTATTGTATCAATTCCTGTTATAGACGGATCATCTGTCCCAGGACTAATCGCTAAATAATGTTCAAGCAAAATTTCTCCCTTACCAACTTCATGCCCTTTAATCTTTATACGATATTCATTTGGTTCTAGTTGAATGTTATCACGAATACGAACGACAGGTATGACAATCCCTAACTCGATGGCAAGTTGTCGACGAATCATGACGACTCGGTCAAGCAGGTCTCCACCCTGATTCGTATCTGCTAAAGGGATTAATCCATATCCAAATTCAAATTCAATGGGATCGATATGAAGTAAACTGACGACATTTTCTGGTTTTCGTAATTCATCAGAAGCTATTTCTTCCTCTGTTTCCATTGTTTCGGATTCATTATCTATTTGCCCTTTCGTAATCATATACCCACCAAATAATAATAAACCACCGATTGGAACGGTAATATAAAGAGGAATGGGGGTTAATATCCCCATTAAAATAATCGCAAATCCTGCTACATACATCATTTTTGGATAGGCAAATAATTGTTCCGTAATATCCGTACCTAAATTCCCTTCAGAGGCAGAACGAGTTACAATAATACCTGTTGCTGTAGACATTAACAATGCTGGTATTTGAGAAACAAGTCCATCACCAACGGTTAGCATGGAAAAGCGATTGATTGCTTCTCCAATAGACATGTCCATTTGTAACATACCAATAATAATCCCAAAAATAAGATTTATAAAAACAGTAATGATCCCGGCAATTGCATCCCCTTTAACAAATTTACTCGCTCCATCCATAGAACCATAAAAATCTGCTTCACGGGATATATCACTTCTACGTTTTCTTGCTTCTTGTTCAGAAATTAATCCAGCATTTAAATCCGCATCAATGGCCATTTGTTTTCCTGGCATCGCATCGAGTGTAAAGCGAGCAGCTACTTCTGCAACCCTTTCAGATCCTTTTGTAATAACGATAAAGTTAATAATGACAAGAATCAAAAATACGACTAGACCAACCAATATATTTCCGCCGACGACGAAAGAACCAAATGTTTCAACAACGGCACCAGCATCGCCACCTGACAAAATCGCCCTCGTTGTTGAAACATTCAGTGCGAGACGAAACAATGTCATTACTAATAAGAGAGAAGGAAATATAGAAAAATCTAGTGCCGTACGCATATTCATAGCCGCCAATAAAACTAACAAAGCTAATGACATATTAATCATAATTAAAAAACTTAACAATGTTGGCGGTAAAGGGATGACTAACATAACTACTATAAAAATAACGCCAATGATAACGGATAAATCTTTTACTTTCATTCCTTACTCTCCTAACATAACTCCATTTTGAATACTGAAAACCTAATCATGTATTACACTCTTCTTTGAACTCTGTATACATAAGCTAAAATTTCAGCAACGGCTTTAAAAAATTGTTCAGGGATTTCCTGACCGATATCTGTTTCTGCATATAAGCTTCGTGCAAGGGGACGATTTTCGACAATGATCACTTTATTTTCTTTCGCAATCAGTTTAATCTTTTGTGCAACGAAATCGACTCCTTTTGCAACAACATATGGGGCATCCATTTTGGTTTCATCGTATTTTAATGCCACGGCATAATGAGTCGGGTTCGTAATCACAACATCAGCATGAGGAACTTCTTCCATCATTCGCCTGGTTGCAATTTCCCTTTGCCTTTGTTTAATGCGAGATTTAATGAGTGGATCCCCTTCGATATTTTTATGTTCATCTTTAATATCCTGTTTTGACATACGAATATTTTTTTCGAAATCATATTTTTGGTACATATAATCCAAAATGGCAATAAAAAGTAAGCCTCCGCCCATTAACAACCCCATATTACCTACAACAGAAGCGATGGCAGAAAGACTATTTACAGGTGTTGAAGTAATTAAAGTTAATATTTCGGGTAAATGATTTCTAATGAAAATAAAACCGATCACACTAATGATCGAAACTTTTAATATCGACTTAATTAATTCAACAATGGCACGTAATGAAAAGATTCGTTTAAAACCTTTAATCGGATCTAATTTTTCCAATTTCATTTTTAATGGCTCACCTGTAAAAAGAAAACCAACTTGAATATAATTGGCTAATAATGCTGCAATCATTGCCAAAAGAAAAATCGGAGCAACTATTTTCATAAACTGTATAAACATTTCCACTGTAATTGTTTCAATGGTATGTGCTGTTATCTCCATTAAAAAATATTTTTCAAAGGTCATATGAAAGATGTCAAAAAAGTATTTTATAATCAACGGTCCAAAAAAAAGAAGTGTCGAAAAAACAAATAAGATAATAATTGCTGTATTAACGTCTTGACTTTTAGCTGTTTGACCTTTTTTACGAACATCTTGCCTTTTCTTCGGGGTTGCCTTTTCCGTTTTTTCTCCAGCAAAATATTGCAAATCTAAACGGTATTTAAACATCAAGCTCCCCCTTTCTTTAGGATGACGATAAAGGTTGACCTAGAAGTGCCATAAAATCTCTTAAGGCATGCAGTAATAAGTCAAATAAACTTTGTACCGAGAAAATCATTACACCGATAATGATGAATAATAGTATAAAGCCGACTAAAATTTTTACAGGTAAACCGATAACAAAAATATTCATTTGTGGGACTGTGCGAGCAATAATTCCTAATGCAAGGTCCACTATAAATAGACACGCAATAACAGGAATCGATATTTGAAAAGCAATAAGAAACATTGCACTCAGGATTTTAGCGATCATTACAATTATATTTTGTTCGCCAAAGGTTATAAAAGATTGGTCGATCGGAATAAATTGATAACTATAAAAAATTCCATCAATTAACAAATGATGTCCATCAACCGATAATAAAAATAAAAGAGCAAACATATATAAATATTGTCCCATTATCGGGGATTGAGCACCTGTTTGAGGATCCACCACATTGGCTAGCGCAAACCCCATCTGAAAGTCAATTAACCCTCCTGCCGTTTGAATGGCGGAAATCAAGATATATGCTATTAATCCAATGGAAATACCGACTAAAATTTCTTTTACAAGAAGCAATATATACATTCCATCAAAAGCAATCGGGTCAACTACTTCAATCACAAAAACCATGATATATGCTAAATAAAAAGCAAGTCCGATTTTAAACATTGTTGGAATGGTTCCATAAGAAAAAATCGGCACAATCATAATAAAGGAAATGACGCGAATAAATATAAGCAAAAAAATCGGTATGGTATTAATGAAAGTTTCCATATGATCAACCTACAAATTTCGTTAAGTTTGCAAAAATTTCTGTGGCAAATTGGACCATATGATTGATCATCCAAGGTGCTAAAACGACAATTCCAAGTAATACTGCTACAATTTTAGGAATAAAAGCTAAAGTTTGCTCCTGAATTTGTGTCGTTGCTTGTAAAATACTTACAATTAACCCAATACCTAACGCGATGGCTAATAATGGACCTGCAACAAGTAAAATGGTTAATATTCCCTGTTCAGCAAGAGCAATTACTTCTTCACTGTTCATTTATTTATTCACCTGCTTAAAATGTCTGTAATAATGATTTGACTACGAGATGCCATCCATCAACGAGTACAAATAACAGTATTTTAAATGGTAATGAAATCATAACCGGGGGGAGCATCATCATCCCCATCGACATTAAAACACTGGCCACAACCATATCAATGACTAGAAACGGTATAAAAATCATAAAACCAATTTGAAAGGCTGTTTTCAATTCACTAATGACGAATGCCGGTACTAATGCTGTCAAAGGGATATCCTCAATCGATTCAGGTTGTTTGGCACCTGAATAATCTAAAAAAAGTGCTAAATCTTTTTGTCGTGTATGTTGGGACATGAATTCTTTAAATGGTGTAGCCGCTGCCTCATATGCTTCTTCGAGATTCATTTCCTCATTAAATAAAGGTTGTAAAGCATTTTCATTCACTTCTTGAAATGTAGGTGCCATGATAAAGAATGTCAAAAACAAACTGATTCCAATAATCACTTGGTTCGGTGGTGTTTGATTGGTTCCTAGACCTGTGCGCACAAAAGAAAGAACTACAACAATTCGTGTAAAAGAAGTTAGGAGAATCAATATACTTGGAGCAATTGATAATACTGTTAAAAGTAATAATAGTTTAATAGAAGTAGATACCGTATCAGGGTCACTACTATTAAAAAATGACATAAAATCATTCATTTTTCATTAGACCCTTTCTTTACATGTTCTTCCATTGCTTCCTTCCTTTTCATTTCGATTTCCTTCATTCTTTTCTCTATTTCTTGTTTAAAAGATGACTGTTGCTTTGCCCCAGTCATGGAGGAATTTTTCTCTAACTTCTCTTTAAAAATAGTAACAAGATTACTAGTACGCATTACTCGGTCCAAACGCTCATCATATTGTTTTAGCAGTTGAGAAATTTCCTTCTCATCGGTTACTTCTTTTAATAATTGAACATTCTCGCCGACACCGACAATGAAAATTGATCTTCCAACTTTAATTAGTTGTATCGAACGATTTCCACCTAAGGGGGTGCCACCTAAATTCTTGATTAAATGATCGGAATGCGGAAAGTTACTCTTTTTTTGCATCCACTTTAACAAAGCGATGAGTAATCCGATGACAATACATAACACTAAGATTGTTCGCATAATATCCATAAAAGTGACACCAACAGAGGAATTAGATTTTTCCTCAGCATTTACATTGTTTATCGATTCTGTTTCATTCTCAGCTTCACTTTCTTGGTCAAAATAATCATATACACTATTATGAATCGAGTCATCGGCATAGACCGTTTGCATGTGAAAAAGCAATGCGAATATCACAATACATATTGAGTACATAAAGATCATACGCTTGTTCATCATTCTTTATCTGTCACCTACTTTCGATTGCCACAACATGAGAAAAAAGAAGTGATAACCTTCAATTAACTAAGCACCTAAAGTCTTTTTAATCGCTTCTAAAACACGGTCAGCTTGGAATGGTTTAACAATAAAATCCTTAGCACCAGCTTGAATCGCGTCGATGACCATCGCTTGCTGTCCCATAGCTGAACACATGACAACTTTTGCATTAGGATCAAACTCACGAATCACTTTAAGAGCAGCGATCCCATCCATTTCAGGCATTGTAATATCCATCGTAACTAAGTCAGGTTTTAACTCTTTATATTTATCAACTGCTTGTGCACCATCCGATGCTTCACCAACAACTTCGAAACCATTTTTAATGAGAATATCTTTAATCATCATTCTCATAAAAGCTGCATCATCAACGATTAAAATACGATTTCCCATTTCTTTTCCCCCATTCAATTACTTCATGTTTTTAATTCTTTCTTTTTGACTTAATATATCAGTAATACGAACACCAAAGTTTTCGTCAATGACCACAACTTCACCCTTAGCAATTAATTTATGATTAATTAATATATCAACAGGTTCTCCCGCTAATTTATCTAATTCGATTATTGAGCCAGGTGATAATTCTAGGATATCTTTAACTTCCTTTGATGTTCTTCCTAATTCCACTGTCACCTGCAGTGGAATGTCAAATAGCATATTTAAATTTCGAGGTGTTTCAGAAATAGAAGTTAATGTATCGAATTCTGCAAATTTTGCAGGTTGTACGTTTTTTACCTTTTGTTTATTTGGTGATGTACGCCCTTGTAATCCATCGTGAGATTGTTGAGCCTGTAGGTAATAATCCTGCATACCATTTAAGTTATCTTCCATTTGCTCGAAATGATTTATATTTTTCATACTGTTACCCTCATCAAACAGATCAACACGATGATCCTGATTTTCCACTACCGTCGTTGTTGCCTCATTTTTTGTTGAGTTTATCAAATCATTCACTAATTGCTTGGCAAAAGGAATCGAAAATAATTGCATAATCGAAGAATTAATTAGTTCTCCGATTTTTAAACTAAAAGATACTTTTACAATATAGTCATCATCTGGTAATTGGTCAGTTCCTTGTCCTTCCGGAATATTTAGTAAATCTAATGTTGGCGGTGAGATATCCACTCGTTTTTGAAAAACAGTAGACATACTCGTTGCTGCATTTCCCATCATCTGATTCATTGCTTCCTGGACAGCACTTAGTTGTAGTTCGTTGATAACATCACTAACATTTTCTCCTGTACCACCGAGCATTAAATCAGCTATAACACTTGCATCGGTTTGCTTTATAACGAGCAAGTTTTGACCAGAAAATCCTGCTGTATAATCAACGGCAACCGCGACATAAGGTCTTGGAAATTCATCTTCTAATTGTTCTTTTCGGATAATAGACACTTTCGGTGTTGTAATTTCCACCTTTTGATTTAACAAAGTTGATAAGGCTGTGGCCGAACTACCGAAAGAAATGTTACCGATCTCACCTAATGCATCTTTTTCAAAGGTATTTAAAATCTCCTCTTCCAAATCTCCATTCGTAATATCGTTTTCATCTTCATAAGAACCATTTAACAATGCATCGATTTCTTCTTGGGAGAGCATTCCATCATTCATCTGCCTCATCTCCCTCCTCTTCAAAATAATCTAGTATTTGGATCGCTAAGTTTTTATTTACCTTCCCTGGTTGTCCAAAAAATTTCGGTACATCTTGAACTTTGATAATCATTGGTTCATCAATTTTTTTATTTAATTCTATACAATCACCGACAGATAGCTGTAAAAACTCTTCAATTGTAATCTCTGATTGACCTAGTTCAGCAATGATCGGTAAACGACTACGTTTTAACTGGGTGCGAATGGCCTCTGCGTTTTCTGGATCTTCCGCTTTTTCCTCTGTTTGCATCCAATAACTTACCGATAATTTCTGTATTATTGGTTCTAAAACAATGTGTGGAATACATATATTAATCATCCCACTTGTTTCACCAATGATGGTATTCAACGAGATTACGACAACCGTTTCATTTGGTGAAACGACTTGTAAAAATTGAGGATTTACTTCAAAACTTTGCATTTCCGGTTCAACTTGAATAACGGTTTCCCATGCATCTCGCAAAGATTTGAATGCCGATTGAAATAAATTGGTCATTAGCTCTTCTTCAATATCTGTTAACTGATCTATTTTATTAACACTTGTTCCATCGCCACCAAGAATACGATCCAACATTGCATAAGCAATATTTGGATTAATTTCAATTAACATATTTCCATCTAAAGGTGTTAACTCATATAAGTACAAGACTGTCATTTTCGGAATTGAACGAACAAATTCCTCATATGGTAATTGATCAGCACTCGTTACCGATACTTGTACATATGTTCTTAATTTTGCCGATAAATGTGTTGTAAGTAACCTCGCTAAATTTTCATGAATTCTTGTTAAGCTTCGAATTTGTTCTTTGGAAAATCGAAGCGCCCGTTTAAAATCATATGTTTTTACTTTTTGTTTTTCTTCTTCTTTAATCTCATCTGCACTTAACTCTCCAGTCGATAAAGCGGAGAGCAAGGCATCGATTTCACTTTGGGATAATATTTCTTCAGATGGCAAGTACACTCACCTCCAGCCATCGATTCCTTCCATTGATGGCTCTATTATGCATTATTTATTTACGAAAAGTTATTGTATAATTGCTGTTGTAATATATACTTGCTCGACTTCACCTTCTTCCAACAATGAGTTTAAGGAAGATTTCAAAGTTTCTTCTAACTGAATTTTTCCTTCTGTACCTTTAATTTCTTCGGCTTGCATACCCGATAATTGTTTAATAATTGTATTGTTAACCTGGAAATTCCGTTTTTCTAATTGTTGTTTTGTTTTTTTACTATCTGTTTGAATAGTAAAGGCAATGCGAATAAAATGATCACTTGCAAGATTGGTCGTAAGTTCAGG
>SMEK01000007.1_pt1 | contig 85144 bp, 72 predicted proteins | sample 2456371 | NCBI WGS metagenome assembly SMEK01 (sample SAMN10132590, study PRJNA489261) | soil metagenome | isolation source: day1 antibiotic-loamy sand soil ammended with composted manure from dairy... | place: USA | collected 2015-04-01
GCGATCCATAATATTCCAGAAGGGATTGCTGTATCTGTTCCGATTTATTATGCGACTGGTAGTCGTAGAAAAGCGTTTAATTTATCCTTTTTGTCTGGACTATCAGAACCAATAGGAGCATTTGTTGCTTACTTATTACTTATGCCATTTTTGAACGATTTCATGTTCGGTATCATATTTGCAGCAGTAGCTGGAATCATGGTATTTATTTCTTTAGATGAGTTATTGCCAGCAGCCAAAAAATACGATGAAGCCCATACATCGATTTATGGTTTAATGCTAGGGATGGCTGTGATGGCTTTAAGCTTACTAATGATATAGGAAGCTACTACGTTTTTACAACTTCTATCAAATTAAGCCATTGGGTCTGGAACTCCAATGGCTTTTAAAGTTTGAACTAAGTATTTATTTATCTTCATTAGAAAGATGTAAGCAATCAAGGAGTTGAAAGAATAAGCTTACGATCATAGCAACAATCGTGGCAAGTCCCATTCCTTTTAAAGGTACTTCACCGATTTGGATTGTAACACCGCTAAGACCGACAATGAATACGATAGATGTTAAAATTAAATTGCGTGCTTTACTATAGTCAACTTTTGATTCAACGAGTGTACGTAAGCCACTTACAGCAATCATGCCGAATAATAGTAACGAAATACCACCCATAACTGCTGTTGGTATAGTTGAAATTAAGGCTGAAAACTTTCCGAGGAATGCTAGTATAATGGCAATTACTGCTGCTCCTCCAATAATCCATGTTGAATATACTCTAGTTATCGCGAGTACACCGATATTTTCACCGTAAGTTGTGTTTGGAGTTGAACCGACGAAACTTGAAAGTAACGTAGAAACTCCGTTACCAATAAAGGAACGACCAAGTCCAGGGTCTTTTGTTAGATCTTTTCCAACAATATTGCCGGTGACGATTGTATGGCCGATATGTTCTGGCATGAGAACAAGGACGGCAGGTAAAATTGCAAAAATGTCCGACCAGTTCAATTTAATCTCGTAAAAAGTAGGCATTGCAATAAAAGGTGCTTCCTGAACACTAGTGAAATCCACAAGACCAGCAAACCAAGCGATCATATAGCCACCAACAATACCAAGCAAAATTGGAATAATCTTTAAAAAGCCCCGTAGAGTAACCCAACAAATAATGGTAATAAATAATGTTAAAACTGAAACGATAACGGTATTTGTATCCATAGTCCAATCTGCTCCAGCATCAGCTGTGGGGATAAATCCTGCCATTTCCGCTGCTACAGGGATTAATTCAAGACCGATAACAGCAACAATGGCCCCCATTGCAGCTGGTGGAAATATTGCATCAATCCAATTCGTACCTATAGCGTTGATCAGTAATCCAATTAAAATTAAGGCAACTCCAACAGCAAGAAATCCACCTAGAGCATAACTATAACCTTCACTACCTTCATAACGATTTAACACAACAAAAACTGGAGAAATAAAGGCAAAGCTGGAACCTAGATATGCAGGGATTTTCCCTTTTGTTATTAGGATATATAAAATGGTCCCAATCCCGTTCATTAATAATATTGTAGCGGGATCAATACCGAATAAGATTGGAACAAGTACAGTTGAACCAAACATTGCAAATAAATGTTGCAAACTTAACGGTAAACTTTCGAGGAATGAAAGTTTCTCATCGACCTGAATTTCCTGTTTTGCCATACACACTCTCCCCTTCTTTAATCCATTTCGTTATTAAAAAATCACGTTTCCGAGCTGTGCAAGGCATAAAAAATGCACCTTGCTTAAAAAACCAGCAAGGCGCCTAAAGATCGAACGTTAGATAAATATATATAAATATATTTAGTCCATCCGTATTTTCTGTACGAAATTTTTTCCGACAACCTTGCCAGCCTCACGGGACTGAGTTAAAGGTACTATTTTATTCTTTAATTATCTTACAATAAAATATGAAAAAGTCAACGCTAAAATAAAAAAATTAAATTGTTTATAATATAATTTTTCATTTTTCCTTGAAAGCATATATAATTGATTGGAACTAGTAATTATTGGGAGGGGTATATCTATGCGGCCAAAAAGTAAATATTTTCCCATTAAAATATTATGTGTTGTTTTATTCGTTTGTCTATTCCTAAATGCTTGTAGCAACAAAGAAACGGAAAATCCCGTTGTCACAATTGAAATGGAGGACGGGGGAATCATTAAGATGGAATTATACCCGGCGATTGCCCCAAATACAGTAGCGAACTTTGTCTCGTTAGTAGAACAAGGGTTTTATGACGGAACAATTTTCCATCGTGTAATTCCTGGTTTTATGATTCAAGGTGGTGACCCTTCTGGTGATGGTACCGGCGGTCCTGGATATACAATAAAAGGGGAATTTACAACCAACGGCTTTGAAAATGATTTAAAACATGTACGAGGAATAGTTTCCATGGCAAGGGCAATGCATCCTGATTCTGCCGGATCCCAATTTTTTATAATGGTTGAAGCAGCCCCTCATCTAGATGGACAATATGCAGCCTTTGGCAAGGTTACAGAAGGAATGGACGTTGTAGATAAGATTGTAAGTGTTGATCGGGATGCCAATGATAAACCATTAGAAGATCAAGTGATGAAAAAAGTCACCGTTGCAACTTTTGGAGTGGAATACCCAGAGGTGGAGATAGTGCAATAATGAAAAGAACTGCCAATGAAAGGAGTTTATCCGTGTATCATACGGCAGTTCTTTTATTGAGGCTAATATTATCAATATTACATAGAGTTTCCCTCTAGTGGCACCCGAGGAAACGATAATATTATGCCTTTTCCTCATAGATTTTCGCGATTTCAATAATCACTTGAGTCGCTTTTTCCATTGTTTCAACAGAAACATATTCGAATTTTCCGTGCATATTTTCGCCACCTGCGAAAATGTTAGGTGTCGGTAAGCCCATGTAAGATAATTGGGCACCATCTGTTCCTCCACGAACAGGTGTAATTTTTGGTTCAATATCGAGGCGTTCCAATGCTTCTTTTGCGTATTCAAACACTTCAATGTTTTCCTCAATTTTTTCTTTCATATTGTAATATTGGTCATTCAAATCAAGTGTTAACGTTCCTTGGTCGTATTTTTCATTTAGCTCTTCTACAATGTTTGTTAAATGTTGTTTTTTTCCTTCAAATTTGTCACGATCATGGTCACGAATGATATAGTAAAGTTTTGTTTCTTCCACATCGCCATTCATTTGTAGTAAATGGTAAAATCCTTCATAGCCTTCCGTATGCTCAGGTGCTTCTTCGGCAGGAAGTAAGGCGTTTAATTCCATAGCGATTTTTAAGGAGTTGACCATTTTATTTTTTGCAGAACCTGGATGAATATTGTTCCCCTTTATCGTTATTTTTGCAGCAGCTGCATTAAATGTTTCATATTCTAGTTCACCCAGTGGGCCACCATCCATTGTGTAGGCATATTTTGCATTGAAACGTTTTACATCAAATTTATGTGGTCCACGACCGATTTCTTCATCTGGTGTAAAGGCAACACGAATGGTTCCATGTTTAATTTCAGGATGTTGAACGAGGTAATTCATTGCTGTCATAATTTCTGCAACGCCTGCTTTATCATCTGCGCCAAGAAGTGTAGTTCCATCGGTTGTAATTAAAGTTTGTCCTATATATTTGTTTAAGGATGGAAATTGTTCTGGAGATAGAACAATATTTTTTTCCTTATTTAAGATGATTTCTCCACCATCATAATTTTCAACAATTTGTGGTTTTACATTTTTACCAGTAAAATCGGTTGCTGTATCAACGTGGGCTAAAAACCCAATCGTCGGTACATTTTTATCTGTATTTGCCGGCAATGTTGCGAATAAATAACCGTTTTCATCAAGTTCAACTTCGTCTAAACCGATTTCCTTTAATTCTTGTTCAAGTAATTTCAGTAAATCCCATTGACCTGGAGTAGAAGGTGTCGTATCACTTTCTTCATTGGATTGCGTGTCAATTTTTACATAGGTCGTGAACCGTTTAATTAACTCTTCCTTCATACTATCAACTCCTATTTTTTTGAACTCAATATATTTTCTTGGTTAGATTGTATCATTTCTGCATATCGCTGGTAAAATATTCCGAGTCCCCCTTTATAGTCAACACGCCACGGTTTATCCTTTCCGCAATAATGAATGAATATTGTATTTTTCTTGATCCAAGAGAGATCTCCTGCTATTTTTCGAGAAATTTTACCAAATTCAAAAAAACGTGCATCGTAATTGTAACGATAACTGTCAACGGGTTTAATTTTATCCCAGTAAAGTCCATTTAACACATCTTGATCAGGCAAAATAAGTTTATATTTATTTTTTTTAATAAACTGATAAATCTCCTTTAAACTTACTAATTTCCGCATTAATGTTACATTCATTAGTAGGACGCCAGTATTAAAGTATCCTTTAGCAAAGGGGGTATTAAGGCGCAGATTATTTATCCCTTTAACAAAACGTGCGATATGTTCATGTTCTGCAGCAACAAAAAGACAATCATCAAATTCAGTATAATAGAAATCGGTAATTGGATTGATGGCAACAATATCAGGGTCGAGGTACAGAATGCGATCGACGTTATCTGGTAAAAACAAGTGGGCTACCAATCGGTAGTACATTTCAACGGAGTAATGTCGGAAAACGGGTGCATCATTAAATAATTCTTTTTTTACAAAAATTGGGTAAAAATGTTGTCCATGTTCTTCTATATAAAACCGGAGTAAATCTAGCTCTTGTTTTGTTAGTTCTGAATGTATGAGGTAAATGGTGAATTGCTCATCTTTGTTATGGACAAACAATGATTTGAGTAAAACTTTTAAGGGTGGGATGTAGTTGGAGTTTAAAGTTACAAGAATATTAATCATTGAAAGATTTCACCTCTATAAAATAGTAGGTAGTTTTATTTTATCACCAATTAAACTAACGGTAAAATTTTACAATTTTAAGAGATGAGCATTTTCCAAATTTATAAAATAGAACTCTTGTATTTTTTAGTATAGAATATGAGGAGTAGTATTTGATAGTATGTAGAAATAAAAAGGAGATCGATTATGCTTCGGAGATTTTTTTCTTATTATAGACCACATAAAAAATTGTTTACGATTGATTTTACAAGTGCGATTATCGTAGCAATTTTAGAGTTAGCGTTTCCAATTGCGGTGCAATGGTTTATTGACTCACTATTGCCTAGTGGTGATTGGTCAAAAATTGTTTCAACGAGTGCAGCGTTACTAGTTTTGTATTTAATTAGTACGTATTTACAATATATTGTTGGTTACCTTGGTCATATGTTGGGAATCAATATTGAAACAGACATGCGCCAAGAGTTATTTACCCACGTACAACGTCAATCTTTCCGCTTTTTTGATAATACGAAAACAGGGCATGTGATGAGTCGAATTACGAACGACTTGTTTGATATAGGAGAACTGGCTCATCATGGTCCGGAGGATGCCTTTATTGCAGTCATGACGATTATTGGTGCTTTTTGTATTATGGTACAAGTACATGTTCAGCTTGCTATTGTGACGATACTTGTGATTCCGTTGCTTGTGATTGTCATTACGTACTGTAATATACAAATGAATAAAGCGTGGAAAACTATGTATGAAAAAATTGCTGATGTAAACGCCCGAGTAGAAGATAGTGTTTCCGGTGTTCGAGTTGTACAATCTTTTACGAACGAAGAGTATGAGATCAAGCGTTTTTCTCAGGACAACAAGAAGTTCCGTAAAGCTAAACTTGCAGCCTATAAAGTTATGGCGATGACAAATTCCAGTATGTACATGATGACACGTTTTGCTACATTGATTGTGCTTGTGGTGGGTGCTTGGTTTAGTTTTCGTGGTAGTCTGTCATACGGGGAGTTAGTTGGTTTTATTTTATATGTCAACGTACTATTTAAGCCCGTGGACAAAATTAGTGCTTTGATGGAACTATATCCAAAAGGAATGGCAGGTTTTAAACGGTTTACAGAATTAATCGATAGTGAGCCGGACGTACAAGATGTGGAGGACGCCATTGAGGTGCCCCACTTAAGAGGAGATATTACGTTTCAAAATGTATCCTTCAGTTATGAGGATAATAAAACAGTGTTAGCAAATATTAATTTAGAAATTAAAGCGGGCGAAACGGTGGCGTTCGTCGGGCCGTCCGGGGCTGGTAAGTCTACTATCTGTTCCTTAATTCCGCGTTTCTATGATGTGGATGACGGATCTATTAGCATTGACGGTATTGATATACGTAATATGAAGAAAAAATCACTCCGTTCGCAAATTGGAATTGTACAACAAGATGTGTTTCTATTTACAGGGACATTACGTGAAAATATTGCTTACGGAAAAATGAATGCAACTGATGAAGAGATTCTAGAAGCGGCAAAACGTGCCGATATATACGATTTTATTTTAAACTTGCCTGAAGGACTCGATACCCAAGTGGGCGAACGAGGGATGAAGCTATCTGGTGGTCAAAAACAACGTGTTGCTATTGCACGGATGTTCTTAAAAAACCCACCAATCTTAATTCTAGATGAAGCAACTTCAGCCCTTGATACTGAAACTGAACGCTTAATTCAAAAATCTTTAGATGAATTAGCCGAAAATCGCACAACCCTTGTTATTGCACACCGGTTAGCAACCATCCGTAATGCTGATAAAATTGTTGTTGTAACAGAACAAGGGATTGTTGAGCAAGGTACAAGGGAAGAACTCCTGGCAAAAAATGGTGTTTTTGCCCGCTTGTATGAGGTCCAATATCAACATTAATAATTATTCTTAAAAAACTCTATTCCCTTAACGTGACTAAGGGGAATAGAGTTTTTTTGAGGGGAGAGCTTGTTGAAAATAGTTTTTGTTTGATTGCCGAAGAAAAAGTGCGTTCAACGTGGTGTTGAAAACAGTTTTTGTTTGATTGCCGAAGAAAAAGTGCGTTCAATTTGGTGTTGAAAGCAGTTATTGCATGTTTTCCCGAAAAAAAGTGCGTTCAACGTGGTGTTGAAAACAGTTTTTGCTTGATTGCCGAAGAAAAAGTGCGTTCAATTTGGTGTTGAATGGTGAAAAAGTGCATTGATATGGGGAATAAAACCGTATTCCTTACATCAGCCCTCTTTTTTGTGCTTTAAATTGACCAGTATTTCATCTTTTATACTCTGCTTCCCTAACATTGGTTTCGTATAAAGATCAATATCAATGGCAAACTTTGGTCGTTTTTTTACTTCCATGAAAATTTTCCCGATATATTCGCCTATGATTCCGATGGCAACTAATTGCAATCCACCAATGAACCAGATAGAAATCATTAGTGAAGTCCATCCTGCACTTGTAAAACCGAGTACTTTCTGAATAAGGGCGTAACTCCCTGCAAATATACTTATGAAAAATAGGACGAAGCCTAGAAAAGTAATGATTCTAATCGGAATCATACTGAAAGAAGTAATACCATTGATCGCAAAAGATAACATCTTCTTTAGCGGATATTTCGTTTTGCCAGCAAATCGTTCCTTACGATCGTAGTAAACTTCTGTTGCTTTAAACCCGAGAAGAGGAATAATGCCACGAAGAAAAAGATTGTTCTCTTCGTATTTTGCCAATTCTTCTAGGGCACGTTTTCCTAGGAGCCGGAAGTCTGCATGATTGTGTACAAGATGAATCCCCATTTTTTTCATTAATCGGTAAAAGGAAAGAGCGGTTGTTCGTTTAAACCAAGTGTCCGTCTCTCTAGAATCACGCACACCATAGACGATTTCATATCCTTGGTGATATTTTTCGATAAAGTTACGAATGACGGAAATGTCATCTTGAAGATCACAATCAATGGAAATGGCGCAGTCACATTTTTCCTTCGCTACTAGATAACCAGCAAGTAATGCGTTTTGATGACCGACGTTGCGAGTAAGTTTAATTCCGGTCACCAATGGGTTTCGAATACTTTCCCTTGCAATAATCGACCAAGTATGGTCCCTACTACCATCGTCAACAAACAATATTTTACTATCCATATGGATAAGCTGGTCATTTACTAAATCGTTTAAACAACAAGATAGCTGTTTTATTGTTTCTGGTAAAACTTCTTCTTCGTTATAACAAGGGACCACAATGGCAAGTAACGGACTATTATTCTCCATAGAAGTCTCTCCTTACGAAGTATTTTGCAACATGACACGGTAAAGATAAACTTTCCATGCTGATTCAGGATGTTCAAAACTTTTTTCAAAAATTAAATTGTTTTCATGTGCATTTTCAATGGGAAGGCTTGAAAAAATATAGCGACCTCCCATTTCATATAATGCGTCCGTATTCATATCCAAATGTTGGATGACTCGCTTTGACTTTTTTCGAAAATCATATTTTTTCCCAAGTTCATCGACAAATACGTAGCATCGACTTCCCCATTCATCAAAATAAATTCGGAGCTTTTTATTTTTTTCTAACTCATTCGCAATAATTTCCCGAAACTGATATTTATATCGAAGGGGATAAAAATTGCTGTAAGTATCTAACGTATAGAAACCGTTATATTGTGATATTGCTGGATGAAGGCCAATTGAGACAACTCGATATTCCGATTGGGGTCTACCTATATATTCTTTAATTTCTTGAAAAAGTTCTGTAGCATAAAATTCTCTAAAAGAAGGCATATGATGAATAACTCGATAATGGATTTCTTCATTAAATGGAATTAATACAAGGATTTGCCCAATAATGGCGATATACACAATTTTCCTCCATCCTGTTCGCCATAAATAATATAAAGATAGTCCAAAACTTAAATAAATAATAAGCGGTCGTAAAAAATGAAAACGGGCAAAATTAAAAGTGGTTAATAACTCAATTTTTTCCTTTAGTGGTATCCACATTACGTTAAACCAGAGAGCATACCAAAGGGATAAGGCGTAGTTTAGAATAAAAAGAAAGAGAATTAATTTTTCTTGACGCCATTGTTTTCTTAGTATGATTAGACCAATGACAAGTAAAAGGATAGGCAAAATGACAATCGTATGGTTGGTCATTACATGGGTATGGCCAAATACAAAGTTTTTAAGGGATAGTCGCAAACTTCGTAACAACTCATGCCTGGATGAAATAAATTCGACACGATGGCTAACCTCATCACTAAATAACGTTGCATAGACAAGGCGGTATTCAACAAGTAAGTAAATAACACCCATTAATATAATGCTAAACAAAAAGCGACCGTTTAATTGTTTCTTTCGAATCGCATCCACGAGCCAGAAAATAAAAATGGCAACTAAAAAGAAGAAAAATCCTAGAACAATACTTGAGTAAAAGGGTAATAAACAAATGGTTACCCATTCTTTCCATGTATCTTTTCCTTGCCGAATTTTTAAAAACGCCCATAGTGCTAACGGGTGCCCTAGTGTACTTAACATCCCTGATGGCCAGAATGGAGTTAAGGCAAAGGTTAAAGCAACACCGACAGTGATCAGGTGTGCTTTTTTATCTTTAATAAAAAAATCTTTTAATAGTAAATACATCCCGATAAACGCAAATACACGGGTAATCGTTTGACTTATGGCATAAGCAGTCATCGTTTGGAATAAGGCATGCAGTAAGACGATGCCTGTCCATTCTGAACCGAAGGCATAACGTGGCAAACCGTTAATTATTTGTGGAATAGTTGCATCAACAGAACCAAATAGTTGTCCACTATTAGCGAGAACTTTATACCAGGCTAGATTTGAGTCCAAATTGTCATGTACTCGAATATGGGCATCTTCACCCAAAATAAATAATGGTGAAACAAATATTATGATCATGACAAATGCGATAAAGAGCTGTCTTTTTTCTACATTACCCAAATCTTTATCACTTCCAATTTTTTTCAATTCTGCCTATTAATCTGTCCGGTTTTGAGAAAAATATTCCTTATTTTGTAAAATCTAAAAAGGGTGCAGTTAGTCATTATAGATTTGCTTAATGAGTTGCATGGTGATGTAAGCATACATAGTTTTAAAATTATAATTTGTTCTTTCAAGATCGGTGAAAATTACACTTTTATATAAAAAAAGTGGTATATAAAAGTCTTCATAAACTTTTGTATACCACAAATAAAGAAATAAGTATGTGCTATGGAACAATGATGACTGGACATGGCGCCAATTGTAAGACTCCAACACTTACACTACCTAATACTGCACTTTTAACAGGTCCTAGTCCACGAGACCCCATAACAATTGCTTCTGCGCCTTTTTCCTTTGCAATTTTTGTAATTTCAATTTTAGGTTCCCCAGTTAAAACGATCTTCTCTGTTATCAATTCTTGACCTTGACTATCTTTTAATGTAAGTTCAATGACTTCCTTACCTAATTCCTCAACATATTTTTCAATATCCTTTTTTGATATTACACGGTGGACGTTTGGCGAGAAGGTATAGTTCGGCTGAACATTCACTATTATAATTTCTCCATCTAACTTTTTACATAATGAATAAGCATAGTTTACTGCTCGTTTTGAATGTTCTGATTGGTCAACCGGTACGATATATTTATTCGCCATATTTTCGGAGCTATCCTTCAATAGCTCCACCCCTCCTTATTAAATGTAATCAAAATATTCCTATATCATTATTTCTATAAAGAATGTAATATATCCTTCTGATATTGTATATGATTTCACAAACTTTTTGTGAAAAATTTCGATTTTAAATGTTTAAATTTTATATCGTCCAAACGATTATGATAAAATATTTTTTAAAAGGTTAAAATAATCCAAACAAGTATCTAATTTAAAGGAGAAGTGATTTTACACTTGGATAGTTTATGGATTCCCATAATATTAGTGTTATTATTAATTTTAATAAATGGTGTATTTTCCATGACGGAAATTGCCATTGTGACTTCCAAAAAAACAAAACTTGAGAAATTAGAAGAAGAGGGAAATAAAAAAGCAGGTATTGCCTTGAAATTGGCAAATAATCCGAACCAGTTATTATCAACGATTCAAATTGGGATTACTTTAATCGGGGTTGTTACTGGTGCCTTTGGAGGTGCAACAATTGCCTCTCAAGTAACACCTTACTTACAAAAGATCAGTTTTTTAGCACCATTTGCTAGTCAACTTAGTTATATTATTGTAATTGGATTATCTACATATTTATCTCTTATTCTGGGCGAACTCGTTCCAAAACGAATAGGGATGAATAATCCCGAAGGTGTGTCAATGGTAGTCGCGAAACCGATGTATTTTTTCTCTAAAGTTGGCAAACCTCTTATATGGTTTTTAAGTCGATCAACGGAACTTGTTTTAAAAATATTAGGAATTAAGCCGAAAAATGAACCTGCTGTAACAGAAGAAGAAATCGCTCAGTTAATTGAACAAGGGGTTTACAGTGGTGTTGTAGAAGAAATTGAACAAGATATGGTTGAACAAATATTCTATTTAGGGGATAAACGTCTTGGTGATATCCTTACACCAAGAACACAAATTGTTTGGATTGATTTAGAAAAACCTTTAGCAGAAAATCTTGCAAAAATGTTAGAAAGTAATTACTCCCGTTTCCCTGCTGGGCGTGGCAGTTTAGATGATTTCGCCGGGATTATTCATACAAAAGATATATTTGCAAAAATGGCTAAAAATGAACATCTCGATCTTTCCGAGTGTATTCGTGATACATTGATCCTTCCAGAACCAATGAAAGTTTTCCAAGCTTTAGAAGCTTTGAAAAAATCAGGTCAACATGAGGCCATGGTTATTGACGAGTATGGTGGTATTGAAGGTTATGTAACAATGCATGATTTCATGGAAAATATTGTTGGTGAACTACCTGAAAGTGATGATGAAGATGAGCCACAAATTATAAAAAGATCGGATGATACATGGTTAGCTGATGGATTATTACCCATTGATACATTTGCCCGATTTTTTGATTTAGAAGATGAACCAAGCCTTCGTGGTGGAAATAATTTCCATACTCTTGGCGGTTACATAACAATGAATTTAGGCGATATTCCCCGTGTTGGTGATACCGTTCAAGTAGCAGATTTTGTTTTAGAAATTGTTGACATGGATCATGTACGAGTTGATAAAGTACTTATAACAAAAGTTGAGATTGAAGAAGAACACGAAGATGCAGTTGAATAAAAAAACATAATCCATTACCAAGCAATCGGATCATTACCGATTGCTTTTCTATTATAGTAAGGTATCCGATTAAAAGTCCAGTATCTAATCAAATCCCTTATCGAATAAATTGGTAAATACATGAATAACTTTATTTTAATATAGCAAACATTTTAATTAAATAAAGCTTTAAAACACAGAATAATTATTGAATTGTTAAAAAAGTGTTTACTTTTTTTAAATTCGAAGTTATAATACTATATAATTTAATATATTTCAATATACTAAATTGTTAAAGAGGGTCATAACTGATTAGGGGGTATTACAAGATGAAGCTAAAAAACATTTTTGTAGTCATGATTTTGGGATTTATTATTCCATTCATTGCTGCTTGTGGTAGTGATGAAACCGGAAGCACAGAGAAGTCAAAAAATTCTCCCGGATCAGATGAAAAAGTATTACATTTTCCAAATCCAGAAGCTATTCCTTCAATGGATCCATCCATTGCTACAGATGAATCATCCTTTGTTTATCTAGCAGCAACGATGGAAGGTTTATATCGACTGGATGCCGATGCTAAAGCAGTACCTGGAATTGCAACAAGTCATGATGTAAGTGAGGATGGTCTAACATGGACATTCCATCTTCGTGAAGATGCAAAATGGGAAAATGGTGATCCGGTGACAGCACACGATTTCGTCTATTCTTGGCAACGTGCCGTTGATCCTGCAACAGGTTCTGAATATGGACCATATATGATGAATAATGTTATTAAAAATGCAACAGCTGTGAGTTCTGGTGAATTGCCTAAAGAGGAATTAGGAGTACATGCTGAAGATGATTATACTTTTGTCGTTGAACTAGAAAATCCAATTGCATATTTTGAAACTCTTGTAACGTTTGGTACATTTTTACCGCTAAATCAGAAATTTGTTGAAGAACAAGGCGATAAATTTGCGACAAGTTCTGATACCCTACTTTCCAATGGACCTTACACAATGGAAAATTGGACAAGTACAAGCGATTCTTGGGAATTAGTAAAAAATGAGAGTTATTGGGATGCTGAAACAGTTCAAATGGACAAGCTTACGTTCAAAGTGATGAAAGAACCACAAACGGCAGTAAACTTGTATAATGAAGGCTCTTTAGATAGAGTTGACTTATCATCTGATCTTGTAGACCAATATGCAACAAACGATGAGTTCCATATTCAGCCAGCAACATTTGTGTACTTTATTAAATTCAATCAGGAGGCTCATCCTGCGTTAGCAAATAAAAATATCAGAGCGGCTATTAGTCAAGCCTTTAATAAAGAGGCATTAGTGAATGAAATTTTAAATAATGGTTCAATTGTAGCAAACGGTCTTATTCCAAAAGACTTTACTCCAATTCCGGAAACTGGTGAAGACTTCCGTGAAGTCAATGGTGACTTAGTGACATATGATTTAGAAGCTGCCAAACAAGCTTGGCAACAAGGACTAACAGAGATTAATGAAGAAAAAGTAGAACTAGAATTATTAGTCGATGATGATGAAACAACCAAACTCATGACAGAATATATTGCTAACCAACTTGAAACCAACTTAGAAGGTTTAACCGTAAATATTAAACGAGTACCTAAAAAACAACGTCTGGATTTAGATACAAAAATGCAATATGAAATGCAAATTTCAAGATGGGGTGCTGATTTCCTTGATCCATTTACGTATATGAATCTATGGACTACAGATAGCGGAAATAATATGATGGGATATTCCAATTCTGAATATGACCGACTCGTACTTGAAACGACAACAACATATGCAACGGATAACGTGAAACGTTATGAGAACTTCTTAGAGGCAGAAAAAATCCTATTTGAGGACGCTGCGATTGCACCAATTTACCAATCTTCTATTGCACAACTGGTTTCACCACGAGTGAAAGGCATACATTACAATCCATTTGGTCCTACTTATGAATATAAATGGGCAGATATAGCAGAATAAAAATGTTTAATGGGGACTACTCTTTTGAACAGAGAAAGTAGTCCCCTTTTCCAATTAGAAGGAAAATTCAGTGTTGTAAGTTCTTATTTATTTCAAGTTTTTTACTTGCGTCTTTTGTTATTAGCGTTTACGATTCCGTTTGTTGAAGTTTTTCCCGCAACCGTTTTAACTCAGCTTCAATTTCTTCAAGCAGTTTTTCAGAGTATGCAACATTACTATGCTTGCCAAGGGATTCTAATTTTTCCATATCTCCTTGAATACGTATATAATCACTTTTTAATTCGTCCATTTTTTTTTGTATTTCGGCCTTTTTCATTTCTCATCATCCTTAATTTATATTTACTCATATCTTATCATGATTCTTAGATTGTCGCATTTGCCGTGTTCTAAAAATTGAAATAAATCGATCCTGTTGAATTATGGCAATAAAAGAGGTTGTCCGAATCATTGGACAACCTATAAGGAACGAAAGAATTAGTTTGTTACAGGAACTTTTTCTAACATGGTTCCATTTTTAGCAAAGTTAATATGGAATGAAAAAGCTTTTTCTAAAATGTGAGGTGTTTGGCCGCCTTGTGTTAATGCTTCAAAATAGTAATCTTTCAACTGTTCTTTATACATTGGATGTGCACAATTTTCAATAATCAACTCCGCACGCTCTCTCGGTGCAAGACCACGTAAATCAGCATAACCTTGCTCAGTAACAATAACATCAACATCATGTTCAGTATGATCTACATGCGATACAAAAGGTACAATACTGGAAATGTTACCGCCTTTTGCAACCGATTTCGTAACAAATACTGTTAGACGAGCATTACGTGCAAAGTCACCGGATCCACCAATACCGTTCATCATCTTCGTACCGGAAACATGTGTTGAATTTACATTACCGTAAATATCAACTTCTAATGCTGTATTGATTGATATAGTCCCGAGACGACGGACAATCTCCGGATAGTTCGAAATTTCTTGTGGTCTTAAAATCAATTTATCTTTATATTTTTCAAAGTTGCCGTATACTTCATTTCCTTTTTCTTCTGATAAAGTAATCGAAGTTGCAGAAGCGACTTTAACTTTCCCCGCGTCAATTAAATCAAATACAGCATCTTGTAGTACCTCAGAATATACTTCAAGATCATGGAATTCAGAAGTAAGCATACCGTGTAATACTGCATTTGCGACTGAACCAACACCGATTTGAAGTGGCGCGAGTGTTTTATCTAATCGACCTGCTTCAATTTCCTTACGTAAAAATGACATTAAATGATTGGCCATCGTTTGCGTTTCTTCATCAGGTTGTACGATAGTTGAAGGAGAATCCGTTTCAGTTGTTAGTACAATACCTTTAATTCTATCAAACTCAACAGGAATACCAATTGTACCAATACGATCGCTAGAATTTGTTAAAGGTATCGGTTTTCTTTCCCCTTGTTTTTCAGGTAAGTAAATGTCATGTACACCAACTAATTCTTTTGGTAAATTTGTATTTAACTCTACAATAACATTTTTCGCTTTTTGAACGAATATTGGAGAGTTTCCTACAGATGTAGTAGGGATAATCATACCATCTTCTGTAATAGCAACCGCTTCTACGATAGCAAAATCAATTTCTGGCAATACCCCAGCGCGAACAAGTTCAGCAGTATGGGATAAATGTTGATCAATATATAATACGTCCCCTTGGTTGATCTTCTTTCTAATTGTATTATCTGTTTGGTATGGTAAACGTTTTGCGATAAGTCCTTGTTCAGACATTAATTTGTCAATATCAGAACCTAAAGAAGCACCGGTGTAAACGTTTACTTTGAAAGGGTCAGTTTTTGCCCGTTCAACTAAAGCAAGTGGAACTGCCTTAGCATCTCCTGCGCGAGTAAACCCACTTAACCCCAATGTCATCCCGTTTTCAAACCATGAAGCAGCTTCATCAGCAGAAACAATTTTACCCTTTAAAGATTCAGGTAATACGTTTGAAAGCTCTTTCTCCACAGTAATCCCCCTCTTTTTGAACATTTTATGAACTTTACATTATCTTATCAAAGCGAGGGGGGAACCACATTTCTATTGGAATGAAATAGAAAATAAAGGAACTATTCAGAAAAAAACAGAACAAAAACTGTAAACGGTTTATTTTTATTAAAACATTAACTGCTTTCTAAAATAGCTTGCATAGGACTGGCTAACAGGAATACGATCGCCATTTTTCATAACTAATAGAAAAGTAGAATGGAAGTCTGGTTGTATTTCTGCAATGGCATTTACATTTACAATAAAAGAACGGTGACACCGAATAAACTGCTCCGCTGGTAATAAATATTCAATCTCAGATAAATTAAGTTTATGATAACCATCAATATTTTTTGTAACAACCTTAGCTTTACGATTTTCCGCTTCTAAATATAGAATACTTTGAACAGGTACCGGATACCAACGATCGCCATTTTTAATTGTAAAAAAATTTGGTAGAGAATAATTAGCGCGCGTAGGGAAAATGGCTGTCACAACTCTATCTGGTTTCCCTTTTTCCAATATTGGAACAGATAAGCCAAAATAGGATACACCAAACACACTTGGGTCAACGTATGAAAAAATTTTTCTTTTTAATGAAAGTGCTTTATAAGTTGCACTTCCCCTTTTAATTTGATCACCAGGTTTAATATGTAAGTTAATGGATGGACTGGGAAAGTAGTCTTGATAAACCCTCGTATCAGATATAGCAACGGATGTATCTTTTGGAAAAATTTCCGTAAAAATTTCGAGTAACTGATCTGTTGATATGCGTTCCAAGTGACTCCCTCCACAAACGTTAGAATGATTAACTATTCACATTTATTAATATGTATATTATAAAACAATAATTTAGAAAATGCTAAAAATTACTTTTCTATTTCCTTAATCTTCTAAAATATGCACAAAAATTCTAAGTCTAGTCGTAATGGGAGAAATGTTTAAGAAAGAAGATGTCAATAGTGGTAAGTATATTTTTATAAAAAAAGGAAGAGGGCCATTTCCAAATGGCACTCTAATGATTAATTTGTAACAGCAACTTTCTCATTTAATTTACCAATATAATGACATGCTGCTGCGTGGCCCGTCTTCATATTATTTTTGTGAACAAGTTCCGGTTCCGTTGTTTGACATAACTCTGTTGCAAAAGGACAACGAGTATGAAAACGACAACCTGATGGTGGATGAATGGGTGATGGAAGATCCCCTTTTAAGATAATTCGTTCTCTTTGTTTTTCTGGATCTGGAACAGGAATCGATGATAAAAGAGCTTTTGTATAAGGATGTTGTGGGTTTTCAAAAATAGAATGTTTATCACCGATTTCGACAATTTTCCCTAAATACATGACGATAATTCGATCAGAAATATGTCGAACAACTCCGAGATCATGGGAAATAAATAAATAAGTTAAATTATATTCTCGTTGCAATTTTTTTAACAAGTTTAATACTTGTGCTTGAATAGAAACATCAAGGGCTGAAACTGCCTCATCACAAATAATAATTTTTGGTTGAACAGATAAGGCCCGTGCAATTCCAATTCTTTGTCTTTGCCCACCACTAAATTCATGGGGAAATCGGTCTGCTTGATATTTAGCAATTCCGACTGTTTCTAGAAGTTGTAATACCTCTTTTTCTCGATCACTTTTTGAATGAACATTTTGAATGGTCATCGCTTCTTTAATAATACTTTTCACTGTTTGACGTGGATTTAAAGAAGCGAAAGGGTCTTGGAAAATGATTTGCATATCTTTCCGTTTTTTTCGCATTTCAGATTTGCTTAACTTGAGGAGGTCTGTACCATCAAAGATAATACTTCCTGAAGTCGGCTCATCTAGTCGTAAAATGGCGCGTCCCGTTGTGGACTTACCGCATCCTGATTCACCGACAATACTGACAGTTTCCCCTTGATAAATTGTAAAAGAAACATCGTCAACAGCTTTTACGTGATTGACGGTTCGGCCTAAAAATCCGCCCTTAATCGGAAAGTATTTTTTTAGGTTTTTAACGGTTAATAGTTCTTTGCCCACCGTTTACATCCACCTCCTTATTTCCGTCCCACTCATTTGAATAGATCCAGCAGCGAATTTCATTATTTTCTAGATGCGCTACTAATTCCGGCTCTTTCGTATGACATATGGCTGATGCATGGGGACATCTTGGTGCAAAAGCACAACCATTTGGCATTTCAAAAGGGCTGGGCACATTTCCTTTGATTGCAATAAGTTCTTCTTGGTCAATATCATGCCGTGGTAGTGAATTTAATAAGCCAACTGTATACGGATGCTGTGGATTTTTAAATAATGTTTTGACGTCTGCAAATTCAACTACTTTTCCGCAATACATAACAGCAACATAATCACATGTTTCGGCAACGACACCTAAATCGTGAGTAATGAAAATAACAGACATGTGAAGTTTTTCTTGTAACTCTTTTATTAACCTTAAAATTTGTGCTTGAATCGTTACATCTAAAGCAGTCGTTGGTTCATCTGCAATTAATAATTTCGGATTACAAGCAAGAGCCATTGCAATCATAACCCGTTGACGCATTCCACCTGATAATTCATGTGGATATTGATCAATTCGTTTTTCAGGAGAAGGAATACCAACAAGCTTTAACATTTCAATTGATTTTTCCTTTGCTTCTCTCTTGGATAAATTCCGATGGATTTGATAAACTTCACTAATTTGCTCACCAATTGTAAAAACAGGATTTAAGGAAGTCATTGGTTCTTGGAAAATCATTGAAATTTCGTTACCTCGAATTTTGCGCATGTCCTTTTCTGAGAGTTGCAAGAGATCCTTACCATCAAATAAAATTTCTCCACTTTTAATTTTTCCTGGACTTTGAATAAGTCGTAAAATAGATAGTGATGTAATACTTTTACCTGAACCCGACTCACCTACGATTCCTAACGTTCTTCCAGATGGTACGGAAAAACTAACACCGTTAACGGCCTTCACTTCTCCTTCTTCTGTAAAAAAAGAGGTACAAAGATTCTTTACTTCTAAAATGTTTTTCACATGTGTTCACCCCTATTGCAAGTCTATTCGTTTATTTAAATAACGGTATGAAATATCAACTAACGTATTAACGATCACGAATAATAAAGCAATGATCAGAACAGTTCCTTGTAAAACTGGGAAATCTCTTTGATAAATTGCATCAACGACTAGCCGGCCCATTCCATTGATTGCAAATACTGATTCTGTTAAAACAGCCCCACCTAAGAAACTACCAAACTCTAAACCAGCTACTGTAACTACTGGTATTAAAGCATTTTTCAATGCATGTTTATATATAACAAGTCTCTCCTTCACACCCTTTGCTCTCGCTGTACGTATATAATCTTGGTTAATAACTTCTAACATACTCGACCGTGTCATCCGAGCAATAATAGCAGCTCCTCCAGTACCGAGTGTAATGACCGGTAGGATATTTTGTTGCCAAGAACCCCAACCTGACGGTAAAAAGATTGGGTGGTCAATTGCAAAATATTTTATTAACATTAATCCCATCCAGAAGTTAGGCATTGATAATCCGAATAAGGCAATAATCATAATGATTGCATCAATCCAAGATGATGCGCGAACAGCGGAAATAATCCCAGCAATTAAACCAATGAAAACAGCCAACACGACACTATAAAAGGCGAGTTCGACTGTAGTCCAAAACCTTGCTTCTATTTCATCAATAACCGGTCGATTGCTACGAATCGAATTACCAAGATCACCTTGTAGCAAGTTTCCTACATATGTTAAATACTGGACGTGTAAAGGTTCATTTAATCCTAAACGTTCTCGGATGTTTTCAATTGTATGTTCCGGAGCCCCTTCCCCTGCGATAATTTGAGCGGGATCACCAGGCGATAAATGCATTAAAGAGAATACTAGAATCGTTACTCCTATTAAAACAGGGATTAATTGTAATAAACGTCTAAAAATAAATTGAATCATGTATTTCCCCTCCTAACGTTTTCTCATTTTAGGGTCTAAGGCATCGCGTAAACCATCTCCGAATATATTAAATACGAGCACGATAATCACAATTGCGATTCCAGGGAAAAAGGCGACATGTGGATAATCGAAAATATAAGATCTTCCATCATTTAACATTGCTCCCCATTCAGGTGTAGGTGGTTGAGCACCTAATCCTAGGAATGAAAGACCAGCAGCTGTTAAAATAGCTGTAGCAACTCGTAGTGTTGCTTGAACGATAATGGGTGATAATATATTGGGTAATATATGTCGGATTATTATTCGAAAATCGCTTGCTCCAAGGGCGCGAACGGCATCAATATATTCGAGTTTACGAACAGATAATGTAGAACCTCGGACAATCCTTGCGAATGAAGGGATTGAATATATGGCTACAGCAATAATGACGTTATTTAAACTACCACCTAAAACACCAGCAATTGCAATGGCAAGTAAAATTCCTGGAAACGCTAACAATACATCCATTGTCCGCATAATAATGGAGTCTACCACGCCACCATAATAGCCGGATATAATTCCTAACAAAACACCAAAAATAGCACCAATCGCCACAGACACAAATCCTACATATAAAGTAAGCCCCATACCATGAATGATTCTAGTAAAAATATCACGACCAGCATGATCAGTGCCAAACCAATGTTCTCCATTCGGTGTTAATAGTTTTTTCGTATAGTCAATCGCTGTCGGATCATATGTTGTTAATAGTGGACCAATTAATGCGATAGCAATAAATAAAATGATAAGAAAAAAGCTAATTAAAGCAGCTTTGTTTTTCTTGAAATTTCTGTAAAAAATCCTCCATTCCGATTGCCGTTTGGTCACCCTAGGTGGTTTAGATGTAATTGTCTGAACCGGTTGATTAGCCATCTTATCATCCTTTCTTTTAATAAAATAGTAGGTAAAAAGTTGGCAATTCCGTTAATAAAATTTTTTTATTTTTATAGGGTAGGACATACCTATAATACTATATTATCTAATAATTCTGAAATGTTATATTAGCGAAAAATATCGAAATTAGTAAAAAACTTTCGACAAACACCGACAAAATAGAGAAAAACACTGTATTTTTGTCAAGTAATGTCATTAATTGTTGTAATTTTTTTAATAATAATTTAATAATAAATATTGTATATTTTGAAATTTCATATTATATTAATTGAAGAGTATGATAAAAGTAGAATAATAGAATAGGGGTATATACATAAGGGGGTAAAATGAATGTTAAGGAAGAAAAGAACATATTTTACTATTGTAATGATGCTTGTTTTTGGTCTTATTTTATCAGCATGTTCAAGTAACAATTCGTCATCTTCATCCGATGAAAAAGGTGGAGATGCGGGATCAGATTCAGGCTCTACACAGGATTTAATCATAGCCCAACTTTCAGAAGCGGTATCTTTGGATCCACATGGTTCAAATGATACATCATCTAGTAATGTAGCTTATAACATTTATGAACAATTAGTTTATCACGATGAAAATATGGAGCTAGCTCCTGGTCTGGCTGAATCTTGGGACCTAATTGACGATACAACATGGGAATTCAAGTTGCGTGAAGGAATTAAATTCCATGATGGTGCTGACTTTAATGCAGAAGCAGTGAAAAAAAACTTTGAAAGAATACTTGACCCGGATGTCGGTTCGCCTCGAGCTTTCTTATATGAAATGATTGATTCAATTGAAGTAGTTGATGATTATACTGTTCAATTTAAATTACAATATCCATTTGCACCATTTCCAGCTCACTTAGCACACAATGGTGGTGGAATAATTAGTCCTAACGCCATTGAAAAGGACTATGAGGGAATGAAAAATGGTGATGAGCCAGGAGCTTATATTAGCTTAAATCCTTCAGGTACGGGATGGTTTAAATTAGATGAATGGAAATCGGGCGAATATATTAAACTAGTACGAAATGAAGATTATTGGGGAGAAAAAGCAAAACTTGATAGTGTTACATTTAAAGTAGTATCAGAAAGTTTAACACGTGTAGCAGAGCTAGAATCTGGCACATCTCATGTGATTGATCCTTTAAGTCCTTCTGATATAAGTCGTGTAGAGTCATTAGCAAATGCAAGTGTTCATAAACAACCAAGTTTATCACTTTCTTATGTAGGCTTTAATATGGAAAAGGAACCGTTTAATGATGTTCGTGTACGTCAGGCCATTTCTATGGCGATAGATAAAACACAAATTATTGATGGAATCTATGAAGGAACTGGTGTACCTGCTACAGGACCAATTGCGCCACATGTTTGGGGCTTCGATGAATCCGTAGAACCATTAGAATATAATGTTGAAGAAGCAAAAGCATTACTTGCTGAAGCGGGTTATGCAGATGGGTTTGAAACAACACTATGGACGAATGATAACCCAGATCGCGTGAAAATTGCTGAATATGTGCAATCAGCTCTAAGCGAAATTGGCATCGATGTAAAAATTGAAATTCTTGAATGGGGTGCATACTTAGAGCAAACCGCAGCTGGACAACATGACATGTTTATTCTTGGATGGACAACTGTAACTGCCGATGCAGACTACGGTTTATATCCCGTATTCCATTCTGAAAATGTAGGAGATCCAGGTAACCGGACGTTCACGAAAGATGCTGAGTTAGATAAAATATTAGAGCAAGCAAGACAAGAAAATGATGAAGCAACACGGTTAGACTTATATTCACAAGCTCAAGAAAAACTAGTTGAAATCGCTCCAATGATTTATTTACTTCACACAGACTTTATTGTAGGTATTGATAATAAAGTTAAAGGATTCGAAATTACACCAGCAGGTATGTTTAAATTAAAAGATGTAACGATTGAATAATATGAATAAGCTGTCCTTTCTCTATGTAAAGGACAGCTTTTTACTTGAGAGATTTTTGAGTTGAACTTTATTTTTTATGGTATACTTCAATTCTTTAATGACCTTGTATTTAATGATTCATCAATATTTCTGAAATTGAAATAATCGGATCCTGAACAAAACTTCATAACAGCATATTTAACGACCTATCCTAGATTAGATAGCTGTTAATTGTATTTTTAGTTTTTATATTCCCTTATTATTTTGGACTTGGATGGCCTATTTCCATGTTGAAAAAACTCTTGCAAATAATGGTGCTCTTCTCCAAAAAATCCGTTTGAGATAATGATGTCATATGTTTCATGTAACGGTTCTGCATTCCACAGAATTGAATTTGAAAATCCCTCGGAAATAATTAGACCCTCATTATTTAAATCTTTTCATTCATTTAACGTTATTTCGCGAAGAATTCGTGCTGCTTAATGAAAGTTTTCTCATTCACTTATCCTCTATTTTTCTAAAATTCACTCTATTATATTTTTCATGCTTTATATAAAAAATGAAAATAAATGGGTATTGATTAAATGTTTTATCTGTTATATTATTTGTATAACAGATAAAACTTATTGAAAAGGGTGATAAACATGATGATTATGATTGATTTACAGTCAGAAACACCCATTTATATGCAGTTAAAAAATAAAATAATCGAAGGGATTGCATCAAAACAAATTCAACCTGGTGACCCATTACCGTCCGTTCGCAATCTCGCTCAAGATTTAGGCATTAATATGCACACAGTGAATAAAGCATATCAACTGTTAAAACAAGATGGCTTTATCCATATTCACCGCCAAAAGGGTGTTGTTGTGAATCCAGATGGAATGCCCAAAGTGGATGCATCATATGTAACTCTATTGAAAGAGCGATTACGACCACTGATCAGCGAATCGATTTGTCGAGGGATGGATGAAAAGGAAATATTTATATATTGTAAGGAGATTATGGATGAAATTAAAAAAGGAGGCGAACAATCATAATGTTTTATATAGTATTCCTCATTATCTTACCTATCGTTTTTTTTATAGCTTTCACACCTTATATAACGAGGAAAACAGAAAGTTTCGGTGTTACAATTCCTTCTGATTTGTATAAACATAAAACAATTGAAGCATATCGTAAACGATATGCAAAACAAACACTTGCTATAGGACTCGTTTATGTTTTATTACTAATCATTCTTTCATTTTCAGTTCGTGAGACTGTTTGGATTGGTATTTTTCCTATTAGTGTTTTTGTTTATTTAATCATTGCGTTTCTTATTTACCTTCAATATCATAAAAAAATGAAACTTTTAAAAGAACGAGAAAATTGGTTTGAAAATAGAAAAGAAACGCTAGCAGTAGATCTTCGTTTTTATAAAGATAAAAAGACCTACTCCAACTGGTGGTTTATGATTCCATTTCTCATTGTTGCCACTGTTACCGCTTGGTCATATTTAAATTATGACTTAATACCTGATCAAATTCCGATGCAGTATGATTTAAATGGTGAAGTTATACGATCAATTGAAAAATCTCCCGTTGCCCTAATGTCTTTTCCTCTTTTACAATTGTTTTTAATTGGTGTGTTTGTATTCATCAATATAATTATTGGTCAAAGTAAGCAACAAATTGATCCAGCTAATCCGGAAAAATCAGTACAGCAAAACCTTATCTTTAGACGTCGTTGGTCAATGTTTATAATCATAAGCAGTATCGCTTTAAACATTGTGATGTCATTACCACAACTTTCTTTTATATTAAATCTTAATCCAAATGTACTATTTATTGTTATGATGATTGTTGTTGGTTTTATTGTAGTTGGAGCATTTTTAATATCGATTTTTACAGGACAAGGCGGTAGCAGAGTAAGGAATATTGAAGCTAATGTTGTCATTGGTAAATCAGGTGAAAAGATTAACCGTGATGACGATAAGTATTGGAAACTTGGTATCTTTTATTTTAACCCTCAAGATCCGGCGAATTGGGTTGAGAAGCGATTTGGCAGTGGTTGGACAGCCAATTTTGCTAAACCAATCCCATGGATCTTTTTAATCCTTGTTATTTTAATACCACTTTTAATTGCAAAGTTGACTTCATAGGTGAACAAAAAGAGCATGGTTCAATGGTAGCGACCCCCAAAGTTAGATATATTAGTCTAACTTTGGGGGTGTAGTACCAATCACCACGCTCTTTTTTCGTAAAGAATAGAGATTCTTTTGAGTTTAAAATAGGATATGTGCAATGCCTACAATAATTGGTAATGTGATTAATGTTCTTAATAGGAAAATGAAAAATAAGTCTTTAAAATTAACTGGTATTTTAGAACCGAGCAATAAGCCACCAACTTCAGATAAGTAAATTAATTGAGTGACCGATAATGCTGCGATAATAAAACGGGTCATCTCACTTTCAATGCCTGTTGCAATAATGGCAGGTAAAAACATATCGGCAAAGCCAATTAAGATTGTTTCCGATGCAGCTACTGCTTCAGGTACTTGTAACAATTGCAGCAGTGGTATAAAAGGGGTACCGAGCCATTGAAAAATAGGAGTATGTTCCGCAATAATTAACGCTAATGTACCAACAGCCATGACCACAGGGGCTACCCCAATCCACATATCAAGGACATTTTTTATACCTTCTTTAATGACAGACATAACGTTTGTATTCTTTTGAGCTCTCTTAACTGCTTCAGAAAACCCATAACTTAAAGGAGTAAACCCTTCAGGAATACCTTCATTATCGGAAGCTTCATTACCGTTTATATATCTATTTTCTTTTTTCGATAATGGAGGAATTCTCGGCATAATAATCGCTGCCAATAGACCTGCAAATGTAATAGTTAAATAAAAAGGTACAAACATATGACCTAAACCAACGGTAGAGACCACGACTAAACTGAACGTGATGGATACAATGGAAAAGGTTGTTGCGACAATGGCAGCCTCTTTTTTTGTATAAAAACCTTCCTCGTATTGTCGACTGGTTAGAAGTATACCGATTGTACCGTCACCAAGCCAAGAGGCCAAAGCATCCATTGCTGAACGGCCTGGAAGCTTGAAAAGTGGCCGCATAATTTTAATACATAAGGCGCCGAAGAACTCTAATAAACCGAAATTTAAAAATAAAGGGAGAAATAAACCTGCCCATAAAAAGACAGAAAATAGTGTTGTGAGGAGTCCTTCATCACTTAATAAAGTCCCCCCTGTATCCTCAGACCAAATCCATTCTGGCCCCCATTCAAAATACGTAATATAGGCAAAAATGACGGCCAATATTCGAATAATAAACCAAACATTGGTTACATTAAACAATCCGTTCCAAAAGGAGGAGTTCACAATTTTTTTGGGTGCCCAAATTTTTGTAATCAGTGTGCAAACAAATGTAATTGTAATAATGACGAGCATAATCTCAGGGATAAACCCATATAGAATATTTTGAATCCAACCGGATAAAAAGGCGATTGGAATCGTTATTTCACCGTTAATAGAAAGAGGGAACATAAATAAAAATAAACCTATCAATGAGGGGATGATAAATTTTACTATTTGTTGTAATGACCTTTGTTTATCCATAACTACTCCTTAATATAGAAAATACTATATTCATATTATTGTATAACTATTCAATTGTCCACAATTTTTATACAAAAAAATTTAAGAAATTTTGGAAAATATTGGAATTATATGAATGAAAACTCACGATCTGTAGAAAAATTAAAAATATGATTTAATAGAACTATAGCAATAGGAAACTTTATTGAAAGGAAGTAAAGATATGGTATATAAAACAAATGGTAAAGCAACACTTGAATTAATTAAGACACTTGTGTCTATTCCAAGTCCTACTGGAAATACAGAACGCGTCATTGCCTTTGTTGAAAAGTTTTTTCAAAATTTGGGTATACATACGACCCGTAATCGTAAAGGAGGATTAATTGCAACAATACAAGGTAAGGATACAAGTAAACATCGAATGTTAACGGCCCATGTCGATACATTAGGAGCGATGGTAAAGGAAATTAAAGAGAATGGTCGTCTCCGACTTGATATGATTGGTGGATTTGCTTGGAATTCTGTTGAAGGGGAATATTGCCAAATAGAGACTTCTTCTGGAAACATTTACACTGGCACGATTTTAATGCATCAACAATCAGTACATGTGTATAAAGACGCACGGACGGCTGAACGGAATCAAGATAACATAGAAGTAAGATTAGATGAGAAAGTAATGAATGCTGAAGAAGTTCGTGCCCTTGGTATTGAAGTAGGGGACTTTGTTGCCTTTGATCCACGAGTACAAGTGTTAGATAACGGATTTATTAAATCTCGACATTTAGATGATAAAGCAAGTGTTGGTATTTTGATGAAGGTGGTTGAATATATCGTAAAGGGAAAAATTGAACTGCCTTATACAACTCATTTCTTAATTTCAAACAATGAGGAAATTGGCTATGGCGGTAATTCCAATATTACACCGGAAACAATTGAGTACTTAGCGGTTGATATGGGAGCGATGGGTGATGGTCAGCAAACCGATGAATATACGGTATCCATTTGTGTAAAGGATTCAAGTGGTCCTTATAATTTGAAACTCCGTAAGCATCTTGTTAAGCTTGCTGAAAAAAATGGAATTGAATATCAATTAGATATATATCCTTATTATGGATCCGATGCCTCTGCAGCAATTCGAAGTGGGTTTGACATCGTTCATGGTTTAATTGGTCCTGGAATTGATTCTTCCCATGCCTTTGAGCGTACACATGTTTCTTCAATTGAAAACACCGAGAAGCTAATTTATCACTATTTATTGTCGGCGATGGTAGAGGAATAGAAGAGCCTGATTCCTTGATTAAGGGATCAGTTTTTTTATTAAAATGAAGTTTGCTTGGTTAAGAAAAAAAGAAAAGGTTAAGAATTGACATTTACGTTAACGTAAATATAATAGTAAATATGAAATAAAAATTCAGAAAGTTGTGAATGTAATGACATATGTATACACAATTTCAGAATTAGCAGAAGAATTTGATATAAGTGCACGAACAATCCGTTATTATGAAGAAATCAATTTAATTCACCCAAATCGTACAGAAAATGGTCACCGTATTTATACAAGGAGAGATAGAGCTAGACTAAGACTAATATTAAGAGGGAAACGCTTTGGATTTTCACTAGAGGAAATTGCTGAGATGATTACACTTTTCGACAAAGATCGTACAGGTGAAAAACAGCTAGAAGTTACAATTCAATACGGTCAAAAGAAACTTTTAGAAATGGAAGAAAAAATAAACGATATGGTAGCGCTAAAAGGAGAAATAGAAGAACTTTTGTTAGATTTTCAAAAACGTTTAAATAAAATAAAGGAGGAGAAAAAGAATGAATTTGTCTGAGATATTAGCGGTAAGTGCACGGAAATTTCCCAATAAAGAAGGATTTATTGCTGGAGAAGATAGGTTGACTTATAAAGAAGTAAATGAATACGTAAACCGACTAGCAAATGCATTAATGCAAAGAGGTATTCGAAAAGGGGATAAAGTAATTTTATTTTCACCCAATACAATGGAATTCATTTATGGCTATTTTGCAGTTCAGCGGATTGGTGGAGTTATAGTCCCGGTCAATGCGAAATCCGTTACAGAGGAACTCGATTATATTATATCCCATAGCGAGGCAAAAGCATTTATTGGTCACCATATATTATTTCCACAAGTAGAGCCCCTAATTGAAAAACATCTCCTCCTCTGGATAACAACATCAGATGGTTATTCGAAAGTTGAGAATATGTATAGTTTAATTGAGAATAGTTCCAATCATGATATAGAATGTCAACTTCAAGCAGATGAACTTTCAACAATGCTTTATACCTCTGGTACAACAGGTAAACCGAAAGGCGTGTTGTTTACGCATCATAATATTTTAACGATAGCATCCATGATGTGTATTGAAGCGCAAATCAATGATGATGCCAGATTGTTACATATGATGCCTCTTAGCCATTCAGCCCCTTTACACTTGTTTTTAGTTTCGGGTACATATGTTGGTGCCACTCATGTATTAGCGTCTACATTTACACCTGAATTGTTATTGCAGCTCGTTGATCAGGAAAAAATTACTCACTTTTTTGGTGCACCTGTAGCCTATTTAATGACTGCCCGTCATCCAGAAATTGATAAATATGATTTAACAAGTGTTAGACGTTGGATGTATGGCGCTAGTCCATTATCAAAAAATGAAGTTCTTCTCATAAAAGAAAGATTTAAAACAAATCAATTGATGTGTTTATATGGTTTAACAGAGGCAGGACCAAACGGCACCTTTTTATCGCCTAAAGAACATGAAACCAAAGCAGGCAGTGTAGGAAAACGTGCTGCATTGAATTGTGAAGTACGAATTGTAAATGAAAGCGGTGAAGATGTTAAACCGAATGAAATTGGAGAGATTATCATTCGCGGAGAGGGAAATATGGTGGGCTATTTTAAAGATAAAGAAAAAACAGAGGAAACAATAAAGGATGGTTGGATATATTCTGGTGATTTGGCCAAGGTTGATGAAGATGGCTATATATGGATTGTAGATCGTAAAAAAGACGTCATTATTTCTGGTGGTGTTAATATTTATCCTACGGAAATAGAAAATGTACTGAAAACGCATCCACATATTATCGATGTGGCCATTGTTGGTATCCCCCATCCAGAATGGGGAGAAACCGCAAAAGCGTATGTTGTGGCAACAAAACCTATAGAGAACTTAGCGCAGGAGTGCAAATCATTTTTAGATGGGAAGGTAGCAAAGTACAAAATTCCACGCTTGTATGAACAATTGGATGAACTGCCGAGGAATGCCGCAGGGAAAATTTTAAAACATCAATTAAAAGAAAGGATGAAGATCTAATGAATGTACTTGAGAAGCAAGAATCCCTTTTACTTCGTGTATTAAAGAAGAAGTTAAGCCCAAATTTATATCATTATGCAGTAAATGAACTCGAGGAATTTTATGAAAAGTGTTATAACGAATTTGATTCTCGTGCTGTTCATACTGATCGAGAAGGTCAGCCGAAACTTGTCAAATATAATAAATTTGGTGAGGAAGTAAATGAAATATGGGTAAATGAAGGATATAAAAAGACCGTTGAAGATACCTATAGAACTGGGATTGTTGGTTATGTACATAAAAAGATACCCGAATTAGGGGAAGTAGGAAACTATATTTATAGTTATGCTCAAGGTTATTTACTTTCTCAAGTTGAGCCAGGTTTTTATTGTCCGGTTACCTTAACGATGGCGACAGCTTATTTAGTGGATCAATACGCTGATGAACCGTTAAAAGCAAAATTTCTTCCGCATATTTTGTCAACGGGTGATGCCGAACTTTATGAAGGAGCCACTTTTTTAACAGAACGCCAAGGTGGATCTGATGTTGGTGCCAATGTAGTTAAAGCAGTAAAAGAAGGAGATGTGTATCGTCTATATGGTGAAAAATATTTTGCCTCGAACGCTGGTCAATGTGGAGTAGCCACCGTTTTAGCACGCATAGAAGGGGCACCTGCTGGAACAAAGGGGTTAAGTTTATTCTTAGTACCTTGGAGAAAAAGCGATGGGACTACAAATCATATTCAAATTCGCCGTCTCAAAGACAAATTAGGTGTTCGAGCCGTTCCGTCGGCAGAAATTGTCTTTGAAGGATCAAAAGCCTACCTGATTGGCGATCCGAAAAAAGGTTTCTACTATATGATGGAAGCATTAAACTTATCTCGGGTATGTAATGCAGTTGCTTCCCTCGGAATTATGAAACGGGCATTAAAGGAATCAATTGAATATGCCAACTGGCGCACAGCTTTTGGTCAATCAATTATAAAATACCCAATGGTTCAAGAAACATTAGCCACAATGCAAGCTCGATTTGAAGTACAACTTTCGGCATTATTTGAATCCATTGAGTTATTTGACTTCGTTATGCGTTTTAGGGAAAAGGCATCAGAACAACAAATTGCGTTAAATCGTTTATATATAGCATTGTTAAAAGCCCGTACAGCCGACGAAGCGATTGATTTTTCTCATAAAGCTATCGAAACTCATGGTGGAAATGGATATATCGAAGACTTTGTCACACCACGTCTTTTACGAGATGCACAAGTATTAACAGTTTGGGAAGGAACAGCGAATATCCTAGGTTTAGAAGTACTGCGATTAATGAAGAAGTATGAAATTCATCAAACCTTTATACGACAAATGGAAGAGCAAATAGATCAAGTAAATTTTGATACGTTACGATTATCCTTGATTAAACAAAAGTTAGCGAAGTTGAAGGACCTGACAAAAGTATTAGTCGGTGCTGATGAAACTTTACAAACATATCATGCAAAACGTATGGCAAATACAATGACAGATCTATTTTTAGCTGTGCATGCAATGACACGGATTGAAAATAACCGAGATAAACAAATAGCAAAAATATTTATTGATCATTTATATGATGATCATCCATTAGATCAAGAAATGTTACCACATAAATATTTTGAAGAGATTATTGGTGAACATACATTAGTGCAAAATTAAAAAAGAATGTCCCCCGGTATAAATTGGCACGGGGGAAATTGTTTTTACCTTATTTAAGATGCTTTTCGTATAAAGAGTAGCCTTTGTTAGCTCCTACTTTTGTTAAACCACATTTTTTGCCGTAAAATTCATTTAGTTTTTCATTATCTTCAACACAGTCGAGACGGAAAATTTCTTTCCCTTTTCGGGTTAAATACTCAATAATCCAATCGATGATTTCTTTTCCTAATCCACCACCTGTATAATTTGGGTGGATAGCAATTTTATGTAGATAGGCTGCGTTATCTTCTCTTATTCCCCATAAACCTTTATCCCACTCGTTTTGATGATCATAAAGAGTGAATGTTGCAATTAGTTTACCATCATGATCTTTAATCATGAATGTTTCATGATTGCGAATGCCATTTAAAATTTCTTTATCGTCTTCACCAGCAATCACTGTATCCCATTGTTCAGGGTGTTTCTCACTTACCCATAGGGCAGTTTCTTTTAGTAAATTTAAAATAGCATCTGCATCATCCATTGTTGCTATATAAATGTCATAATCTTTAATGTTGTTCATTTTTATTGTCATTGAGCAGTCTCCTTTAGTATTTATTTCCTGGACTATACAGTTGTTTTTATTTTGAACGAAAGTTATTTTACCATTCATGTTATGGATGTTCAAATTCTTCCTTTTTTTTAAGTATTTACCTAACGCGGTAAAACCTGACTATATATGATAAAGATATAAAATTATGGTTAATATAATAATAAATTGGAAAATTCATCGAGGTATTGTATGTTGAAAAAACGATATTTATTTGGGGATGTTATTCGTCTCAATTATTTTATCAGGCTGTTTACCAGATGAAGAACATCAAACAAAGCCGAATTCAGAAGTCGTTCCAACCTCAGGTATTGAAGAAATAGCGACGAAGTTACGGATACCATGGTCCATTGATTTTGATGGACAAGTATTTTGTATTTTTAGGGCGAATTATGGTGGCCAGTAATTCAGGAAAGTGAAAATATGGAAACTCCGCTATTTCATTCGGGTACTACCACTTGGGCACCATCGGGGTTAGCTAACCACGACGGTACACAGCTTCGAGGAAACGGAGTTCGTGCCTTTAATTTAGAATAATAAACCTACGATCAGTTCCTCCCGGGTTAGGGTCGTGTTCGTAATGTGTATATTTTCGAAAATGAATTGTATTTTATAACGAATAACGATGGTCGTGGTCAAAAGTCCGTTTGAGATCAACTGTTAAAAATATAAAAAAGAATTCTGATTAAGTGTAATTTTTATCTCTTCTTGCAAAATGAATCTCAAACACTTGTGTGGGGAACAGCTGCTGTTCGCATGAATGGAATAATTAGGTAAAAAATAATAGTAGTATAAACCTGTCATAATATGGTTTACACTACTATTATAGTTTAAGAAAGTAAAATTTTATTGTTAGGATCTAGTGTATTACACACTTTTCATATACGTTTATTTAATCATCCCACTTATAGCTCCAAAACCGTTCAATTTCAACCCGTTTTACGGTATCTGGGTCACCTTGTTCATAACGTTTGACCATCTCATCGAAAAAGAACCCAGTTTGGGAACGATGAGCTCCCATGGAACCAAGTTTTTCTTTTACCGAATCATGAATATGGTGTACAATATCAGGTTGGCCGAGTTCTTCTTCACAGTTATTTGAAAAAGCTATGCAATGAAGCTTCGGACGTTTCTCTTTCGGTATACGTTTAACGGCACGAACAACCGCACGACCAGTTGCTTCATGATCAGGATGGACAGAATAACCAGGATAAAAGGTAATGACAAGAGATGGATTCAGTTCATCAATCATATTGGAAAAGAGATCCGCTAATTTTTCTTCATCCTCAAATTCAACCGTTTTATCCCGAAATCCGAGCATTCTTAAATCTTTGATTCCAATGGCTTGTGCAGATGCTAATAATTCCTTTTTGCGAATTTTTGGTAAAGACTCCCTCGTTGCAAAAGGAGGGTTTCCTAAATTTCTCCCCATTTCGCCAAGCGTGAGGCAAGCATAGGTTACGGGTGTCCCTTGTTTTATGTGAGTAGCCAATGTACCGGATATACCAAAGGCTTCATCGTCAGGGTGAGGTAATATGACAAGGACCTGTCTTTCTTTTTCAATCATTAAAGAAAGCTCCTTTCTAAATCAAAATTTATATTTAACTAGAGGAGGAGAATAAAAAAGACAACATTTATTCATAAGGTTGATAAAAGATAAAACATCAACAATCTTCGAAACGTCCTTCATTTTAATGATTATCAATTTGTCGTGACTGTTTCTTCAGGCGTTCTCCAACTAGCAAACTATTCAAAAGGTGTTTTGCTTATTTCAAAGGCAATCGCTAATTTGTTATTATGATCAATACCACACATTAATAATCTTCCTTGTTCATCGAGCTCATAATGGGTTAATCCTTCACCATACACCCATCCTGATTCAATCTTTAACCCTACCCGATAAGGTCCTTCTCCAGCAATGGTTCCACGTTCATAACGAATTTTTACATTCCTTATAAAAGCACTTGCATTAAAAAAGTTTTCGTCGATATGAGTTGAATATGCACCATTTGTTGTTTCAACATGTATATAAACATCTTCATTTACAAATTGATTTATAATTACTTGAACTTTATTTTTATCAATTGGTTGCACAACAAATCTCCCTTTCTTGGAAACTACTTATAGTTTACTAAAAAAATACGAAGAAATCGATGGTAATATTGCTTATTAAGATTGTCATATTATACAAGTTTAATAGATTAATTTTTTCGAAATTATGTAGATTTCCCATAAATCAAACGGTTGCACGATTTTTAGCTAGAAAACTTATTAATTATTTGTTTTTTGAACTGTAACTTCTTTACTGAAGGAAATAAAGTTACGTATAAACGGCTAAACATAAGTAATTTTTGATACTTGAAACTTTATTAATTATCTGATAATATAATGATAGTTTTTATGCAAACGTTTTCCCTTAATATGAAACGATCATCGGATCAAATAAATAATGCTTTGGTCGTTTTATGAGAAAAGAAAGCGTTTTCTATGGTAGGAACAAAATTACAATTGAAAGAGAAAAAGGAGTGATGATTGTGGGGATTAAAAAGCGTTTTTCAAAAGTTTTAGCTATGGTTACCTTAGCAGGTACATTAATTTTGACAGGTTGTGGAGGTTCAAGTGAAAGTTCGAATTCTTCGGATAAAATCACAATCGATATTATGCAAGGTAAAGTAGAATTTCATTCTCAATTTGAAGAACTAGCGGAAGTTTATGAGAAGGAAAACCCTGAAGTCGACATTAACATTACAAGTGTTGGCGGTGGTACAGACTACTTAAGTCAGTTAAAAACTAAATTTGCTTCTGGTGATGAACCGGCTATTTTTAGTTTATTTGGTCCTGTAGAAGTTGAACAATTTAAAGATGACATTACGGATCTTTCGGATATGAAGGCTGTGGAATTAGCGTTTGAAGGAACTCTTGAAGCAGTTACAACTGAAGACGGACAAGTTGTCGGTTTACCATATAACCTAGAAGGATATGGGCTTATATATAATAAAAATGTATTTGAAAAAGCAGGTATAAACGCTGAAGAAATCATCACCTATGACGATTTGGAAAAGGCAGTGAAAACATTAGATAGTAAAAAAGAGGAACTCGGAATTGAAGCTGTATTTGCACTTCCAGGTAAAGAAAAATGGGTAATGAGTAACCATTTAGGTAATGTTTACTTAGCACCTGAATTTAACCATAACGTATTAGAGGCATGGAACTCACCAACAGTCGCTTTTGAAAAGGGTGAAGAATTTAAGAGAATGTTAGATTTACAGGCAAAGTATTCGATACAACCAGTCCTTAATCTAGATTATTCTCAACAAGTTGAACAATATTTTTCTCTAGAAAGTGTTGCTATGATTCAACAAGGTAACTGGGTATATCCGTCCATTGAACAAATGGATGCGGATTTTGCAGAAAATGGTATAGGAATGATACCAATTCCTGTAGAGGGGCTAGAAGGGCATCTTCCAGTAGGAATTCCAAACTTCTGGGCGGTTAACAATAACAAAGATGAAAAAACCATTCAAGCTGCAAAAGATTTCTTAGACTGGCTATATACATCAGAAATTGGCAAAGATTACGTATTAAATAAATTCAAGTTTGTTCCTGCTTATGAAGGTTATGATGCAGAACAGATTTCTGATCCACTTTCCAGAGTTGTATATGAATACTCTGAAAAAGGGAAAACAATTGGATGGATATTTTCCGGTTATCCTATTTCATGGGAACCTGATACGTTCGGTCCAAACTTACAAAAATATTTAGATGGAAAAATGTCTTGGGATGAATTAGTAGAGGATTCAATTAAAGACTGGGAAGAATTGCGAAAAAAATAAACAAATACACTTTGGAATAATCAACTTTATATAGAAGGGAGCTGTCCAAAACAGTAGATTTTAAAGGAAAGATAGCGATTCTATTGGGGAAAGCAAAAACTTTTATCCATACGTGGTATCTAGTCTAACGAATCTTTAAACTTGTTCAAGTTTGCACCATCGTTGACGAACTTTGAACCGTACATATGGAAATTCCCCGTAAAGAAATCTACTAGTCAGCTACTTAATGGACTGCTCCTTTGTTCATTGAGAATACTTTGTAAAAAAACATAGTTGATGCGTACTGGGAGGGGAATTTATGAGAAATAAAAGTGTATCGTTTTGGCTTTTTTTAACCCCAGTCTTGTTAAGCTTAAGTCTTGTTGTTATTGTTCCATTGCTTTTGGGACTATTTTATTCTTTTACGAACTGGAACGGATTAACGTTTACCGAATTTATTGGGTTTCAAAACTATATCCAAATTTTTCAAGATGAATCCTTTATAAATGCCCTGTGGTTTACAACAAAATTTACGATTGCATGTGTGATTTTACTTAATTTTATTGGTTTAGGGTTAGCGTTATTAGTTACAAGAAATTTAAAAACAAAAACATTTTTAAGAACTATATTTTTCATGCCAAATTTAATTGGTGGATTAATATTAGGTTTTATTTGGCAATTTATTTTTATCAATGTCTTTGATGCTGTTGGTAAAATGGCAGGACAAGATTGGTTAATGGGTTGGCTATCAAATGAGACAACTGGTTTCTGGGGACTTGTTATCATTACGGCATGGCAAATGGCAGGGTATATTATGATTATTTATATAGCTTATTTAGAAAGTGTTCCTCAAGAACTAGTAGAAGCAAGTGAAATGGACGGAGCTACAAGTTTTCAAAAATTTCGTTATGTCATATTTCCACTTGTTCGCCCAGCATTTACAGTTAGTATGTTTTTAACTTTATCTAATTCCTTCAAAATTTACGATCAAAACTTATCGCTTACCAATGGAGGTCCGTATGACTCGACTCAAATGCTTGCGATGAATATTGTAAGAACTGCCTTTGAAAGTAATCAAATGGCTCTAGGTGAAGCTAAAGCCGTGATTTTCTTTATTATTGTCGCCGCAATCGCATTAACCCAAGTGTACTATAATAAGAAGCGCGAGGTAGAAGTATAATGAAGAAGAAAAAACGAAAAGGTATACTTATCCTTGAAATTATTGGAGTTTTATTGGCCCTTCTTTGGTTAGCACCATTTTATTTAATGATTGTAAATGCATTTAAAACGAAAAAAGGGATATTTTCAGATGTATTAGGTTTTCCTGAAGAATTAACATTTGAAAACTTTAAAAATGCTTTTATCGATTTGGACTTTTTGAATGCGCTGTTTAATTCAGTGCTGGTTACGACCATTAGCGTAATGATTATTATCGTTTTCTCAGCAATGGCAGCATATGCTTTACAAAGAAACAATAGTAAATTAAGTAAGACATTACTATTGGTATTTGTAGCAGCAATGTTAATTCCGTTCCAATCGGTGATGATCCCACTTGTATCTATTTTCGGTAGTGTAGATATGTTGAATCGCCCAGGTTTAATTTTTATGTATTTAGGATTTGGCTGTAGTTTATCTATTTTCTTATATCACGGTAGTTTATCCAGTATTTCAAAATCATTAGATGAAGCAGCAATAATGGATGGTGCAAACAGATTGCAAATTTTTTGGCATATCATATTTCCAATATTAAAACCGATCTCTGTGACGGTAGCTATATTAAACTTAATTTGGATATGGAATGATTACTTATTACCATCCCTTGTTTTAAGTGGGGCAAATGAAACCATTCCACTACGAATGTTTTATTTCTTTGGGCAATATACGAAACAGTGGCATCTAGCTCTTGCTGGATTGACGCTTGCCATTATTCCTGTCATCATTTTTTATTTCGTTTCCCAAAAACATATTATTAAAGGTGTTGTTGAAGGTGCGGTAAAATAGAGTACGATATTCCCGATTTGCCAACAAGAGGAGGAAAAAATAAAGAAATGGGTGTCACAATTAAAGATGTTGCTAGGAAAGCAAATGTATCGCCTTCAACAGTTTCCCGTGTATTAGCTGATAGTCCAAAAATAAGTGAGAAAACGAAACAACATGTTCGTAAAGTCATTGAAGAGTTAGGTTATCATACGAACTTAAACGCAAGGTCACTTGTTAGTAAAACGACTCAAACGATTGGTATTGTTTTGAAAAACTCCGATAAAGAAGCGCTCCATTCTACATTTGCTCCTGAAGTTTTAAGAGGGATTAGTGCCACTTGCAGCAAATATGATTATAATATTCGCCTAACGACTGGGGCATCAGAGGAAGAGATTTATCAAGAAGTTGTAAAAATGGTACGTGGGAAACAAGTTGACGGGATTATTGTCTTGTATTCAAAAAGGACTGACCGAGTTGTCCCATATTTAATGGAATGTGAATTTCCATTTGTGATTATTGGCAAACCTGAAAAAAATCCAAATAAAATTTCGTACGTTGATAATGATAATATTCAAGCTGCAATGGATGCAACGAATTATTTAATCCAATTAGGCCATAGACAAATCGCTTTTATTAGTGATGATCCAACGTATGAAGTTGCCCAAAATCGCTTAATTGGTTATAAACAAGCGATGAATAACAATTATTTAAATGTTCCTAATGAATATATTCACCATGTAAAAAATAAATATAATCAAGGTTTTCAAGTTGTACAAAAGTTAATGTCTTTATCAGCACCGCCAACGGGTATTGTTATTACAGATGATTTTAACGCATTAATTGTTTTATCAGCGCTACAAGCACTAAATAAAAAGGTACCTAAAGATGTTAGTTTGATTAGTTTTAACAATTCCCCTATTTCAGAGGTTACGTTTCCGAAGTTAACATCTGTAGATATTCAAATTTATCAACTTGGATATGAAGCTGCAAAATTATTAGTTACACAAATTAATGAGCCAGATCATATTAAAAAAAGTGTCATTATCCCTTGTATAATAAAAGAACGTGAATCCTGTTCGAGTCGAAATCATGAAAAAGAGAATTAAAAGGGATTCCTATTTGTTCATAATGCAAACCTTTGCCTTATGTTTATAGGTGTTTAGGAGGCAGAGATGAATGAAACAAACGAGCATTATGTACGGCATTACCGCTGTATGTGAATGGATTATGAGGTTTTCAGTCATTAATATTTTATGGATAATCTTTAATTTTCCAATAAGTTGGCTAGTACTGAATCTGATTTTTGCCAACGATTGGAGTTCATTGATCATTTTCTTTATTCTTATTGTACTATTGGCCCCAATAGTCTTTTTCCCTGCAACTCAAGCGATGTTTGCTGTGGTACGGGAATGGATTTTAGGTCATGAAAGTAATAGTTTAATAAAGTCATATTGGCACCACTATAAGAAAAACTATAGAAAAAGTACAATAGCTGGTTTCATTATGACCACGCTTTGGTTAGGTTTATTAACAAATATTGTTTATTTTAGTCAATCTAACGCTCTTCTTATGTTTCTTTTAATATTTTTAGGGGTTGTATTATTTGTTTTTACAGTAAATTTTTTCTCTGTAATGGCGCATTATCACCTCGGTATAAAAGATTTAATGAAAAATACATTTGCTATCACGTTCGGCAGTCCGCTACTTTTTATTACAATTATAATCTGTGGAGTACTTCTGGTTTATATTTGTAGTCAAGCTTGGTATGTGCTTACTTTTTTTGCAGGATCTTTGTTTGCTTTCTTATCCTTTTCTGCGTTTTATCGTTTATTTCTTAAGTTGTTGAAGGGTAAGCAGCAGTAAGGTTATTCGACAAACAATTTCTAGGTGAATAATGACAATCAAAAAGGTATTTCATTACCCCATTTACGTGTTTGAGGCGTCATGGATTTTCCCTGTTATGATTATAGGTGATGAATTGGAATTAAGATAGAAATATCTCAAATGACTTTTTATACTTTATGCTAATAGATAGAAAAATGTAAGGGTTTACCGTCAAACTATTACAAACTGGAGTAATGCTTAAGTGCGTTCTTTGTCCGATGAAGTTTGTTCAGAGCAGGTATTAAATTGAAAATTAGAATGGTTGGGAAGTAATTATTTATTAAGGAAATAAAAGGTTAAAGAGGTGGGAGTTTATGATAAAAACTTGGTGGAAGGAAAGTGTGGTCTATCAAGTTTATCCTCGTAGTTTTAAAGATAGTAACAGCGATGGTATTGGCGATTTACGAGGGATTATAGAAAAACTTGATTATTTATATGATTTAGGAATAGATGTTATCTGGTTGTGCCCGGTGTACAAATCACCAAATGATGATAATGGTTATGATATTTCTGATTATCAAGACATAATGGATGAATTCGGTACAATGGACGACTTTGATGAATTGCTTGAAGAAGTCCATAAGCGGGGGATGAAGCTTATTATGGACTTAGTGCCTAACCATACATCAGATGAACACCCGTGGTTTATTGAATCACGCTCTTCGAAAGATAATCCGAAGCGAGATTGGTATATCTGGCGTGATGGCAAAGAAAATGGTGAACGACCAAATAACTGGAAATCAATTTTCGAAGGGTCTGTATGGGAATATGATGAAAAGACAGATCAATATTACTTCCATCTCTTCTCGAAAAAACAACCAGATTTAAACTGGGAAAATGAAGAGGTTCGAGCGGCGCTAAAAGAAATGGTTTGTTGGTGGCTTGATAAAGGGATAGACGGTTTCCGCATTGATGCGATTTCCCATATAAAAAAGGAACCGGGGTTTCCTGATTTACCAAACCCGAAAAATGAAGAATTTGTTGATGCAATGAAGTATACCCGAAATGTAAAAGGAATTGAAGAATGGCTCGATGATTTTTCGAAAGATACGTTTAAAAAGTATGACATTATGACCGTAGGCGAAGCAAATGGTGTAACAGTTGAGGATGCTGACAAGTGGGTTGGTGAAGAAAATGGATTTATGAATATGATTTTTCAATTTGAGCATTTAGGTCTTTGGGATAAAGATACACGTGGACCAGTCGATGTAGTCAAATTAAAGAAAATTTTAACAAAATGGCAAAAGGGATTAGAAGGAAAAGGTTGGAATGCATTATTTTTAGAAAACCATGACCAGCCCCGTAGTGTATCCGTTCTTGGGTGCGATAAGAAATATTGGAAAGAAAGCGCGAAGATGTTGGGCGCTCTCTACTTTTTAATGCAAGGAACACCTTACATTTATCAAGGTCAAGAGATTGGGATGACAAATGTCCAATTTCCAAATATTGAAGATTATGATGATATTAGTATGAGAAACTATTACGAAGCCGAACGAAAAAAAGGACGATCCCATGAGGAAATTATGCCTGTTCTATGGCGCAATTGCCGTGATAATAGCCGGACACCAATGCAATGGAATAGCGGTAACAATGGGGGTTTTACAACCGCTGATAAAACTTGGCTAGGTGTGAATCCAAACTATAAACAAATTAATGTTGAGGAGCAACTGAAGGATCCGGATTCCATTTTGAACTTTTATAAAAAAATGATACGCGTTCGGAAAGAACACGAAGTATTTGTTTACGGTACGTATGACTTGTTGATGCAGGAACACCCACGGTTATTTATATATACAAGAACATTGGAAGACAAGAAAGCCGTTGTCATTTGTAATTTTAGCAAGGAAAAAGTGACATTCATACGTCCGGGAGAATTATCATTTAACGAGTCAAAATTATTGCTTAATAACTATCAAGCCGCAACCGAAGAGTTACCGAATGATTTTATTTTAGAACCTTATGAAACAAGGGTATATTTACTGAAATAACGAAGCATTAAATGGTTCTGTTCGTGTAATGATGGATTAGGGGGAGTCTAAGTGAAAGAGGTTCAAGCAATTTTGTTTGATTTAGACGGAGTAATCACTGATACAGCGGAATATCATTATCTGGCCTGGAAAAAATTGGCCCGTGAATTAGGGATTGAGATCGACCGTACATTTAATGAGCAGTTAAAGGGTGTTAGCCGAATTGATTCGTTAGAAAAGATTTTAGCATACGGCAACCGGCTACAAGATTTTACGAGGGAAGAAAAGGAAGCGTTAGCTAATAAGAAAAATGAGCTTTATAAAAAGATGATTACCAATATTACACCTGCTGATTTACTGCCTGGCATCAAGGAATTTTTAGAAGAAGTCAAGCAAGCTAATTTGAAAACAGGGATTGCTTCCGCTAGTAAAAATGCTTTCCGTGTAATTGACTATCTTCAAGTAGGAGATTATTTTGATATTATCGTCGATGCAGCAAAAGTAGAAAAAGGAAAACCAGATCCAGAAATCTTTCTTAAAGGAGCAGATCAATTAGGGGTTGATTACTGTACTTGTATTGGTATAGAAGATGCTGCTGCAGGGATCAAAGCGATAAAGAGCGCTGGTATGTTTGCCGTTGGTATCGGCTCCCGAACAGAACTTAAGGAAGCAGATATTATCTTATCTTCAACAAATGAGCTTACTTTAGAAACAATTTTACCAGCCTATAAAAATACTAGCGCTGCCCAATAATTCCATATTGACAAAGAAATGGCTGTCCAGAAAGTCTGATTTTAGGGATCATTGATTGTACGTTGGCGGATGTGCATCCACGGCCACAGCCACCTTAAGCGTACAATTCCGTTTACGGGGCTTTGGATTGTGTGTCTGACGATTAAGCGTTCCGGCACATAAGCTTTTACTGTCCCCGTTAGATTCACCACCATCTGTTTTTATGACTTATTGGACAGCCCTTTTCTTATTACGTTTTAGCGTTTTTAATGTAACTAGATCATACCTTTGATGTTGTGATCGTAGGACGGTTTTCAGGGAATACGTTATAAGCGCCGTGCATAACAGGTCCAACATATTCATTTAACTTCCAACCGTGTTTAATAGCAGCTGCTACAAATTCCTTTGCACGAACAACCGCATCAAATACATTTTCACCATTTGCAAGATTTGCCGTAATTGCTGCTGCAAAGGAACAACCTGCACCGTGATTATAAGTTGTTTCTAATTTTTCTGTTTCTAAAAGAATAAATTCTTTTCCATCATAATATAAATCGACTGCTTTATCCGTTTCTAATGCACGTCCACCTTTAATAACGACATGTTTAGCACCGAAATCATGAATTTTTTCCGCTGCTTTTTTCATATCATCAATTGTTCGTATAGGTCCATCGACTTTCGATAATTGCCATGCTTCAAAAAGATTAGGAGTAGTCACTAGCGCTCTCGGTAAAAGTAATTCACGGGCCGCATCAACCGTTTCAGGTAGAAGTACTTCATCTTCTCCTTTACATACCATAACCGGGTCAATGACCACTTTTTCCAATTTATATTGATCAATATATTTTGCACCTAATTCAGTAATGGCAACAGAACCTAACATTCCAGTTTTCATTGCATCTAATCCAACAGAAAAGGCACATTCTAATTGTTTATCGACGATTTCTGCATCAATCGGAAATACATTATGTTTCCACCCATTGTTAGGATCCATTGCAACTATGGAAGTTAACGCGTTCATTCCGTATGTGCCATGTTCTTGGAATGTTTTTAAATCAGCTTGGATACCTGCACCACCACTTGTATCAGAACCTGCAAGTGTCAATGTTTTTTTCATTGTCAAAATTCCCCCTTAGACCGAAGCTGTGAATAATTGAAATTGTAAAAAAATCTTATGCTTTATTATAACACTAAAGTCGTAGAACGAATAAAAAATTGTACCTAAATTGTTTTTCAATAACGTTTATGACAAATAGAGAATTGAAATTTAGGAGAGATGTTGCTGGAAATCCTTTTGGATAAAGACAAAACTACAAAATAGAAGTTCTCGCGGGAAAAGTAAGCTGATAATAGGTAAAAATGTCTATGAGAACGATGCTCGTGGAAATTAGGAAGCCAATATTAGGAAGAAATGTCTCTGAGAACAAGTCTTTCTGTCAAGATATGTTGAATTCACTGAGAAATGTTCCCGAGAGCACATTTCGTTAATAAAACACATTATAAATGAATACAAAAATCCCTTACGCCAATTTTCACAAATTGCCTGACTTTTAAAATAAGGGTTTTCCCTTTTATTCTTACGATAGCCGTCTTAACTTTCACTTATTTCTTGAAATTTCTTCGGTGTGACACCTGTGAATTTTTTAAACAAATAGGTATAGTAGCTTTGATTACAAAATTGAAATAAACTGCTAATTTGAGATAAGGGTAAGTCTGTGTGTAATAAAAAATACTTCGATTCTTCAATTTTCTTCCGATTTATAAATTCAATTAACGTCGTTCCTGTTTCCTTCCGAAAAATATCAGATAAATAACTGGGACTTACATATAGTTCTTTTGCGATCGACTGAAGCGATAAATCTTGCAATATATGATTATGGATATATGAAATGGCTTTGTTCACAATGCTGGAATAACGATTCAAATGTTCCTTTTCTAAAGTATCAATAAAAGTATGGACCATCTTTACTTCAAAGTCTTGTAATTTATTATAGTCCTCAAACTTTTCGATTTGTTGAATAATTACATCACTTAAATTATATGCAGTATCGGGATCTACTCCGCCACGAATAATCGCTCGTGTAAATAAAGTACATGAACAAATTAATGAGTTTTTTAGTGAACGTAATGGTGTACTTGCTAATTTTGCGCGTTGAAGTTGATTAATTTCATTTAATGCAGTAATTGCTTCTTTTCGATTGCCCAATTGAATCGCTGTTAATAATTTTTGTTCATGTTGGTATGAAGGATGTAAAAATTCCTTTTGTCTATTCTCCATCCTTGCCTTATAAAAATCATGTAGAATATGATCACGAACAATCGTTTCCATCATTTCCACCGCCTAATATCATAAAAAATTAATAAATTATAAAAAATATTAATATAATTGTAAGCGATTGCAATGTAAGATGCAATTGAAAGGCAAAAAAATAATAGGGGGCTAAAAGATGAAAAAGTCTATTAAGTTATTATTTTTCTTATTTTTAGCATGTATCTTATTGGTTGCTTGTTCAGGTGGAGATTCTGATACAAGCTCTAATAAAGAAGACGGCTCCAAAGATTCGAAAAATTCAGATGATAAAATCGTACTAAAATTTGCAGCACAAAATGATAATACACCTGCAACTCAAGCAGCCATTGATGCCTTTAACGAAAGTCAAGAAAAGTATCAAGTGGAATGGGTTGAAATGACAAATGACTCAGCACAAATGCACGATCAGTTATTAACTTCTCTATCTAGCGGTTCTGATGAATATGACATTCTTTCATTGGACGTAGTATGGGCTGGGGAATTTGCCGGTGCTGGTTATCTAGAACCGATTGATGTCATGATGAATGAAGCGGGTCTTAATAAAGATGACTTTAATGCTGGGTCTATGGCATCTGGTAACTATAAAGGAAAACAATATACACTTCCATTTTTCCCGGACTTAGGTCTACTTTACTATCGTAGCGATATTGTAAGTGACGAAGATGCTGAAAAATTACAAAATGGCAACTACACTTATGAAGATTTATTAGCGATGTCTGAAAAATATATGGGTGAAGGCGGAACAACAACAGGTTTCGTATATCAATCCGGACAGTACGAAGGATTAACAGTGAACTTAACAGAGTTTACAAACTCCTTTGAAGATATTCAAGGTGGACTAGAAACACTGTATCAATTTACAAAATCGAATGCAACACCTGAAGATATTTTAACTTACACAGAAGGTGAGGCGCATACAGCGTTTGAACAAGGTTTAGCTGTCTTTGAACGAAACTGGCCATATGCGTTAGGACGTATTACTGCACAAGAAGACGGTGTTGAGATCTCTGCTGATCAAGTAGGAATTGCACCCCTTCCAAACGGTGGAGCTGTAGGTGGTTGGTTACTTGGTATTAATAGCAAATCTAAAAATATCGAAGGTGCTTGGGAATTTGTTCAATTCTTAGCTGGACCAGAAGGGCAAAAAATTATGGCCACAAAAGGTGGTTACTTACCAGGTTATAATGCCTTATTGGAGGATGAAGAAGTTGTACAATCAAATGCTTTGCTAGCTTCAGAAGCATTTCAAAAAGCTTTAAGCACAACAATAGCTCGTCCAGTTTCTCCAGAGTATTCTAAAATTTCCGATTCGATTCAAATCGCAACTCATAAATATTTAAGTACAGGAGAAGGTTTAGAAGACACCGTTAGTCAAATTGAAGCAGCTGTCAATGAATAATAATTATTATTAAAATAAAATCATTCATCCAAACACACTCATTTACATGAAAAGAGGCTGCCCAATAGGAGGCTGACCTCCACTCACATTTCATAAAGAAATTCAGGTGTTTTTCAGTGGGGTCTGCCAAGTGGAGGGCAGCCTTTTTCACATCAAAAGCTATTGTATATTAGCGATACAACCAATGCTTTAAAGAGTAATCCTTTAAGAAAGGAGTGGGTATTACATGAAGAGAAAAATGGGGGTTAAAGGATTTTTATTTATTCTACCTGCCTTAATATTAATAGGTATTTTCTCCTTATGGCCAGTGATTCAATCCTTTACTTATACCTTTTTTGACTATCGATTAAATGACCAACAAAAAAGTGGACTTTATCTAAGTGAAAGATTTAACACAGATTTATATAATGAAACTGCCTTTTATGTTGGAATGTTTTTAGAACAAGAAATTCCAAATATTACAGATCCTAAAGACACCTCTAAGCTTAAACAAACGATTGATCAACTTCGTGCTATAAGTGGCCAATACGAAGACCAAGAAGGTGTCATTACAATCAGTGATGAGCAAAAAGAAGAACTTTTAAGTTTTTACAAAAATGCTTCAGCTCTAATTAACGATTTCAATGATAAATATGAATTGGCAAACGGTGAAAATTTACCGTTACTTATTGATGACATCAATAATAGTATTATTCCATCAAACTTTATTGGATTAGATGGATATAAAAAGGCCTTATCCGATGATCGTGTTGGATTAGCCTTGAAAAATACAATTGTATTTACCGTGGTTTCAGTTTTCTTTGAGTTTGTTATCGGTCTAGGCTTGGCATTAATTTTAAACAAAGCGATTTTTGGTCAAGGAATGATCCGTGCTACCTCTTTAATTCCTTGGGCTATCCCAACAGCAGTTGCTGCCCTTATGTGGGGGTACTTATATGATGGAAGCTATGGTATTGTGGCGAAATTGTTTGAGTATCTTGGATTTATTGAAAATGCAACAGATCTTTTACAATCTCCTGGTTGGGCGATGACTGCCACAATTATTGCTGATGTTTGGAAAACGACACCATATATGGCATTGCTATTACTTGCTGGATTGCAAAATATTCCTAAGGGATTGTACGAAGCGGCCTCAATTGACGGTGCAAATAAAATCCAACAATTTTTCCGTGTTACATTGCCATTATTGAAACCAGCGATTCTTGTTGCATTACTGTTCCGTACACTTGATGCTTTTCGTGTATTCGACTTAATCTTTGTTTTAACAAGCGGTGGTCCTGGTGGTGCAACGGAAACATTATCCGTTTACGCTTATAAACTCATGTTCGGACAAACCAACTTCGGTTATGGTTCGGTTGTTGTGATGTTGATGTTCGTTTGTGTAGCTATTATTGCCATAATCTTTGTAAGAATTCTTGGTACAAACTTAATGGATAAAAACTAATATTTATCGAGAAGGTGGTAACACATGTATAAAGGAAATCGGAGTTTGAAAATATTGACGATTCTCCTTATCGTAGCTTTTTTATTTGCGATGATCTTTCCGTTTCTTTGGGTGTTCATTACATCCTTTAAAACGACAGGTGAGATATATAGTCCTACAGGTGCATTCAATATTATTCCAGACAACCCAACAACGAAAAACTATGTTTCTGTTTTATTTGAAAAAGGAATTTTAAATGCCGTTAAAAATAGTTTCATTGTTTCATCAGTAACAACGATTTATATCATTTTTGTTGCGACACTTTGTGCCTATGCAATCTCAAGATTTCATTTTCGTGGAAAAAACGTGTTACTCGGCTTGATATTGGCTGTTTCCATGTTTCCACAAATGATTGTAACGGGACCAGTCTATAACTTATTTAATGAATTAGGGTTAACGAACAGTTTCGCAATTGTTTTACCTTATTCTGTTATTACGCTTCCGACAGCAGTTTGGATATTAGTGACCCATTTTAACCAAATTCCGTTAGCCATTGAAGAATCGGCCAAAATGGACGGAGCATCACCGTTTCAAATTTTATATAGAATTGTTTTTCCCCTTGCTGCACCAGGTGTGTTTACAACGGCAATTATTGTATTTATCGCAGCATGGAATGAGTTTTTACTTACGATAACATTGAACGCTGATCAAGCTTATCATACAGTTCCAGTTGCAATTTCCTTCTTACGTACCCAGTTTGAAATATTATGGGGAGAAGTAACAGCAGCAACGACCATCGTAACAATTCCAACATTAATTATTGTTCTCTTATTCCAAAAACAAATTGTCTCTGGTCTAACTTCCGGAGGAGTTAAGGAATAAAGAGAGAAACAACCTTTATGGAAGATGAGGAAGCAAATAAGCGCGTTCTTTTACAGGACTTTGTAAAATCGATTACAGAATTTAAGAAACAAAATGGTAGGAATAGCTAGGAGTGAATAAACATGTCTTGGAAGATTACAAGTACGAGCTTACAACCAGAACAACTTGCCGTTGAGGAAAGTTTATACGCGCTAGCAAACGGGTATTTAGGTGTACGCGGGAATTTTGAAGAAGGCTATCAAAAAAACTTGCCAACGATTCGCGGCACATATATAAATGCATATCATGATATTGTAGATATATCGTACGGTGAAAAATTTATTGGCTATCCAGAAACTCAACAAAAAATCGTCAATATTATGGATGCACAAACAATTGAGTTATTTATAACGAGTGGTGGAATTGAGGAAAAGTTTTCCCTGTTTGAGGGTGAAGTCCTTTCCTATGACCGCCATCTCCATCTAGATAAAGGGTATACAGAGCGTAATATTCATTGGCGCTCACCAAATGGGAAGGAACTAAGACTAACGTTTGAGCGAATTGTATCCTTTGAACGGAAAGAACTTTTTGCCATACGAGTAACGATAACCCCTGTCAATTTCACAGGCAAAGTAAAAATTCGTTCTGCTGTCAATGGTGACGTTTTAAATTATGTTAATGAAAACGATCCACGGGTTGGGAATCATCGGGAACCGCTACTCTTCACCGTTAGTACGAAAAGTGAAGACGGATTAACATATGTTTTAAACCGGACAAAACGTTCAAATTTAGAGACAGCATGTGTGACGGATTATATTTTTTCAACTGGTGAGCGGCATGATGTGGTACAGGAAAAGCAAGTGTTAACAGTAGTAACGATGGATTTAACAACAACCGTAACCTTTGAAAAACGGAATGTTTACGTTGATACCCTTCGTCATGGTGATCATATAGTTGCAGTTGGTAAGGAAATTCAACAAACAATTCATGAATTAACCTTTAAGCAACTGTTGACAGAACAACAAACCTATTTAAATCAGTTTTGGAAAACGGCCGATATAAAAATATATGGTGACGAAGAAATTCAAGTAGGAATTCGATTTAACTTGTATCAACTGCTTCAATCGGCTGGACGTGATCCATATTCTTTTATTGCGGCTAAGGGTTTATCCGGTGAGGGCTATGAAGGGCACTATTTCTGGGATACGGAAATTTATATGCTCCCGTTATTTATTATGACGAAACCGGAAATTGCCCGTGGGCTTTTACTTTATCGTTATTCAAAACTTGAACAGGCAAAAGTGCGTGCAAAAGAAATGGGGCATCGCAAAGGTGCCTTATATCCATGGCGGACGATTTCAGGTACGGAATGCTCACCATATTACCCAGGAGGTTCAGCTCAATATCATATTAGTGCTGATATTGCTTATAGCTTTATTCAATATTATTTAGCCACTAGTGATGAAGAATTTTTACACGAATACGCGGCAGAAGTTTTATTTGAAACCGCAAGACTTTGGATTGAAACGGGACATTTCCGTGACGGGAAGTTTCGGATTGACTGTGTAACGGGTCCGGATGAGTATACTGCTCTTGTCAATAATAACTACTACACGAATGTCATGGCGAAATACAATTTAATGTGGGCAGCAAAAGTTTACAAAGATTTGGCGAATAAAAATAAAGCTCAATTTGATCAATTAGTCGGCCGGTTACAACTATTGGAAAGAGAAGTTATGGAGTGGGGTCATGCAGCAGCAAATATGTATCTACCTTATGATGAAAGGTTAGATATAAACCCACAAGATGATACTTTCCTACAAAAGGCAATTTGGGATTTTGAAGGAACACCTAGAGAACATTATCCACTACTCCTTCATTATCATCCATTGACGCTATACCGATATCAAGTGTGCAAACAGGCAGATACGGTTTTAGCTCACTTTTTACTTGAAGATGAGCAGAGTTTTTCAACTATAAAAAACTCATATAACTACTATGAAAAAATAACAACCCATGATTCTTCTTTATCTTCGTGTATTTTTAGTATTATGGCGGCAAAAATTGGAGACTCGGAAAAAGCATATCAATATTTCCGTGAAACGGTTCGAATGGATCTGGATAATATACAAGGTAACACGAAAGATGGTCTTCATTTAGCCAATATGGGTGGTGCATGGTTAGCTATTGTTTTCGGTTTTGCTGGATTACGAATTAAAGAATCGGGTTTATATTTATCACCTATATTGCCAAAAGAATGGTCCGGCTACGAATGCACGTTACAATATAAAGGGCGTTTATTACACATAAATATAACAAAACAAAGTTTATCTATTCAAAACATTGGTCCAACCGTTGATTTATTTATTTATAACAAACCGTATACGATTAGTAACAATCAGACCATCGAAATAGAAAAATAGATGTTTATCCTTTCTCCCCACTTGCGCTAAGAGTTGGGGAGTTTTTTTCGCCAATATATCTTTGTCCTTTTGTATTTATACCACTTGTGAGTAAGTTTATTGATATAATGTAATCAAACTTTTTTAGAGGATTGTGAAGGAATGATGAAATATAAACACGTTGTACAGGGAATTTTTATCAGGCGTGTGAATCGATTTATTGCTGAAGTATATGTTAATGGTCATTATGAAAAGGTTCATGTAAAAAACACTGGTCGATTAAAAGAATTGTTAGTTGAAGGTGCAAAAATAGCTCTTGAAGAAAGCCAAAATCCGAACCGGAAAACGAAGTATTCTCTCGTAGCCGTTCAAAAAGATACAAGATGGGTCAATATTGATTCTCAAGCACCGAATACCGTTGTTTATGATGCATTATTAACAGGGAAAATAATGGAATTTGGCTGCCTTACAAACGTAAAAAGGGAAGTGAAATTCGGTGACTCACGTTTTGATTTATATTTTGAAAAGGAAAATAGAAAAGGGTTTATTGAAGTAAAAGGAGTCACTTTGGAAAAAGATGGTGTTGCCATGTTTCCAGATGCACCGACAGAACGAGGGACAAAACATATTTTTGAAATGATGAAAGCTGTAAAAGCGGGTTATTCTGGTCATATTTTTTTCTTAATACAAATGGAAGATTGTCACACTTTCACACCAAATATGGAAATGGATGCAGCCTTTTCAAAGGCTCTAAAGTTGGCTTCTAAAGAAGGGGTCCATCTTCATGCTTATGATACGATGGTTTTACCAAATGAGTTAAATATAGGGAAACAAATTCAAGTAAAACTTCAATCAAACGTTTGAATGACAATTGAAGAGAAGTTGACAAATTTATGAATCTTTTTAGAATCTAAGGAAGCGATTCGCTTCTTTCACTTATTTTATGTAAAATAAGAATGAGGTTCCATAAACTATGCCGTTTTAAGGAAAAGGTGATTCAATGAATATTTCATATCATACCATTTTAAAAAAAATGGAGGAAAAACTAATAGAGGCAAAATCAACAAACTCGAATGCTCATATAAGAGAACATGTACAAGCGATTAAAACGCTTTGTGAAGTTATATTGATGGATGAGGGGCAATCTGAAACGTCATACCAACGAACCGTACAACCAAAAACTGTTCCATATCAATCACAACCAACGGTTATTAATCCTACGAATCCGTCAACTTCATCTATATTAGGGGAAAAACGATTAGAAACTGATGACGGAGCAAACGGTGATTCGATTTTCGATTTTTAATATCAATTTGGTAGGAGAGGATCACATGAATATCTTTATATTTTTAGGTGCGTTAAATGGTTTTATTGCTGTCGCCTTGGGAGCATTTGGATCCCATGGGTTAGAACAAATACTTGATACGGCCTCCATTTCAACCTGGCAAACAGGAGTCCGCTATGAAATGTTTCATGCCGTTGCTCTTATTGTTGTTGGGATTTTAAAAGATAAATATCCAGATAGCAACTTGCTAAATGGGGCTGGGTGGTTGTTCCTTATTGGTATCGTTTGTTTCTCAGGTAGTTTGTATATTATGGCACCTACAGATATCAATTTAGGACTTGTTACACCATTTGGTGGCGTCATGTTCTTATCCGCGTGGATCCTACTTATGATTGCTAGTTATAAACTGAAAAAGTAGTACAATGGATAAAAGTTCCTGGCAGACCCATTTTTAAGTATGAAGCCAGGAACTTATAAAAAAATAAACCAACAAAACAACAAATTTCGTTGCTTTGATGGTTTTTATTCGACGAATACATATTGAAACTGGGGACTTATCTTGGTTGATATGTGGCTTGCCCTTGTGTAAACCCACCAAGTGGATATTCATACTCAATTTCGTCTTCAAATACAGCATAATTAAAGTAAACCATTGGTAACAAGTAGCGGTATCCTGATTCCGGATCACTTAAAATTAAATGATCCCTTCCAGCTGCTTCTATAATGCCTCGGAATACTTTTGAATTCCATTCATTACTACCTTCAAACGCCATATAAACTGTAACAAGCTTTCCTTTGTTTAATCGTAATATGTTTTCAATATATGATTGTTCAATTGGCAACATTCCCGGTGGATTAATGCCTGTTGAACCTGCTCCTGGTGTTTGAATTGTAGATCCAGAAGGCATTTGTGGGAAAGCGGGTTGAAATCCTGCCGGCTGACTAAATTGGAAGCCTCCACCTTGTTGGAATGGCATCATTTGTTGTCGATAAATTGGTTGCCATGCGCCTTGGTTACCGTAATTTGTACTCATAATAAAATCCTCCTCTTCCATTTTTGAATCTTCACAAAAATCTCTCTATAGTGGACGAAGGGAACGCCTTCACTTTGAAACAATCGTGTTTAATAAACTGTTGGACAGTCCGATTGTGTTGGTGAGTAGAAACAATGAGACTTATATCGGCCCGAGTTCCACTGGTTAAACCATTGGGCAGGGCAATCACCCGTAGGTCTAAAAAACCATAGTGAATTTTGTGCAGGATGGAATCGTTCACCATTAATGACTCGCCGGGCTAACCGAATTTCATGATCTCGAGCTGGTTGATAAAAGTATCCTTTTTGTGTGGCTTCAAATCCACCTGGTCTTTGAAAAACCATCTGCTTAATGGAGCGAATATCTTTGAAATCTAAACAATCCGCTCTGACCCGGTTCACCCCAACATTACCAACAAGTAACATACCAAGATCCCCGTCTCCTTCAGCCTCGGCTCGTATAAGTCTTGCAAGTAGTTTTACTTCAGCTTCTGTAAATGGAATAACGGCCAAGAAAATCCCCCCATTTCGAAAAGAATTAGGCTCTAATTGTTAATGTATGAGAAACGCCTTGTATCTGTTCTCTATTTACAAAATATTTATGGGAGGATACAGGATATAACTACACTTTAATATATATGTGAAATTTTTAAAGCTATTACAATATTTTTTATATCCTAGAATGGAAGGATTTTTCCTAAAACTTTCCTATTAGTTTTATAAATAAAAAAGAGCATCCTTTTAACATCTAAAGGATGCTCCTTTGATTTAAATTTTTAATAACTTTTCAAGTTTTTCATGATTTAACAGATTTCCTACTAGAAATGGTCCAAATTCTCCGTAGCGAGCACTTACTTCGTCAAAGCGCATTTCATAAACTAACTTTTTAAATTGTAACACATCATCTGCAAATAATGTTACACCCCATTCCCAGTCATCAAAGCCAACAGAACCGGTAATGATTTGTTTTACTTTGCCGGCATATTTACGCCCCGTTTTACCATGTTGTTTCATAAACTCTTTTCGTTCGTCCATTGTGAGCATATACCAGTTATCATTTCCTTCACGGCGTTTGTTCATTGGATAGAAACATACATGGTTTGACTTAGGAAGAATTGGATAAAGTCGTTCGCGCACGCGTGGATTTTCATAAGGATTTTCAGACTGACCTAAATAATTACTCAATTCCACTACAGATACAAAAGAATATGTAGGGATTAAGAAATCTGCTAATTTTGTTTTAGCTAATTCAGTTTCAATTTCATTGAGTTCTTCCATCGTCGGACGTAAAATCATCAGCATTAAATCTGCTTTTTGTCCAACGATCGAATAAAAAGCATGGCTCCCTTTTTCTTCAGCTTCTACAGAAGCATATTGATCTAAAATAGCTTGAAACTCTTCAATTGCTGCTTTCCGCTCTTCTTCACTTAACATTTTCCAGCTAGACCATTCAATGGAGCGAAAATCATGTAAACAATACCAACCATCTAAAGTTTGAGCTGCTTCACTCATTATATGTACACTCCTTAATCACTCTTTTTCTTTAATATAGCATACCCCATTCTTGAATGCTCTTGAAATGGTCGTGACAATTTTGTGAATGGAAAAAACTGGATTTATTTGAAGACTTAAGGGGGGGAATCAATCGATTCATAATTTACCATTTAAATGAAATAATAAATTAGGATAAAGTAATTTCTTAACGAAAAAACAGAAGATAATATTTTAACAAAATTGGCCCATACGCTTGAAATTTTTTTCACAAATAGTATTCTAAAACTGTAGGAAAAAAGGAGGAACTTATACATGGATTTATTCTCAGTTTTAAAACAAAAAGTTGCAGGAAAAGGCGTAACTATTGTTTTTCCAGAAAGTTATGATGAACGTGTATTAAAAGCTGCTGTACGCCTTCACCAAGAAGATTTAGTTAAACCTATTTTAATTGGCTCGCAAGCGAAAGTAGAGGAAAGAGCAGCGGAACTTGGTGTTTCTGTAGAGGATATTGAAGTTTTAGATCCAAATACATATTCAGAATTTGATGTGCTTGTGGAAAAATTCGTTGAACGTCGGAAAGGTAAAGCAACAGAAGAACAAGCACGTGAAATATTAAAAGACGAAAACTATTTTGGAACTATGTTAGTTTATACAGGTAAAGCGGATGGATTAGTAAGTGGTGCAGCCCATTCCACTGCTGATACAGTACGTCCTGCATTACAGATTATTAAAACAAAACCTGGTGTAAAACGTACTTCAGGTGCGTTCATCATGGTTCGTGACGATGAAAAATATGTGTTTGCTGATTGCGCGATTAATATCACTTTAGACGCTCAAGGTTTAGGTGAAGTGGCTGTTGAAAGTGCAAAAACAGCGAAAATGTTTGATATTGAACCACGTGTTGCTATGTTGAGCTTCTCTACAAAAGGATCAGCAAAATCAGAAGAAACAGAAAAAGTGATGAACGCTGTAACTGTAGCGAAAGAATTGGATCCTGAATTAGTTGTGGATGGAGAATTCCAATTTGATGCCGCGTTCGTTCCATCTGTTGCTGCGAAAAAAGCACCAGATTCTGTCATCAAAGGTGATGCGAATGTATTCGTATTTCCAAGCCTTGAAGCAGGTAACATTGGTTACAAAATTGCACAACGGTTAGGTGGTTTTGAAGCAGTTGGTCCAATCTTACAAGGGTTAAATGCACCAGTAAACGACTTATCCCGTGGTTGTAATGAGGAAGATGTTTACAAACTTTCATTAATTACAGCTGCACAAAGCTTAATGGACTAAGAATTGATCAAACTTTAATTAAAAAGTTGGCTTGATTAGACAATGAGTTTAATTAAGTCAACTTTTTTATGTGTTATAATAAAAAAGGCCTTTTGAGTTGTGGGATTTCGCACGTTTTGTGTTATTTTCGCACGAAAAGAAATAGATTTCGCACATAAAATTCCATTTTCGCACGAAAAAAATTAATTTCGCACAAAAATTTCATTTTCCGCACATAAATTACGAGATTTCGCACAAAATCACACTACAAAGACGAAGTTGTACCTATTTTTTAAAAAAATTAGTTAAAAATTCGTTGAAATACATCATAAACATAAGATTTTTACAAAAAAAGGAGAAAATCATGCAAGACATTCTCAATTTACTCGAACAAGATGAATGGCGAATTATCGATCAATCGAGCTTAGGTCCAATGTTTCACCCATTACAATCCTTTGGAATTGATGACACATTATGTGAAGTGGTAGGGACTGGGAAATCACCGGCTGTAGCCCGCTCATGGGTACACCATAATTCTGTAATCCTCGGTATTCAAGATGTCCGCCTTCCTCATTTAAAAGAAGGGTTACAATATTTAGAATCAGAAGGTATACGATATATCGTGCGCACATCAGGCGGACTTGCTGTTTATTTAGATGAAGGAGTGCTTAACTTAACACTCGTATTTCCAGAAAAGGAAAAAGGAATCGACATTGATAGCGGTTATGAAGCGATGTACAAGCTTGTACAAGATATGTTCGCTGATTTAACCGATCAAATTAAAGCTGGCGAAATTGTTGGCTCATATTGTCCAGGAAGTTATGACCTGAGCATTAATGGGAAAAAATTTGCAGGTATCTCTCAACGGCGTGTAAAAAAAGGAGTAGCTGTTCAAATCTATCTTTGTGTAACTGGAAGTGGAAGTAGGCGCGCTGAAATTATTCGGAAGTTTTACGAACAATCTATTCAACAAGAAAAAACGAAATTCACCTATCCCGATGTCAAACCAGAAGTCATGGCTTCATTGAACGAACTACTCGGCACAAACTTAACAATAAATGAATGTATGCTTCGTTTTTTACAAGTTTTGCAGAAAGTAAGTAAGGGGAAATTTTATAGTAGTGAGCTTCAAGGAGAGGAAATTCAGCTTTATGATCATTACTACAACCGGGTCATTGAACGAAATGAAAAATGGCTCCCCTAAGTAAAAAATTTATCACAAGACAAAAGAGGCTATCCAAAAAGTCTGATATTGATAGGTACGTTGGCGGACGCTCATCTTGCAAACGCCTTTGCGGAAGCTTCGAATCGTGTGTTGTTCCCGCTGGAGGCACAGCCAACTCTTCCTTCAAAAGTCCGCTTTTATGACTTATTGGACGACCTCTTTTTTCTGAACTGTTGTTGCCAATCTTTATGCTGGGCAGAACGGTCATTACTTTTTGTTACTAGCGAAACGGATTTACTCTGCTACTTTCTCTAAATTCCCATTACGATCCATTTTAAATGTCGTGGATGGCTTCTCCTCTTCATCAAATAACACAAGCTTTCTTGCACGGTTCATAATTTTTACTAGAGTTTCATAATCTTCTTGCATGGTAGAGGCATTTTCTTCCAACTCTTTTATTTTGTTCTCTAGTTCCTCATTTTGCTTACGAAGTTCGGCAATTTCCTTTTTCAATCTTTCATTCTCGCTTTTAAAAGCACTTGCTTGTAGATTGGAATGATTTAAGTTTTGCAAGAATTGAATAACTTGATCTAACGTAATTCCTTGATTGGTAGAACTGGATTTGCTTTTTTCCGCTTCCGAACTAGCTTTCTCACCAGATGCACTAGATAATTCAGTAGCAAGCAATTCCTCACCCAATTCTAATTCTTCTGGAGATGGCATAGGTGGTTGATATAACAGCTTTTTCTTTCCACCATGATCTTTTCCTAACAATCTTTGTCTTTGTTTTCTTTGCTTTTTAGCAAGTTGCAACGCCTTTTCATATTTATGGCGGACAACTGCATTCCAGCGAAATCCACATGCAGCACTTGTTCGATTTAATTTGTCACCAACTTCTTCAAAAGCATTTAATTGTGTGCTTCCTTCCCTAACATGTCGTAAAACGGTTTCAGCTAGTAATAAATCATTTTCTTCTGTCCATGCATCTTGACGTACCTTCATATTCTCAACTCCCATTATTGTAAATTTTCGTTAATTACCTAGGTTTACTATTAATATGGACAGATTTTTTCCCATTTATACAATGAAAGATAAAAGGATAATAGTTTTTTTGAAAAAATTTCCGACAATAAATATATTGAATCGACTAATTTTCACATGGATCTTCATGATCCTGCATACTTGCCAACTTGATATAATGATTTATTCGTTGTAAAATACCTATTAGCATTTATAAAACAGATTACGGTTTTGGCTTTAAAGAAACTGACGAAAACATATTATTATATTTCCTGTTAGATTGAAGCATTTTGATTAACGTTAATCACAACATAATTTTTTATGATCAAAGAAATATGAAAGGACTTGAAAAAACATGGCAAACGAGTTTCGGGTTTGTGATGAGTGTGATGCTGTTAATTTAAAAACATTAATTCCTAAATTAAAGGAACTAGACCCGAATGCAGAAATTAAAATCGGTTGTCAGTCGTTATGTGGACCAGGTTTAAAGAAAACCTTTGTCGTTGTAAACAACCGTCCGAAATTTGCAAAAACAGAAGAAGATCTAATAGAAAAAGTGAAACCAAAACTAAAATAATGAAACAACAGCGCGTGTTAGGATTAACCTACACTTTATGTAACACCTCATTTTCCAAAAAATAAAATAGAGGTGTTATTTATTTGATGTAGAAGTAATAATGAAGAAGACCTGACAGTCAGGAAGAGGGTATAACATGAGTTATGCGACGGAAAAATTAAGAGAAGAAAAAGTGTTTAAAGACCCTGTTCATCGCTATGTCCATGTCCGCGATCGCGTCATTTGGGATCTTATCGGTACAAAAGAGTTTCAAAGATTAAGGAGAATTAAACAACTCGGAACTACATACTTGACCTTCCATGGTGCAGAGCATAGTCGTTTTGCTCATTCGTTAGGTGTTTATGAGATTGTTCACCGCATTGTTGATGATGTTTTTAAAGGGCGGCAAGGTTGGGATGAGTCAGACCGTTTACTTTCCCTTTGTGCAGCACTGCTTCATGATTTAGGTCATGGTCCATTTTCCCATGCGTTTGAAAAAGTATTTCAGCTCGACCATGAACATTTTACACAGGCCATTATTTTAGGTGATACGGAAGTAAATAAAGTCTTATCTGCAGTAGATAAAGATTTTCCAAAAAAAGTTGCCGAAGTCATCGCAAAAACATCGGATAAGAAGCTTGTTGTTAGCCTTATCTCAAGTCAAATTGATGCAGATAGAATGGATTATTTGCTACGTGATGCTTATTATACGGGAGTAAGTTATGGTCATTTTGATATTGAACGGATTATGCGTGTGATGCGACCGACAGAAGATCAAGTTGTTTTTAAAAAGAGTGGCATGCATGCTGTGGAAGATTATATTATGAGTCGTTACCAAATGTATTGGCAAGTATATTTCCACCCGGTATCTCGTTCTGCGGAAGTAATACTACAAAAAATTCTCCAACGGGTAAAAGTATTATATGAAAACTCATATGAATTTAAACATGAACCAATCCACTTTCTCAGTTTCTTCCAAGGACAACCAACACTTGAAGACTATTTAAAACTCGATGAAGCCATTGTTCTTTATTACTTCCAAGTTTGGCAAGAAGAAGACGATCAGATTTTAAAAGATTTAAGTAGACGTTTCTTAAATCGCCACTTATTTAAATACATCGAATTTGATCCAGCCAAAGAATATAAAATGTTTATGGAACTTGTTCCGCTATTTAAAATGGCCGGCATTGACCCCGATTATTATTTAGTATTAGACTCTTCTTCAGATCTTCCTTACGATTTTTATCGCCCAGGTGAAGAAGGAGAACGACTTCCAATTCAATTGATCATGCCAAACGGCGATTTCCGAGAATTGTCCCGGGAGTCAGAAATTGTAGAGGCCATTAGTGGAAAACGAAGAACTGACCACAAATTATATTATCCGGCAGACTTATTACGTGATGAATCAACAAATCAACCTACAAAAAGACAAATAAAACAACTGCTCGGTGTAGCTGATAAATACTAATCGGTTTTTATGCAATTTGTCGAATTTCGTTGAATGATGTTGATTAAAAAGTATTTTAAAAGGATATATAGTTGTTAGATGAATGATAAGAAGGTGCAGTAATTTGAGTAGGAGATGAAACGAATGCTTTTGGAACATGCGAAAATTCTGTATGCAATCCGGTCTGCGAAGGAAATCGTTGGTCGAAAAAAATTGCAAAAAATGATATATATTGCGAAACGACTTTCTTTTCCTTATCAAGAGAGATTCGGTTTTCATTTTTACGGGCCATACTCCGAAGAATTAACGTTACAAGTAGAGGAGTTAGTCAATTTAGGTTTTTTGGAAGAAGTTAAGGAAAAAAAGGGCGGCTATTTTCAATATCGTTACAAGTTGACGGATAACGGTGAGGAATTTCTTCAGATGAACGCCATTAATGTTGATAAAAAACTAGAAGCATGTTTATGTGACATGAATGAGCAAAGTTCCCGCTTCCTTGAACTAGTGTCAACTATTCTTTATTTTGATAATCTATCAAAACAAGACATTTATGAAAAGATTGCTAAAGTGAAAAGTAAGCAAAACTATACAAAAGATGAGATTGAAGAAGCTTTTGATTATATTGCATCATTAAAAGAAAAAGCTGGCTCATAAATCAAGTCTACGAAAAAAGCATCTTGGAGAACATATTCCAAAATGCTTTTTCTTTTTATTTTGTATTTCGTCAAAAAAATATTATTTATCACTCGCACGTACGCCGCCAACTGCATAATGATTCTTTTTCATTTCTTCAATAACAATGGTGACCGCTTCGACAGGTGCGCCTGTTGTTTCAGATACAGCAGCTGTAACTTTTTCAACTAAAGCTTTCTTCTGCTCATCACTACGTCCTTCTAACATTTTAACTGTCACTAATGGCATGTAAATCTCTCCTTCTCTAAGAAAATTAAAACCCTTACATTTCAGTGAGTATATGATTTAGTAAAAATTCACAAATCTGGTATCTATTAAAAAACCGCTATTTGCAGTGAGAATTTTTACTTGATATTATTATAACGATTTTCCTTTTTATCGGATAGAATATTTTTAGAAAAACATAATACGAATTTTGGAGGATGTACTCACAGTGATAAGGTGGTAAAATATAGGGAAAATAAATCTATAAGGAGATAAAGTATGGAATTTTTTAATTCATTTTTAGCATTTGATATTCAGATTTTGCCATATATTATCATCTCGTTAATGATCGCTTTTACCGTTCACGAATTTGCTCATGCCTATGTCGCATACAAATTTGGTGATCCGACGGCAAAAAGACAGGGGAGACTGACATTAAATCCTTCTGTTCATCTTGACCCGCTAGGAACGATTTTTTTACTTTTATTCGGATTTGGTTGGGCACGACCTGTACCCGTTAACCGTTTCAATTTTAAAAATCCACGGTTAGCAGGAATACTGACATCAGTAGCTGGTCCATTAAGTAATTTACTAATGGCATTTATCGGTGGTTTCATTTTACTTGTCATTGCTGGTCTTGGTGACGGTCCAATACTAAACTTTATATTTAGTTTGTGTTTTTGGTTCATTTATTTAAATGTACTATTATTTGTATTTAATTTAATTCCGATTCCTCCATTAGATGGTTATCGAATCGTTTCTGACTTATTACCAAATGAAACGCGGGCAAAATTGAGTCAATATGAAATCTACGGCGTTCTTATCTTTTTAGTTTTAGTGCTTGTTAAACCACTATATAATGTTACAATCGGTCCGATTTTAGGTCTTGTTCCACGGCTGACAGAATGGATCATCCTCTTCTATGGCGGACTCTTTTAATCATTTACTTAATTGTAATATGATATATATAGAATACATATAGAGTTCTTTTGCTGAGGCGATCTTTTTTAGAAACGGTTTAAGAGAAAATACAAACAAAGAGGTGTAAAAATTGGAAGAAAAGAAGAAAACGGTTCATTTCAATATTATTAAAAATGACCCGTTAGATGGTCATAAAGGATATAATGCTGGCGTTCTTAATTTGGAAAATGTGACACCGGTTTTTATTGATGTTGCTGAACAAGAAGCTTTTATTGATATTGGGGCGATGCATGCAAAAAGTAAAGTTGAAAAAGGCTTGAAATTTGTACCGAATATTGAGGAATTGCCGAATCCGAAATGGTATTGGCTCGTTTGGGTAACGGTGGAACGGAATGAAAACGGTCCGTTTTATTACGGAGTAACTGCTTGTGATTTAGCAACGGATCGTGAGGCTAGACGTGGTTACAAGATTTTCCCTGACCACGTAAATAAAATGGATAAATCATTGAAAGGACATTTTATCGTAGACCATATGGACGAACCTTCGAAAAAAACTCTAGCAAAATTCTTACAAAATCAAGAAGGTGGCTTATGGGAAAATTCAAGTGCTGAACTGAAAAAACAGTTAGGTGTGGAATAAGTAAAAGCTCCTTGGTGTAATGCCAAGGAGCTTTTTTAAAAATTTATCTTGTATCAATTTAATTCAACCAATCAAACCACCGTTTATACCAAGGTGTATCATCTGTCTCTATTTCCTTTCGATTTGGTTCCTTGTCTAAGTCAAGTTCATCTGGTCTTTTCCCATCACAATATTCAGTGGGTTCTGTCCCTTTAACATAATAAGTGAATCGTCGGTTAAGACATTTATCTGAAGCGAGTAGCCCAGTCTCAGGGTCAATATAAACCCCGATTACCCCTGAAGAGGGTTTAAAGGATCGAACTGGGGTTCCATCAAGTGACTTTTCCATAAAATCCGCCCAAATATTTTTGGCATACTGCCTTTCATCGGTTCGACTCATTTTTTTCCCTTTATCGTAGCCAACCCATACAGCAGTAACAAGATTTGGCGTGAAACCAATCATCCAGCTATCATAATCTGTTGTACCAGATTTTCCTGCATATATTTGTGTTAATTTTGTACGGATGTTGTGCCCTGTCACGGTTGTATAGTCATTTAACCGATCATCAAAAACTCCCGTCATTAAATGGGTTGTCACATAAGCAACATCTTTATCCAATACTTGAGTACGTTCTTTTTTATGTTCATATACAATATTACCGTTGCGGTCTGTAATTTTCGTTATAAAGACCGGTTCAATGTTTTTTCCACCATTGGCCAGTAAACTATAAGCATTTGCCATTTCAATTAAACGAACGTTTGATGTACCTAAAGCAGCGGAAGGAATTTCCGCAGTTGGTGATTTAATACCAAATCGCTTTGTTGTTTCTGCCAGTGTATCCATACCTAAATATAAATGAGTTTTTACTGCATATACATTGTCTGATAAGGCAAGTGCTTGAATGAGTGTAATATCATCTTCCGCATATTTATGATTAAAATTATGAGGTGTATAAGGTTTTCGACCATCATTAAACGTAAAGGTCGTTTCTTCACTCCGAAATGTCGATGAAGGTGTAAATCCTTTCTCAAGGGCTGCATAATAAAGAATCGGCTTAATGGTTGAACCGGGTTGTCTTTTAGATTGAATTGCTCGGTTAAAGCTCGATGCATTGTAATCCCGTCCCCCAATTAGTGCTTTGACAAATCCAGTTTTTGGATCCATTGCGACTAAAGCTCCTTGTAATTGGGAGTTTTTTGGGAATGTTTTTTCAAATTGTTCCTCCGCGATTTTTTGCATTTTTGGATCTAATGTTGTATGAATCTGTAACCCACCAAGATTAATGGTTTGTTCGTCTAAACCAATTTCTTTTAATTTTGATTTGACAACATCTTGAAAATAAGGAGCTATTTTAGGGATTGTCGCGGCTTCTTGTGCTGCAAATTCAATTGGTTGGGTAGCTGCAATTGACGCTTCCTTTTTTGTTATTCGTCCTTGTTTCGCCATCTCATGTAAAATAAGCTCTTGTCTGTTTTTTGCATTTTCATAGGCAACAAGTGGTGAGAAATAACTTGGTCCCTTTGGCACACCTGCAAGCAATGCAGCCTCACTTAAATTTAAATCTTTTGCCTTTTTATTAAAGTAAAATTGACTTGCAGCTTCAATTCCATAAACACCATGGCCGTAATAAATCGTATTTAAATATCCTTCTAAAATGTCATCCTTGGAAAAATTCGTTTCTAACCGGATTGTATAAAATGCCTCTTTTAGCTTTCGTGACCATGTTTTTTCATGATTTAAAAACAAATTACGAGCATACTGTTGCGAAATGGTGCTTGCCCCTTGTACTTTTGACAATGCTTTAATATCAGCTACAAGTGCTCCTAATATCCTTTTATAGTCAAAACCAAAGTGAGTATAAAAATGTTGATCCTCAATGGCGAGGGTTGCTTCGACTAAATGTGGAGAAATATCTTCTAATTCTACCCAGTAGCGTTTTTGACCATGATTTGTTTCACCGATCTTCGTTCCGTCTGCAGCGAAAAAGATGGTAGATTGTGGAACTTCTATAGGTGGGGGTCCAGCGATTTTTGCAAAGGTATACAAACCAACTAGACTTAAAAATAAGATAATGACGCATAGACTCGTGATCGTTAAGATAAATTTGACGATTTTGATCGTACGTCTAGAAAAAAGACTAGATGTCAGCTCCATTGATGCATTCCCCCTATGTGAAAATGAGTGTATTCTAAATTAAAACGGATTCGTAAGGGTTTACCATTCGAAGGATTTTCCTTATATTAGTTAGTATGGAAATAGGTGCCAATATTTAAACATAAAGAAGTGGGAAAGTTTTTAAAGGTTTAAAGGACCAAACAGAAAGTTTCAAGCGCATTGAAAACATGGTAAATACGAATATAGATACAATTTTTGACATTGAAATCCGACATTGAAATCGCTAAAATGGTATAGTTAATATAGTGTACAAGTAGAGGATGTGAGGAAGTGCCTTCCAATGGGACTCCGGTCAAAATTTCGACCACTATAAAAATTAACCGAGATGGGAAAAGAGAAAAATACGAACTAATCGTTTTTGGTCAATGGTTTAGGAAAGATCAAACAACGTATTTAATTTACGATGAATATTATGAAAAAAAAGGGAAGATACATACAGTTGTCAAATTTACTGAAGGTCAAATTCCTCAAGCCCAAATTATTCGTAAAGGCTCATTGAATATGATGATGTATTTTAAAGAAAAGGAGATAATGGGCGGTACATATAAAACTGAAGTAGGTCATTTTAAAATCAAAACAATCACAAAAAAATTAACGTTTCAACAGGATGATGAAGCGAAAACAGGGACCATTAAAATCAACTACGATTTTTATATGGAAGAGCTTGAGGTCGGCTCCTATCAACTTCAATTTAACTTTAAGGAGGATAAGGGTAAATGAACATTGCACAGGCTGTAGAGCAGACAATTAAAGACGAAATTAAACAAGCGGTTTTAAAGTCTGGTTTAGCTGAAGAAGCATTAATTCCAGAAATAATACTTGAAACCCCTAGAGAGAAAGCCCATGGAGATTACTCAACGAATATTGCAATGCAATTGGCTCGAGTTGCCAAAAAAGCGCCACGCCAAATTGCAGAAAGTGTTATTGAGCATTTTGCAAAGGAAAAAGTACATGTTGAAAAAATTGAAATTGCTGGTCCAGGCTTTATAAACTTTTTTATGGACAATAGCTATTTAACGGAATTAATACCAAATATATTGAAAGCCGGTGACGATTACGGTCGTACAAATTTTGGTCAAAATAAAAAAATCCAAGTAGAGTTTGTTTCAGCGAACCCGACAGGAGATTTACATTTAGGTCATGCCCGTGGAGCAGCGGTAGGAGATACATTATGTAATATATTAGATGCGGCTGGTTTTGATGTTACCCGTGAATATTATATAAACGATGCAGGAAATCAAATTAACAACCTAGCTTTATCGATTGAAGTCCGTTACTTTGAAGCCCTTGGACTAGAGAAAGAAATGCCAGAAGATGGTTATCGCGGGAAAGACATTATTGAAATTGGGAAACAATTAGCTGAAGAATATGGCGATAAATTTGTCCATGTTTCTGAAGAAGAACGATTTGAATTTTTCCGTCAATATGGTTTAAAGGCTGAATTGGACAAGTTGAAAAAGGACTTAGAGGATTTCCGAGTTACATTTGATGTCTGGTTCAGTGAGACTTCTCTTTATAAAGATGGGAAAGTCGAAGAAGCGTTAGACGTCTTACGTGAAAAAGGCCAAGTATTTGAAAAAGATGGTGCAATCTGGCTCAAAACAAGCGCCTATGGTGATGATAAAGACCGGGTATTACGGAAATCTGATGGTTCATATACGTACTTCATGCCTGATATTGCCTACCATAAAAATAAGTTTGAACGTGGTTTTGAGACGGTTATTAATATTTGGGGAGCGGACCACCATGGTTACATTCCACGAATGAAGGCAGCGATGGAAGCCCTTGGGTTTGATCCGAAAGCGTTAGAAGTAGAAATTATCCAAATGGTTCAGCTATATAAAGACGGCGAAAAAATGAAAATGAGTAAGCGGACTGGTAAAGCAGTTACAATGCGTGACCTTGTTGAAGAAGTTGGTTTAGATGCAACACGTTACTTCTTTGCTATGAGAAGCTCAGATACTCATTTAGACTTTGACTTAGACTTAGCTGTCTCACAATCTAACGAAAACCCAGTGTACTATGCACAATATGCCCATGCGCGAATTTGTAGCATTTTACGTCAAAGTGAAGAAGTGGGAATGAATATTGAGAAAATCGCAGGAGAGGATATGGATCTTGCTTTAATTGGTGAAGAAAAAGAATTCGATTTGCTGAAAAAATTAGGTGAGTTCCCACAAGTAATCGTAGAAGCAGCAGAAAAACGTGCACCACACCGGATTACGAATTATATCCACGACTTAGCATCTGCTTTCCATAGCTTCTATAATGCAGTGAAAGTCGTAGATACCAACAATGTAGAATTAACAAAAGCTCGATTAGGATTAGTGAAAGCTGTACAAATTACAATGAAAAATGCATTACGCTTAGTTGGTGTTAGTGCACCGGAAAGAATGTAAGTATAGACTGGTAATAGGACATCCTATTTTGGTATATAGAATTGAATTTACTCGTTGTCATTTGAATATGATTTAAGGTATCCCTTGCCCGCAGATCTTTGTTTGTAACAGGTTTCGGGCAAGGTTGCTAATGTAAGATTTCTGTACTGTAAACAATAATAAAGGTCATCTAGAAGGATCGTATTTTAATGAAATGAATTCAAATCGTGTGTAAGTTCCATTAACTTGTGATTGTTACAACAACGGTGATAATAATATTGCAACCCACTCCTTCAAAACTCCACTTAGGTTACGATGTTGTAACATATTTGCAGTTAGTTTTGTGGACTTTGATAAATCGATTTTGGCGATATCTAGCATTTCATTTACCATGTCAGGGTCCTTAAACAAACTATTTAACTCATGGTTAAAATAAAAGCTCCGGTTATCAAAATTCGCTGTACCAATCGAACAAATATGATCATCAATAATAAAGATTTTTGCATGATAAAATCCATTACGATACCGATATACAGAACAACAATTGAAGCGAATTAGCTTTCGTAAGAAGCGGTAGGAAGCCTCTTGAATAAACAAGTGATCACTCATTTCAGGTACAATTAATATGATTTCCACACCGCGCTTGATGGCATCTAATATGGCACCAAATGCCTTTTTACTCGGAATAAAATAAGGTGAACCAATAATAACACTCTTTTTTGCATACGAGATCATTTCACTTACTTTGTCTTCCCAACAATCTCCTTCAAAGGCAAAAAACTGATGCTGGACATTTCCTCTTGGTAAGTCAGGATAGTACAATTCTTTTTCTGTTAGCTCGATTCCCCGCCAAGTAGCTTCGGTCCAATCGGTCATGAATTGTTTTTGCAGATCCCATACCCCTTCACCTGTAAAGCGAACATGGCAATCGCGCCATGGGCTCAACCTTTCATGAAGATCCATATACTCATTGCCAACATTAAAACCGCCAAGGTATCCAATCTTACCATCGATAACTGTTATTTTTCGATGATTCCGATTTTGCAAATGAAAAAAGAAAAACGGGAAACTAGGCGTGTGACAGTATTCCATTTCCACACCTTTTAAACTCATTTTCTTCATGAGTTTTCTTGGAAACCGATGGCTGCCAATCCTATCAATTAAAATACGGACTTTAACTCCTTCGCTCGCTTTTTGTTCTAATAGCTTTAACAATGTCATACCAAATTCATCATTTCTAAATATATAAAAAAGCATGTGGATATGATGCTTTGCCTCTGTAATATCTGCCAACATTTTTTCAAACAATAAGGGACCGCTCGTAAAAATTGTAATATGACTATGGCGAACAGGAAAATCATGTTTTTTCACATGTTTTAAGTGGTAAAGTCGTCCGAAAACATAATCGATCAAAATCAATAACAACAATATAATGACCGTACCGAATAAATATAGCAAAGGAGGGCCTCCCTTCACCAGACTAGAAGAATAGTTTACCCAATGATCTTTTTCTTATGCAATTGGCTCCTCCTTATTAGTAAATAAAAATATTTAGTTTTGAAGGAATTTGGAGATAAATGTCGTATATATCATGTAAATGGGAATCTTTTAAAAATTAAGCAAATACATTGACTGAATGCTCATTCATTATATAATAGAAAGTAAGGTGAAAGGGGTACAGTTCAATCGGACAGTCTTTTTATTTGTATTAGCGCTTAATAAGAGGATTGGGAGAACACGAAAAAAGGGGGAGAACAAATGGAACAATCCTTGTTAGCTGTAAATTGGATTGCAACCATTGCTGTAGTTGCTTACGCAGCATATCTGTTTGCATACCTAATTAAAACAAGAGTTTCATATATTAAATTAGGGAAAAAGGAAGAATTTGACAACAATATTAAAGCGCGTTTAAAAAACATTGCAGTTTTTGTTTTCGGACAAAAAAAATTATTGAAAGATAAAAAAAGTGGCGCTATTCACGTAATGATGTTTTACGGGTTTATTCTCGTACAATTCGGAGCTATTGACTTTATCATTAAAGGATTAATTCCTGGAGCTCATTTACCATTCGGACCATTTTATCCAGGGTTTACATTTTTCCAAGAGCTTGTCACATTAATGATTTTAGTCTCTGTCATATGGGCATTTTATCGCCGTTATATTGAAAAGCTTGTTCGTTTAAAACGCGGTTTAAAAAATGGACTCGTGCTTATTTTTATCGGAACATTAATGTTAACGGTATTACTTGGCAACGGAATGACCATGATTTGGTTTGGTGAAGATTTAAGTTGGTCTGAACCGATTGCCTCTGTAATCGCTTTAGCGTTCGGTTGGATGAGTGAAGCAGCTAGCATTGTAGTATTTTATATTGCTTGGTGGATTCACTTACTTGTACTGTTAATTTTCTTAGTGTACATTCCGCAATCTAAGCATGCGCACTTAATTGCTGGACCAGCGAATGTATATTTACACAGACTTGATAAACCAGGTAAATTAAAGCCAATCGATTTTGAGGATGAAGATGCTGAATCTTTTGGTGTTGGTAAAATTAATGAATTTTCACAGCTATCACTAATTGATTTGTATGCGTGTGTTGAGTGTGGACGTTGTACAAATATGTGTCCTGCATCAGGTACTGGAAAAATGCTTTCACCGATGGATTTAATCGTCAAAATGCGCGATCATTTAACAAATTATGGTGCCGCTGTTACATCCCAGTCACCTTGGGTACCACAATTTATGTTCAATAATACAACAGGTAATCAATTGGCTATGCAAGCAAGCGGTCTAGGCGCACAGGAATCTGCAGCAACTTCGATCTATGATGTTAGCTTAATTGGTGATGTAATTACAGAAGAAGAAATCTGGGCTTGTACAACATGCCGAAACTGTGAGGACCAGTGTCCAGTTATGAACGAACATGTTGAAAAAATTATTGATTTGCGTCGTTACTTAGTTATGACAGAAGGGAAAATGAGACCCGATGCACAGCGGGCCCTACAAAATATTGAAAAACAAGGTAATCCTTGGGGCTTAAATAAAAAGGATCGCGAAAACTGGCGCGAACTTCGTGATGATGTGTATATTCCTACAGTTAAAGAATTGAAAAAAGAAGAGAAAGAATTTGAATATTTGCTCTGGGTTGGTTCAATGGGTTCCTATGATAATCGTAGCCAGAAAATTGCTCTATCTTTTGCAAAATTATTAAATGAAGCAGGGGTTTCCTTTGCCATTTTAGGAAATAAAGAACGAAACTCTGGCGATACAGCCCGTCGCTTAGGAAACGAATTTTTATTCCAAGAACTCGCTGAAAAGAACATAAAAGAGTTTGAGAAAAATGGCGTGGAGAAAATCGTAACCATTGACCCTCATGCTTACAATATTTTTAAAAATGAATATCCGGATTTTGGTTTTAAAGCTGAAGTTTACCACCATACAGAATTGTTATATAAACTCGTAAAAGAAGGTAAACTCGTACCGAAATATGAAGTGAACGAAACGATTACCTTCCATGACTCTTGTTATTTAGGTAGATATAATGATGTATACGACCCACCGCGTGAAATTTTAAAATCTATCAAAGGAGTCAAGTTGGTTGAGATGGAGCGTAATCGCGAGGATGCCATGTGTTGTGGTGCCGGTGGCGGTCTCATGTGGATGGAAGAAGAAACAGGACATCGGATAAATGTTGCTCGTACAGAACAAGCACTAAAAACAAATGCTACAACGATAAGTTCGGGTTGTCCATATTGCTTAACAATGCTATCTGATGGTACGAAGGCCATTGAAGTAGAAGATTCCGTGAATACGTATGATGTCGCTGAAGTATTAGAAAAAGCTGTTTTCGGTGAAAAAATGGATATTGCATCATAAAAATCTTTGAAAAAATATTGAAAATTTATAACAATCTGTTAATCTAATATTAGAGAGCTATGGGGGAAGATGATCCCCCATCTTTTCACCACGAACTCCGAGCGAGCGTTCAGTCAACAATCAAAAGGCATTATAGGGATTTCCACACTTCTACTTCTATGTTCTACTTACAAGCATTCCAGTCATCTAGTTTAAGCAGAATTAAAATCATATAAGAAATAATGTTTTTTAGATAGGTGAAATATTCCATCAAGAGCAATGATAACAAGTTTATTAAAAAATTTTCGCAAAATGTAAGCGATAACAATTTAAGGAGGATGGTTATGGGAAAGACGGTCATTTTAGAAGGGGCACGAACACCTTTTGGCAAACTAAATGGGGGATTAAGTTCTTTATCTGCTAGCCAATTAGGAGGAACTGCCATTACAGAGGCACTCAAGCGTGCGGATATAGGAGTAGACACGATTGATCATGTACTATTAGGTACGGTCTTACAAGGAGGGCAAGGACAATTACCATCAAGGCAAGCTGCGCGCAATGCTAATATTCCATGGGAAACAAAAACTGAAACAATTAATAAAGTTTGTGCATCCGGTATGCGCAGTGTTGCCTTAGCCGATTTACTCATTCGGGCAGGTGAAGCGAGCACAGTTGTTGCCGGTGGAATGGAATCGATGTCCAATGCTCCGTATGTTTTAAAAAAGGCGAGAACAGGTTATCGAATGGGGCATAGCGAGCTGGTTGATCTTATGATTTATGACGGATTAACGTGTAGCTTTACTGGAGCTCATATGGGGAATTACGGAAACGGTACAGCAGAAGAATTAGGTATGACTCGAGAGGAACAAGATGAATGGTCTTATCGTAGTCATCAAAGAGCACTTGCTGCTATCGAATCTGGGAAGCTCGGTGAAGAAATTGTTCCAGTTGAAATCCCACAACGTAAAGGAGAGCCTATGATAGTTTCGGTAGATGAAGCACCAAGAAAAGATACATCAATTGAAAAACTTGCAAAATTAAAACCAGCCTTTGATCCGAAAGGTACGATTACTGCTGGTAATGCCCCTGGTGTCAACGATGGTGCATGTGCGCTCGTATTAATGGATGAAGAAAAAGCAGAACAGGAAGGTAGAAAACCACTGGCCAAAATTTTGGCTAATGAATCGATCGCAGTAGAAGCAAAAGATTTTCCTAAAACACCGGGACTTGTTATCAATAAACTTTTAGAAAAAGTTGGTAAGACAGCTGACGACATTGACTTGTTTGAAATAAATGAGGCCTTTGCAGCAGTAGCTTTAGCTTCAATAAAAATTGCAAAACTTGATCCAGAGAAAGTCAATGTGAACGGTGGTGCTGTTGCACTTGGACATCCGATCGGCGCAAGCGGTGCAAGAATAATTTTAACACTTGCCTATGAATTAAAAAGAAGAGGCGGTGGGCTAGGTATCGCAGCTATTTGTTCAGGCGGTGGGCAAGGTGATGCGATTTTAATCGAAGTGCCAAAACAATAAATGTTCCTGTGATAGGCAAGACGTGGAATCAAATAGATTTTTCCAGCATAATGCCTTCTCTTTAGAAATACAACTTACCTTTCTCTACATTTACGAATTTCATAGTTTTTTTCTATAAATATTTAAATTTAATTACTTCATAAGGATTACTTCGTATTCGAGCAAACTCAAGGAGGTTTTTACACATGAATATAGAAAAAATTATGGTTGTCGGTGCAGGACAAATGGGATCAGGAATCGCACAAGTTTGTGCAACGAGCGGTTTTGAAGTTGTTTTATATGATATTCAAGAAGAGGCTGTAAGTAAAGGGCTTGCTAATATATACAATTTGCTTTCTCGTCAAGTTGGCAAAGGGAAATTGAGTGAAGGAGAACGAAAAGAAATCATTAATCGAATTCAACAGTCCACAAGTTTACAAGATGCTCGCGATTGCCAGTTTGTGATAGAAGCTGCAGTGGAAAACATAGATGTGAAAAAAGATATTTTTAAACAGCTTGATGAAATGACAAGACCAGAAACGATTCTAGCAACCAATACATCTTCTTTACCAATTACGGAAATTGCTGCTGTGACGAATCGTCCGGAAAAAGTCATTGGAATGCATTTTATGAATCCAGTACCTGTTATGAAACTGATTGAAGTCATTCGCGGTCTAGCGACGAGTGATGAAACGTATGAAATCGTCAATAAGTTAGGTGAAAAATTAAATAAAGTACCAATTGAAGTGAATGACTTTCCTGGTTTTATTGCCAACCGCATTCTTCTACCGATGATTAATGAAGCCATTTACGCTTTATATGAAGGGGTGGCAACGAAAGAAGCCATTGATGACATTATGAAACTAGGTATGAATCACCCGATGGGACCACTTCAATTAGCGGACTTTATCGGTTTAGATACATGTCTTTACATTATGGAAACCTTACATGAAGGTCTTGGAGATGATAAATATCGACCATGTCCGTTATTACGGAAATACGTTAATGCTGGCTGGTTAGGTAAAAAGACAGGTCGCGGTTTTTACGTATATCAATAGATAAAAAATCTTTCCTCTTTATGAAATTTTTTAGGAAACGTTAACAAAAGGATTGCTTCTGCAATCTTCTGAAAGAAAGGAGGTTATATATATGGAATCAATACTTTCTAACACTAAACAAGATAACTTAGCTTCGGAAGAGCAACAAATGCTTATGGCGATGGTACGTGATTTTGTGAATAACGAAGTTGTACCATTCGTTCCAAATATGGAGAAGGGTGAATTCCCACGTCATTTAATCAAGAAAATGGGAGAACTTGGCCTAATGGGGATTCCCATCCCAACTAAGTACGGTGGAGCAGGAATGGATTTTATGTCGTATATTTTAACGATTTATGAAATTTCTAAAGTCAGTCCTGCTCTAGGTGTCATTTTATCCGTGCATACTTCGGTAGGGACGAATCCCATCTTATTTTTTGGAACGGAGGAACAAAAGCAAAAATTTGTACCAAAACTTGCTACAGGTCAATATTTAGGTGCCTTTTGTTTAACAGAGCCAAGTGCTGGTTCTGATGCTTCCTCTCTCCAAACGAGAGCAACAAAGGATGGGAATGAATATATCATTAACGGAAGCAAGATTTTTATTACGAACGGTGGAGAGGCCGATGTTTACATTGTTTTTGCAAAAACGAATTCAAAAGCCGGAAGCAAGGGTGTCTCTGCATTTATCGTAGAAAAAGGTACACCTGGACTTGTAATCGGTAAGGATGAAAAGAAAATGGGATTGAAAGGATCACGCACCGTACAACTGACCTTTGATCATATGCGTGTACCAGCAACGAATCTTCTTGGTGAAGAAGGGGACGGCTATAAGATTGCTTTAGCCAATCTTGATGCTGGAAGAATTGGCATTGCTGCCCAAAGTTTAGGAATTGCAGAAGGTGCCTTTGAACAGGCATTAGCATATGCGAAAAATCGTGAACAGTTCGGTAAACCTATTATCGTTAATCAAGGTGTTGGCTTTAAATTAGCAGATATGGCAACGAGAATTGAAGCGGCTAAACGATTAGTTTATCATGCAGCGGGATTGAAAAATCAAGGGAAAAGTTGTGCCAAAGAATCTTCGATGGCAAAAATGTTTGCTTCGGACACGGCGATGTATGTGGCGACGGAAGCCATTCAAATTCATGGGGGTTACGGATATACAAAAGAATACGATGTTGAACGGTATTTCCGAGATGCTAAGGTAACTCAAATTTATGAAGGAACAAATGAAATTCAAAAAATCGTGATCGCAAGACATCTATAAACAATGATTGTATAGAACAATATTTGTAAGTTTGCACCAATCAAGGGGGAAAAGGATATGAATTTTAAACTAACAGAAGAACATGAAATGATTCGAAAAATGGTTCGTGATTTTGCCATAAATGAAGTTGGTCCGACTGCAGCAGAGCGGGATGAAGAAGAACGGTTTGATCGTGAAATTTTCGATAAAATGGGTGAACTTGGTTTAACCGGTATTCCATGGCCGGAAAAATATGGTGGTATCGGTAGTGACTTTTTAGCTTATGCAATCGCAGTAGAAGAATTATCCCGTGTCGATGCATCTGTAGGGGTTACGTTATCCGCCCATACTTCTCTGGCAGGATGGCCAGTATACAAATTTGGTACGGAAGAACAAAAGCAAAAATATTTACGACCAATGGCTGAAGGAAAATCAATTGGTGCTTATTGTTTAACCGAACCAGGGTCAGGCTCTGATGCTGGAAATATGAAAACTATCGCACGAAAAGAAGCCGATCATTACGTTTTAAATGGATCAAAAATTTTCATCACCAATGGTGGTGTAGCAGATATTTATATTGTTTTTGCTCTAACAAATCCAGAATTAAAGCATAAAGGAACAAGTGCTTTTATTGTCGAAAGTAGTTTCCCTGGATTTAAAGTCGGTAAAAAAGAAGAAAAGCTCGGCATTCGTTCCTCACCTACGACAGAAGTAATTTTCGAAGATTGTATCGTACCAGCTGAAAACTTACTCGGTGAGGAGGGAGATGGTTTTAAAATTGCAATGATGACCCTCGATGGCGGACGTAACGGCATTGCTGCCCAAGCAGTTGGCATAGCCCAAGGAGCCCTCGATGCAGCAGTGTCTTACGCAAAAGAACGTGAACAGTTTGGTAAACCAATTATGAAAAATCAAGGTGTGTCTTTTAAGTTAGCGGATATGGCAACGAATATTGAAGCAGCGAGACTATTAACCTATCAAGCAGCTTGGCTAGAATCAGAAGGTCTGCCTTATGGAAAAGCATCGGCCATGGCTAAACTATTTGCAGGGGATACAGCGATGAAAACAACGATTGAAGCAGTTCAAGTATTTGGTGGCTACGGCTATACAAAAGAATACCCTGTTGAACGTTTTATGCGTGATGCAAAAATTACTCAGATTTATGAAGGAACACAAGAAATTCAACGTTTGGTTATTTCGAGAATGTTATAGATTGTAAGATTGCAATAAAGGACGAAAAGGTTCGATTCGCACAAAAGATGAAGAGATCGCACACAAAAATGGTTATTTCGCACAAAAAATGAGGAAATCGCACGTAAAGAAGGCTATTTCGCACAAAAAATATGGAAATCGCACAAAAAATAGGCTAGTTCGCACAAAAACCATGGTCTAACTCTTTTAAGCCACTTGAAAAAGCTCATTTTAAATTAAAAATGTACAAAATCTTGTCCTAAAGACTTAAAAATTTAGAACTATCGTAGGTAGTTTTTTCAGTGGCTTTTGTCTGTCAACCTACCTAGGAATGTGAGGTGGTTATTTGTCCGAAAAACAAAAGGTTCATGCCAATGTAAAAGATGAAAAACTGATCCAATTACGTAGAGAACAAATTGTCAAAGGAGCTATTTCTCTATTTAAAGAAAAAGGATTTCACCGTACCACGACTAGAGAAATAGCTAAACTTGCTGGTTTTTCCATTGGTACCCTATACGAATATATCCGTTCAAAGGAAGATATTCTCTATTTAGTTTGTGATCAAATTTATGATGAAGTACAGGAAAAAATTCAAAACGTTCTCAACTTAAAACAAGTAACAACGGAAACAATCCGGTTAGGAATTGCTGCTTATTTCCGTATTATGGATGAAATGCAAGATGAAGTGCTTGTTTTATATCAAGAAGCGAAATCGTTATCAAAGGATGCACTTCCTTACGTTTTAAAAAAGGAATTAAAAATGGTAGCGTTATTTGAACAATTAATAAAAGAATACACACATTACATTGGAATTGAATTACAAGTACATCAAATTAAATTATTGGCCCACAATTTATTTGTACAAGGGCAAATGTGGGGATTCCGTCGTTGGGCATTACACAAGGAATATTCATTACAACAATATACGGAATTACAAACGGAATTTTTTATTCAAACACTTCAATCTTTTGCCATAGCGAATAAATGACCAATCTGTTCGTACCTACGAAGTTAAGAAAAATATAATAGATAATTTTATTTTGCCAAAATAAAACAATTACCTAACGGATATTCAAAACGAATCCCTGCTTTAGAAAGTATGAGAAGGAGTGGTGAGGTTGAGTAAAGTTGTATATAAAGCAAAGCACCCAATCCGATTTGTCTCCGCATCCAGCCTATTCGATGGTCATGATGCATCCATTAATATAATGCGCCGCATATTACAAGCTTCAGGTGCAGAAGTCATCCATCTGGGACATAACCGTTCAGTAGAAGAAATTGTTAATGCGGCCATTCAAGAGGATGTGCAAGGAATTGCGATTTCTTCTTACCAAGGCGGTCATATGGAATTTTTTAAATACATGTATGACCTTTTACAAGAAAAAGGTGCCGGCCATATTCGTATTTTTGGCGGCGGAGGCGGTGTCATTTTACCGAGGGAAAAAAGAGAACTAGAGGCATACGGAATTGCTGGGATTTTCTCACCAGAAGACGGTCGGAATCTTGGTCTTCAAGGTATGATTAATAAAATGCTAGAAGAATGTGATTTTTCTACAGTAACAGAGGATTTATCTGCCAAAATTGAACAGTTAAAGGAAGCTGATAGTTATACCGTTGCCAAATTTATCAGCCTTGCTGAACATTTAGTAGATAAACGTTCACAAGGAGTGCAAAAGGAACTAGCTACAACGGCAGAACAAACGCTAGAAAGGATCAAGCAAAGTGCAAAAAACATTCCAGTAGTTGGAATAACAGGAACAGGTGGTTCAGGTAAAAGTTCATTAACAGATGAACTTGTCAGACGTTTTGTAAACGAATTCCCAGATAAAAAGATTGCTATCTTATCGGTGGATCCAACAAAACAAAAAACGGGGGGCGCTCTGTTAGGTGATCGTATCCGCATGAACTCCATTTTCTCACCACGAGTATATATGCGTTCACTGGCAACGCGCAATTCAAGAAGTGAACTTTCACTTGCGATTAAAGATGCCCTTGCTGTTGTGAGAGCGGCGAACTACGATTTAATTATCGTTGAAACAAGCGGAATTGGCCAAGGGGATGCTGAAATTCGGGATATTAGTGATGTTGCTCTATATGTAATGACAAGTGAATTCGGGGCTGCTTCCCAATTAGAAAAAATCGACATGATAGACTTTGCGGATCTAATTGCCATTAATAAATTTGAGAAAAAAGGTTCAGAAGATGCAAAGCGGCTGGTTCAAAAACAATATCAACGCAGCCATGAATTATTTGATCGTGATTATTCCGAAATGCCGGTATATGGAACGATCGCAAGTCAATTTAATGATCCAGGAACAAACGCTCTATTTGCTGCTCTCATTGAACAATTAAATGAGAAATGCGATCTTGATTGGGAAACAAAATATTCAAAAGAAGAAGTTTCAGGTAAACGCGATGTTATCATACCGCCAAGCAGAAGTCATTATTTACGTGAAATAGTGGATACGGTAAGAAACTATCATAAAAAGGCGGAACAACAGGTTGAGTATGCTCGCAACTTATTCCAAATAGAAGGGGCTATTAATCTAGCAAAGGATAAAGGTGATAGCGGAGCCATCATCCACTCGTTAGAAGTGTTAAAATCTGAAGTGGAAGCAAAACTAACGGAGCAGTCAAAGAAAATTTTACAAAAATGGGAAGAGTTAAAGGAAAAATATAACCAAGATCAAATCGTTACAAAAGTTCGCGATAAAGAAATTGTTACAGAACTAAAAACGAAAAGTTTATCTGGTTTACTGATACCAAAAGTTGTTTTACCAAAGTACAAAGATTATGGCGAAATTTTAAAATGGGTATATAAGGAAAATGTCCCTGGTTCTTTTCCGTTTACCGCTGGTGTATTCCCATTTAAGCGGAAAGGTGAAGATCCAAAGCGTCAATTTGCCGGTGAAGGAACACCAGAGCGGACGAATCGCCGTTTTCATTACTTATCAAAAGACGATCCTGCCAAACGTCTTAGTACAGCCTTTGATTCTGTAACATTGTATGGGGAAGATCCAGATTGGCGTCCAGATATTTTTGGGAAAGTTGGCGAAAGTGGTGTTAGCGTTTGTACACTGGATGATATGAAGAAACTATTTAAAGGATTTGACTTATGTCATCCATTAACATCGGTATCTATGACAATTAACGGTCCTGCACCGATCATTCTTGCAATGTTTATGAATACCGCTATTGACCAACAAGTGGAAATTCAAGAAAAAGAACTCGGTCGTCCACTGACAAAAGAAGAATATGAAAAAGTTAAGGCGTATACACTATCAACGGTGCGCGGTACGGTCCAAGCTGATATTTTAAAAGAAGACCAAGGCCAGAACACGTGTATTTTTTCAACAGAGTTTGCTTTACGAATGATGGGGGATATTCAACAATACTTTATTGACAACAATGTTCGTAATTATTACTCGGTTTCTATTTCTGGTTATCATATTGCAGAAGCAGGTGCCAACCCAATTACCCAACTGGCTTTTACACTAGCGAACGGTTTTACGTATGTAGAATATTATTTAAGTCGCGGCATGCATATTGATGATTTTGCACCAAACTTATCCTTCTTCTTCTCTAACGGCCTTGATCCAGAATATAGTGTCATTGGCCGGGTAGCACGACGTATTTGGGCAATTGTGATGAAGGAAAAATACGGTGCTAATGAGCGCAGTCAAAAACTTAAATACCATATTCAGACGTCAGGTCGTTCACTGCACGCTCAAGAAATTGACTTTAATGATATAAGGACAACACTACAGGCGTTAATGGCCATTTACGACAACTGTAACTCCTTGCATACGAACGCCTATGACGAAGCGATTACTACACCAACGGAAGAATCTGTACGTCGAGCAATGGCAATTCAAATGATTATTACTAAGGAATACGGTTTAGCGAAAAACGAAAATCCTTTACAAGGTTCCTTTATTATTGATGAATTAACAGATCTTGTTGAAGAGGCTGTTTTACAAGAATTTGAACGGATTAACGACCGCGGAGGTGTCCTTGGTGCAATGGAGCATCAGTATCAACGCGGAAAAATACAAGATGAATCGATGTACTATGAAATGAAAAAACATACAGGAGAGCTGCCAATCGTCGGAGTCAATACATTCTTAAATCCTAATCCTCCTTCTGAGGAAGAAATCGATAATATGGAAGTTGCACGGGCAACAAAAGAAGAAAAAGAAACTCAAATTCGTAACTTGAATGAATTTAAAGAAAAACATAAAGATAAAGTCGATGCTGCATTGAACAAATTAAAAGAGGTTGCCATTTCAGGCGGTAATATTTTTGAAGAATTAATGGAGACCGTAAAAGTAGCTAGCCTCGGTCAAATTACCAATGCCTTGTATGAAGTTGGCGGACAATATCGAAGAAATATTTAATACAAAGTGGGCACTGATCAATCGTTTGTTTGACAGTGCCCTATTCTTTCATTGTATCAAAAGGACAGTCATAATCGTCGTTATTTTGAAAAAGGTGTTTCGAAAAACATTTGATTATTTAACTTTATGATGTAAACTATATGTTGAATAATCTTTTGAGAATGGAAGGGCTAAATATGAACCAATCTTTTAAATTGGGAAGTGAATGTTTTTTGAAAAAAAACCTTCTAGGCGTAGGTATTTTTATAATCACAGTTTTCATTACAATTTTCTTTTATCAGAAACAACTCGGTGCTATTCCTTTATTATTACTTGCCGTTTTTTTAATTTACCAATCTGTGAAGACTTTAAAAAATAATAAATAGTTTCTATAAAGTTTATGTAGCATAAATGGAAAACTTTTGTTTATAATGAATAATATGTCATTTTTTCGGGTAAAAATGTTTTCGAATTAAGAATTCCTAGATATAATTAGAGAACAAAAGCTTTTGTTAAGATAGAAAGGACGTGCAAAAGTGAATTTTAGCGAATTGACGAAAGAAGAGTTGCATGAATTGTCTTTAATTGAAATTACATATTATATTTTAAGTGAAAAAAAACAACCAATGGCATTTAATGATTTAGTAGATGAAATCGCTGAATTGTTAGGTAGTACGAAAGAAGAGATTGTTGATAAAATTGCCCAATTTTACACGGACTTAAACATTGATGGACGGTTCTTAAATGTTGGAGGAAATACATGGGGTATAAAAGCTTGGTACTCCGTTGATCAATTCGAAGATGATATCGTACCAACTGTCAAACGGAAGAAGAAAAAAGCGAAAATCTTGGATGATGAGTTCGATGATGAATTTGATGAACTGGACGATGAAGATTTAGATCTATATGATGATGAATTAGATGATGAAAATCTTCTTGATGATGACCTTGAAGAGGATTTAGACGATGTCGACGATGAATTTGATGAAGAGGATGATCTTTTAATCGATGATGAATTTGATGATGAAGAATTAGATTTAGATGAAGACATCAATGAAGAAGATTAACGTTTGATTTGACTGAAAGCGAACGGAAGGAAAATCGTAGCTTGACATTTTATCATTAAATCGGTATTATCTTACTTGGGCTCAGTAAAATTGGATAACATGAATGAAAAATACAAAATCAGCTCCCTTACATTTGTAAGAGGAGTTTTTTTGTTTTTAAAAGGGGACGATGGATAACTGTTTCAAACAAATTTAACGTTATAACAGTGATCCTGTCCCCCTGTATCATTTTCATGTTTTTGTAAAAAATAAGATAAGTAATTATTAAGGAGAGGTTTTAACATGACAAAGTATGTATTTGTCACAGGAGGCGTAGTCTCTTCATTAGGAAAAGGGATTGTTGCAGCTTCTTTAGGACGTCTATTAAAAAATCGTGGTTTGCGAGTGACGATTCAAAAATTTGATCCATATATTAACGTGGACCCTGGAACGATGAGTCCTTATCAACATGGTGAAGTATTTGTAACCGATGATGGTGCAGAAACGGACTTAGACTTAGGTCACTACGAACGTTTTATTGATATTAACCTAAATAAATACTCCAATGTAACAACAGGAAAAATTTATTCCCGTGTAATAAAGAAAGAACGTCGTGGTGAATATTTAGGCGCGACCGTTCAAGTTATTCCTCATATCACGAATGAAATTAAAGAACATCTATTCCGCGCGGGTAAAGATACAAATGCTGATGTTGTTATTACGGAGATCGGTGGTACAGTTGGTGATATTGAATCCTTGCCATTTCTTGAAACAATCCGTCAAGTAAAAAGTGAGTTAGGTTCAGAAAATGTTATGTATATCCATTGTACCCTTGTCCCTTATATTAAAGCGGCAGGTGAAATGAAAACAAAACCAACTCAACACAGTGTAAAAGAATTACGCGAGTTAGGTATTCAACCGAATGTGATTGTAGTTCGGACAGAAATGCCAATGCCGCAAGAAATGAAAGATAAAATTGCCCTCTTTTGTGATATTGATGCGAATGCAGTTATTGAATCAAGGGATGCAGAAACCTTATACGATATTCCGCTAGCAATGCAAGAACAAGGATTAGATACCCTTGTATGTAATCACCTAAAACTCGTTACTCATGAACCGGATATGACGGAATGGGTAAATCTAGTAAATAAAGTAAAAAATCTATCAAAAACTGTAAAAATTGCCTTAGTGGGTAAATATGTTGAATTACAAGATGCCTACATATCTGTTGTTGAATCAATGAAGCACGCAGGCTATTGTTTTGATACAGATATTGATATCGATTGGATTAACGCAGAAAATGTAAATGATGAAAATGTTGCTGATTTGCTTCGAGATGCAGACGGCATTATCGTGCCAGGTGGTTTTGGTGATCGTGGTGTAGAAGGAAAAATTTCCGCGATCAAATTTGCTAGAGAAAACAAAGTTCCATTCCTAGGTATTTGTTTAGGAATGCAATTGGCATCGGTCGAATTTGCTCGTCATGTACTAGGTTTAGAAGATGCACATTCCAGTGAGTTAAAACCTGATACAAAAAATCCGATCATTACACTATTACCAGAACAAGAAGATGTAGAAGATATCGGGGGAACTTTACGCCTTGGGTTATACCCTTGTAAATTACAAGAAGGTACAAAAGCGTATGCAGCCTATGAAGATGTACTAATTTATGAACGTCATCGTCATCGTTATGAATTTAATAATTATTATCGTGAAATGATGGAGGCAAAAGGATTTGTCTTTTCTGGTATCAGCCCAGATGGCCGATTAGTAGAAATAGTTGAACTAAAAGACCATCCATGGTTTGTTGCTTCCCAGTTCCATCCAGAATTTAAATCAAGACCAACAAAGGCACATCCTTTATTTAGAGATTTCATTGGTGCTTCTTTAAAAAATAAAGAAAATAAATAAATGGTCTGCCACGAATATATTTGAAGATCTATTTAAACATAATAACGGGTAATTAATAGGGATTGGCTCTTCAACAAATAGAGTCAATCCCTTCATTTTAGATACTACTCATAATCCTCTACCATATCATCAACGATTAATTTCATATGATGATAAACATATAAAGCAGCAAGTAAGTATGGGAATCCTTTTCGTTCACCGGTCATTGTCGGCACAAGTCCTTTATCTAAATTCAGATCAACGAAAGCTAGGGCAATATCTTCAATAGGATTTTCCTGTTTCGCATCCTTGACCCCAATAACCATGAAGCCGACTTGCATTTCATGTAATGCCTGTGCAAGTTTTAAAACTTTCTCACTTTGTGCATTTTTGGTCACGATTAAAACCCGATCAGCTGTTGATAAACTCGGCAAGTTCTCCTCTGTCAACTGTTCGACTTTTGGAAAAGGATCTCTTCCGTATTTTGCTTGTAAATAAATCCCTTCTAATTCCTCTTCTGCATATATGTAAATGGAACCCTCGCCAACGATCGCTTGTGCTAATAGCCTTGCCCCATCTTCAATATCTAATTCCTGTTGATCAATTTTTTGTAAACGCCCAATTAATTGGGTAGTGAAAATTTTTTCCAAGTTAATCCACTCCTTCATCTATATTCTAGCAAAAAGACGTAGGGAACAAAATGGTACAGAATGTGACAAAAACATAAACACTTGAACGATCGTTTCAACTTAATTGTTCAAGCATAAGGAAAAAGTCATTTCGTTCATAAACTGTTGAAATCTAAAAAGGATTTAAGGTAACATTGTCGAAATTAGTATACGGTGGAAAAATAAAGAAAAGCGGAGTCTCTCCCTTTTTGTATTGAAAAAGTTAGTGTAGACAGGAAAAAGGATTTGAAAAAATTTATTGAAACGGTCGAAGGGAGAATAAAGTGATGAGCAAAGGCAAAATATTAATTGTTGATGATCAGTTCGGGATACGCATTTTATTAAATGAAGTTTTTCAGTTGGAAGGGTATCAAACGTATCAAGCTGCCAATGGTCCAAAAGCGATTGAACTTGCGAAGACCCATAACCCTGACCTAGTTTTACTTGATATTAAAATTCCAGGTATGGACGGATTAGAAATTTTAAAAAAGCTGAAAGAGTTTAATCCGTCAATACAAGTGATTATCATGACGGCATACAGCGAACAAGACTTAATTAATGAAGCCCTTGAAACGGGTGCACTGACCTATTTTGCTAAACCTTTTGATATAAATGAAGTAAAAGAAGCAGTAAAAAATTATATCAATATTGAAACTTTATCTTAAAAGATTTATCTACACGAATATTATCTTTAGAATAAAAAGCATCATGTTGACTCACTCTAAACATGAAACAAAGCACTTTTAACCCGTTTTTCCCTCTCTTCTCAATGGGAGTCACCAGTCCCTTTGACAGAAAAAGAAATGGGTACTTCAGAGAAAATAGGAGGAGTCAACATGAAATTTTTTATTGATACGGCTAATCTGGACGAAATTAAAGAAGTCTATGAATATGGTTTTATCTCCGGTGTGACGACAAATCCCTCCCTTGTGGCTAAAGAGAAAAATGTTACTTTTGAACAACGGCTTAAGGAAATTTCGGAAATTGTAACTGGTTCCGTTAGTGCTGAAGTCATTGCAACTGATACGGAAGGCATGTTAAGAGAGGGAAGAGAATTAGCTGCTATTGCTCCAAACATAACGATAAAAGTTCCGATGACAAAGGATGGATTACGGGCTGTTGCAACCTTTGCGAAGGAAGGGATTAAAACTAATGTCACGCTTATTTTTTCTGCAGGACAAGCGTTGTTGGCAGCTCGAGCTGGAGCAACTTA
>SMEK01000023.1_pt1 | contig 84926 bp, 76 predicted proteins | sample 2456371 | NCBI WGS metagenome assembly SMEK01 (sample SAMN10132590, study PRJNA489261) | soil metagenome | isolation source: day1 antibiotic-loamy sand soil ammended with composted manure from dairy... | place: USA | collected 2015-04-01
GAACCTTGATTGGCCCCTCTGTTGACCTCAACAACATCCAATGTTTAAAAAATATTAACATAATCAGTAATAATGGCAGAAGTACCTAATAATAAAAAGAAGAACTTCATTCCAAATCCGCCCAATGCGAACAAGCCCAATTATCAAATCTGGGTGGTAATCGTATTGTCCGCTGTGATTTTTGGGATATTCTTCTTCAACAAAAACAATACTGTCAAGGAAATCTCCTTGAAGCGTTTCGAGCAGATCATGCTCGACAATGACGTTCAGAGAGTGATTTTTGTAAAAGACCAAGACTATGTTGAGGTCTATCTTAAGCAAGAGGCTTTGAACGAACCTAAGTATAAAAACGAAATAGGGGACAGGACGGGCGTAGCACTCAACCAAATCCCTCACTATCGTTTTAATGTTACCTCACCAGAGATATTCGATAAAAAGTTTCAGGAAATCGAGGCCCAACTTCCCGAGGACCAAAGGATAGGATATAGGATTGAACCCAGGACAGACTATACTAGCATTTTATTCAACTGGGGATTCATCATCCTGGTTTTGTTTGGCTTCTGGTTTTTGATGAGAAGGATGACGGGAGGAGGGGGCCCTGGCGGTCAGATCTTCAATATAGGGAAATCAAAGGCAGCCCTTTTTGACGCTGAAAATAAAGTAAAAATAACTTTCGATAATGTAGCTGGTCTGGACGAGGCCAAGGAAGAAGTAGCAGAAATCGTTGAATTTTTGAAGACTCCTCAGAAATTCACTAAGCTTGGTGGTAAAATTCCTAAGGGGGCGCTTCTTGTGGGCTCACCTGGCACTGGAAAAACACTATTGGCGAAAGCCGTGGCTGGTGAAGCAGGCGTGCCTTTCTTTACTTTGTCAGGATCTGATTTTGTGGAGATGTTCGTTGGAGTGGGTGCTGCCCGCGTGAGAGATTTGTTTAAGCAAGCAAAGGAAAAGGCACCATGTATCGTGTTTATTGATGAAATTGACGCTATTGGTAGGTCTAGGGGGCGAGGACAGATGCCTGGCTCGAACGATGAGCGTGAGAATACACTGAACTCGTTGTTGGTAGAAATGGACGGTTTTGCCACTGATTCTGGAGTGATTATCCTTGCAGCTACGAACCGGCCTGATGTACTAGACTCTGCCTTGTTGCGACCTGGACGATTTGATAGGCAGATAAGCATAGACAAGCCCGATATAGTAGGACGGGAGGCAATTTTTAAAGTACACCTACAGCCTTTGAAATTGGCACCCGATGTGGAGTCTAAGAAATTGGCTGCTCAAACACCTGGGTTTGCAGGAGCGGAGATTGCCAACGTTTGTAACGAAGCGGCTTTAATCGCTGCAAGAAGGAATAAGGAGTCGGTGGATATGCAAGACTTCCATGATGCTATAGATAGGGTGATTGGGGGGTTAGAGAAAAAGAACAAAATAATTTCTCAAGAGGAGAAGAAGATCGTGGCCTACCATGAGGCAGGACATGCCGTGGCTGGGTGGTTCTTAGAGCACGCAGACCCATTGGTAAAAGTAAGTATCGTGCCAAGAGGAGTAGCGGCGCTAGGATATGCACAATATCTCCCTAAAGAACAGTTTCTATACCAAACAGAACAACTCATGGATGAGATGTGTATGACACTAGGAGGAAGGGCTGCAGAAGAAATTATCTTCGGGAAAATATCAACAGGAGCTTTAAGTGATCTGGAAAGGGTGACGAAGCTGGCGTACAGTATTGTGACCGTATATGGGATGAATGATAAGTTGGGACACCTTTCGTTCTACGACTCCAAAGCCTCCGAATACAATTTTAACAAACCATATTCCGAAGCTACTGCACAGATCATAGATGAGGAGGTAAGCAAGTTGATTGCGCAAGCTTATACCAACACAAAGAACCTCTTGATGGAGAAAAAGAGTGAGTTGGAAATAGTTGCTCAGGAATTGCTTGAAAAAGAAATTATCTTTCAAAACGATCTGGAAAGACTGATTGGGCAACGGCCATTTGACAAGCAAACAACCTATCAAGCTTATACCAACAGTGAGTATGACAAAGAGGTGCTTGAACCCGACGCCACTACGCTGGATGAGAAGAAAGAGAAAAATGGTGAGCATCTAAGAGAAGTTGAAGACAAAAAGAATAGTAAAGTGGAAGATAAGCAAGCAGAAAGTAATGCTCCAAGTCAAAAAGACTGACATTTGTGGTAATACTATATGCTGATAAGAAGGCTGTTTGGTTGGGTGTTGTTGAAATCCTCCAGGCAGCCTTTTGATTTCTGGCTATATTGCATAAGAGAAACTTTTCGAATGTTATATTCCTGACCTAACAAGGATGTTGCCTTTAATAGATAAATTACCCGCAGACAAAAAACTATTCTTTGCTTCTGACTTTCACCTAGGCGTACCCGACAGGGAATCAAGCCTAGAGAGAGAAAAGAAGATCGTTCGGTGGTTGGATAGTATTAAAGCCGAAGCTCATACCATATTTTTGTTGGGCGACATCTTCGACTTTTGGTTTGAATATGCCCATGCGATTCCAAAGGGGTTCGTAAGATTGCAAGGTAAATTGGCTGAACTAACAGACAATGGCATAGCGGTAAAACTATTCACGGGTAATCATGATATGTGGATGTTCGATTATTTTCCCCAAGAGCTGAATATTCCAGTATACAGAGAACCCCAACAGTTGGTAGTCAACGAGCACCTGATTTACTTGGGACATGGTGACGGTCTTGGTCCTGGAGATCCTATGTACAAAATCCTCAAGAAGATATTTCAAAACCCAGTATGTCAATGGCTTTTTGCTCGTATACATCCTAATTTAGGGCTTTCTATAGCAAATTATTGGTCGAAGCAAAGTAGGATAAGCAATTCAAGGGAGGATGAGACTTTTAAAGGTGAGGAGCATGAGTGGTTGTGGCAGTACGCAAGTGAAATGGAAAAGAAAACCCATCATGACCTCTACATCTTCGGTCATAGGCATCTTCCTTTGGATTTGAAGGTGGGGGAAAATAGCCGATATATCAATCTTGGAGAATGGGTGAACTATAGTCCTTACGGTGTTTTTGATGGTAAAGAGTTTAAGTTGCTCACATTTGAATAGCATTTTTAAAGTCATCGGGACATTTTGCTTGTTGCTGCTTTTTTTCGGTTCAGTGTGTGGTCAAGCCATTTCTTTAGTGAAGAAAGTACCTCTCAAGAATCTTGTTGTAACAGGTTCAATAGACCGAGGAGGCAATATCTATATAGCAGATAAAAAAGGCAGCCTGTATAAAATGGATAGTGCTGGGGTATTGCTACATACGTATTCGCCTGATAGGAAAGGCAAGATTAACTATTTGGAGGCTTGGGAAACACTCAATGTGCTTCTTTTTTATGGAGATCTTCAGGAATACAGATATCTAAATAGGTTCTTGACACAACTCGCAACCCAGCGGCTACCACAAAATATTTTTGCCAGCCTGCTTACCCCAAGTGCAGATAACAGCATATGGGTTTTTGACGACAGTGATTTTACATTAAAGAAGTTGAATACAGGATATAATGCCATTGAAATAGTGACAGATTTATCTGGCATTGTGGATGTGAATTTTCAAGGAGCACATATTCGAGAATACCAGCATCTGATTTTTATGGCTGATTCTCAAGCGGGAATATATGTGTTCGATAACTTGGGCAATTATATCCGGACGCTTACTTTTTCCAATGTTCATTATTTTAGCTTCCTACAAAACAAGCTTTATTTCCTCAGCGGCAACAACGTCCTATTTTACGACATCTATACTGGGGAAGAGTGGACAATCCCCATTCCTTTAGAGCAAGAATATAAGCTTGTTTTGGCTACAGATACACGCTTATATTTAGTGGCGGAGAGATCTATTGATATATATCAATATGCAGTAGACTAAGCATCAAATAGTAGAGAAAAAATCTTTAAACAAAGCAGGATGTATTCATATTAAATATTGACAATCCTAAGGATGGGGTACAGTGTGAATAGACCGCTTTTAATATTTGTTTGACTTTTAGCCACAATACATAAAATCATAATATACGTTAAGAATAGGGGTTGGAATGACCAGTGTTGTGAGATTTTTTTGCTATCTTCTAAGAGTTTTGATCATTACAAGGCAATAGTGTTTCCATAGGGATCCATTTGCACCAGTAGTTGCGGTCATGCTTTGTCAGCTATTGTATGAAGGTGCGACCGATTGTCTCACCAATAGTCTAAATGTTTCAGATATGAAAAATAATCTTTTAATCATTTTGGTGAAAAATCCCGAACTAGGCAAAGTAAAAACCCGTTTGGCTGTATCGATTGGTGAGGAGGAAGCGCTTAATGTGTACAAACAATTGCTGGAGCACACCCGAAACGTCACACAAGATTTACCTTTCGACAAGGTCATCTTCTATTCTGATTATGTGGATCATCATGACGAATGGGATAATGCAGTATTCCAAAAGCAACACCAAGGGGGAGGAGGGTTTGGGATCAGGGTAGTTCGTGCATTTGAATGGGGTTTTGAGAAAGGTTATAGTCATATTTGTGTTATAGGCAGTGATTGTTATGAGCTTGAAGCAAAAATTATCGCCGACGCATTTGTAAAACTAAGTGAGCATGACATCGTGATAGGCCCTTCTTTAGATGGTGGATATTATCTTATTGGGATGAAAGAACCTCATCCGTTCTTGTTCAGAAATAAACACTGGAGTGCGGGATCTGTATTGAAAGAAACAGTTAAAGATATCGAAGCATATAATTTGTCTGCATGTCTGTTGGCAGTTCTGAGGGATGTGGATGTAGAAAGTGACCTGAAAACCATGGCCGTCAAAATAAGTAAATCTTCCAATGTGGCTGCGATTTCCATAAAAAAGTGGTAATTGTTAATAATAATCCACATTATTTCCTTTCTTTGCTTCTTAATTAAATAAAAGATACGATGAAGTCATTATTCCTTGCTTTAGCCGCTTTTTCCTTTGCTACAACAGCACTTTTTGCACAATCCAAGAAAGAGTTACGTGCAGATATTGATAGGCTGAACTCTGAAATAGCTGAACTAAAAAAGGAATATGAAGTAGACTTTGACAATGAAGTTGAGAAGGCAAGTTATGCTTTGGGTATGGTAGTGTCATCTAATATGGAGGCTCAAGGCCTGGAAGACTTATCATTAGAAGCATTGCAAGCTGGTATAAAAGACGCATTGCTAAAGAAATCTTTAAAGTTGGAAAGAGAAGAGGCAGAGTTGGTCTTGCGAGAGTATATGGAAAAGGCGTACGAAGCAAAGATTGAAAAAATGAGAACGGAATCTGCTGATTTTCTGGAAAAGAACGCTGCCAGAGATGGCGTAATAGAAACGGCAAGCGGCTTGCAATATGAAATAAAAGTAAAGGGCAATGGCAAAACTCCCAGTCCTGAAGATAGGGTTACTGTTCATTATGTAGGCAAGCTAGTGGATGGAACCGTTTTTGATAGTTCTGTAGATCGAGGCGAGCCGATTACTTTTGGCACAAGTCAGGTGATTCCCGGCTGGACCGAAGCATTGCAACTTATGCAAGAGGGCGACCAATGGACATTGTACATACCATATGATCTAGCTTATGGCGAGAGAGGCGCCGGCAACCAGATTCCTCCTTTCGCCACGCTTATCTTTGAAGTTGAACTGATTTCAGTAGAGTCTGGGCAATAGACGGAGCAACGTATACCGAGTTCATAACCCATCTTATGATTAAGAGATGATAGTCATAAACGCTATAATATCTCTTTCCAAATTTGATAGTGTTCTGGGAAAGAGGGGGAGAGAAGGATGTTATTTTTGAAGAGACCGAAAACTGAGGAGCCAGAACCACTCATGCTAGCAAAAGATGCTCCCATTCCATATAGTGCAGTTTTTATTTGTGCAACTTCAGGGTATTTTTGAAAAACTGATTGCTCAAAATCATTACTCAAAGTAGCTTGCCAGAGTTCTATTGGAAGCTGTAGGGTGTCCTTGATATTATGCTCGGGCTTTTTAGGTGCCACCTTACCATAAGCATCAGCAGTGCTAACATTTATTCGTGGATTCACCACCCATAAGGTGTAACCTTTTAAAGACAATGCAATAGGTTCAAAAATATTTCCAGTACCTGTGGCGATGACAGGTTTTCTGCTAATAAAAAAAGGGCAATCACTCCCCAACATGCCTGCATAATTTTCCAATATTTCTTCTTTCAGTGAAAGATTAAATATCTCATTGAGCATTTTTAAGGCAAAGGCACCGTCCGACGATCCACCTCCAAGCCCCGCACCCGTGGGTACTACCTTGTGCAAATGCATCTTGATAGGAGGCAGATCAAATTCCGTTTGGAGCAACCTATACGCCTTTACACATAAGTTGTCCTCTATATGGCCAGGGATGACCAGCCCTGAGGTAGAGAATTGAAATTCAGTAGAAGGAATGATTTCTAGCGCATCTGACCAGCCAATAGGATAGAAGCACGAGGAAATGTTGTGGTAGCCATCTGGCCTTTTCTCAGTGACATTTAGCCCTAAATTAATTTTTGCATATGGGAAGGTGATCATAAGTCAATTGAGGTTATGCCCCATGCTAGAAAACAAAATAAACAATGAATAGATTGTCGAATGAATGTTTAACCATCACCTATCCATTGTTTATCTCTGTAGGGATATTATTTGCTGATCATTTCTACAATATCCTCTGTAATGCCTGTAGAAGAGAACCCTCCATCATGCATAAGGTTCTGCATAGTGACTAATCGGGTATAGTCTGAGAACAGCATAATTATATAGTTGGCACAATCATCGGCACTGGCATTGCCTAGTGGCGACATTTTGTCTGCGTATTCGAAGAAGGCATCAAATCCCGTTACACCAGTACCCGCTGTAGTTTTGGTAGGGGATTGAGAGATGGTATTTACTCTTACTTTTTTTGATTTGCCAAATCTGTAGCCGTAGCTTCTAGCTATGGATTCCAATACCGCTTTGGCTTGAGCCATGTCGGAATAGTCTGGAAAAGTTCTTTGTGCAGCAATATAAGAAAGGGCTAGGATAGACCCCCATTCGTTAATAGCGTCTAATTTCTCAGCAGTTTGCAGCACCTTGTGGAAAGAAATTCCAGAAACGTCCAATGTTTTTAGGAACCACTCATAATTAAGGTCACCATACGAACGGCCTTTCCTTACGTTAGGGCTCATGCCGATGGAATGAAGCACAAAATCAAGCTTACCTCCCAATATCTCCTGGCTTTGGGTAAATAAGTTCTCAAGATCTTCTATAGAGGTAGCATCTGCAGGAATGATTTCGGCATTGCAAGTGGTTGCTAGTTTCTTGATTTCTCCCATTCGCATTGCGATAGGAGCATTCGTTAGCGTGAACGTAGCCCCTTCTTCTTTAGCTTTGAGTGCCACTTTCCAAGCGATCGAATTTTCATCTAAAGCACCGAAAATAATTCCTCTTTTGCCCTTAAGTATGTTGTTTGCCATAATTTAAAAATGAATTGGTGATTATCTGCCATGCAAATATAAAAGAATATCCCATGCGTACAGCATGAGTGAACATGTGAATATGAAAAACGAAAGAATCCCATTGCTTCATACTGCTATTAATATGAAGTAAGAAAGGAAATATTATGTATTTTTTATTTATTCCAAAAAATTCCCCATATTGGATTTTAAAGATACAATTTCAACCATGAAAAAATTATTCATCCTAGCTATTGGGTTCTTGCCATTCTTTGCATTTTCCCAAAAACCCCCCATCAAATTTGGCGACTTCACAAAAGAAGAAATCGACATGGAGTATTATGCCCTAGATTCTTCTGCTGCAGCCGTGGTGTTAACAGATTACGGGCACGCCTATATCAACATCCATACGAGCAGATTAGTTTTTGAACGACACATCAGGATTAAGGTATTGAAAAAAGAAGGATTAGAATGGGCCGATTTTTCTATTCCCTTGTACCAACAAGGCGGAAAGTCTGAAAATGTCTCCAACCTGAAAGCCGTGACGTATAATTTTCAGAATGATGTTAAGTCTTCTACCAAAATGTCTAAAAATAGCATTTTTACGGAGAAATTCAACAACTACTACAATCTATATAAGTTTGCGCTAGAGGATGTAAGAGTAGGTTCAATCCTTGAAGTAAGTTATAAAGTGCATTCGGACTTTTTCTTTAATTTCCCTTCATGGAGATTCCAGCGGACTATTCCTGTGATTTGGAGTGAGTATAGAGCCGATATACCGGATTTCTTTGTATATGAAAGGTATATGCAAGGCTATTTGCCTATTGCAATCAATGAGAGCAAGAAAACAAATACTGGTCAATACAACTATGAAGCACATAGATGGGCTGTTAAGGATGCACCCGCTTTCAAAGCGGAGCCTTACATGACTTGTGAGGAGGATTATATATCCAAAATAAATTTTGCCCTATCCCACTATAAGCTGAACGGAATTTACCATGACTATATGGGATCATGGGAAAAAATCAAGAAGCAATTATTGGAAAGCAGCAATGTGGGCGGTGTTGTAAGTGGTTCTTCTTTTTTAAATAAAGCAGCAAGGGAGCTGACAGATGGCTTAGAAGACCCTAAGCAGAAAGTGAAGGCCATTTATGATTATGTAAAAGAAAACCTGATGTGGAATGGAGAGTCAGATTTTACGAGCGATAATCTCAGGAATGCTTTTAAAGAAGGAAAAGGTTCTTCTGCTGATATCAATCTTGCTTTAGCGTCAATGTTGCAAACTGCCAAGCTGGATGTGGATTTAGTGTTTCTAAGTACCAGAGATCATGGGTTTGTACGACAACAGTTTTCTATGCTGAGGCAGTTCAATTATGTGATATGCGCAGTGAATTTAGAAAATGAACGGTTGTTGTTAGATGCTACCCATCGAAATATGCCCATCGAAATATTGCCAGAAAGGTGCCTGAATGGCTATGGACTGTTGGTTTCAAAAAATAAGCCTATCGACTGGGTGAAGCTTGAGGAAACGGAAAAGTCTAAAACAATGATATCGGCCAACCTGACTTTAGACGAAACGGGGCTACTGGAAGGAGAAGTGAGTTTTGTCCGAAATAGGTATGACGCATATAACATGCGAAACGAATATATCGCTAAAGGCGAGGAGGAATATTTGAAAAGATTTATGGAAAGAACTTCTTGGGATATCTTGGGTAACGAGTTTAAAGGGATTAATACAATAGAAGAACAAGTTCAGGAAAGGTATGAGGTTTCTATTCATGATCGCGCATTAATGGCTGGAGATCTTGCTTATATCAAGCCTTACCTGATTTCTGATGTAGAGGAGAACCCCTTTAAATCATTAGTGAGAGAATACCCAGTCGACTTTTCTAGTCCTTTTGAAAAGATATACCTGAGTCAAATAGCAATTCCAGAAAATTTTGTTGTAGAGGATCTTCCAGACCGTAAAGTTATATCTCTGCCCGACAATGCTGCAAGGTTCACATTCAATATTGCCAACAATGGCAACACCATCATTATCACAAGTAACCTGAGCATAAACAAAAGTTTATTTGTGCAATCCGAATATCAAAATTTAAGGGAGTTTTATAACCAAATAGTGGCGATGCAAGCGGAGCAAATAGTACTCAAGAAGGTAAATTAAACCCTACCACGATGCGTTTATTATTAGTGTGTATCCTATTCTGTCAGTATTTTTCAATTGCTAAGGCTGACCAGTTTTCCATAAACACAATACCTCCAGAATTGTTGAGAGATGCCAATATGATTATTAGGCAAGCAGATGTCGCCTTTACCATAACTGGAAGTGATGAAGCTATTTATAGTGTAAAGGTCGCATATACCATTCTCAATGAAAATGCCAAGGACTATGCATCACGTTATATTTATTATGACCAATACAGAAGGGTAAGTGCTTTCTCTGGGGCAGTCTATGATGCTCAGGGAAAGTTGATAAGGAAGTTAAGGAAAAGTGATATACAAGATCAAAGCGCTGTTTCAGGATTTTCTCTTTACGAAGATTCTCGAGTCAGATTTGCCGATCTTTCGACCAGCAGGTACCCTTACACCGTAGCATTTGAATATGAGGTGCGCTATAAGTATTTGTATTCAATTCCATCTTTTGTAGTAATGCCCAACCAGAATATTGCAGTTGAAAAAGCTACGTATTCCTTGACTTACCCTCCTGATCTCGTGCCTCGATATAAAGTCATGAATATCTCAAATGAGCCTACTAAAAGCAGTGGGTCAGGGGTGGAAACTTTGACATGGAGATTCGAGAATATGGATGCATTTAAATGGGAATCGTTTGGGTCTTCACCTTATGAACAAACTCCTTATATCATGTTAGCGCCTACTAAATTCAAGTATGATGGATATGCCGGTGAGATGGATACTTGGGAGCGGTACGGCAATTGGATCAGTTTGCTAGGTCAGGGAAGGTCTGAGCTCAATGAAGCTACAAAGTTAAAAGTGCATGAGTTAGTCAACGGAAAAAATACTATTGAAGAAAAGGCAAGAGTGTTGTACGAATATATGCAGAACAAAACTCGCTATGTGAGTATTCAATTAGGCATTGGTGGCCTGCAACCATTTGAAGCTTCAGTAGTAGATCAAACGGGTTATGGGGATTGCAAAGCTTTGTCGAACTATATGGTGGCACTGTTAGAAGAAGTAGGCATAAAAGGATATTATGCATTAATAAATGCCGGAAGAGGGGCCGCTCCGGTACAGACTGACCTGCCTAGCCATCAGTTCAATCATGCTATTGTTGCGGTACCAAATGGGCTAGATACCTTATGGCTCGAGTGCACCAGCCAAACCAATCCCTTTGGTTATTTAGGTACATTCACGAGTGATCGTTATGCGCTACTTATTTCCGACCAAGGATCAAAGCTTGTAAAAACACCCACATATGACGAGTATCAGAACTTGCAAACGAGAAAGGCCGATGTTTTTGTTTCGAAGAATGGAGAAGCACAAGTATCTATTTCGACCACTTATACCGGGCTGCAATATGAGAATGATGGGTTATATGCCGTTCTAAATCAAAAAGACGCTTTAGAGAAGTGGCTCAATAGGAATATAAACATACCCAGTTTTGATCTTGAGGCGTTTGCGGTCGATCATACTAAAGATCAGATCCCTTCTGCAAAGATAGATGTGAAGCTAAATATCGCCAAATTAGGTACAGTGAGTGGGAGAAGATTGTTTCTCCTACCTAACCTGATGAATCGAAACAGCTTTGTGCCAGAAATAAATCAAAATCGCCAGAGTGATATCATTATTAATATGGGATGGACGGATTTTGATACCATTCGCTATCATTTGCCAGAGCAGGTTTCTCCAGAGTTTATTCCCGAGCCGATCCTTATCTCTTCTGTTTTTGGAGATTATGAGGCCTCTTTTGTAGTGAAAGAAGGGATGCTTGTGTACTATAGGAAAGTTCAACTGAAGAAGGGAAGGTATTCTCCAGAACATTATGAAGCACTGAGAGAGTTTTATACCAACATCAGAAAAGCGGATAATATGAGAATGGTGTTTCTGAGCGAGACTTGACAAGTGCTGAGTTTGGTTTTTTCCCTCAAGGTGTAAATTTTCTTATACCCCCATCAATTCTTTTGCATTCTCAAAAGCTGTGGCTGATGGGCTTTCTCCCCCGATCATTTGAGCGATAGCAGTAACTCTCTCCTCTTGTGACAGTTTCCGGATTTTACTGATGGTCTTGGATGAAGAGTTATCTTTATATACAAAATAGTGTGTATCACCTTTTGCGGCTATCTGAGGAAGGTGACTGATGACAATCACTTGATGACGCTCGGCCATCTGCTTCATCATGCTCACCATTTTTAAGGCAATTTCCCCTGAAATACCCGTATCTATTTCATCAAATACAATCGTAGGCAAAGCAGTCTTATCTGCCAAAATGTATTTGATGCAGAACATCAGCCTTGAGAATTCCCCTCCAGAAGCTGAGTTTTTTAAAAGTTGGGGTTTTATTCCCTTGTTGGCACTGAAGTAAAAACTTATTTCGTCTATTCCTTCAGCTGTAGGTTGGGTCTCATTTCTTTGTATTAAAAATGAGGCATCGGGCATCCCTATAGATTGCACAAGCGAAACAATCTTTTTTTCTATGGTTTCGAATACAGCCTGTCGACTAGCGGAGAGTTCGTCAGCCGCTTTGCGCATTGCTCTATCTGCAGTGTCCACTTGCGCTTTGGCTGCAGCTATGGCTTCCTCAAGGTTCTGAATCTTGTCAAGTTTAGCGCTAAGGTCACTTTGGATTTGTAGTAGTTCTTCTACTGATTGTACTTGATGTTTTTGTTGAAGCTGATAGATCAGGCTTAGACGATCTTTGGTCAGCTCTATTTTATCAGGTTCGAAACTTACATTTTCAGCACAGGCTTCTACTTCCCTGCCGATGTCTTGCAGTTCGATAAGGCAGCTCTCCAAGCGCTGGCTCAACGATTCGTATTGAGTTGAAAATTTCGCCACTCCTTTTAGATTGCTCTGCGCTTCATACAGCATATTGATGATAGCAGGATCGCCATTCGAAATGAGTGCATCGGTGCTACTAAGCCGGACCTTTATTTCTTCAGCATTTTCCAAAACTTCTAGCTCATCTTCCAGGAGCTCTTGTTCACCAGCCTGAAGATTGGCCTTTGCCAATTCTTCTAGGAGAAAAGTGTCATAATCTTCTTCTTTTTTGCTTTCAGCAGCATCAGACAGTAATTGTTCATATTGCTTACTGGCTTTTTTAAAGGCCTTGTAATGCGTAATGTAGGCATCCTTCAGTGTATCGTTTCCAGCAAAGTTATCAACCACCTGAAGCTGGAAAGCATTGGAAGTCAGTAAAAGGCTATCATGTTGGCTATGCACATCCATTAAGTACAAGCCAATTTTTCTTAACGATTCTAGTGTTACGGGAGTATCGTTAATAAAAGCCCTTGATTTTCCGCTGGGTGATATTTCCCTCCTGATGATTGAGATATCTTCATAGTCGAGGTCTTCCTCTTCGAAGATCTGAGCCAAAGCATAGCTGCTAAGGTCAAATACTCCTTCTATGATGCATTTCTTTTCTTCATTTAATAGAGATTTGGTGTCGGCCCGATTACCTAGCATAAGACCAACTGCCCCTAACATGATGGATTTTCCTGCACCCGTCTCTCCGGTAATGATATTCAACTGAGGAGATGGAGTCATGGTAAGCTCCTCGATCAATGCGTAATTTTGAATCGTCAGACTTTTCAGCATACAATTAACTTACTTCTAATGAGGAAATGAAGAAGGTTGTCGTGAGTATTGAGTAAAAAACTTTATAATCACCATCAAAGATAGGATTTCCATGCCTGATTCGAAAGCGCCTACCGTTTTACACAAAGTATTAATTGTTGATAATTTCCCCAAGCTTACTGGTTAGTGTAGGGTCAAGAGTCCTCAATATCTCATATGCCTGACGTCTGATGTTCATGTCTCCTTCAGAGAAGATATTGATGAGCTCGTTGGACTTTGCATCCAGGAAGGCAATTGTAAAAATACTGTTAGGCCTTGATCGGTTGGCCACTTGTAGTTTTTTCAATACTTCTAGAATAGTACTTCTGCTAGCATCTGGGTTTTCAAGAAACAGGTCAAGACCTTGTATATGGTAAAGATAAATACTTTCTCTTACAGGGGTGAAAATAGGGCTCAAGAAGTTTTCCGCCAGCCAATATCTATTTCTTTGGCTGTCAAACTGCTTCCAACCGGGCATATTCGATTCTTGAGCCAGAATTACCTGATTATTGGCTCTTTCAAAAAAGCTTGTGCCTCCTAATGTCTCAAAGGAGTCATAGTCAATACCTAGGATTATATAGGCATAATAGGCCAGCATAGAAGCGATGTTGCTGGAAAAGCTGTTTTCATTAAAGTCTAAAGGCTGTGATTCTACATATTCAAAATGCCAATCTCTATCTGCAAAATTCAGCATCAGACTTTCGTAACTTGTGCCATACACCGGCCGGGAAGACTGAATCTGTACTGTAGCTTTAAAGGTACCTACTATGGGCATTTCTTCTATCGTAATCACAAGGTTGCAGTTGATACGCTCGGCCACATCATAATTATCGTCCGTCCACCTTCGGTTGTTGAGAAACTGGGAAAAGGCTGTTTGCATATCCTGAAATATTCTCCGGTCAGTAGTTTCCACCCGGTCTGCATTCACGATTACATTACAGTTGAGTTCTTGACTTTGGACAGAAAAGTCTAGCAATATTAAAGAGGTCAGTATATAGAGAAATTTATTTGCCATATCTGCTCACGACAGCCTGTATGATGTCTTTGGCTACCTTACTTTTATGCTTTAACTCAAATGTTTCCTGTTTATTATCCCGATCGATAATAGTTATTTTATTTGTATCATAAGAAAATCCAGCACCTTTATCGTTAAGAGAGTTCAGTACGATCATGTCAAGGTTCTTTTTGATAAGTTTTCCTAGGGCGTTCGTAGTTTCATTTTCTGTTTCCAAAGCAAAGCCGACCATAAACTGACCCTCTTTCTTAATCTTACCAATTTCTGCTGCTATGTCTTTGGTTTTTTCAAGCGCTATCGTCATGCCTTCATTGCTGCTTTTTATCTTTTGATCAGCAACTTGGGAAGGTGTATAGTCAGCCACGGCTGCAGCAAAGATAAGGATGTCTTTATCCAAGTAGTTTTGATACACGACTTCGTACATTTCTTGTGCGGTAGTGACGCGATGGGTATGGATAGCTGGGTGCTGCGTCTCTAGTTGAGATGGACCGCTGACCAAAGTGATTTGAGCGCCCTGTTGAGCCGCTGCTTCAGCCAAGGCAAACCCCATTTTACCACTTGAGTGGTTTCCTATGAATCGTATAGGATCAATCGGCTCATAAGTTGGTCCTGCAGTTATGATCACTTTTTTGTCCTTTAGCGGTTGACCCAAAGCAAAATAGTCCTCAACTACCGCAAGTATATCTTCAGGTTCCGCCATCCGACCTGTTCCAAACAAACCGCTTGCCAATTCCCCTGTAGTGGCATCGATAATGTGGTTGCCATTCTTTTTTAAGGTCTTAAGGTTTTTAAGAGTAGTAGGGTGTTGGTACATGTCCAAGTCCATGGCGGGCGCTAAAAATATAGGACATCTGGCAGAAAGGTAAGTTGCGCACAGGAGATTGTCGCAAAGTCCTAAAGCAAATTTAGCAAGGGTATGTGCACTGGCGGGAGCCACAAGCATAAGATCTGCCCAAAGTCCTAATGCTACATGATTGTTCCAAAGTCCTTCCTTATCTTTTTCAAAGCTGGTAAGCACAGGGTGCTTTGAAAGAGTAGACAATGTCAAAGGGGTAATAAATGAAGAAGCAGAGGTAGTCATAACAACTTTTACCTCTGCTCCTGCTTTTACAAGTAGCCTTACGAGCGAAGCTGACTTGTATGCAGCGATACTACCGCATACTCCCAATAAAATTTTTTTATTCCGGAGCATGGTTGTTCAGCTATTCGTTTTCTAAGTCAGGTCTTCTGAACATTACTTCGCCTGCCAAAAACTCATCTATAGCCACGTTGGTGGGCTTAGGCATTCTCTCATAAAATTTAGAGATCTCGATCTGCTCCCTGTTTTCAAAGATTTCTTCTAAGTTGTCGACAGTAGAAGCAAATTCTGCCAGTTTGCTGCTCAACTCATCCTTCATCTTAGAAGAAATTTGTCGCGCTCTTTTAGAAATAACCGCTACTGATTCATATATATTGCCAGTAGGTTCGGCTATTTTGTCGACATCACGAGTAATGATTGATGCATTCGTTGCCATCATATTATGCATGGTAATATAATTTATAGGTTGTTCTCATTTAATTTTTCTAAGCTGCTGAGACTAGACACATACATTTGCTCTGCCTCTTTTGCATATTGACTTTCTGGATAGTTGTCTATGAAGTCTCTATAATAATCAATTGTAGCATTAAATCGTTCCTCTTGCTTCCGGAGTGTGCTTTCTTTCGCATACTGATACTGAACCAGTACCTTCAAAAATTTCACTTCCTCTGTCTTTTCGGAACCAGGAAAATCATTCTCGAAGTTGTCGTAAGCCACTAGCGCAGCTTTATACCTGCCCAATTTTTGATATAGCTTGGCGTTTTCGAAAGCCTTAGCCTCTAATTTCGCTCTCAATTGGTCGATAATCTTCGTGCCATCATCCAAGTATTGGCTGTTAGGGTATCGGTTGAGGAAGGTTTGCATGGCTTGTATGGCTTCATGCGTGCTGGTTTGGTCTAGGTCGATAACAGGAGAAGTCAAGTATAATGAATAAGCATGCATATACATTGCTTCTTGAGCTTGCTCACTTCTTGAATAGGTCTCATAGAATGTTTTGAAGTAGTGAGCACTCAAAATGTATTGCTGCTGATAGTAATGTGCATAGGCATAATAAAATTGAGCCTTTTCAGCTTCCTTACTACCTCTAATTAATGGCAGTACTTCTTCGAATAACACAGCGGCCTTGTAATAATCTCCCCTTCCTCCTCTTTCATAATAGTTTACGGCAGCATCGTATTTTACTTTCCAGTCGTCACTTTTTTGGATCTTCCTGAATTTGCTGCATGAAGCAGAGGATAATAGTACAATGCCCAATAAGATGAAGCAAAGGTATTTATGTATAAGCCTGTTTTGAAGCATAAGGGTGCAAATATAACGCAGGTAAAGTTAATAAACAAAAGCACAACTCGTCTAGAACCAAAGGATTAATCTTTGTCATTTAAGTACGATATTGGGAGTTATCAACGGGAAACAATAAGTTTCGCACTTACCGCTTTATTACGAATTTCTTGGTGATAATATTTTGGTTGTCCACATTTAAAGTATAAAAATAAACCCCGGGACTGAAGCTTTTTGTATAAATTTTCAACTTAGACTCAAGTTCACTCAAGGGATGCTCCTCAACGATCCCCCCCAACACATTGTGAAGAATGATTTTTGCTTTCACTTTGGGATCCTTCAGGGAATAGTCAAAAATGGCAATGTCATTGATGGGGTTTGGATAAATATTGCTGACAGAAATGGAGTTGTCGTAGAAAAGTATATCGTTGGCCGACAAGGATGATACATTATAGGTGATCGTATGGCAAATCTCATCAGAAGGGTCGGCCGCATTCTGAAAACAATAAGTAATGGTGCTGACCGACTTTCCTAAGCCAGAATTTAAAATGCTTTTAAAACCATCATACACTTCTCCAGGGCGCAACTCCTTGGTTTCTGTTGCAGTTTGTGTTTCCGGAGAATAACACTTTTTTCCTACACAGAAGTAACTTTCTTGTCCACTAGGGATCTCGCTCGATTTTCGATAGAAAATCACTTCTATTGGTTTTTTTGTAGTATTCTTGATGCTGATATTGACGGAGATTTCAGAGGCTGTTCTCCCAAATACATTGTCAGGCGTATTGGTAACACGCAGACTCTGAGCATGTGCATAGCTACAAAGCACGCTAATAAATACCGTTAGTAGAAGCCCTCGCATGTATTAATTGGGTAGAATTTTTTCAATAATTAAATTTAGAATTTAATTTTTATATAGGGATTTCAATAAATACAATAATCTTACATGAAGATATAAATATTTAGTGAAATTCCAAGTCCTATATTGGATTAAAATGCTATTAGTTTTATTAAACGAATTGCGATGAAAATGTTTTAGCTTTTTGCTCTCAGACCCCAATTTTTTTATATGTATTGCTCCTCGTCACCAGGGCTCTGTCCTAACTATTCCACTTATGCGCTCCGGTATTACGTCTTGTTTATCAGGTCTCTCTTCTTCCCTCCAGGCAAAACCGCTTAGCCTCGTATCAGGCTCCAGGATCTCATGGGGTGGAAAGAACGAAGCATCTGGGTTGGTATAGAAAGAAATACTGTTAGCCTTGCCTTCCCTGAACTTTATGAGCATATTGCTGCATATGATTTTATTCATACCCGTAAGTATGGTGTCTTTTTCTAAAGCATAGTAAATACTTTCGCCGTTTCCATAAATATATACCCGATCTATGTCGCCGTTCAAGAAATGCGCTACCATATCCCGACCTTTTATTTGATTGAAATTGTTGAGGGTGTCTTGAGAGACGACGAAGGAGTTCCCCTTAGAGTTCATTCTGTCTACAGTATTGTTGACAATTTCAATATTGATGGAGTCGCCGGTTATTTGGTTTTCATTAGACCAAAGTACAGGATCTTTATACATATAAAGAATTGAATCCAAATTGTGATAGGCCAATGAGTCAGATATTCCTTGTAGGTTCGATTTGAATATCTTTACACGGTTGTAGGCCAATATCCTTTTGTTGGCAGCAATCGAGTCCTCAATAGAAACCAAGGTATCTGCCGTGAGATACAAGGTGTCCCTATTGACTTCTTTTTTCATTAAGGTGTTGCCATATACTTTAATAATTCCTTCGGATCGCCAATACCGGCCAAAATCGCCATATATCACTATATTGTCCTCTTTGGCCACCATCTCCACATTTGTAGTGGCAGTATAGAATTTTTTTATGTCATCAAAAAACAGCTCGTCACCTTTTAAGATATAATCTTCTGTTTCGATTTCACTCACTTGAAAAAGAGACTGCTTTTGTTGAGTCTTATATTCCAGCCCTTCTTTTGCTTTCAAGACTGTTCCGTCATTGGTAATTACAGTAGTGGGGCCTTTGGTATAGGCTGTTTCGGATATAGTATTATATTGTAAAGTGTCTGATTCGAGGTTGTATTCGGGGCTTATCAAAATAACGCTGTCTTTGAATGATGCAAACCTCCTGTCGGTTTCATAATGACCTATATTGCTTGTAAGGGTGCTATTTTCTGTAATGAGTTTTCCCCCTTCATAGTAGTAAGCCAATCTAGCAGGCATATCGTAATCCAAGAAGTCGGTATATAGCGTCATGGAAGGATCCTTATATACCACATTGTCTCGGAGCTGAGCAAGTTTTATATTGCCATCATATATAAGTTTTTCACCTGTTATCGTGATCGAATCTCCTTCCAAGATCTTCACGTGGCCGAATACCTCTACTGCATTTCGGTCTTTAAAGTAATATACCGAGTCTCCAAAAATCCTTGTGTTTTTCTGCACAAACTGTACTTGGTTGCTAGGGCTGCCGATTAATTTCTGGAATTTTTCCCCATCCCGTTCAGCACTTTCTAAATAGTCTCCTCCGCTTTTCAGAATGACGCGCTCTTGTGTTTGTGCCAAGAGGGACTGAGCTCCCGCTATAAAAAAAAGAAGGCTGACGATTATAATGGCACAAAATCTCATGGTTTGCATTAAATTTGAAGCAAAGCTAAGTAAAAAAACAAATAGGGGTCTTCAATATCGGGACCAAATTCTATTTTAGCTGCGATGCAATTATTATACCTTTTTTTATGGTCAAAGAATTCATTCAATTTGTACAGGATCAACAGTTGTTTGACGAGAACAGCAGAGTGTTGTTGGCAATAAGTGGCGGAATAGACTCGGTAGCCATGCTTCGGTGTTTTCAAGAAGCCCAGTTTTGTTCTTTTGGTGTCGCACATTGCAATTTTGGTTTGAGGGGTGATGATTCTGATATGGACGAAGAGTTTGTAAAAAAACTGGCCAAACGGGCCAAAGTGTCTTTTCATAGTCATGTTTTTGATACACAGGCCTTCGCAGAGAAGGAAAAAATATCCATACAAATGGCTGCCCGACAGCTTCGCTATGCATGGTTTGCCCAACTGATAGCCGATTATGGTTATGACTATGTAGCTACTGCACATCACAAGAATGATGCACTTGAAACGGTCTTGTTCAACTTGGCAAAAGGAACAGGCATAGCAGGCCTACACGGGATAAAATACAAGACTGGAAACGTGGTTCGCCCTCTTTTATTTGCCGATAAAGAGATGATAATGGATTTTGTTGCTCAGAAGCAGTTGGCTTGGAGAGAAGACAGTTCCAACGAGTCGACAAAATACTCACGCAACCTCATCCGGCACGAAGTTGTGCCAGTACTAAAGAAAGTGAATCCCGATCTAGAAAATACTTTTCGAAATACGGCGGAGCGAATAGCGCAAGTAGAGGAAGTTTATTTGGCCCATGTAGCTAAAATAGAACAGAAAGCGGTCCAGCATGAGGGCAATAATGTCTTTATCGACATAGAGGTACTTAGAGCCGAGAAGACCAATGCCGTTGTATTCCATGATTTGGTAAAACGCTATGGCTTTAATTTTGTACAGGCAAAAGACATTCAATCAAAATTGTTGGAAGGAGCGGGGAAGATATTTGAGTCGCCCACTCATCAACTCAACATCGATAGAGAGTCTGTGGTGATCAGTCCCAAAGATATGTCGGCTTTTTTACCCGTGGCTATTTTTCGGGATCAGGAAGAGTTTAAAGATGAGAGGTTATGGCTTAGGTTCAGTCAAGAAGTGGCCGATGGTTTCAAGATTTCTGCAGACAAGCGTATTGCAGCTTTAGACCTGGACAAGCTTACTTTTCCATTGGAAATAAGGAAATGGCAGCATGGAGATTTCTTCTTCCCCTTGGGAATGAAGAAGAAAAAAAAGCTCAGTGATTTTATGATTGATGAGAAAATTCCATTAAACTTGAAAAGAGAGGTGCTTTTATTGACCTCTGGAAATGCGGTCGCTTGGGTTATCGGCCATAGGATAGATGACCGCTTCAAAATTACCAGTGAAACACAAAGAGTAATGAAGGCACAAATAATGTCTCGCAATGATTAACCCTTTCAAAAAAACATATACACCTCAAGAACTTTACCTGATTGAGTTTCTTTCTTCTGTAAGGATGTTTGAGAGGCTTGCGCCTGAGGAACTAAAGTTGTTCCTGCCTTACCTGTACCTTCGCAAGTACAAAGAAAATGAAGTGGTTTTTTTCAGAAATGATCCGAGCCATGCCTTCTATATCCTCAAAAACGGCGAAGTCACTTTGAATATCGATATCCAAGATAAATTCGAGGTGCTTTCACGTATCACCCCTGGTAAAGGGTTTGGGGATAATGTTTTACTCAAAAACACTAAAAGGATTTACAGTGCGGTGGTCATTTCAGAAGATGCTGAAATATATGTAATACCTCAAGTGAACATATTGGAAATATTTGAAGAGAATGTGCACATTCAGGCAAAGATGCTCACTTCTTTGGCCTCAGTGTACAATGGGTATACAGAAAATCTCATCAAAGCATACAAATCATCTAGCAATTTCTTCAATTTGGCGCAGGTGTACATCGAAAGGTGAGATATCTATAAAATTATTAGGTGCAAAACGAAGAACATGCAAAAAAATAACAATTATATATGGAAATAGTAGTGGAATTGGCAAAGTTAATCATACCATCTGCCATAGTGCTTTATGGTATGTATCTCACGGTAAGGTCCTTTACAACCAAAGAGCTCGAAAAACTCATGCTCGATTATAAGATGAGAAGTAGGGATACCGTTTTGCCCATTAGACTCCAAGCATATGAGAGGATGTGTCTTTTTCTAGAACGAATAAGCCCTAATAATTTGGTAGTAAGGCTTAATGATAGTGCCTACAATGCAAAACAATTCCAGCAAATATTGCTTGGAGAGATAAGGAATGAGTTCAATCATAATCTATCTCAGCAAGTGTACATGTCCGATGAGGCTTGGGAGGCAGTCACCAGTGCAAAAGAAACAGTGATTACGGTGATTAACCAAGCAGGGGAGGAGCTCTCCCAAGAGACAAAAGGGGTTGAGTTGGCTAAAAAGGTATTTGAAAAGATGCTCGAAAAAGATCCGGATCCAATAGCGTACGCACTCGCAATAGTAAAGAATGAAATTCGACAGGTGTTCTAGAGGCGTGAAGAAGGAGGATGTCTCAAAGCAAACAGCATAAGCTAATATGAAAGGAAAAGATCCAAATGTGGTGAGGAAAAGCCCCTTCTTCAGAAGGGCCAAACGGATAGCGCAAGAAGCCTTAGAGGACCCTGTAAAACTCCATAAAATACTTAATGCTGCAGTGGCCAAGATTCTCAAGCTGAGAAGGGAAAACAAAGAGTTTGACAGGCTCATGATGAAAGTAGGTGCTTCTATAAGAATGGCCAAGGCATATAAAAGTAAGCGCTACACCAAAATACCTTGGCGCAGTATGGTACTCATCATCGGAGGCTTGGTATATTTTGTTATGCCCTTAGACCTTATTCCAGACTTTCTGCCAGCCATAGGTTTTCTAGATGATGCCACTATCATGATCTGGATTTTTAGCGCACTTAGAAAAGATATAGAAGCTTTTGAAGAGTGGGAAAGAAATAATATGAATACCAATATAGAAGCTTCCTAGCCGAAGTCTAGCTGAGATGTTCAACCACATCACAAACATTCTTATATAGCTAACGTATGAAGAATAAGCAAAAGGAATTCTCTCTCAAGACCATAGGGTTCATGCTAAGATCGCACCCGGGTTTCGGATGAAATATAAAAAGTTAAAATGGATCAAGAAAAAACAGCATTGGTAGTGGGAGCTACTGGATTGGTGGGCAGTTGTTTGTTGTCGTTGCTACTCGAAGACGATTTTTATACCACAGTAAAAGTACTGGCCCGACGAAAGCCAGAGACAGATCATCCCAAGATGGAGGTGATCATTCACGATTTTCAAGACTTGCAGTCCATAGCCACCTGTTTAAAATCCGATGACGTTTATTGTTGCCTGGGCACCACAAGAAAGAAGGCTGGTTCAAAAGAGGCTTTCTACAAAGTAGACTTCCACTATCCTTTAGAAATAGCAAAAATCACTCATCAACAAGGCGCGGTTCATTTTTTTCTCATCTCATCACTCGGAGCCGATGTCAAATCAAAAATATTCTACAGTCGCGTAAAGGGTGAAATAGAAGTTGCGGTGAGCACTATCCCGTTCCAAAGCATCAACATCTTCAGGCCATCGCTGCTAGTGGGCAACCGAAAAGAGAAAAGGATCGGCGAAAGCATGGCAAAGTGGCTATCCTATCTCCTGATCTTCCTCTTTGTAGGCCCATTCAAGAAATATCGGCCAATTCACGCACAGACAGTAGCCCAAGGCATGTTGAAAATAGCCAAGCAAGAGTTGGACGGGTTTTATATCTTTGAGTCAGAGCAGATCAAAAGAATATAGCGAATACGAAAATTCTATGATAGCAGCAATTCAACGGGTGTCGGAAGCGTCTGTAGAAGTGGATTCCGAAGTAGTAGGAGAAATTGGAAAGGGAGTTCTCGTTCTTCTTGGCATTGAAAACGAGGATAATCAAGAAGATATCGAATGGCTGAGCAAAAAAATAGTGAACCTAAGAATATTTAACGATGAGGCGGGCGTGATGAACAAAAGCTTGTTGGAGACTCAAGGCGAACTGCTACTCGTAAGCCAATTTACACTTCATGCAAGCACTAAAAAAGGGAATCGACCATCCTATATCAAAGCTGCAAAACCCGATATCGCTATCCCATTGTATGAGGACTTCATCGACGCACTAAACAAGCAACTGCCAAGTCCTGTTGCTACAGGACGGTTTGGTGCCGACATGAAAGTACACCTTGTCAACGATGGCCCGGTAACTATCCTTATCGATACTAAAAATAAAGTATAAACTAATAAAACCCAGACAAAATGACCCTGGCAGAAGCACAAACCGTCGTAGATACTTGGATAAAAACCAATGGTGTACGCTATTTCAGCGAGCTGACCAACATGGCCATCCTTACTGAAGAAGTGGGAGAGGTGGCTAGGATCATGGCCAGAAAATATGGAGAGCAATCTGCCAAACCATCCGACAGCGACAAAGAACTAGCCGACGAACTGGCCGATGTGCTTTGGGTGCTCATCTGCTTGGCCAATCAAACTGGAGTGGATCTTACAGCTGCATTTGAGAAAAACATGCAAAAGAAAAATACCAGGGACAAATACCGTCACATTCAAAATCCGAAACTAAAGTCTTAGATATTACGTTTTGGTTAATTTGGGCGCCTTTGCCAGCTGTTCGCTACTACTCCTCGGCCCCTCGTACCTCGGGTCCTGTGGGGTATCCGCTTCCATCTGGGGCGCTGCTACGCTTTTCACGCTGCAAACTGTATTCAAAAGTTTTTTAAAAAATACCCTACTATTCTAGTAGAGTATTGGGTTTTTTGTTTTAGCTTTGCATCATCTTACATGGATGACCACGATTTATAGTGAATAGGCGAGAGAGCAGGCTCAATGACCCTATGGCAACCTACCGAAGGTAAAGGTGCCAATTCCTGCCTAAAATATTTAGGAAATATAAATTAATTGAAAATGATCTTTTATCGTAACATTCTTTTTATCCCAACTAGTTGTTGTTGCTGTTGTTGTTAACCCCGCTTATTGAGGTTCAGAAGAACCTGTTGAACACACTTATCTTTTAACAATCATAACAACTGCAATCATGACAGCAACAAACAAATTATATAGCAATACTCCGGTTAATTCTCTGGTTTTTTCTGATACTACAGCGTTAAGGAAATCTGATAGTGAACAATCTGATCCAGTCGCCGAGTTATTGGCTTGGATTCAAAATACTGGCATTCTAAGTAGTTTGAGCTATTCGGTCTCTTCAGAATCCAAAAAAAACAGCAATTTGATAAGATTCAGCCTGGCAGATAACCACCAAAGCTTCTATCCTATTTTAAGAAGTCTTCTTAGTATGGGCACAAGATTCTCATTCAGGTCAGATACAAAAGCCAAAGCATTTACCGTAGAAATAGGCAGAGACCAATTTCAGACTTTTAAAGAACATCTGAGCCACATCGTGGACTTACTAAAAATAGAGATAAACTTTAAAAAAGCCCTCAAGCGTATCCTAGCTTTTGAGAAAGAGATTGCGAGGCATCAGGCTGCATTGCAAAACGCTTTGCACAGTAGTATGACAACAAACTGATTAGTTGGCAAATAAAATAGGAATGCTCCATATGGACTGTCCATGTGGAGCATTCTTTTGATAGTTAAGTTATATCGTTGGGGTATATACTTTTACTGGGGTGAACTTAAGCTTCACTAGTTTTCCTCTCTTCAGAATGGGAATTACCGGATACAGGTCTTCCTGAAGACAAAATGCAATGTCTTTCTCAATATCGAGCTTTTTAAGGCGCTTTACATGAGAAGAATTGGCTAAAAAGCCAATTAAGTTGTCCTTTGCGGCTTTATATAAGGTGACTGCTGCCAAGGGAGCATCACATGCTAAGCCACAATTTCCGTCTAGACGGTCCACAAGAGCGCCTGCAAACAATGTGTCTTCTAGGTTCACTTTGCCTTTCCAGCCAGCACAAACAACTAAAATATCGTGAGGTTGCTGGATGAGGTACTCGCTCAGGATTGACAAGTTGAGAAACGACCCTATCAATACTTGAACGGCTTTTTCAGACTTCTTGATAGCCAATGTCCCGTTGGTGGTAGTGACAGCAAGCTCTTTTCCGTTGATGCTTTCATCCATATACGAAAAGGGAGAGTTGCCCAAGTCAAATCCTGTGGCAATTTTGCCGTCCCTCTCTGCTGCAGCCAGACATCCCTTTGCCCTAAGCTTATCACATTCCTCCAAAGAAGCTACAGGTATAATACTTTTCACGCCGTGGGCGATTGCTGTGGTCATACAGGAAGTAGCCCTGAGAATGTCCACTACTACTACTATTTTGTCTTCAAGATTGTATAAGTGTAACAAATCAGGAGAAAGACATACATCAACGGTTTTTTTCATTCAGTAACGATGTTTAATGGAGCTTTGCCCAAGCTGTCAATGGAGGATATCTATTTTTTATAAAAGGGTGGTTTTACAATTTGTGCTTTCAGTTGTTTGTTCCTCACTCTAATATATATTTCTTCCCCGACAACTGCAAAATTGGCCTCTACATATCCTAGCCCTATTCCTTTAGATAAGGTAGGTGATTGAGTGCCAGATGTGACTTTTCCGATTTCCTGACCTTGTGTATTTTGAATGGCATAACCTTCTCTAGGAATACCCCTTTCCAATAGTTCAAACCCTACTAATCGTTTCTCAACCCCTTTTTCTTTCTGACGTTTGAGTATATCATCACCAATAAAGCGCTTGGTAAACTTGGTGATCCATCCAAGGCCTGCCTCTAATGGGGTTGTAGTATCGTTTAGGTCATTTCCATAAAGACTGTAGCCCATTTCTAATCGTAAGGTGTCCCTTGCTCCCAAACCTACGGGTTTAATGTCATATGCTTTTCCAGCATCAAAGATCTTATCCCACACTTCTCTTGCATAGGTGTTTGGAAAATATATCTCAAAACCACCAGAACCTGTATATCCTGTAGCTGATATTAGCACATTCGGAACATCAGCAAAAGTGCCTTTCTCAAAAGTATAAGGCCGCATGGCAGAAAGATCAATAGCAGTAAGTGATTGCAGTGCCCCTGCCGCTAGAGGGCCTTGAACGGCAAAAAGGCCAATCTGGTCCGATATGTTGACCAGTTCAGCCTTTTGTATATTATTACTTGAAATCCAATCCCAGTCTTTTTCGATATTAGAGGCATTTACAACCAGCATATACTCTTCCTCACCAATCTTGTAAATGATGATGTCGTCTACAATTCCTCCATTCTCATTGGTGATACAACTGTATTGCGCTTTCCCAACGGATAAAGCTGATACATCATTGGTAGTGATGTGCTGGAGAAGGTCCAGTGCTTGCGGACCTTTTACGAGGATCTCCCCCATATGTGAAACATCAAATATGCCTACGCCATTGCGTACATTGTTATGTTCTTCAATATCGGAACTATAACGAACAGGCATATTGTAGCCTGCAAAAGGAGCCATTTTGGCCCCTAGCTGTTCGTGGAGGTCATTCAAAACTACCTTTTTTAAGTCCATATGGGGTGTCGCTTGTTTGAAATCCCACAAATGTAACAATAATCCTGAGAAATAATTCCATTTGATAATAGAGGTGTAAGTTCGGAATGTATACTGTACTCAAATGGGGTTTATTAAATTATGGATTTAGTAGATGAACGGCACATAACAATAGAACAATAGATCAAAATTCCCCAAACTTTCCACCGCTTACTATTTTTTTACAGGTGTCTAAGTGTCTTAGATCTATTGCCTATTTCCTTTGTTTACCTCAGAAAGGCGTCTATATGTCTGATAATGTCGTCAACTTCATCAGGAAGAAACCAAGTGATTTCTGGGTCTTTGTTGAACCAAGTAAACTGTCGCTTGGCATATCTTCTTGAGTTCCGCTTCAACAGCCTTACCGCTTCTTCTTTATCATATTCATTATCCAAATACCTGAATATTTCTGAATATCCGAGTGTCTGTAAGGCGTTCAGCGATTTGAAAGGATAAAGGCTCATGGCTTCTTCAAATAGCCCACTATCAATCATTTCGTCCATTCTTGCATCTATCCGCTCATAAAGCGTCTCTCTTGGAAGCGTTAAGCCTATTTTGATTATGTTAAAAGGACGCTTCTTTTTCTTATTCTGCCGAAATGCAGAGAAAGGCTGTTGGGTATAGTTGATTACTTCAAGGGCCCTAATGACACGCTGAATGTTCGAACGATCTACTGCTTCATAATAGGTGGGGTCAAGCAGTTGCAGTTGCCGCAAAAGCGGTTCCGCTCCTTTTTCTTCATATTTGCGGATCAGGTCATTCCTATAAGAGGCTGGTATATCTGGTATTGCATCAAGGCCCTCGCATACAGCTTTTACAAAAAGTCCTGATCCTCCCGCAAGAATAGCGATATCTGAGACACCATGGATTTGACTAATCGCTTCTAAGGCATCTTGTTCGAAATCTTTTACTGTATAAGGTTGATGAATGGAAAGATGGTTTATGAGATAGTGCTGCGCCAGTTGAAGCTCTTCCTGGTTTGGTTTGGCAGTTCCTATATTCATTTCCTTGTAAAATTGTCTTGAATCAGCTGATACAATGGCACTTTTGTAATGTTGAGCTAATTTCAGGCAAGTTTTGGTTTTACCTACAGCAGTAGGACCCACGACGACAATTAAAGTTTTATTCAAGGCGTTATCAATAATAAAAGTGTTATAATAATAAATATTGTCGCAAGAGTTCCAAAAATACAAAATATGCAGAATCCTAACTGTTATGGAGCATGACTATTGTTTTTCTTCGGAATGTAGACCATGCCTCCATATTATTGTGTACAGTTTATTTTATTTATGTTGGTGATTTCCTACACAATCTAGCTAATGGCAAATAATAAAGACTAATAAGGACTTTATTAGTAGGAGAAATAATTTTACAGTATTTTGGTAGGAACTTTTGATAAAGTATTTTTTAAGGACATGGCTTAATCTGTGTGTTAAACATTCCAGAACAGATGTTTTTTAAGAATTTTCAATATGAGCTTATCTACAGCATCTGATGTTGATAACGGGCTCCCTCAATTGCGCAAAATGAATATTGACGATAAAGAGACTTGGTTAGAAAAAATTGACCAGCTTCAGAAAGAGAAGGAAAGCATGCTGCAACAGTTTTTGGCAGTTTATGAAGTCTCATTTTCAGGTGTTCTCTTGATCGAAGATAGAAAAGTAGTAGACTTCACACCTAGTACCTTATCAATTTTTAAGTGTAAAGCGGATGAGTTGTTAGGACAAGATCCTTTCAAGTTGTCTCCCCAAAAACAGCCTAATGAAACAATATCAAAAGAAGGTGGTGAGAAAAAACTAGCAAGTGCGGAGCAAGGTGTAAGTCAAAGGTTTGAATGGCAATTTGAGAGCAATGGCAATACGGTCAATACAGAGACGACGCTGAACAAGATTGCGCTGGGGGATAAGGAGTATATCCTGATGCTTATTAAAGAAAATGCGGAGACAAAAGAACCTTATAAAATTCTTTTGGAGAGCGAGGAAAGCTTCAGGACATTGGCAGAAAACGCCCCTGTATTGCTTAAGATAGCCAACAAGAACCTGGACTTTTATTATTTCAGTAACCAATGGTTGAGTTTTACAGGACGAACACCAGCGGAGGAAAAAGGGAAAGGCTGGACCCTGGGCATTCATCCTTATGACTACCAAAATACTTTGGAGGACTTAGAGATAGCCATACACCGGCAAAAGAAGTTCGAAATAGGGTATCGGCTCAAAAGGAAAGATGGTGAATATCGGTATATGCTCGAAACGGGTATTCCTAGGATAAGCAACGGAGGTGATTTTAGTGGTTACATAACCGCGACTATAGACATTACTGAAAGGCGGTTGAGTGAAGAGGCCAAGAGCCGAGAAGCAGCTATAGTAGAATCAGAGAGACGGTTGCAGGCTTCACTAAAGAAGGCCAATCTCCTTGCCATTTCTGTAAATATGGATGGCATGATCACTTTTTGCAACGATGAGTTCTTAAAAGTAACAGGAAGGAAGAAGGAGAACCTTATCAATAAGAACCTTTTTGAAGTGTTTGTGCCCAAAGAGGAACGAGCCTTCTGGCGCTATAAATTCATCCAATTTATAGAGCATGGAAATGTTGCCAATAATCTCGAAGGTAGTTTTGTGCGAGAAGATGGTGAAAGCGTCAGCATCCGCTTTAGCTCGGTGATTCTCAACAATACAAAAGGTAAGATTTATGGTGTCACCATCATCCTTGAAAATACTTCTGAAAAGAAAAAGGTACAACAGGCTTTAGAAAAGACAAATGCCCAACTAAAAGAACTCTTTGAAAATGCCAACGACCTTATTCAGATATTTTCAGCAGATGGATCCCTCCAGTTTGTGAACAAAGCTTGGAAGGAGAAAATGGGGTATTCTCACAGAGAAATACCAAAACTAAACCTTCGAGACATTGTCCATCCCAGTGCTCAGGAGTCAACATTTGCTAAATTGGATCAGTTAGCGCGTGGAGAAAAACTGGAGCGGTTCGAGACAACCTATGTAACCAAAAAAGGACGGAGCATCTTATTGTCGGGCAATGTGAACTGTAGCTTTGAGAATGGGAAGGTAAACGAGTTTCGAGGCATTTTGCATGATATAACAGACCAGATGCGAGCAGAAAAGGCCCAAAATCTTTACTATAGCATCGCCAACCTCACCATAAGAAGCTCCAATCTCCAGAATCTTTATTTTAATATTCATCAGGAGCTAAAGAAGATCATAGAAGCGAAGAATTTTTATATCGCTTTATTGAATAGAACTACTAACCAGGTGGAGTTTCCTTATTTTATCGATGAAAACTATGAGGGATTAAACGCATATAATGAGAAAAGGGTAGGAAAGGGATTGACGGAATATACCATGCTCAAGCAGCGGTCTTTGGTATTTAAAGAGGAGGACATCCTTAAGCTTTCTAAAAAAGAAAAAATTGAGATAATTGGACCTGTGCCTAAAATATGGCTAGGGGTGCCCTTAAAACTGGAAAATAGAATAATAGGGGTGATTTCTGTACAGTCTTACAAAAGCAAAACCACCTATAATGATAAAGATCTCGAACTGCTGGATTTTATTTCTGGACAGGTTGCGCTTGCTATTGAAAGAAAATATAATGAGGAGAAAATAAAGAACCAGGCTGCTCGACTCAATACCATCTTCGAGACTAGTACCCACTGGATATGGTCGATAAATAAAAACGCAAGCTTCACTTCTTTTAATCAAAACTTCTCGGATGGAGTTTTCAAATATTTTGGTACCAAGCCGAGGCTCAATCTTTCGGACAATATCAATCAGCAGTATCTGAGCAATAAAATCTACAAGTTCTGGGAAACTAGGTATAAGAAGGCTTTTAAGGGAGTTCCGCAGCAATTTGAGACGAAGCTGAAGGATGCGAGTAATGAAGTAGCTTGGAAGCAAATATTTCTTAACCCCATTTTGGATTCTGAGGGCAACATTCAGGAAGTTTCGGGAATAGCGCACGATATCACGGAAAATAAACTTTCAGAACTAGCTGTTCAAGAAAGTGAAGAAAAGTTCCGGAACATCTTCGAGTCTTTTCAAGATATTTATTTCCGTTGCGATCTTCATGGCAAGATCATAATGGTGAGCCCCTCTATAAAAGAACATGTGGGTTACGACCCTGTAGAAGTGATTGATAAGAACATTACAGATTATTATTTATACACTATTAGGACCAAAGACCTTATTCGACAGCTGATCAAACAGGAAAGTGTGAGGAACTTCGAAGCCTCCATAATACAGAAAGATGGTGGTCTGCTCCAGTGTATTTGCAACATACGCCTAATATATGATAAGCATGGAAAGCCCATAAAAATAGAAGGCGTTGCCCGCGATATTACTCAGCTTAAGAAGGCCAATCAGGATCTGGTGCATGCAAAAGAAGTGGCGGAGAAATCTCTGAAGGTAAAAGAACAGTTTCTTGCCAACATGAGCCATGAGATAAGGACCCCAATGAACGGGATAATTGGTATGATTGACCTGTTGAGTGAGACGAAGTTGGAGGAAGATCAAGACAGGTACGTCAAAACTATTAAAAAATCATCTGAGACCTTACTCAATATCCTGAATGACATACTGGATCTTTCAAAGATAGAAGCGGGAAAGATGAAGTTGCGCAAAACTAGGGTGAACCTTAGGCAAATGCTTGAAAAACTCCATGCTTTGTTCTCTCAGCAAGCAGAGACAAAGTCTATTAACCTAAAATACCATATTGCAGATAATGTGCCCGAGTGGGTGTGGGTAGATGAGACAAGGCTTTTGCAGATTTTGGCTAACCTTGCCTCCAATGCCATCAAATTTACGGATGGCGGTGGTACCGTATATATAGGGATGCGCACAAGGGAAAAACATGATAGTACCCACCTTATAAAGGTAGATGTGAAAGACTCGGGGATAGGTATTACCAAGAGTGATCTCAATAATCTTTTCTATAGCTTTAATCAAGTTGACAACTCATCTTCTAAAGTTTACGGTGGTACGGGTTTAGGTCTTGCCATTTCAAAAGAGTTGTGCGCGTTGATGAATGGGAAGATTGGCGTTTATTCTACCATAGGATTAGGCAGTACTTTCTGGTTTACTTTTGAGGCGGAAGAAACTACTCCTGAGGTAAACGAACTTGGCAACAAAGGATCTAAACCAGTGTATGTGCAGAACTATTTTGGTAATTTATCCCCTAAAGTGCTGATCGTAGATGATAATGGAGTGAACCGGCAAGTGGCGAGTGAGATTTTGAAGAAGTCTGGTTGTCATGTTACTTTGTTATCAAGTGGTCAGGAGGCTATTGATGAGTTGAAAGAGAATATATATGATATAATTTTCATGGATATCCAGATGCCTGAGATGGATGGTGTGGAAGCCACAAAAAGAATAAAAGCGCTTAACCTGCCCAACCTTGCTCCCATTGTGGCGATGACGGCCTACTCGATGCGAGAAGATAAAGAGAAGTTTTTGAAGATGGGATTAGACGATTATATCTCAAAGCCCATAAAAGCCAAGCTGCTGATTGAGAAAGTGAAGGAGTGGGTAATGCCCGATGGGCAATCCCTTAATATAGAGGGCATAAACAATAAAGAAGAGGCCAAGGTTATAAGCCAAGATATTCTGGATCAGTTGAAAAAGTATGGTGGGGTGGAAATGGTCAAAAATACACTTGCAGACTTTGAACAGGAGGCAAAAGAACAGCTAAAGGATATATTTGCCGCTCATAAAGAAAAAAAATATCAAGATATTTTAAGTAAATTGCATACGTTAAAAGGGAATGCGGGTACGCTGGGCATCGAAAAGATCTCTGCATTGGCCGCACGTATCGAATCGAATTTAAAGGAAAGTAACGATGATAACCTCGAGAAAGAACTGAAGTCTCTTAAAACAGCTTTTAAAGAATTTCAAAAAGAGTATACTAATTTTTTAAATATCTAAACTTTATGACATCTACTAAAAAAGTATTAGTGGCAGAAGATAGTTCAGTAATACAAAATCTTACCAAGAAAATCCTGCAGATCCAAAACTACAGCATATCATCCGTAAAAAATGGGGAGCAGGTATTGAAGAATCTAGAGACTGAGAATTATGATGTCATCCTCATGGATATCAATATGCCTGTGATGGATGGCATGGAGTGCGCAAAAAGAATCCGTTCACTAAGCGATAAAGAAAAGGCTGATACGCCCATCATTGCTATTACGGGGAATGCCAAAAATTATACTATGGAAGATTTCAAGGCAGTGGGCATAAATGAATACTTGCCAAAGCCGCTTAACTTCGATGATTTGGTAGAAACGGTGAAAAAGTATACTTAGGTTCATGCAGATAAGGTACACCAAGCATTTCTTGAACAAATTGGAAGATCTCTTTGCCGAGTCCAAGTACATGCTCAGGTATGAAAAAGGCAATTTCAAGTCTGGATATTGCGTGCTGAAAGACACTAAAATTGCCATTGTCAACAAATATTATACTACCGAAGGCAAGATCAATTGCCTTCTGGAGATATTAAAGTCAGTCGATATAGAGGCAAAGGACCTAAGTGAAAAAAATAAAAGTTTCTACTTAGAGCTTTCTCAAACAGCACTTAAGTTTTGACCGTAACATTTTTAGGTACAGGGACATCCCAGGGCGTGCCGGTGATTGGATGCAATTGCGAGGTATGCGCTTCGTTGGATTTTCGGGATAAAAGGTTGAGGACTTCCGTTCATCTAGCTGTAGATGGGTTGAGTGTGGTCATTGACTCTGGCCCTGATTTTAGGCAGCAAATGCTCCGTGAAGGGATAGAGAGGCTCGATGCGCTGATATTTACGCATGAGCACAAAGATCATACAGCAGGGATGGACGACGTAAGGGCATTCAATTTTAGGCAACAGGCCGACATTCCCATATATGCAAAGCAAAAGGTGGTCGATCAGCTGAAGCAGGAATATTCTTATGTCTTTGTGAATAAAGGATATCCAGGAGTGCCTCAGATAGCTGTAAACTACATCACCAATGAACCGTTTTCGATTGGTGATGCGGTGTTTACCCCTGTTGAAGTGCTGCACTATAGGTTGCCAGTACTGGGGTTTAGGATAAAAGATTTTACCTATATTACGGATGCCAATTTCATAGCCCCAGAGGAAATGGAGAAAGTAAAAGGGAGTAAAGTGTTGGTTATAAATGCTCTCCAGCAAGAAGATCATATTTCACATTTCACACTAGCCCAAGCACTTGAAGTAATTGATGCCGTTCGTCCCGAAAGGGCCTATCTCACGCATATTAGTCATAGAATGGGGTTGCATGGGGAGGTAAGCAAGTTGTTGCCTAGCCATGTAAAACTGGCCTATGATGGGTTGAAGTTGAAATTGGATTAGGACCTCATTTTCAGTAGTTAGTTAGCGATATATAATACTTTTCTGTGCACAATAATTACTACTTTTTGCGGCAGCTTGTCCCAAAGATCAGAGAACGGTTTTGTGACTTTGAACTGTTGTCTTGTTTTAGCCAAGTAAAGGACGAACTGATTTTAGGATTTGGTAAGGAGCGTGAGGAGCGTTTTATTAGAGCGTATTTACAAGCAGATTTTTCTTGTCTTTCATTTCCTACTGCTTTTGCACGAGCTAATAAAAATACCGCAGACTTATTTCCTGAACTCATAGGAAAAAAAGTACGAGATGTTGTGCTGTTTGATAATGAAAGGAGTTTTGCCGTCAGGTTTGATCAAGGCTTTGACTTGCTCTTCAAGTTATATGGTAATCGGTCGAATCTTATCCTTCTTGAGCATGAAACTGTCATAAAAATATTCAAGCAACGATTGGTAGCTGATAACAATTTGCAATGGAGCAACTTAAACCGGCATATCTCCCAAAGCTATGCTGATTTTGTGGAGCAGCAAGGCGACATTCAAAAAGTATTCCCAACTTTTGGTGCAGTTGTTAAAGCTTACCTAGACACTATCGGTTATGCATCCATGCCAATAGATGAACAATGGGATAAAGTGATGAAGGTGAAGGAGATGTTGGAAAACCCAGATACATTTTACTTGACTTCTATTAATAATGTACCGACAGTATCTTTGGTGCGGGTGGGTGAAATGTCCATGACTTTCGACGATCCTATGGAGGCATTAAATGCTCTCTTTGTCACCTATACTAGAGATTATCTGTTTGAAAAGGAGAAACTTGGTATAATAAGGATGTTAGAAGGACAGCTTAAAAGTGCCCAAGGATATTTGGAAAAGACCCGATTGAAGCTTCAGGAGATTCGCCAGGCTACTTCCTTTGATAAAACAGCCAATATTATCATGGCCAATCTGCATCAGATTCCCTATAAAGCTTCAGAAGTTCAGGTGTTTGACTTTTATCAAAATAAGACTGTGACCATTAAGCTTAACAGTAAGCTTAGCCCTCAGAAGTATGCCGAAAATCTGTATCGAAAGGCAAAGAACCAGCAGATCGAAATTGATAGCATTCAACAAAATATTATAGCCAAGGAAGAGCAACAGAAAAAGATTCTAACACATATAGCGGCAGTAGGAGAGATAACTTCCTTCCGACAACTGAGAAAATACACCAAAGAGCATGGGCTGACCCCAACTTCCAACCAAGAGGAGCCTGTCAGCCCTTTCAAAGTATTTGAAGTGGGTGGCTTTCAAATATGGGTAGGCAAGAATGCTAAGAACAACGACCTGCTCACACAGAGTGCTCACAAAGAAGACTTATGGCTGCACGCCAAAGATGTGTCAGGTTCTCATGTAATCATAAAGTTCAAGTCGGGTAAACCCTTCCCCAAGCCGGTTGTTGAAAAGGCTGCCCAGTTAGCGGCGTATTACTCCCAAAGAAAGACGGACTCTTTATGCCCTGTAATTTACACGCCAAAGAAGTTCGTCAGAAAACGTAAAGGAGCTTCTCCAGGAGAAGTTGTCGTGGAAAAGGAAAAAGTGATTCTGGTGAAGCCAGAGAAGTGAGTTATGGCTATGAAAAAAGCCCTGGCAAATGTAATTGAGCCAGGGCTTTTGTAAAATGCTTGTAGTGCTACTATTCTGTAATATTCACTTTGAGCATATTGGTCCTTAGTTTCGCATGGATCGGCATACTGGCAGTAGTAATGAACACATCACCTTTTTCAATATGGCCCTTTTCTTTTAATATCTGTTCTATATCGGCAAAGGTGTCGTCTGTAGAAACCATCTTGTCATAATAGAAACCTCTTACGCCCCAGATCAAGTTCATTGTAGTAAGCAATGCTTTATTGCTGGTAAAAATAAAGATATTAGATTTTGGGCGATGAGAAGATATCCTGAATGCAGTATATCCAGAAGTAGTCATTCCAACGATGGCCTTAGCATTAGTCTGCTTGCTTAGGCTGCATGCCGTGCGAACCACACTGTCGCTATAGCTAGTAGGTGATGAGGTGCTTTGGTCATCATATGTCTTGTCATAAATATCTGCCATATCTTCTACCGTCAAGATGGTTTTTGCCATACTTAATACAGCAGGTATTGGGAATTTTCCAGCAGCAGTTTCTGCAGAAAGCATTACCGCATCGGCTCCATCCATTACCGCATTAGCAATGTCATTGGTTTCAGCCCTTGTAGGTCTTAAGTTATCGATCATGCTTTCCATCATTTGTGTTGCAATGATCACCGGCTTGCATGCTTTGTTACATTTCTTTACGATCATCTTTTGCACCATGGGCACTTCTTCCATGACGATCTCTACACCTAGGTCACCTCTTGCTACCATAAGCGCGTCACTGGCTTCAATGATCTCGTCAATATTTTTAACAGCTTCTGGCTTTTCGATCTTAGCTATTACGCGCGTCTGCTTGCCTTGTGCACTTATCCTCTTTTTCAGGTCCAGTACGTCTGCTGCTGTTCTCACAAATGAAAGGGCTATCCAGTCCACATCATTCTCAAGACCGAATGCCAAGTCTTCAATATCCTTTTCGGTCATTGAGGGAGCGGAAACATTGGAGAACGGGAGGTTAATACCTTTTTTAGATTTCAAAATGCCTCCATGTACTACTTCTGTAACAACCTCACGGCCATTGATGGATTTTACTTTAAGTTCTATCTTCCCATCATCTACCAAGATCATATCGCCTATTGCAACATCATCTACCAAAGATTGGTAAGTCGTGCTCACTTTTTGGCTATTGCCGAGCATCTTTTCTGTAGTAATAATTAGGTCCTGACCTTTTACAATTTCTACTCCTCCGTTTTCCATGTCCCTAGTCCTGATCTTAGGACCTTGCAAGTCTTGGAGCAAGCAAACATGCGTGCCTAGTTTCTTGTTGATCTCACGAACATAGTTTATCACCTTTAAATGATCGTCGTGAGAGCCATGAGAGAAGTTTAATCTGAAGATGTCAGCGCCTGCTTTCACAAGTTCTTCAAGCATTTCTGGAGTGTTGGAGGCTGGCCCTACCGTAGCGATAATTTTGGTTTTCTTAAATGAGATGTTGTCTTTCATTGTGTAATTTGTTTTCAATTTCAATTGTTGATTTTGTAGCCCCTTCTCTCGAGAGTGCCTGAAAATCTAAGTGATGGAATAGTTAGTAGTCTTTCGTCAACCGATTTACTTTTATGATGATCATCCTAGGTATTTGATAAACCTAGATGTAGTCTTTAAAAATCTTCGCAAGATATGAAGATTCCCGATAAGCATTTAAATTACTTTTAAGAATATAATTTGAAAAATATATTTTATGTCAACATGGTATTATAGCAAAGAAAAAGGTCACACATTAAACGAACTAGCAAAGAAACTACTTTAAAGCTAGTTACACAAATCAAGATGTAACAGAATGTTTCTAGAAGATCAAGTTTTCTTTAGATTTCAACTGGTCTACATTAATCTTTTGCAGGAAATCTATTTCTGACAAGGTTCTAAACTTTTGTATAAGCTCCTCAGTAGAAAAAGTGTCTTCAAAACCGCTTATTAGCACTATATAGTCGAAATCTTTCAATTCCGGCACTAAGTAGCCGTGGGATCCGGCTCCTTGACCAAACGACTTGTTTTTAAGTAGCCTGAGCACGCTGTTTTCCGTTTCATATATGAAATTTGAAATAACAACAAACGTGTCGTTTTTAAAAGCAATTTCTAAATCCTTGTCCTTAACCAATCTGATATTCAGTAGATTGTTGATCGACCACGCCAGTTTGTACTCTTTTACAGTAGTAGTGATTCCTATAAGATCAAACTCATACTCGTATGGAACGAAAAGCTTGGTTTTTTTTACTCCCATAATATTGTGTCCCATAGGGATTATACAAAATCCTCAAATATCCTACATGACGAAAGGGGTTGTCTAATGTTGTTTAAAGGCTATGATGTATTGTGTATCTCCGAAACTTCAATCTTGAAATTGACCTTTCGGTACATGTCCGTAGCCTTTTCAGTTCTATATGTTGCGAATATAGGGCATCATTTAAACTAACAACCAAATGACGAAACGGCGACTAAAAGCCATATATTAAGAAATATAAATTGATTTTGCTAAACATATATGCCCCATATTTAATTAAGATTGGAAAAAATAGTTTGACATTATTGCTTTAAATGTATTTCTTTGCAGTGAATTTTAACTAAAAAAATTAAAAAATGTCTGAAATAGCACAAAAAGTTAAAGGAATCATCATTGATAAGCTCGGCGTTGAGGAATCTGAGGTTACTCCTGAAGCAAGTTTTACTAATGATTTAGGTGCAGATTCTTTGGATACTGTAGAACTTATCATGGAATTTGAAAAAGAATTTAACATTTCCATTCCTGACGATCAGGCAGAAAACATCGCCACGGTAGGCCAGGCCATTTCTTATTTAGAAGAAAACGTAAAGTAAAACTTTTTGCACGTAAAATTCTTATATGAATTTAAAAAGAGTTGTAGTTACAGGGTTGGGCGCATTAACACCCATAGGAAACAATGTTGACGAGTATTGGCATGGTTTATCTAATGGTATTAGTGGCGCCGGCCTTATCACACATTTCGATGCAACTAAGTTTAAAACCAAGTTTGCTTGTGAGGTAAAAAATTATGATCCAGAAAAGCACTTCGACAGAAAAGAAGCACGCAAGATGGATCCTTTTACACAGTATGCCATGGTGGCAGCCACTGAAGCTATGGCTGACTCAGGGCTGGACTTGGAAAAAATTGATTTAGATAGAGCCGGAGTAATTTGGGGCTCCGGTATTGGTGGGTTGAAAACCTTCACAGACGAAGTGGTCAACTTTAGCGAAGGAGATGGCACACCAAAATTCAATCCTTTTTTGATCCCCAAAATGATCATAGACATTGTCTCTGGTCATATTTCAATAAAATTTGGTTTCCGTGGCCCCAATTTTGCCACGGTTTCCGCATGTGCATCATCTACCAATGCACTGATTGATGCTTTTAACTATATCCGCCTAGGCAAGGCCGATGTCATCATTTCTGGTGGTTCTGAAGCTGCTGTAAACGAGGTGGGTATAGGGGGCTTTAATGCTATGAAAGCACTTTCTGAAAGAAACGACTCGCCCGAGACTGCTTCCCGTCCCTTCGACAAGGATCGTGATGGGTTTGTTTTAGGAGAGGGTGCAGGTTCACTCATTTTAGAAGAATACGAGCATGCCAAGGCCAGAGGGGCCAAGATATATGCCGAACTTGTAGGAGGAGGCATGTCGGCAGACGCTCATCACATTACTGCCCCACATCCAGAAGGAGCAGGTGCCTCTAGGGTAATGGAAGAGGCCTTAAGAGATGCTGGCTTAAAACCGGAAGATATAGACTATATCAACGTGCACGGAACCTCAACTCCTTTGGGTGATATAGGAGAAGTCGCTGCCATTAAAAAGGTTTTTGGTGAGCATTCTTACAAACTTAATATCAGTTCGACAAAGTCTATGACTGGCCACCTATTAGGTGCTGCGGGTGCTGTAGAGGCTATCGCTGCGGTATTGGCCATAAAACATCAGACTATCCCGCCCACTATCAATCATTTTACAGATGACGAAGCGATAGACAATAAGTTGAACTTTACCTTCCTGCAAGCTCAGAAAAGGAAAGTAGAGGTTGTTTTGAGCAATACATTTGGATTTGGCGGACATAACTTCTCAATCATCTTTAGAAAATTTACCGAATAGTGAATTGGCTAAGGCAACTCTCCGGACTTACCTTAAGATATAGTGAAAAGGACAAAAAGCTAGTGGCTGACATACAAGCCATCATAGGGAAAAGACCGTTGAACTTGTCAATATACAAACTTGCCTTTCAACATAGCTCGGTTGCAAAAGAAGATATTCAAGGTATAAAGCTTTCCAATGAGCGACTTGAGTATCTGGGAGATGCAGTTCTGGGAATGGTCGTTGCCGAATTTCTATTTAAGAAATTCCCCTATAAAGATGAGGGTTTCCTTACCGAGATACGTTCTAGGATAGTAAATAGAGAGTCCTTGAACAAACTGGCCAGGAAGATAGGCGTGGCCGAGCTTATCGAATACAATGAGCGGAAAAGAAGTGGTTTCTCTTACAAATCTTTGCATTGCGACGCATTGGAAGCTTTCATAGGGGCACTGTATTTAGATAGGGGGCATAGTTCCTGTAAGAAGTTTATCTTGAAAAAGCTAATAGGGCCACATGTGGATCTTCAAGAAGTAGTGACGACCAACCCTAATTTCAAAAGCAAGGTGATCGAATGGGCACAAAAAGAAAACAAAGATGTCGCTTTCGAACTCGTTTCCCTGAAAAATGGGCATAACCAATACAAAGAATTCACTATGCAGCTTTTGATCGATAATGAGCCCGTCAGCATAGGTAAAGGATACAGCAAAAAGAAAGCAGAGCAAGACGCAGCCCAGAAATCTTGTGAGATATTGAATATCTCGGTTTAGCGGTCATCGCTCTCCCTAAACCCTTTTCCAATCACTTATTTCCAATATCGAGAAGCCCAACCAATCCAGGTGCTCCAGTTAGGGCCTGTTGTATGTCCACCAGCATGCTGTCGATATGCGATTTCCCCATCTGCCAGGGCTTCCCCAATGTAGGGAAACTTATCTGTGCCCAGTGGCTTCTTGCCTAGCAGTTCATAGACCGATCCTGCGTGTACACCCGCCAAGAACATTCCTTTTGCGTCTACCCATTGCCCTTCAATGTAGGGAGAGCCGACACTGATAAATACGGGTCTGGGTGCGCATAAAGCAATCAAGTGATGCGCGTCTACAGGTAAATCTTCTACATGTAAAGTGCTAGCATATTTAATGAAATTTCCGCAAAACCAATGATATTCGGCCGTAGAAGCCAAGTTTTCAACTTGCTCACCAAAATTGCGTCTCAATATGGCCGCGCCGCCTGCTCCTGATGAGCCAATGAAACCTAGCGATATACGAGGTTCGAATGCCATAGCTACCAATGAAGCTTTTCCATACCTTGACGTGCCCTCAATGCCGATCTTACTGGCATCCACATCGGGATCGCGCTCAAAATAATCGATTGCTCTGCTAGCACCCCAGGCCCATGCGCGCAGTGCGCCCCATTGGTCAGGCTTTCGGGGTTTTCCTTTGTTCACTAGCCCAATGATACCAGATCGCAACCCTGCTCCGTGGTCGGCTTGAATGCTCGCAGGCACCAAGATAGCATATCCCCAGCCCTTTGAGAGTAATTGTTGCTGCCAGCGCGGCTCATAAGGGGACATGAAATAATTGGGCTCTTGCTGTTGGCTGCCAAAAGGCCATCTTACAAAGCCAAACTCCATCACTACCGGAACAGGCTGAATAGCATTGGCTGGTGTGCCCACCACCAACTCAATTGTAACTTCGATTTCAGGGTGTGCAGAGTTGTCAACAACTCCGGCCAGCGTCTTTTCCTTTACAGGGTAAGAGCCAATAACAGTATCCTTAACTGATATGACCTTCCAATGGACCTCAGGTAGGTTATCTGGCAGGCGGCCATACATTTCGAGCTCAAAATCTTCTATAATTTCTGGCCTGCGAGTCTCCCACCAATCTTGCTCTTTTTTTACTTTTACGCCGCTCCGTGTGGTAAGAGGATCAGGCAAATCATAAGATTTAACCAATGCTTCATTTGTATTAGCGGCGTTAGGAGCATTGGGATCGCCTGAAGGACCCGGTCTATTTTCAACCGTTATTCCTAATTGTTTCTTCATTTCTAGAAAGTCCAAGTTAGTATACCGATTGATACTGTCTTGGTCCGCTTGAAACATTTGAGCTTGGCTATTAATAGAAAATACTAAAAACAACAAAGATAAAATGGCGCTCATAGCGACTCTGTTCAGATCAAAAGGATTCATGGGCATTGTAATTAACCAGGATAGACTTCTTTACAAGAATTTGTATGGTGATAAAGTAAAATATTTTCTGTTAAAGATTCAACTAATTAAGTATGAATTGCATGCCTATAAATTGAAGGGCCTTGTAATGAGTAGATTGGAAAAGTTTATTTGTTTTGTGTGGTTAAAAGCTATTAGGTTAACTTTTACATGTTTCTAACAACTTCCTATATTTGTTTTTCGTGATTTTTTCATCTAACACTCAAAATCTTTAACGTGGAAGCAATTAAAGTCGCTGGTGCCTCCCTCAATCAGACGCCTCTAGAATGGGAAGGAAATCTGGAAAACATTAAAAATGCTATAAAAGCTGCTAGGGCTGAAGATGTAGATCTGCTCTGCCTACCCGAGTTATGTATTACAGGCTATGGATGTGAAGACACTTTTTTGGCTCAATGGGTGGTAGATGAGGCTATTAATCAACTCAATCTGCTGCTTCCTCATACAGCGGGTATAGCTGTAGCTGTAGGGCTTCCCTTGCGACATAAGGGAAAACTTTATAACTGCGCTTGCTTGTTGAATGATGGTACACTCCTAGGAATTGTTGCCAAGCAGCATTTGCCCAATGAGGGGGTGCATTATGAGTCACGTTGGTTCTCAGCTTGGAAGCAAGGCGAGGTGAGCCAGATAAATATAGGTGGTAATGTCTATGATATAGGCAGTCTAACTTTTACCATAAAGGGGTTTAAAGTCGGTTTTGAAATATGTGAGGATGCCTGGAATCCGACATCAAGGCCTGGTTGGGTGCATAAGAAGAATGCGGTAGATATTATTTTAAATCCAAGTGCTAGCCATTTCGCATTGAGAAAAGCACAGTTGAGAGAAAAGTTGGTGAGAGAGAGCGCTGACCAGTTAAACTGTCTTTATGTATATGTGAATTTGTTAGGCAATGAGGCAGGGAGAATGATCTATGATGGGGATATACTTTTTGGCCACCAAGGGAGGACTGTGAATAAGAACAAGCTACTATCTTTTAAAGATTATAACCTTTCAGCGGTTACATATAGCAAAGACATCGAAGTGGCACTAACAGAAGAGAATGATTTGGGAAACGATGACGAGTATTATGCCTTTACGAATGCACTTTCCCTTGCCCTTTTTGATTACATGAGAAAAAGTAGGAGTAGGGGTTTTGTCCTCTCTTTGAGCGGAGGGGCTGATTCTTCGGCATGCGCTGTCTTGGTGGCCCATATGATTCGACGCGGGATAGCTGAATTGGGGGCAAAAGATTTTCTGAAAAAAATAGGAAGAGGCGACCTAGTTGCTGGCCTAGATAATACCTCACAAGATGCTGAGCATTACATAACACATCATCTCCTTACTTGTGCGTATCAAAGCGCGGTAAATTCTTCTGAGGCAACCTTTACTTCTGCTGAACAGCTTGCTAACTCAGTGGGAGCCACATTTTATCGATGGTCTATTGATGAAGAGGTATCTTCTTATACCCACAAGATTGAAACCATCCTTCAGCGAAAACTCCAATGGGAAACTGATGACATTGCTCTTCAAAATATACAGGCTAGGGTAAGATCCCCTAGTATATGGATGCTTGCCAATATAGAAAGGAAGCTTCTCATCACCACTTCCAATAGAAGTGAGGGTGATGTTGGGTATGCAACAATGGATGGAGATACTAGTGGAAGTATTGCGCTATTGGCGGGTATAGACAAAAACTTTCTTCTCAAATGGCTTCAGTGGGCTGAAAAAACACTTGGCTATACAGGGCTGCAATGGGTAAATGCCCTCGCACCGAGTGCTGAATTGCGGCCTTCTGAGCAAGAGCAGACGGACGAAAAGGATTTGATGCCTTATGCAGTTATTGTAGCTATAGAGCGTTTGGCCATAAAAGATAGGAAATCACCTGTAGAGGTTTATCATGAACTGAACCGACAGAAGTTGGAAAGCAGTTCTTTATTGAAAGTCCATATCGCACGTTTTTTCAGACTATGGGCAAGGAATCAATGGAAGAGAGAAAGGACTGCTCCAAGTTTTCATGTAGACGATTTTAATGTAGACCCTAGAAGTTGGTGCAGGTTTCCTATATTGTCTGGAGGTTTTGAAAAGGAGCTGCTTGCTTTAGAAGCCCTGGATTGACTGTTTGCGTTAAGAGGGAAGTAGCCTATTATGTGTGCAATCTTGAATTCTCTTGGACGTATAACAGTGTGAAGAGGCATAAATATTTTATATTTGGCACGGAATGTCTTTAGCCAAGACTCTGGATCCTTTCTCAACTTAAGAAAATGAGAAGGAAGGATACAAAGGTTGATTAAATAGGCATACTTAAACATCGACAGCATTATGATTTTCGCACAATCCATTGTATGGGATCCTAATCCTATATTACTTCCTTTAGGTTCTTTAAATATCGCTTATTATGGCCTTTTGTTCGCATCAGGATTCTTGATAGGCCAACAGATCCTGTTCCATATATTCAAAAATGAGGGGAAGCCCGAGAAAGATGTAGAGCTGTTGACCATTTATATGGTGGTCGCTACTATTATCGGCGCGCGATTGGGGCACGTTTTTTTCTATGAACCAGCTACCTATTTGGCCGACCCTATAAAAATTTTAAAGATCAATGAAGGGGGCTTGGCGAGTCATGGCGCTACGATTGGTATACTAATAGCGTTGTACTTATATGCCAAGAGAAAAAAAGACCAAAGCTACCTTTGGGTGTTGGACAGGCTCGTCATAGTGATAGCCTTGGCAGGGTGTTTTATTCGATTAGGTAATTTTATTAATTCAGAGATCATAGGTCTTCCTACTGGTACAGATAAGGGTGTAGTTTTCGCAAGGCATATCGAAGAAGCTATAACTTTCAATTTTCCTGAGATAGTAGAGGCAGAAGCTTTTAAGCGAGACGGAGAGGCACAAGAAGGTACAGGATACGTGCCCGTGGGCCTAGAGCTTACTTTTATAAGAGGCCAGTATGAGGAAGATGCTATAAGGAGCTATATAGAGCATAGTGTAAAGAACCTTTTGGTTACTTATAATAGTGTGGATGAACCTCACACGTACGTCGATCCTGCTTTGGATTTGGACTATTCTTTAAGTCAAACCAACGGTCAATATATGGCCATAGTAGATGTATGGGGCATGCCACGACACCCTGCGCAGCTATATGAGTCATTTAGCTGTCTCATATTGTTTTTCATTCTGTTTGGTATATGGAGGAAAATGAAGGGAAATATGCCAGAAGGCTTGCTATTCGGGATATTCCTGATCATAGTATTCGGTTTGCGTATCCTGTATGAATTTTTGAAAGAGAACCAAGTGGATTTTGAAGATGGTCTCGCATTAAATATGGGGCAATGGTTAAGTATTCCACTGTTCATTGCTGGAATAGTCATTGTGGTGTTCGTAACAAGAGGCAAGAGAAAACAAAAAGAGCAAGATGCATAGCTGGAAAGAGATGCAGTGTAGCGTTTGGTTCCATATACTTTTGTACTTTTGCAGCAATGGAAAAATATCAGTTTAAAGACTTGATCCTGTTTGAGGACGAGGATTACATCGTGATCAACAAACCATCTGGCATTGCTACGTTGGATGATAGGAACATTGCGAGCATTACCAGTATCTTGGAGATGGCAAGGGAATATTGTGCAACGGCTCAAGTTTGTCACAGATTGGATAAAGAAACTTCAGGTGCATTGGCCATTGCCAAAAACCCAGTGGCTTATAGAGGTCTATCAATGCAGTTTGAAAACCGAACCGTAAAGAAAGTTTACCATGCAGTATGTGATGGCATACATGATTTTAAAGACTCAAAAATTACTGCACCAATTTCCACCTTATCCAAGGGTGCGGTAAAGATAGATCCATATAAAGGTAAGCCCGCTGAAACCACTGTGAACACAGTTCGGGCATATAAAATACATACTTTGGTAGCTTGTGAGCCCTTGACTGGTAGAATGCACCAGATAAGAATCCATTTGTCAAGTGTGGGCGCACCAATTTCAGGTGATGAGCAGTATGGAGGGCAAAAAGTTTTCCTTTCAAAAGTCAAGCGCAGGTTTAATCTGAAAAAGGACACAGAAGAACAGCCGTTGATCAAAAGGGTTGCTTTGCATGCTTCTGGGTTGGGGTTTCGTTCTACCAATAATGAAAAAAATATAACTATAGAGGCACCGTATCCCAAGGACTTTGCCGTTTTGCTAAAGCAACTGGATAAAAATTCTCGTTAGCATTAAAATTTACTGGATTAAATAAATAATACAGTTGCAAATCAAAGATTAAGCCCCTATCTTTGTGTCCCTTTTTGAGGGGTAAATAATTGTTTATTGGATAAAACAACGTTTTAACGTGGATACTTTAAGTTTTAAGACAGTTTCGTTAAATAAAGCTACAGTTGATAAAGGATGGGTGATAGTGGATGCTAATGCTAAGGTGTTAGGTCGATTGGCCAGTGATGTAGCAAAAATAATAAGAGGAAAGCATAAGCCTGGATATACTCCTCACGTGGACTGTGGCGATAACGTGATTGTTATTAATGCTGATAAGATCAGGTTGACTGGAAAAAAGTGGACAGATCGCGTGTATTTGTCTCACACAGGATATCCTGGCGGACAAAGGCAAACTACTCCTTTAGAGCTAAAAAGAAAATCTTCTACATTGCTTGTGGAAAGAGCTGTAAGAGGAATGCTGCCTAAGAATAGACTTGGCAGAGCCTTGTTCAAAAACCTATACGTATATGAAGGTGCTGAGCATCCTCATGAAGCACAGAAGCCAAAAGAAATTAAATTATAAAGATTAAGTTCATGGAAGTAGTAAACTCGATCGGAAGAAGGAAGACCTCAGTGGCCAGAATATATTTGTCATCTGGCAACGGAGAAATCACCGTCAATAACCGTGATATCAAAGAATATTTTCCTTCTGAGATTTTACAAACTATAGTAAAGCAGCCTTTAAACTTGGTGAATGTAGGCGACTCCTTTTCCATAAAAGTAAATGTGGACGGCGGTGGTTATACAGGCCAGGCCGAAGCGGTTCGTTTGGCTATATCAAGAGCCCTGTGCGAGGTAAACGGTGAATATCGTCCTGCATTGAAAAAGGAAGGTTTCTTGACTAGAGATCCTCGAATGGTAGAGCGTAAAAAATACGGACGTAGGAAGGCTAGAAGGTCATTCCAGTTCAGTAAACGTTAAGATTAACGCATATAAATCTCTTTTAATGACTAAACTCACGTACAAAGACTTACTAGATGCTGGTGTCCATTTTGGACACTTAACAAGAAAGTGGGATCCTAGGATGGCGCCATATATCTTTATGGAGCGAAATGGGATCCATATTATCGATTTGAATAAGACCCTTGCCAGCCTTGAAGAAGCATCTAACGCTGTCAAGCAAGTAGTACGAAACGGCCGTAAGGTCATGTTCGTAGCTACAAAAAAACAAGCAAAAGACTTGGTTGCCGATGAGGCAAAAAGACTGAAAATGCCCTATGTGACCGAAAGATGGTTGGGTGGTATGCTTACCAACTTTGCGACAATCAGAAAGTCTCTTAAGAAAATGGCTGGTATTGATAAGCTTATGAAAGATGAGGCTTACCAAAACATGGCTAAAAGAGAGCGACTGATGGTTACGCGTGAAAAGGAAAAGCTAGAGAGGGTTTTAGGAGGAATCTCTGATTTGACCCGTTTGCCAGCAGCACTTTTCGTAGTTGATATCAAAAGAGAACATATCGCTGTTCAGGAAGCTCAAAAGTTAAATATACCGGTATTTGCAGTTGTCGATACCAACTCAAACCCGAACCTTGTAGATTTTCCTATCCCTGCCAATGACGACGCATACAAATCTATCTCTTTGATTGTGAAAGCATTTGGTGCGGCGATAGAAGAAGGTCTTGCAGAGCGCAAGAGAGATAAGGACGACAAACAACTTCAGGAAGAAGAAGCCGCTAAGCGAGCTGTAGATGAAGGCGGAGATGCCGAAGTGAAAGCAAGCGCTGTAGAAGTGGAATCGGACGAAGATCAGAACTAAAAATTCATAGAAAATAATTTAAGAAAAATTGAACATTGGACGTTAAACTTCAGTGTTCATTTTTTTATTTAGAACAACCCAAAACCATTAGAGATATGGCTATTACAGCACAAGAAGTTAACAAACTAAGACAAATGACTGGAGCAGGGATGATGGATTGTAAGAAAGCATTGACCGAAGCCAACGGTGATTTTGATGCTGCAATCGACCTGCTTAGAAAAAAAGGACAAAAAGTTTCTGCTTCTAGATCTGATCGTGAGACTACTGAAGGAGCGGTTTTTGTAAATACCAACGATAGCAATACTGAAGGTGTACTAGTTGCGCTTGGTTGTGAGACTGACTTTGTAGGAAAGAATGAAGAGTTTCAAAACCTTGGCAATGCTATCCTAAAAGTAGCGGTTGAGAAAAAGCCTGCTTCGGTAGATGCCCTTAAAGGAGAGAAGATAGGTGACCAGACTGTTGAAGAGAAGATCATTGAATTAGTAGGTAAGATAGGCGAGAAGATTGAAATAGTAGCTTACGAGGTATTAACTGCTGAAGCAGTGGTGACTTATATTCACGCTGGAAGCAAATTAGGTGTTTTGGTTGGGTTAAAAGGAGCCAATGGTGTTGATGTTACAGCGGCTGGCAGGGACGTTGCCATGCAAATTGCTGCAATGAATCCTGTAGGGGTTGATAAAGACGACGTAGATCCTACAATCGTGGAAAGAGAAATTGAGATCGGGAGAGAGCAGGCACGTGCAGAAGGAAAGCCAGAAGCAATGCTTGACAAGATCGCAGAAGGGAAATTGAACAAGTTCTACAAAGAAAACACTTTGCTTAACCAAGCTTTTGTAAAGGATAATTCATTAACAATCGCTAAGTACTTAGATAGTGTAAATAAGGGACTTACTGTATCTTCATTTAAGAGAATAGCGATTGGATAAAGTTCTGTCGACAATAGGAGAAAAGCCCCAGTTGGGGCTTTTTTTATGGCTTTATCGGGCAGCTGTTATTAGGTATTCATTAATTCCTCTATTTCCTCTGCTTCAATCGGGATATTTTTCATAAGGTCGATGATTCCATCCTGTGTGACGACGACATTGTTTTCTAAACGGATGCCTAAGTTTTCCTCTCTGATGTATATCCCAGGCTCCACGGTAAACACCATACCTGGTTCAAACTTTCGAAGCATGTCTCCTACGTCATGTACATCTAAGCCTAAGTGGTGTGAAGTGCCGTGCATAAAATACTTTCTGTACAAAGGTTGTTCTGGGTTTTGATTTTTAACGTCAGTCCTATCTAGCAAACCAAGTTCGATAAGTTCACTTTCCATTATTTTGCCTACTTCCCGGTGATATTCCGGAATTGAGTTGCCTGGCGTAAGCATCTGCATCGCCGCTTGCATCACCCTCCTTACGGATTGATATACAGCCTTCTGCCTTTTAGAAAATCGGCCGCTCACAGGAATAGATCGGGACATGTCAGAATTGTAATTGGCATACTCTGCTGCCACATCAAACAAGATTACTTCTCCATCTTGGCATTGTGCATTGTTAGCAATATAGTGTAAAACACATGCATTTGCCCCAGAGGCGATAATGGGTGAATAAGCAAAACCCGCGGAACGGTTTCGGATGAATTCATACAAGAATTCTGCCTCAATTTCATACTCCATCACCCCTGGTTTTACAAAATTGAGCACTCTTCTGAACCCTTTCTCCGTGATATTGCAAGCCTGCTGCATCAGATCTATTTCAATATCGGACTTTATAGCCCTGAGGTGATGCATTAACGGAGCTGCTCTCCGATATTGGTGAAGAGGATAATTTTCTTGACACCATTTCACAAACCGTGCATCCCTTGTTTGAACTTCCACTGTTGCCCGTAGGTGTTCGTTGCTGTTGAGATACACCGATTCTGCTTTGGCCATCAAGCTGTTGAAGACTTGCTCAAATTGAGACAGCCAGTAAACAGTCTTAATGCCCGATGTTTCGAACGCTTCTTCTTTTGTGTATTTATGCCCTTCCCATATGGCAATCATTTCATTTGTCTCCTTTAGAAATAGGACTTCCTTATGCTTTTCCTCAGGGAAATCGGGAAACAACAGCAGAATGCTCTCTTCTTGATCGATGCCTGATAGGTAAAAGAGGTCACTATTTTGCTTAAACGGCATTGTGCCATCAGCATTGGTTGGCATGATGTCATTTGAGTTGAAAACTGCTAAAGATTTTGGCTCGAGCAGTTCTGCAAATTTTTTTCTGTTTTGGATGAAAAGGGCATTATCTATGGGAAGGTATTTCATGGTATTCTTAATTTTTAACGATTTGTCATTCAATTCTTGGTTCTCTGGCATGCCAGGCTTTATTCAATACGCTTAAAAGTTGAGCATTGTTTATTTTATGCGCACAATTGAAATGACCAAGAGGACACGCTTTATAGCCGTGTAAACCACAGGGGCGACAATCCAAAGGAGTTGATATTTCCACAATTTCCGAAAAATTTGCTAGCGGATAAAACCCAAAATCAGGTACAGTCGAACAGAAAACGGCACATGTATTGGCATTAACAGCAGACGCCAAATGGAGAGGCGCAGAATCATTTACGTAGTTTAGAACCGCATCTTTCATCAATGCAGCAGACTGCAGCAATGTGAGCTTTCCTGCTAGATTAACTATATTCGGGTGCTTTGTGCTGGTTTTTATTTTTTCGCATGCTTCTGTATCAGATGGTGCACCCAACAAATATATGCGTTCATTTGATGGAATGCTATCAATAAACGATATCCACTTTTCAATAGGAAACTGCTTGGTGAACCACACAGAAGTTGGTGCGATGCAGATGTAAGAGGTCATTTTATATTGGTCTACTGCTTCATGGTCTTTCGCGGAGGGGTATAGCTTTGGTGGAATGAATGCTGCGTCGACTATCTTGCTGATAAGTTGTAGGTTTCGTTTCACTTCATGCATGCTCTGTCCTATTTGGTGCGGCACCTTATCTGAAAATAAAAAAGAGAATGGATTCTTGTCAAAGCCAATTGTCTTCTTTGCTTTTGACAATGCGGTTAAGAGACCTGTGCTCGCGAACCTTTGTAGGTTTATCACTACGTCATACCGATTATTACGGATAATGCCGAGAATCCGAAGTAGATCTTTATACTTACCAGTTTTTTTGTTCCATATGAGCAGTTTGTGTATGTGAGGATGGTCGACTAAAAGCGATTCATTGCCTTTTCTTAAGAGAAAGTCGATCTGTGTCTGAGGGAAGCGCTGGTGAATCTTTTCTATAATAGGAGTACTCAAAATCACGTCCCCAATAAATGCTGTCTGGATAATAAGGACCTTGTTAAATTGTGTTTTTGATGAAGGATCGACTTCGTTTCTCATAAGCGCCATTATGATCGACTGCAATTATACTAAAAAATCTTTTAGACTGCCCTTACGGGCTTATTTTAAAGCCTAAAGATATGCCACTGTATAATGAAACATATCAGCAAGTATGTATTATGCTTTTGCCAGGTTCTGTTTTTTATCTAAAAGAGAATAGTACAGCTCATTGAGTTGTTGTGCAACACGAAAATTGTCGAAGTTTTGGGCATGTATGCTGCCTTGTTCTATCATATTGCTCAATAAAGAAGGGTTGTGCAGCAGATTTTGAATTGTGTCAGCTGCTTCATCTATATTGCCTGGACGGACATACACTGGTCCGAGACCACCTGCTTCAATAAACTCAGGAATTCTAGTGCAGATTGTAGGTACTCTTGCACATATTGCTTCTTGAATGGGCATACAATTACTTGGAAAGCTAGGTATATGCAGGTATAGTTGGCAGAGTTGATATAATATCGCCAATTCGTCTAATGGCACATCTTTCAAAAAGATCACGCTTCTATTAATCTTTTCTTCAGTGATTATTTTCCATATGGATGCCTCCTGTTTTTTGGATATTTGTCCAGCAATAACCAAAGGGATATCTATTTTGCTCTTTACATATACCTTGACAGCATTTAAGGCATTGTCGTTCAGTACTTCTTTGCTGCTCCTTGCCAAAATAAAGTCCCCAGGAAGTTTATACTTATCAGATAGCACCAGGGCTTCGTAGGGGGCGTATTCTTTTTGAAAGGTAACATCACAAGCTTGAGGGATTACTAGAACCTTTTCGGGATTTATGTTAAAGAATGTAACAAGGTCTTCTGCTGTTTGTGAAGTCGGTGTTATAATCATATTGGCAACAGTGCAGGCATGTTTGTATCTCCGTTTAAGAATTTCTATATCTAGGCCTTTAAACATGTCCGGATATCGGAGGAAGTGGAGGTTTTGGATCGATACTACAGTCCGAAGTCTTTTGTCAATAATAAGAGGAAGTTGATTGTTAAGGCTGTGAAAAACATCAATATCATCTTTAACAGCTATATTGCCCAGCATTGTACTCCTCCATATGTTTCCCATTTTCAATTTAGAAACGATAAAGGAAGGTGTCCTTAACCGGATTTGCCTGTGTTCAAGCAGGTCTTTATCTACATGGTCTTGCTTCAAAGATGTGGTATAGAGTGTGTATTCATTTTCTGGAAAATTTCTACTAAGCGTCCGTATTACAGATCTGCTGTAGATACCTTGCTGACCAAAATCTGTGAAAGCGTTGGTTGCATCAAAACCTATCTTCATAGGAAAGTTTTAAAAAGAATGTCAACAATATAAACCCTCATTCCGGGGTTAAGTTATGTAAAATGCTGAAAATAAATTGCAAGCGTTTTGAACGCTCTTGCTTATTTACGGTGCAATCATTCTGTTGGTTCCACCCATACTTTATAAGCTAGGAGTCGCCTAGGGTACATACTTGCCTTTTTGTCCTTTAATATTTAAAGCCTTTTGTAATTGTCTATAAATACTTTAAAATAGCTACTTTTGTGAAGGAGATTAAGCAATGCCTGAATATAATACATTTGTCCTGCCTAATGGCATTAAGATTATTCATCAACAGATAGCCCATACCAAAGTGGCCCACTGTGGCTTTGTTTTGGATATTGGGAGTAGAGATGAGAAAACAGATCAGCAGGGTATAGCACATTTTTGGGAGCATATGGCCTTCAAAGGCACAAAAAAGAGAAGGGCTTTCCATATACTGAACAGGTTGGACTCCGTAGGGGGAGAGTTGAATGCTTATACCACCAAAGAGAAGATATGTTTCTATGCCTCTGTGTTAGAGCCCTATTTTGGAAATGCCATTGAGCTTTTATACGACATAACTTTTCAGTCTGTGTTTCCAGAGAAGCAAATTGAGCGGGAGCGAAGTGTGATATTGGAAGAAATGGCCATGTATTATGATACCCCAGAAGATGCGATTCAGGATGACTTTGACGATCTAGTTTTTTCAGGACATCCTTTGGCAAGATTCCTGTTTATAAGTCTTCTAGAGAGAGAGAGCCCTTTTCTGGTTATTATCCACGGACCGAAGTGTCTTACCGTAACCTGACACAGGCACAATGTGCTATCGGAAGGCCGGCTTATAATATTAAAGACCCAAAGCGGCTTCCTTTTTTTGCGTTAGTCAATATTCTGGGTGGACCCGGAATGAACTCCCGCTTAAACCTGGCACTTCGTGAAAAATATGGGTACGTTTATTCTGTTGAAGCTTCTTATACCCCTTATATAGACACAGGGATGTTTGGAATTTATTTCGGAACAGAGCCTTCTCGCATAGAAAAGGGCATCAATATTGTGATGAAGGAGTTAAAGAAGCTTAGGGAAATTCCCTTGGGCACAATCCAGCTGCACAGCGCCAAAGAGCAGCTCATAGGGCAGTTGGCAATGGCAGAGGAGAATTATACCAACCTGATGCTTATGCTTGGGAAAAGCTTGTTGGACTTGCAAAAAGTAGAGGATATAGAAGAGGTTTATAAGAAAATCAATGGTATTACTGCAGTCGAGTTGCAGGATATTGCCAACGAAATGTTTGATGAGAAATCTTTGAGCATGCTTACGTTTTTGCCTAAATCGTAAAGCATGATTTTTTAATATATCATTATGGAGTTTCTAAACGAAGCATTACAAAAATATGTAGAGGATCATACTCAAGAAGAGTCGCCTCTTTTAAAGCAGATAAATAGACAGACCCATGCCGAGGTCATGAGGCCTCGGATGCTCTCAGGACATTTACAAGGCAGGGTGCTGGCCATGCTGTCTCACATGATCCAACCTCAGACTATATTAGAGATTGGTACTTATACTGGTTACTCAGCCATATGCTTGGCCGAAGGGCTTGCAGCAGGCGGAAAATTGATCACGATCGATAAAAATGACGAATTGGAAGAGCGCGTTAGGGCTTATTTTGAGGCGGCCAATTTGGAAGAAAACATCACTTATTTGTTGGGCAATGCCATGGAGTTGATCCCTACCTTAGATATGTCCTTTGATCTTGTTTTTATTGATGCTGATAAAGCTAACTACACCCATTATTATGACATGGTAATAGATAAAGTGCGGACTGGAGGATATATTATTGCCGACAATGTTCTATGGAGTGGTAAAGTGGTGCCCGAAGGCAGAACTAAACTAGACAAAGATACCCAGGTCATGCTAGATTTTAACGCTAAGGTACATATGGATGCACGTGTACAGAACGTTTTACTTCCCATAAGAGATGGGCTCATGATTTTAAGAAAGTTATGATTATGATAAGAAAACACCTGGTTTTATTATTCTTGGTTTTGGGCATGCAGCTTTCGGTGATGGCTCAGGGACCAAGGGTGCCTTCTGAGATGGTATTTGCCGATATTCAATTGAAGCTCACCGAAGCCGCTCGTAAAGAAATCCAAACGCACGTAGATGCTTTATATCGTAGCGAAAAATATTTGCAAATCAAACTGGACCGTGTAAATTTTTACTTTCCTATCATAGAGCAAATATTTAGGGAAGAGAACTTGCCTGAAGATTTTAAATATTTGGTGATCCAAGAAAGTGCTTTAATTTCAGATGCAGTTTCTTCATCGAATGCAGTGGGTTTTTGGCAGTTTAAGAAGAGCTCAGGAGAAGAAGTAGGGCTTCGCATAGACAACGCCGTAGACGAGCGGATCAATATTGTGTCTTCTACCCGAGGAGCCGCTCGCTATCTCAAAAGAAATAATAACTATTTTGGAAACTGGCTTTATGCCTTGCTTTCTTATAATACTGGGGCCGGTGGTGCGCAGCAATTTGTGGATGAGAAAAACTTTGGTGCTAAGCGAATGGAAATCAACAAGCGTACCCATTGGTACATTATGAAGTTCTTGGCTCATAAGGTAGCTTTCGAGAATCTTGTGGGAGACAATCATCCAGAGTTTGTTTTAGTGCCTTACGAGAAAGGTGCAAACAAAGGATTTAGACAGATAGCCAATGAGACCGGTGTCGACCAAGCACTTATAGAAGAATATAATAAGTGGCTCAAGAGAGGAAATATCCCAGACGATAAAGTTTATACTGTAGTGATCCCGACCAGGCATGGACAAGCAGGAAGGGTCATCGCTATGAATGAACCCAGTGATGAGGTTCCTACTCAGGAAAAACCATCTCATGGTATTAGGCCATCTTTTGAGAATAGGTTCAGTAAAGGGAGCGACAAGTATCCAATAATAGAAGGCGAAGCTCCAGCATCCAATAAAGAAGCCGTACTGGCGAAAATCAATGGCAGACCGGGAATTATTGCAGGACAAAATGATGATTTGCTAACCTTAGCAGAGAAGGGCGATATTTCCATTAGCAGATTCCTCAGGTTTAATGATTTAGAGCCCACTGACCGTGCTATTGCAGGACAAGTATATTATTTAAAGGCCAAGCGGAATCGTGCTGCTGAGCATTATCATACGGTTTTGGAGACAGAGACCATGTGGTCTATCTCTCAAAAGTATGGGATCAAACTTAGAAAATTGCTGCAGAAGAATAGGATGAAGCACGGTGAGCAAGCAAAAGCGGGTAGAGTGCTTTGGATGCGATTTGTAAGGCCTTCGGGAGTGGAAATTGAATATAAGGAAACAGATCCCCATGAAATAGAGGAGCAAGCGCCAGTGGAAGAAACGTCTTTTGCTAGAAGAGAACCTGAAACGCCAACTGTGCAAAACTTACCTCCTGAAAAAACAGTGCAGGATATACCTGAGCAAAATGTGGAAGCGGATATCATAGAAGAGGTTCGTCAGGTGACAATACCGGACCATTCTGGAGATGGCGAATTCGGTACCGAAGAAACAGTAAGGTTTGTGTCGCCCACAGAGGATTTGAACCAAAATGAAGATGTTTCGAAAAAAGCAGAAACTCATGTAGTTCAAAAAGGGGAGACTTTGTATGGCATAGCACGGCAATATGAGGTGCAGCTCGGCGATTTGCTCTACTGGAACGAGCTGTCTTTAGGTGATGGGATCAAGATTGGGCAAGAGCTTAGAGTAAAACCACCCCTTTCCAAGCAAGCGCCTATTGAAGAGCCTGAACCAAATATAGAAGCAGCACAATTTATCACTCATGTGGTTGTTGCTGGAGAAACGTTGTATAAAATTGCCAGAGATTACAATGTCACCATAAAAGATGTAATGCAATGGAATAATAAGCAGGATTTCAACGTTTCTATAGGTGAGAAACTTAAGATTAAGAAATAGCATCTACACTTTTAGTTAAAACATTTTCTAGGTTTCCCTGTTGTCATTTTTAAATGAAGATGCTATGGAATCCTCTTGCTGGCTTAAATGTTAAATTTTTCTTAGAATATTACTTGTATAAGGATTCAATCATTTCATTAAATTCATAAGGAGGGAAAAGCTTTATATTTGGTATAAATTCAAGCAAAAATAGAATAGGGCTTATTTCCTTGGATTAAGTGTTTTTATAAGGACAGATACATTAAAACTTTTTTACCAATGATGAGTGAGGAAAAAAATATTGATTTGGTTATGCTCGTCGATGATAACGATACGGATAATTTTATCAGTAAAAGGATTATCGAGATCACGAAATTCGCCAATGCTGTTGAGATTAAAAACTCAGGAAAGAGCGCATTGGAATATCTAGAAAAATATAAGGATACGGTAGAAAAGCTTCCAGACATTATCTTCCTTGACATCAATATGCCCATAGTTGACGGCTTTGTTTTTCTTTACGAGTTTGAGAAATTTTCAGACACGGTAAAACATAAATGCAAGGTGATCATATTGTCGAGCTCTGACAATAAAAGAGATATAGACAAAATAGTCAATAATGACCATGTTATCCGCTTTATTACAAAGCCGCTTACAGAGCAAGCGTTATCCGAAATAAAATCTATTACAGTTTAAGAGATTCTCTTATAATTTGTATACAATAAATAAGGTCTCAGCAATGAGACTTTTTTATTGCTTGTCTTCGTAACTTTGCGGCTTGTTACGAATTATTGAAACTATAAGGATCTTCTCCTGAATCCTATATAAGAAGCCTCCTTCTTGGGGGCGAAAGAATCCCTTGATGATGAAGAATGCTGTTGTATTTCTATTGTTGATATCCTTGCCTTTCCTTTCTTACGCTCAAAAACCCGACTCCTTAGCTATAAAAGTTGCTGACACTACCTGGCAGGTTGGAGGCGATATTAACGTGAATTTCTCTCAGGTGAGCTTAAGCAATTGGGCTGGTGGAGGACAAAGTTCCATTTCATTAGGAAATATTCTGAACCTGTATGCAAACTATAATAACGGTAAGTCAATCTGGAACAACAAGTTTCAAGCGGCTTATGGCCTAATTAGACAAGGAAGCGATCAGGATCAGCCTGTGAGGAAGTCTGATGACCTTTTGTACTTAGAGACGCAGTATGGAAGACGCTTTAGCAGTAAGCTGTTTATGTCAGTATTGGTGAATTTTAGAACTCAGTTTTATAAAGGAGAAGAACTTCAGGAGCAGCCAGACGGGACAAAGACCCCTAAGCTTGTTTCGGAGTTCATGGCACCAGCATATTTACAAGCAGCGCTAGGTGTCACATATAAAGAGAAGAATATCCTTAACCTCACTTTATCACCCTTTACCAGTAAAAATACAATCTCCCTGAATGAGCGGCTTGCTCCAATGTTTGGTATTCCCGAGGGAGAATCGATTAAATCCGAAGTGGGAGCCAGTTTCAACGGAAACTTTAAAAAAGAAATCTTCAAAAATGTAAGGGTAGAAACAAACCTCAACTTGTTCTCCAATTATGAGAGGTTTAAAAATGTGGACGTAAACTGGACCAACAATATCGTGCTCAAGGTGAACAAGTACATTACTTCTAGCATCATGACCCAGCTTATTTACGATGACGACATCGATGTGCCTAGAGATAATAAGCCCACCCCTGGTCCAGCAACGCAATTTAAGAGTTCCATAAACGTGGGTTTTGCTTATAGCTTTTAGAAATCTGGATCCAACCCGAGCCTATCCCTAAGTGCTAGTAACGAGGGGTGTTTCTCTGCCAAATAGTTAAACTTCTCAAGCGGAGTGTAGATCATTCTTTTGGCTTCAATCTTTACCATTTGAGTGTGGATGTTCAGCAATCTTGTCTTTAAGACAGATCTCAGAAATTGAACGATCTCCGTACGGAACTCATTCACTAGGTCTTCTTGCAAAGGGCTAGTCAAGCTGAGCAAAATGGTGCCATCCTTGTATTCATAGGGTTGGTTCATTAGCATGAAGAGTTGGTCACGGCCCTCCTCTTTCTTCTTTAGTGCAAACTCGGACCACGCCTTGTGCAGCGATTGTGGATCTATCGGAGTATTGGATTCTTCTTCAAGGGTGGTCTGATTTTCAGCAGGTTGTGTGACCTTTTCTATACGAGGCTGTCCTGCTTGTTTTTTCAGGGCATCTAAATTCGGTAGCGAGGTGGTTTTCTTTAGCGAGAGAATAGCCGGTGGTTCTTCTGCTTTGGTGTTAGCTACAGGCGTATTAGCATTAGCTGAGATTTTATCTTGAGGCGCTTCAGTAGGTGCTATTGCTGTTAACTGGCTTTTTTTTTTACATCACCTTCCTCTCCTTGGAAAGACTGTTGTCCAAGAAGGATGGCGGAAGAGATATGTGCCATTTTGATCAAAGCCAGCTCTACATGTAGACGGTGATTTTTGCTGCTCTTGAAGTTAAGGTCGCAGGTGTTGGCAATGTTCAATGCAGTAAGTATAAAAGATACTGAAGCACGAGAAGATTGTTGGATATATTTCTGCTGTACACTTTCAGAAACTTGTAGAAGCTTTACGGTTTCAGGGTCTTTGCAGACCAGCAAGTTCCTCAAATGCTCGCTCAAACCCACAATAAAGTTATGGCCGTCAAAACCGTTTTTCAGTATTTCATCAAATATGAGCAATACCCCTGGGATATTTTCCTCCAGGAGATAATCTACCACCTTAAAGTAATAATCATAATCTAAGATATGAAGATTATCGATAGTGGACTTATAGGTGATCTTGCTGCCAGAAGAAAATGTCGCAATAAGGTCGAAGATAGAGAGAGCATCCCTTAAAGCTCCATCCGCCTTTTGAGCGATGAGGTGAAGGGCCTCAGGTTCTGTTTCAATAGACTCCTTATCAGCAATGTATTGTAGGTGACTGCTAATGTCCTCTACTTGAATCCTATTGAAGTCAAATATCTGACATCGGCTCAAAATGGTAGGAATGATTTTGTGCTTTTCTGTTGTGGCCAAGATGAAAATAGCATATGAGGGTGGCTCTTCCAATGTTTTAAGAAAGGCATTGAATGCCTGATTAGACAGCATGTGTACCTCATCTATGATATAGATCTTGTACTTGCCTGTCTGTGGAGCATACCTTACCTGATCCACGAGATTCCGAATGTCTTCTACAGAATTGTTAGAGGCCGCATCCAGCTCGTTTATGTTCATGGAATTCCCGTTGTTAAAGCTCTTGCATGAGTCACACTCATTGCACGGCTCTATCTCAGGAAGCAAATTCTGACAATTGATTGTTTTTGCTAAAATTCTCGCACAAGTAGTTTTGCCCACTCCCCGAGGTCCACAAAATAAGAATGCCTGCGCTAGGTGATTGTTCCTTATGGCATTTTTCAAAGTTGTGGTAATATGGACCTGACCTACCACACTGTTGAAAGTGCTGGGTCTGTATTTTCTCGCTGAAACAACAAAATTTTCCATTAACGCAAGTTATAAAATCCCTTATTTAAAAACAGTATTGATCATCGATTAAAATCAAGCGATTTCGTTTTGCCTTCTTAGGAATGTTAAAAATTGTACTCGACACCATTCGTAACGGTATAGATAAATTTGTTTACTGGTACGATGGGTTTGTTCTCAAAGGTACAGTTGAAAGCGGTCGCCAATGCTAGTTTCTTGGTAATGTTGATAGCGATGTTAACTTCCCCACTAACTCTGTGCCTAAACCTACCAATCGCCTCATCATACCCTGCTTGATAGTAAGCAATGGTATTAAGGTTCACCTGATCTGTTAGTTTTTTGTTTAGGCTCAAGTAATTTGAAGATTTGATCAAGTCTACCTTTCTCGACTTCTGAGGCTCAGAAGGGCTTACCCAGTCTTCAAATTCATACATTAAACCAGGGCCAAAAATAAAAGTAGTTTCTTCATTTTCTATGAGCTTCACCCGTACACCGGCACCGGCAAGCCATCGTGTCCTCAGCCCTCTGCCCAAATCATACTGATATTGCGTGAAGGCCTCAGTAGAAATCTTCTTTTGGCGGGAGAAGTTTGTCCGGAAATGAGTGTATCCAGTATGGCTCGCTTCTTTGTCACCAAGAGCAGTATAATTGATGTAATTTATTAAGATATAACTGTTCTTGGCGGATAAATACGCCGTATTGGTGTTGGCAATTAAGCCTATAAATAGGTTGGTTCCTGTTTCATCTTCATCACGATTGTGCAAGGTGAAATGTAGGCCAATTTTCCCTACAAAATAATTGGCGGAGTCTTGTTTAATGCGTGATTTCTCCACGTTCAAAATCTGGGCGTAACTAAAATGGCCGACGCAAGAAGCTGCAAGGACTAAGAGGACATAAATGGATTTCGCTTTATTAGGGTAAAAACTCATTCTAAATCGTATTATTATGATTTAACGGTTGAAGAAATTGCTCGAATGGGCAAAAATAAAAGAGTTTGAGGAAGCATGAGAACTTTTTTCCCTTTATTATTGTAGAATATTAGAGTTCTTTGATATATGGGGCCGACTGGTTTTGACAGTAGGTGCAAGTCGAGTGTAAGCATGCCGGGAGTTGTGAGTATTTCCCGTAAATAAAACTTTCATACTTATAATTGGCGAGTCTAACTACGCCCTTGCTGCCTAATCTAGGATTAGCAGTATAGTGTCTCGCCAGCCCCTCGTTCTGCCGGGCTGGCACCGAGGCATCGAAATGCAGGACTAGCTGATGCAGGTGCGTGATGCAAAGGCGAATTTAATTGCGCATAAGGATCTTGTAGGCAGGTTTGGTGCCAGCAAGGTCTCGAAAATCTAAACCAAACTAAGCATGTAGAAAGCGCTACGATTTCCTTATCTGGACGCGAGTTCGACTCTCGCCGGCTCCACTCCATTCAATGGCAGCGTTTAACCAACGCTGTTTTTTTATGGCTTTAGCAATTACTTCCAGCTTCTTTCTCTCAGCTATAGTTGCATTTGTCTTTCATATATGCCGCTGGTATAGAAGTATTGCCAATGGAAAAAATAAGCAAAAACCTCTGATTGTGTTGGGGATATTTGTATTGCATAATAGTTTACTGGTGAAATGCTTAATCATATGCGACATGCTAAACTAATAACCGCAGGGATCTTATTGTTGACATTTTTATTTGTCAATGAACTGCAACAAACTATTTTCTTAAAAATAGCAAGTGCGGGGGATAAGATCCGACAGAACGAGTGGGTTTCCCTTTTGTGGCAAGAGGATGTAGAGTATAGCTCCCCCTTACTAGACCCGTATCCTCAGGCCAGTGCTTTATCTATTATAGAGAAAGTGGCTTCAAAATTGATCTCTGTGACGAAGCAAGAGATCGCAAAACTCCAATAGTATTCCATTAAAATAAAAAGAGCGTCCAGATGAACGCTCTTTTCGTAACAAAACAACCCAAACTATAATTTCTAGTAATCTTCAAATGGCTAAAGAAGATATACTAAAGTTAATCATCTAATTAAAAAATAATCAATCTTCTTTATAGAAAAGCATTTACGTGTAATGTTTTTGAAATATCAAAAACATTTTTTCTGGCATTACAATGCCTGACCGTGTGCTTCTAGGGCCTTTCTCCTTAAAAAGGATTCCAAACGGGATTTAGGTTTTGCTTTTCTAATTTCATCAATTGACATTTTTTTGTAGGTGAACTCCAACATTCGTCTGGTTGTAGTAGACCCCATTGTTGTTTTAATCTTGGCTAGCTTGCTTTTCATGATGTTAGGGGTTATGTATGTTGTCTCCGTTATTAAAGTTGTCCAAAGGGAAAGCGTAAAAAAGTTTGTTGCTGATTTCTACGCATCAAAAAATATACTTTTAAAAAATAATGATTAAAATCCGTATAAATGCTTTGCTCTTTAATAAGAAACAGCAATTCACTGGAAAAAGTTTTAAATAAATATGTTGTAAATTTTTTAATTATGTTTTACCAATGTCTTGCATTGCTCTGGAAATAAGCCTTATAAGGTTGGGGGTAGTTGCGGTTGCTATTGACGATGGGCAGCTATTAGTTCTTTCAACTTAATGGCATTTTTTGCCGCATAGCCATTTTGATCGTTGTCGAAATATATAAATACGTCTAGTGCCTTTTTTTGCCACCCAGCACACCGATCCGCCCATAATTGAAGTGTCGCATCATTATAATCCCCTTGATATTTTTTGCCGGGACCATGGAGCCTGACATAGACAAAATCGGCTGTGACTTGGGCAGGGGAGACATGGTGGCCGAGCTCGTATATACAAAATGCAATGTTGTGCTGTTTCAATAGCGCATATACCTCCTCTCTATACCATGAAGGATCCCTGAACTCGAAAGTGTACCGGTACTCTGTAGGCAATTCTTTTAGGAAGCTTTGAAATCTCTCCTCATTGTACTCCCAATTGGGCGGAAGCTGGAATAGGATAGGGCCCAGTTTATCTTTCAGGGCTTCAGCTTGCGCTATAAAGTATGGCAAGGTGTCGGAATGTTTTAGTTTCTTAAGGTGGGTGATTTGCCGACTCGCTTTTACCGAAAAGATAAATTCTTCTGGACTAGCGCTAGCCCATTTTTCGAAGGTTTTTGCAGGAGGTATATGATAAAAGGAGTTGTTAAGCTCCACCGTTTGGAAAAATTGCTCATAAAAGTCCATGAACGCCTCAGGCTTGGTATTTTCAGGATAGAAAGGCCCCACCCAATGCTTGTAATGCCATCCTGAAGTGCCTACATATGCTTTTCCTGTATTGCCCATCTCATCCTTGCTTTTTCATTGCCATGTTGGCATGTTCCTTTGCGCTGTTTTGCTTAAGATCATTGAGCAGCTCTAAAGCATTCTTTATATGTAACAATTGAGTTTGAACAACTTCTATGTGACTGTCAGTGACCATGTTCTCCAATGCTTCTTCATATGCGGCAATGGCTTTTTTCTCACCGGATTCACAGAATGTAATAAGTTCATTGGTGCTACTGGTTGTAACATCTGTCTCAAAATCCATCCAGTCCCCGAAGGTGTCTTCTAGCGGATGCGCCTCCGAATCAGATTTAGCTGACGACACAATGGCAACGAGCATTCCTTTGAAGCTCTTGCTTTGGATAGCGATATTTTTGAACTTCTCTGCTATTGAAGGATCTTGAATGTAGTGGGTCGCGGTTCTATACCCATTTTCCCGCTCATTGCAAATCTCAATTAGACGTTGAATTGTTTTTACCATTACTGCATGATTACCGCTTTTATATTGAGTATGAATGATAACCTTTTTGTAGAAGCCTTGTTTAAAAGATGGATTTATATCATAAAGGTGAATAATATGAGCATTAAGACTAAAAGTACCGGTAGATATGAGTTGTTTAAAAGCACAAAGGGCAACGATATCCTTCATTTGAAGAGAATAGGTTGGAATGCATTGGTAGAAGGTCAAAAGGGAGAAATAATTGTCCATTCGGACAGTAACCACCAAAAGGAACGGAATCTGCAGGAAGGAGTATATTATTATATAGCAGATTTTGAAGGCGACCCGGATTTTAATGATGTTCCTCATCTCTTTTTAGAAAAGGGCGAAAAATTCAAAGAATACATATTGCCCAATGGTCTTCCTACCTCAAAGGACACGCAGAAAAAGATTATAACCTCAAAGAGCCTAATCTCCAAAGCGAAGCTGGCGTCACGTTTGAAGAACGAAGGTAAGGCTCAACGGGGCGAGGGGGATAAGTTGTCTGCTAAAACCAAAAAGGAGTTGGATAGAATTGCTAGGGAGAAAAAGGTTGCCGGCCGTTCTAAAATGAATAAGGATGAGTTAGTCTCACAATTGGAAAAGATTATATGAAGCATTGTTTCATAAATGTCTCAGAATAACGTCACAGTTTGTCCTTATTAACTAGAGGCTTCTTAAGCGAAGAATTTCTTATCACAAGCTTAGGTTTTAAAGTAATTGTTTGTGGAATCACTTTTCTGCCTTTCTCTGCTATTTGTTCAAAAAACACCTCAGCTGTTACGTTGCCCATAGATATGCTGAGTTGGTCTACCGAGGTAAGTGGTGGATCTGTAAATGACGTAAATGGCTCATTGCTGAAGCCAGCAAGGGCGACTTGCTCTGGGATCTTGATCTTGTTTTCTTTGAGCACTTGCATGGCTCCCATGGCACCGTAATCACTTGCCGAAAACACAGCATCGGGCATTTCTTTTAGAGCCAACAATTTCTTCATGCTCTTTCGTCCATCTTCGAGCTGTAGGTTGCTTTCAATAACTAGCTCCTCATCAAACGGGATGTTGTAATTTTCTAAGGCTTCTTTATAGCCTCTGAAGCGTTCTTTGTAAATGCTCAACTTCTGCAAGGCACTGGTAAAATGAGCTATTCTGCTACAGCCTTGTTGGATCAGGTGCTCTACTGTCATATAAGCCCCCATATAGTCATCTATAACAACTTGGCTCACATTGAGTTCTGGTGTGGTCCTGTCGAACAAAATCAAGGGGATATTGGCATTTTGTACCCTCTTGAAATGATCTAGGTTAGAAGTTGTTTTTGCTAATGAGGCAATGATGCCATCTACCTGCGCATTCAACAAAGCATCTATAGCCATCACTTCTTTCTCGTATATATCATACGACTGGCAGATCATTACTTTGTAGTTGGCTTTGTTAGAAATTTCTTCGATACCGCGCACCACTGAGGCGAAAAACGCTCGGTCGGCAGTAGGAACAATAATGCCTATCACATGACTTTTGCCGTTGCGGAGTGCAGCAGCCAGACTATTAGGTTGATAGTTTAACCTTTTGGCTACTTTGAGTACAGCTTTCTTGGTGCTATCGCTAATCCTAGGGTGATCGTTTAATGCCCTAGAAACTGTTGAGGCAGTGATATTAAGCTCTTGTGCTATATCATGTATAGTTGTTTTGGATTTGTTTGTCATATTTCTATAATAAAATACTGCCTACTACATTTTTCAATCTATTGAATATCAATGTTTTTGGAGCTTGAAATGAGTCGACCACTATTGATCTTTTATTATCCAATATTAGTTAAAAATTTCAAGCTCCAATATAATCTATAGCACCTGAATCAATAGGCAAGGGTGTTACGCTTCGTTGGCTGGTTTGCCAATTGTAGCCAATATTCCCCCATCTACATAAATAACTTGACCATTGATAAAATCACTGGCTCTGCTGGCCAAGAAGACTGTAGTGCCCGCTAAATCATCGGGATCTCCCCACCTGCCGGCGGGTGTCCTATTAATGATAAATTCATGAAAAGGATGCCCGTCGACGCGAATAGGGGCTGTTTGCTCAGTATCAAAGTATCCTGGCCCAATGCCGTTGACCTGGATATTGTATTTAGCCCATTCAGTAGCCAGATTCCTAGTGAGCATCTTTAGTCCTCCCTTTGCTGCTGCATAGGCCGAAACTGTATTTCTACCCAACTCGCTCATCATAGAACATATATTGATGATTTTTCCAGCCCTTCTTTCCACCATGTATTTACCCACCTGCTGCGACATGATAAAAGGACCGGTAAGATCAACATCCAGTACCTTTCTGAAGTCTTCAACCTCCATCTCAAGCGCAGGTATCCTCTTGATCATGCCCGCATTATTGACCAAGATATGGATAGGGCCAATTTCCTTCTCAATCTTTTCAATATTTTCTTTTACCAGTGCTTCGTTGGTAACATCGAAAAGTAGTCCATGCACTCTGAGTCCATCGTTTTTGTATGATTCAAGAGCCGCCTCCATTTTTGCTGGGGTATTTCCATTTATTACTAAAGTTGCTCCAGCTCGTCCTAAAGCCTTTGCCATGGCCATTCCAAGGCCATGCGTAGCGCCCGTAATCAAAGCAACTTTTCCAGATAAGTCAAATAAATTAGTCATTTTTTATATTTGGTTCAATTTTACAGCTAAATATAGTTATGGTTTAAGGTCCATGGTTTAATGTTCTTCATCAGTGCATTAATCACGGAGCAACTCCTTCTTCTAAAAGATCAAGGAAAAGCAGCCGAACCTAGAACCCTAAACTTTCATGCTCATTTCCTGCTATTTCAAGTCCGTTATTGCCAGCTTGTCCATATCGTCGTAATCTAGGTTTTCTCCTGCCATTCCCCATACAAAAGAGTAGTTGCTTGTACCAGCACCACAGTGAATGGACCAAGGAGGGGAAAGCGCTACCTCATTGTTTTTCAAGAATAAATGCCGGGTTTCGTTAGGTTCACCAAAGAAGTGGCATACAGCCTGATCTTCAGGCAAATCAAAATATAAGTAAGCCTCCATCCTTCTGTCATGCGTATGCGCAGGCATTGTATTCCATACGCTTCCTTTTTGAAGCGATGTTATGCCCATTTGTAACTGGCAGGTTTCGACAACAGAGTTGATCAATACCTTTCGGATGATCCTATGGTTAGAGTTTTCCAATGATCCCAGCTCTACAGTTTCGGCTTCGTCAAGAGAAGTTTTCTTTGTAGGATAGGCATGGTGTGCTGGCGCAGAATTAAAGTAGAACAAGGTTTTTCCTTCCTTAGCAGGATGAAATACAACTTCCTTAGTTCCTTTGCCTACGTATAAGGCTTCCTTATTGGCCAATGTAAAAGTTTCTCCTTCTACTGTTACCGTACTCTCAGCACCAATATTGATAATGCCAATCTCCCTTCTGTCCAAAAAATTCTCAGACCTCAAAGTGGGGAATGTATCTAGTCGCACTGATTTGCTAACGGGATGTACCCCACCAACAATAAAGCGATCATACATGGTATATACTACTTCTATGGCATCCTCCTTAAAAAGATCTTGAATGAGAAATGACTCTCGAAGTTTTGAAGTTGTGTAATGTTTGCTGTCTTCTGGATGGATAGCATGACGTACAGTGTAATTGATCATAACTTTCTTATATATTAATGTAAACGGTTGCACAAATATATGAACTTTGAATTCCTTTGAGGTGATCTTCAATTTATATTTTGGGGCTATTTTAGCCTGAAAATCCCTGCTAACTTATATAAAATATCTTTTTATCCTTTATTCCTAGAATAATATAAAAACTTAGTGCAAAAAAACGATATTATACTTTGCAATTTCATTATATTATTTTTAATATGCAATCGATTGCGCATAGTATGATAAGGCGAGCTGTTGCAAACGTTTGTGGTTTGTCGACGAAAAACAGGAATAGAAGGTTTATAAGCAGACATTTTTTTATAATTCAGAAGGGAGCCTTCAACCAATAGCGTGGGATTTTTGTGATGCGCCTTAAGTTTTCTCCAGCGGAAAGTAATCAACTTAATTAACATAAATCTTATTCCTTATGAAACATTTTTATCCCTACAAGTTTTGTTTGCGCCACTTCTGGAGAGGCGTCATCACCTATAGACATGTGCCTTTGCTGGTGGCAGCCTTACTTCTGGCCGTTGCCCATCTTGGATATGCGCAAACTATCCGGGTAACAGGCAAGGTCACAGCTGGTGACGACGGTTCGCCAGTTCCAGGGGCAACGGTTTTAGTGCAAGGAACCACTAATGGGACCATTACCGACATTAATGGCGACTATAGCCTCCAAGTGGATGATCCCAATGCCGTTCTCGTATTCTCCTATGTTGGGTATCTAACAGAAGAGATCCCTGTGAACAATCGGTCTGTAATCGATATTTCCCTTATGGCAGATATTACCGAGCTGATGGAAGTAGTAGTGGTGGGATATGGGACGGTCCAGAAGAAAGACCTTACAGGCTCTGTTGCCGTTGTTGATGGTTCAAGTATAGCGGAGAGAGGAACCGTAAGCCCCCTTCAAGCAGTGCAAGGACAGGTCGCTGGGGTTGATATCTCTGCTGGGTCAGGTAGAGCTGGTAGCGATTTCAGTATTCAAATTCGAGGGCAGAACTCTCTTGTAGGAGGCAGCCCACTATATGTTGTAGATGGTGTTATCGTTGACAACATCAATTTTATCAACCCTCAGGATATAGAAAGAATGGATATCCTAAAGGATGCTTCTTCTACTGCTATTTATGGATCGAGAGGATCAAATGGCGTAGTACTCGTTACTACCAAACAAGGAACGGGGGTAAAAGGAGGAGCGAACATTTCTTATGACGGTTATGTTGGTGTAAGACAAAATGTTAGGCAGCCGGATTTTATGGATGGCGACGAGTGGTTCAGGTTTAGACAGAACACTTTTATCATGCAGAACCTGTCAACTGGGAACTACGATGAGACCATCGGAGGGCTTGCAAATGCACCTTATATCACTGCTAGGAGGGTTGCTCTGAAAGAGTATACGGATTGGCCCAGCCATTTTTTGCAAACCGGATTGCAACAAAACCATTGGATTTCTGCATCGGGCGTAACCAGTGATAGTAGGATGAGCTACGTACTTGGTGGCGGTTATCAAGAAGAGAAGGGAAACCTCTTAAAAGATCATTTCAGTCAATATAATTTCAAGGCCAGCATTAACCATAGGATCAACGACCAGTGGACTGCTGGGGCAAGTTTCAACTTCTCTCTGTCTGAAACAGAAAGAGGCAGCCAGCACGCCATTACAAATGCCTACCGTATGTCTCCTTTGGCGTCCCCCTACGATTCTTTGGGAAATATACTATATCAACCGGCCAAATATGGTGATGTGAACTACACCAGTTCTGTAAACCCATTGGTGGATATCGAAAACTCCCAAGACAATACACGCAGAACTCAAGGGGTAGGGAATATTTATCTTGAGTTTTCCCCTGTAGAATGGATCAGCATTCGAAGTACCATGTCCCCTCAATTTAGAAATCAAAGAAGAGGGCGTTTCCATGGGTCAGAAACCGAGGCAAGACAATTAAAAGATCCGTCTGCCAATCTTGACCAAAGAGAATACTTCTCCTATATATGGGATAATCAGTTGAATATAACTAAGAATTTAGAGGATCATAGTTTTAATTTCACAGGGCTTTACAGCCAGCAGTATCAAAGAGGGGAGACGAGCTATATCAACGTAGAGAATCTTCCTTTTGCATCAGGCTTTCACAACTTAGGAACTGCAAAGGATTACCAGGATGTGCGAAGCAGCTATACGCAGGAAACACTCATATCCTATATGGCTAGGTTGAATTATTCCTTTAGAGATAGGTACTTGTTAACGTTATCGAATAGGTGGGACGGCTCGTCTGTTTTAGCTAAAGGACATAAGTGGGCTTCTTTCCCTTCTGCCGCCATTGGATGGAGAGTGTCTGAGGAAGCTTTTATGCAAGATGTGAGTTTTATCAGGGACCTCAAAGCCCGTATAAGCTACGGTTATACTGGCAACAACAACATCAGTCCATTTTCAACTCAGGTATTGGCTAATAATCAAACCTACTATGACTTTGGAGGGACAAATGCTGGCGGTTTTGCGCCAAGTGGAATCGTAAACCCCGAATTGACGTGGGAAAGAACAAGGGAATTTAACTTTGGTTTGGACTACGAGCTGCTTCGGGGAAGAATAAGTGGTTCAATAGATGTATATGACAAATTGTCGACAAAGTTGCTAATGGAAAGAGATCTTCCTATCGAAACTGGGGCAGGTGCATTATATGACAACATTGGATCGGTATCGAATAAAGGTTTCGAGCTTTTCTTGAATACTATTAACATCCAGACCAATGATTTTAGCTGGTCGACCATTTTCAATTTTAGCAAGAACAACAATGAAATCATTGAGATATTTGGCGGTGATGTGTCGAGATTTATTGGAGGTAGCAATGCCTCAGATAGGTATGCATGGATTGTAGGGCAGGATATCAACATTAACTATACTTACGTGTGGGATGGAATATGGCAAAAGGGCGAAGATGCGGCAGCTTTTGGAAGTGAGGAAGGGCAAGTAAAGATAAGGGATATATCTGGACCTGATGGTACACCAGATGGCAAGATTGATGCAGATTATGATTGGGTGCCGATAGGGTCATCCTCACCTGATTGGACTGGAGGTTTCTCTACGCAGTTTACATATAAAGGCTTTGACCTCAGTGCTTCTTTGTTTACAAGGCAAGGTGTACAAGTATTCAGCCCTTTCCATCAAGAGTTTACCAATTTAGGAGACAGGGGTAGAGGGAAGCTGAATGTGGACTATTATATGCCCGAGAATAAGGTAAACCCAACCAATTATACCAATAATTATCCAAGGCCAATGACGCCTGGTACGCAATACAACGAAGTGGCCTTTTTCAAGGACGCCTCATTTGTAAAAGTTCAAAATATAGCATTGGGCTACAACTTTCCTTCTACGGGTTTATTGGAGCGGGCTAATATCAAGAGTCTCAGACTTTATCTCAATGTGTTGAATCCATTCGTATTTACGGATTATGACGGCTTTGACCCAGAGTGGGCAGACAAGAGCCTTGAAAGCACAGGAAATGCTTTCGTGACTTATCAGTTTGGTGTTAACCTGAAATTTTAAAGAAGAGAGATGAAAAAAAATATAAAATATACCTTCGTTTGTATGTTGTTGCTGGCCTCTGCCTGTAGCGACTTTTTAGAAGAAGAGAACAAGTCTAACATAGTGGCAGAGGAGTTTTATACAACCGCATCTGGCTATGAGGCATTGGTAAATGCAACCTATTCGACATTGCGTAATATTTATGGCGAACTTCCGTACGTTTTCACTTATGGGACAGACCTATATACGAGTGGAAGAGGAACCCCTCCTTCGGTGGGTCTGTTGAACTACAGAGATTTGGATGCCACCGAAAGCAATGTGTTGAATCTTTACAGGACCTTGTATGAAGGAATTCAATTGGCCAACACAGCCCTATATTTCAATGAGATTACTGAGGAAGTTGAAACACTAAGCGTTCGAGAAGGAGAAGTTCGTTTTTTGAGGGCCTACTTTTATTTCCTCCTAGTACAATCCTTTGGAGATGTGCCATTAGTAAAAGAAAGAGTGAGCTCAGTACTTCTAGGTTTTAAAAGAGAATCAGCTGCAGATATTTATAAGTTTATCATCGAAGAGATGCAAGCTGCTATGGGTCTCGTTCCTGAAAATCAAGACGATGAAGGAAGAGTAAATAAAAGAGTGATTAGGCACTATCTTGCTAAAGTTTTCTTGACCAGGGGATATCAGCCATATGGGGAGGCCGAAGACTTTAATACGGCAGCAGAGTATGCCGATGCCGCCATTGCAGGACAAGGCCTCAACCTAACCTTCGAGGACCTTTTCTATCCAGGCAATGAAGATAATGAGGAGGTCATATTCGCTGTCCAATATGATAGAAGCTCAATCTTAAACCCATCTTCTGATGGAAATACCCAGAATTATTGGTTTGGCCCCTATCTTGGGGGAGAAGGAACCAAGTTTGGCTATCCCAATAGGGCTTATAGCTTAGTGCCTTCACTATATGCTTTTGATGTTTTCTCTGAGAAAGGCATGTATGATGCTAGATGGGAAGCCACCTTTATGACAGAAATGTATGTGCCAGATCCATCTATTCCTGGTGCAGGTGCCAATACCGTTGGGTATTACCGCTATTATACAGAAGCCGATAACAGGGAAAATATTCCTGTAAAAATCTTCTATGCACACAAGTGGGTAGACCCTGTTGCCTGGAGAGCTGCCAATCCTGCTACTCGAGCGAATACTGAAATAAGACCTTTTGAACAGCCAGCTGGAGATCCTAACTGGAGATCATGGGAAGCAAGTGAAGATACGAATCTTGATAACGCTACACCGGCAGTGAAGAAATTTGATGATCCTACTTCCGAATTCTCCACTAATGGTAGCAGTACAAGAGATATTTTCTTAGCAAGATTAGGAGAAACATACTTGATTGCTGGAGAAGCCTATTACAAAGCTGGAGATGCTGGAACAGCTGCTGATAGGATAAATGAGGTGAGAAGGAGGGCGGCAAAGCCCGGAGCAGAGGATCAAATGGAAATAACTGCTGCTGAAGTGGATATAGATTTTATTCTTGATGAAAGAGCAAGGGAGCTTTTAGGTGAGTACCATAGGTGGTTTGACCTAAAAAGAACCGGTACGTTGGCTGAACGAAATTTGGCTCATAATTCAGTTTTGAAGAAACTTGGCGTCAATCCTTTTGGTGATGGAACATTGAAGACGTTAAGGCCAATCCCACAAACTGTTATCAATTTGAACGAAAGTATTGGCCCTGAAGATCAAAACCCGGGCTACTAAAGCTAGGCGATCATAAATTCATCAAAAACATTAAATGATATAACAATGAAAAGTAAACATTCAAAATATCTTTTGCTACTGCTCATGATCCCTCTGGCGCTTTTTGTTGCCTGTAGCGACGATGAAGTGAGCGGAGCTGATGGAGAACCCAGTATAATCTTGACTACTCCGAGAGCAAATGTGGGTAATATAAACCTAAACACTGGCACCGGTCCCAATATACATGGCTGGGCAGTGGCACCGGCTGGCCTGGCTACTGTGAACATCACTGCTGCTACAGGCAGTGGAAATAAAGTGTTGCTGAATGAAAGTAGCTTCACTGCCCAAAATTCCGAGAAAAACGGAACTGCTTTTGAATTTGACGTGTATCCAGAATATACAGCCGATTTTCAAAGTATTACTATTACAGTTACAGATACGAAAGGTAGAAGCACAGATCTTACTCCTTACGAAGTAGGGGCTACAGGTGGAGAGGGAGGGCCTTCTTATGAAGGATTTGCCGGGAGCCTTGCAGCTAATATAAGGCCTGAGGTGAATATCCTTCCTGCCGTTACCGGAACTGTTAGGTCTCATTGGGGTTTAGCATCTGTTTCTCTGTTGGCAGTATATGATGAAGAGGAGGAGCTAGTGAGCGAAGTACAGGATTTTGGCGAAACGCCCAATGCCTATGCAGTTAACACAACACCTGATTATGTGAAAGGGTTCGCCGATGGCATGACCGCTTTTAAAATTGTAGCAGTAGATGGCAGGGGCTTTTCCAGCAGTTTGTCCATACCGCTTACAATTATAGACGCACCAGATAAGCCTAGAATAGAGTTTGATGCAGAATTGATTGAGGCAGACCTATTAGTAACTCCTGCAGTAAGACCTGCTATATCTGGCAATATTGTTTCTATAGGAGGGTTAAAGTCAGTTGCTTTCTATATTGATGCTCCAGGTGGAGATGCTATTCATGGTACTGAGATCACTACATTTGACAATGAACATGAGTATGCCTTTGATTTTGATGACATACCATATGCCTTAGGTGTCAAGGGCTTTAAAGTGGTGGCAGAGGATGTTGATGGACAGGTAGTAGAAGAAGTATTGCCCATTAAAGTAGCTGTGGAAGATCCAGATTTACAAGTCTATAATAACATAGAAATATGGGGTGCCGGAGTTAGATTCGACAATCCTACAGCATTTTCATTTGCGGATGGAAATGTGCATCAATATGATCAACTCCCTGTTACTGATCTTAATACTGCAAAAGCTATTTATTTTATTGCTACTGCAACGGGCAACGGTGACCCGCTTTACGATGTTATGTCCCCTACAGAAGGATGGTTAGATAATAACTATTATAAGGGCATTGAGTGGGCTTATACAAATAATACACAGCTGCGTCTACTCGATGAAGGCGAGTTAGATTTTGAAAGTGCTACTTCACTAGATATAGCAGCTTTGCCACTTGGCACTACAACGACAAGAGTGAGAAAGATCAATGAAGGCAGTAGTACGGTTCTCTTTCAATCAGAGGAAGGCGTGAAAGGAATAATTCAGCTAGTTTCTTCGGAGGAGAACCCAGGGACCCACAAAAATGATAAGATGACTTTTAATATAAAGGTGCTTAAGTAAAGTACTTGCAACGAAAACTGCAGTTGTTTAACTGCACACATTTATAATGGCATCTCTTTTTAAAGCAATCCAAAACTGCATAGGAAAGAGGTGCCATTTTTTATTCCATTATTCCTGTATGGAGCCTAATCTTTTGCATAATGAGTATCCAAGGCAATTGACTTAGATTTTCGAACACCATCTTCTTCTAATACTTTGATGTAAACGGTTGCACAATTTAAAGGAGGTGACCTGCGTTTACAACTCATACTGACGTGTGTACAATAGACATTGTCACTTACGTTTAAGGGTGATAAATGTTGATTATAATGAAAAATACTGAACTATTTCAGGAAAATTCAAAGGAAATGCTATTTCTGTTGTAAATCCCTATTTTTATTTTTAATATGCAATCGATTGCGCAACTTAGGGGGCTTTTGAGGAAAACAAGCTCTTGCGTCATCATAAGTTTTTAAAGTGTATTAGTAGTGTTTTCATATAAGTTAGTTAGTAGTGGAAAAGAGCGCCTTCTGAATCCGAAAGGGAAGAAGGCCTTTTTTTACCTCTACTGAGACACCACCAAATTAGTAATAGCAACAATAATTCATATAATCTAAATCTTATGCAATATCTTTTCTTACAAAAGTTCCATCGCTTTTTGAAAAGCAAAAGCAGAATAATTGCTGAACGTTGGCGAATTACATCGCTGTTTATATGCATGTTTTTCGCAACGACCAGTTACAGTTTTGCTCAAATCACAGTTACCGGAGAAGTCCGGGCAGATGATGATGGTTCCACAATCCCTGGAGCTACGGTATTGGTAAAGGGAACTACCAATGGCACCATCACTGATATAGAGGGGCGTTATTCTCTTAGAGTAGACGACCCTAATGCCATCTTGGTGTTTTCCTATGTTGGTTATCTCTCCGAAGAGATACCTGTCAACAACCAATCACAAATCAATGTGACCCTGATAGCGGATATTACACAATTGGATGAGGTGGTAGTGGTAGGCTATACTACAATGACAAGGCGTGAGTTAACAAGCTCAGTGTCTTCCGTAAATGCTAGGCAGCTACAGGATGTGCCCTTGAGTACCGCAGGTGAAGTGCTTACAGGTAGACTTGCTGGTGTGCAAGTAACCACTTCAGAGGGAATGCCAGGTGCGGAAGTCCAGATTAGGGTAAGAGGGGGAACATCTATCACCGGCGATAACTCCCCACTATATATCGTGGATGGGATACAAGTAGAGGATGCCCTTAACTTTTTATCACCGCAAGAAATCGAATCTATTGATGTGTTGAAAGATGCTGCCTCTACAGCTATTTATGGGGCAAGAGGAGCTAATGGCGTTGTAGTGATTACTACTAAAGGTGGGACCGAAATGCCGACTCAAGTATCGTATAACGGTCATGTAGGGGTACGGAGCATCGTTAACACGCTCGATGTGATGAACCCTTACGATTACGTAAAGTATCAGCATCAGATATATAATTATAATACTAATGAGGATACTAGAAGAGGTTTTAGAGAGCGTTATGGTAGATATGAAGACCTCGAACTTTATAAGGACATGCCGTTTACAAATTGGCAAGATGAGGTGTTTGGTAGAGATGCTATAAGCCAAACACATATCCTAAACGTGATAGGGGGAACAGGAAAAACCAATTTTAATTTTAACCTCAACCATACCGACGAAGAAGGTATTATGCTGAACTCTGGGTATGTCAGAACTTTGGCATCTTTTAAGTTCGACCATAGAGCCACAGATAAGCTTAGACTTGGATTTACTTCACGATATAGTCGTCAGACGATAGAAGGGGTAGGTACTTCAAGTACCGGTACTCAAAGTTCTAACAGGCTGAGAAATGCTGTTCGTTTCAGGCCTTTTGTAGCACCCGGAATGGAAAGTGTAGTGGATGAGTTTGATCCGGAGTATGCCAACCTGACGAACCTTACTAGCCCAGTACTGTTGGCCAATCAAGAATTGCGAGAGGATAATAGAAACGACGTTATCTTGAATGGTTGGTTCAGCTATGAACTGATAAAAGGGCTGACCTTCAAATCTGTATTTGGTATCAATACTACCGACAGAGATCGGAATACATTTAACGGTGTAGTGACCAGTATAGCACGTCAGAACAACGACCAGCCGGTAGTGCAAATGACTGGGTCGCAGTACTTGTCATTGACGAACTCCAATACCTTAAACTATAGGACTAGGGTTGGGGATGACCATAACCTAAACCTATTGGTAGGGCAGGAGATTTGGCAAAGAGATGCAAAGAATCGAAGTGTAACCACAAAATGGTTGCCAGTAGATATTACTGCTGAGATGGCCTTTGCGGGAATTGGTAAGGCTACACCACCTGCTGGACTTATTCAAGATGCGCCTACTACAAGTGTTGGATCAAACAGAACACTCTCATGGTTTGGAAGTGCTGCTTATGACTTTAGAGGAAAATATAGGGCGACGGTTTCATTACGCCGAGACGCTTCTTCATTATTTGCTCCTGAAAATCGCACAGGATATTTCCCTTCTGGAGCGGTAGCGTGGCATATTGGAGAAGAGAATTTCATGCAAGGAGCGAGAAGCTGGCTGGATGACCTGAAATTGCGGGCAAGTATTGGTGCTGTGGGTAACAATAGAATACCTTCCGACGAGTGGAAATCAACGTTTATCACTTCAGGTAACTATGGTTATGCATTCACAGAATCGATTACTCCTGGAATGTATATTACCAAACTTACTAATAGGTCATTAGTTTGGGAAACTACACTCTCTCGTAACCTTGCAGTGGACTTTTCGGTGTTCCGAGGTAGGTTAAGCGGTTCTTTGGAGGTATATCAAAACTCTACCAAAGACTTGCTGCTGAGTGCTAATATACCACAAACAAGTGGATACTCAGTTCAAACACAGAATATTGGTGAAACGGAGAATAAAGGTTTGGAGATCCAATTACAAGGGGTCGTAGCAGAAGGAAATGACTTTAATTGGACAACTAATTTCAACATGGCCTTTAACAAAAATACCATATTGAATCTAGGGATAGATACAGATGGTAACCCCTTGAAAAGCTACTTGACGGAGTCTGGATGGATTCATTCAACTTATCAGGATTTCCAAGTAGAAGTAGGGAAGCCAGTAGGGCAGTTCTATGGGTATGTAACTGACGGGTTCTATACCATAGATGATTTTAATGTGATCAACAATGGAGATGGAACATGGTCATACCAACTTAGAGATGATGTTCCCAATAGCCAACAAGTAGCGTTAGGAAACAGGGCTCCACAGCCAGGTGACCTTAAACTGAAGAAGTTAAGCGACTCAGACGACATGATGATTACAACAGAAGACAGAACTGTTCTAGGCAATGCGCAACCAAAATTCATTGGTGGTTTCAACCAACAATTCACTTATAAGAATTTCGACTTGAGCTTGTTCATGAACTTCTCAGTGGGCAACAAAGTGTACAATGCAAACAAGATAGAGTATACTACTCAGTATTTGTATAGAGATAATAATATGCTGGCGCTTATGAATGATCGCTGGAAGTGGTTCGATGATAATGGGCAATTGGTTACTAATCCTGATTTGCTAGCAGAAATGAACCAGAACACCAAATATTGGACACCTGCTCAAGGACAATACTTCTTGCATTCTTTTGCCATTGAGGACGGATCTTATTTGCGTATCAGCAACTTGACACTCGGTTATACGCTTCCAGAAAACTTAGTGAGCAGAATTGGCATATCCAAATTTAGGGTTTATGCTACAGTAAATAACTTGTGGACGATCACAGGCTATACGGGTTATGACCCTGAAGCTAATACGCGACGTGCCAATCCGCTTACGCCTGCTGTTGACTACGCAGCATACCCACGTAGTAGGTTTATTTTGGGTGGTGTAAATATTACTTTCTAACTAATAAACAGTGTCTTTATGAAATTCATAGATATAAAAATAAAACCCTTTGCTTTAAGCATACTTACAGGAAGCTTATTGCTTTTTTCAGGTTGTGAGGATTTCTTAGATTATGAGAATCCTTCAGAAGTATCACAAACCCCAGTTTTTGAAAGCACCTCTTATACCATGTCTGCGCTTGTAGGAGTATATAGCAATCTTATGGGAGATGATGCATATGGAAGTAGAATTTCGGTACTTTACCCTAAAGGAGGAGAAGATTTTAAGGTAGGGGGAGACTATAATTCCCTAGATCGGAGGGGCATTAGTGGCTATGGCGTGCATCCCGATAATACAGAAATGTACAAGCCATTTCTGCAGCTTTATGCGGGTATCGAATCCGCTAATAATTTGATTCACTATATACCGCAGTCATCATTATTTGATGGTGGCACAGAAGAAGAAAAATGGCTGATGCGTAAATACTTAGGAGAAGCGCTTACGCTAAGAGCCCAGTTCTATTATGAACTGATCCGCAACTGGGGCGATGTGCCCGCACAGTTCCAGCCTTCAGCATTGTTGGATGATCTTTACTTACCTAAAACAGATAGAGACGTGATCTATGATAGGTTATTGGAAGATCTTGAACTTGCTGCAGAATATGTGCCATGGAGAAGTGAGTCGGGTGACCCTCCTACAAGGATCAGCAAAGCAGCAGTGAAAGGGTTGCGTGCTAGAATTGCGCTTGCTAGGGGTGGATATTCTTTGAGAAGAGATCCTCAGCTTATGGAACGTAGAAGTGACTATAAAGACTACTATGAGATTGCACGGAAAGAATCCAAAGACATTATTGATAGAGGTGAGAATGGCCTAAATCCTGTGTATGAAAACCTTTTCAAGACATTGCATGGACATAACCTTGATCCTACCAATGAGTGGATATTCCAAGTAGGCGCTTTTGGAGGTAATTCTCGGTCTGATAGTAAATTAGGATACGCTACTGGAATCCGAATTGCTGATAACTCTAAGTATGGAAAAGCCAACGGAGGTACAGAGGCAATTCCTACATATTTCTATGAATTTGCGCCAGTAGGCGACTCTAGAAGGGATGTGACATTGGCTTATTATCAGATTGACAATGACGACAATAAGGAACTGACTTCGCCTTTGCTCATGAGAGATGGCAAATTCAGAAAATACTGGACAAGCATAGCAGGTACCAACCAAAACTTAGGCATTGATTGGCCCATATTACGCTATGCCGACATTCTACTGATGTTTGCTGAAGCCGACAATGAGTTGAATGGTGGACCATCTGCTGAGGCTGTCAAAGCACTGGAAGATGTGAGAAAAAGGGCTTTTGTAGGACATGAAGACAAAATGGGTACGATACCTACCGATTACCAAGGCTTCTTTGATGCTATTGTTCATGAGCGGTTGTTAGAGTTTGGTGGTGAAGGCATACGCAAATATGACTTGATCCGTTGGAACCTACTGGCTACTACGATTGAAAAAACCCGACAAAACCTTAGGGATATGATGAATCAGGAAGGAAAGTATGCTAATATCCCGAAGTATGTATATTATAAGAAAACACCTTTCTTGAACACTGAATCTGTTGAAGATGAGATTGCAAGCTTTGACTTGTATGGAGGACCTGTATCGGAAGTAATGTTCAAGCCTGAACCAGAGTCTGGTGCCGGATTAGAAGACTATATACGAGTAAGTTGGGCAGACGCCATCAAAGAAGATAACATTACAGGCGAACTTAAAGGTTTTGCTATCAAGTTTCAGCCGAATGCCCGAGAGCTTTTCCCAATTTTTTCGGGTGTTCTTAACCAGAATTATAATCTCACCCAAGATTATGATTATTAATAGTTAAATGAAGTACTTGATTAACTTGATTAAAAGAAATCGTATGAAAAATATAATAAAATCTTATTGGCTATTATCTGCGGCTGTATTGGCTATGATGACTTTAGCCTCTTGTGATAAGGACGACGACTTGGAGGTCGGCGTCCCAAAGAGAATGTTTACTCCCGCTAGTGACATAAAAACGACCAGCGGGGAAACTTCAGTGTTCTTATCATGGCACCCATCTTTGCATACTTCGGGTATGCCTGTCACCTACACAGTGGAGGTGGCTGCAGATACCTTGTTTGAAACGGAAATAGTATATACGACAGTGACGGATACTGCAGGGGTAACCATTACCGATGAGGACATACAGGTGAGAACACCTTATTTTGCCAGAGTAAAGGCTAATGCTTATGGTAACAGTGCTGAGTCAGGTTGGTTAGTTAGCTCCAGGTTCAGCATTAGAGGCGAGCAAATTTTCTTGCCCTTAGGTGATGTCGATGTTACGGATGAAGGGGCATTGTTGTCCTGGAGAGAGTCTGCCGGCATTGATAAGATTGTTGTAGTAGCCATAGATATTGAAGGCGAGCCTGTAGGCGCATCCACTACATTTGATTTGGATGAAGCGGATATCCTCAATGGACAGAAGCTGATAATTGGTCTTGAGCCGGAGACACGCTATAGGGCAGAGATATTTGCAGGAGAAAACTCAAAAGGTACGATTACATTTACTACTAAAGAAGAATTGGAAGAAGGCGTAATCGACCTTACGGGCATTACCGACCGCCCGTCAGTGCTGCAAGATACCCTTTCGCAGATTGATGCCGGTAGCGTTGTGATCTTGAAAAAAGGAGTGACATACACCATTGATGCCACAACAGCACTTGACCGTTCTGTGAAAATCATGAGCGAGGTAACATTTGAGCCAGGCAAGGCATTGGTTGACTTGACAAGCAGCAATTTTGATATCGCTGAAGGCAGTGTTATTGATTTTATAGAATTTGAGAATTTGGAGTTGATCGGTAATGGAACTGGAAACTATGTTTTCAACATAGATAATGCAGGTGATGTTGGTAAAATCAGTTTTGAGGGATGTATAATTAGAGCATTTAGAGGGGTAAGCCGTATAAAAACTCCAGATGTTACCATAACTGATTTCAATTTTAATAATACTGTTATTAGAGACGTACTAGGTTATGGAGTAGTTAATATAGATCATGCTGGTTCAAGAGTTGATAATATTAAAATCACCAACAGTACAATATATAAGGTTGAGAGAATTTTTATTAGTAAAGCAGCAAGCAATTCAATTCTAATCGATAATTGTACTTTCAACCAAGCTCCTCAAGCAACACGATATTTGGTGGATTATAACGGTGTAGATGTTACTAATGGTGTAGAGATAAATAACAGCATTTTCGGAATAGGCCTTGGAGACCCAGATGGTGACGGAGAAGTGAAAGTAAAAGGGGTAAGAACAGGTAATGGTTTAGTAAGTTCAAGTAACACCTACAGCACTTCAGATTATGTAAGCACTGGAAATCACATCCCTGATCTGAAGCCTTATGCAGGTACTTCGGAAGACTTGTTTGTAGATCCAGCCAACGGCAACTTTACCATCAAAGATGACAGCTTTGAAGGCAAAGACACAGCTGGAGACCCTACAAGAGATAGAAGCGAATAAGAAAGTACTAAGACATCAGATAATAGACAATAAAAGTGAGTTATTAAGATGATGGGTTAGACATTAGAGGATAGTCAATCCTCTAATGTCTAAATGCTCAAGTCTTAATGCTCAAGTCTAATATCTGCTTTCTAACATCTAACATCTAAAATCTAAATGATGAATTATAAAACTCCACAATACCTATTTTTAGTTTTAAGCTTTTTTTTGTTCATGAGCATTGCCAGTTGTAAGAGCGATGACAATGTTAATCCTGATCCAGATGATGAGCAGATCGATGATGAAGATGATGACCAAGATGATCCCGACTTAGAGCCTATAGATGAGGAAGCACTTGCTTTCCCAGGAGCAGAGGGGTTTGGGAAATATACCACCGGAGGAAGAGGCGGGAAAGTGATGTATGTAACCAATCTACATGATTCTGGACCGGGCAGCCTCAGAGCCGCCATCGATGCCTCTGGCCCTAGATATGTCCTTTTTAAGGTTTCAGGAAATATCGAACTCAAGTCTAAACTGAATATTCGCAATGGCGACCTGACCATCGCAGGCCAGACAGCACCTGGAGATGGCATTACACTAAAGAACTATCCTGTAGTCATTCAAGCGGATAATGTAATTATTCGCTTCCTAAGGTTTAGGATGGGCGATGAAGCTCAGCAAGAAGCAGATGCACTAGAGAGTAGGTTTAACAAAAATATCATTATAGATCATTGTTCCATGAGTTGGTCAACGGACGAATGCGTCTCTATGTATGCTAATGAAAACACCACGCTCCAATGGTGCATCATAGCAGAAAGTTTGCGAAACTCCGTGCACGACAAAGGAGCTCATGGATATGGAGGGATATGGGGAGGAAGATATGCTTCATTCCATCACAACCTCTTGGCACATCACGATAGCCGAAACCCTCGTTTGGGCGAAGAGGCAGGAAAAGCTTTTGCCTTGACAGACCTAGTCGATATGCGGAACAATGTAATTTATAACTGGGTTGGCAACAGCACTTATGGCGGTGAAGCAATGAATGTGAACATTGTAAACAATTACTACAAACCCGGTCCAGCTTCTCCAACGGGTTCCAAAAGAAACAGGATCATCTCGATCGACAAAAATAAAAATGAAGGCACAGAGGTTTATGATATATGGGGTAAGTTCTTTATAGATGGCAACTATGTGGAAGGCAGCGCTCAGGCAACGAATGATAATTGGGCCTATGGTGTGTACAACCAATTCCACAATAGCTACGGAACCGTTCCGGAAGAGGATAAAATAGCCATGAGGATGACAACGCCTCATGATATCGACAATAACGTCACTACCCACACTGCCCAAGAAGCTTATGAGCTTATCCTTGATTATGCAGGTGCCTCATTGGTAAGAGATGCAGTCGATGAAAGAGTAGTGAAGGATGTCCGCGAGGGAAGTTTTACCTATGAAGGTTCTAACGGAAGCAAAAAGGGCATTATCGACACCCAAAGCGATGTGGGAGGTTGGCCTGTATTAGAGACATTGCCTCCACCAGTGGATAGCTCTGGCGATGGAATGCCCGATGAATGGAAAATCGCGATGAAACTAGATCCTAATAAGGATCAAACTAATGGAAGAGATCTAAGCACGGTATATGATAATGTGGAAGTATATATCAATAGCTTAGTAAAAGACATTATCGATGCAAAAAAGTAGTTCCACTGTATATAAGCCGAAAAGTGTGAAAGTATATCTGACAAAATTATTGTTTACTTGTACATTGGTATTCCCACTGGTACTGGTGGGATGTAGCAAGAGCGATGACGATGCTGAGATCGTTGAAGAAGAATTGGAGCCTACCGCCTATGATTTTGTGGTGGCTGCCGATGGTACGGGAGATTTTACTACAGTGCAAGAGGCTTTTGATGCCGTTCCTAATTTCAGCCGAGAACGTGTCGTTATATACATCAAAAAAGGCACCTATAAAGAAGTGCTTACCTTGCCGAAAAATAAAGTAAATGTTACAATTATCGGTGAAAGTGCTTCTGAGGTGATCTTGACTTTCGATAATTATGCCTCCAAAATCAATCCTGACACAGGCGAAGCGTATGGCACCAGTGGCTCCTCTAGTAGTTTTATTTATGGTGAAGGTTTTTATGCCAAAGATATCACCTTTGAGAATTCAGCTGGACCTGTGGGACAAGCTTTGGCTATTTACATAGGAGGGGACAAGGCAGTATTTGTCAATTGCCGATTTCTGGGATATCAAGACACGATGTATGGAGGACGGGTTCGCCAATATTTCAAAAATTGCTACATAGAAGGTTCTACGGATTTTATTTTTGGACCTTCTACGGCATTCTTTGATCAATGCCAACTTCATACCAAAGGGGGCAGTGCTATCACAGCAGCATCTACTGAACCGTATGTGAATTATGGCTATGTCTTCAAAGACTGTACTATTACTGGCACAGGAAAGCATATCACCACATTGGGAAGACCTTGGAGGCCTTACGCTGCTGTAGCTTTTATCAACTGTAAAATGTCGGATGCGATAAAACCGGAAGGTTGGAACAATTGGGGCAATACTGATAATGAATCGACAGCCCGATATGTCGAATACAAGAACACGGGGGAAGGCGCTGCGCCTAATAAAAGAGTGGCGTGGGCAAAACAACTTGCCGCCGAGGAAGCAGCCGAGTACACAATCACCAATGTCTTGAAAACCGTGTATGCTGATACGCCTACGAAGATTGTAGATAATTGGGATCCAACATTGGTCATAGAGGAAACAGAAGCGTTTCTGGCCAAGCTAACAGATCAGGAATGAGTTCCTTGTTAAGCAGCTTATTCATAAAATATGACAGAGAGTATCAGGTGTGTTTCATAAAGGCATACCAATCAAACATAAGAAATATGTATAAATACTTCATTGTAGGATTGGTTTTTAGCTTGGTAATTTGTTCAGTTCCTGTGCATGCCCAGCCGCTGGCCTTTCCAGGAGCAGAAGGATTTGGGAAGTTTACCACTGGAGGTAGAGGGGGAGAGGTAATGATCGTGCAGAATCTTAATGATAACGGCGCTGGAAGCCTAAGAG